>Ga0075429_100000528_pt1 | contig 28990 bp, 24 predicted proteins | sample RhiMetdeltSRZDD3_FD_75295 | JGI IMG/M metagenome (GOLD analysis project Ga0075429, IMG submission 75295) | Populus rhizosphere microbial communities from Tennessee, USA - Rhizosphere MetaG P. deltoides SRZDD3 | ecosystem: Host-associated > Plants > Roots > Rhizosphere > Soil | place: USA...
GAGATCTACTCCGAAGAGAAGGGCCGTCACTACACCGCGCATTGGGTTCTGGACCGCGTGCATGAGCACGAGATCCATCACCGCGCCCAGCTCGGTGTGTACCTGCGGATGCTGGGGATCGAACCGCCCTCTATGTGGTAGGGCTCGAGTTGGCGGCTGACGCAGGGTCGCGCGACGATCAGCTCTCGATCACTTCCCTGTGCTGACCTGTTCCGCCCAGCTCTTCGCCCCGCTCGCGCCGTTCAGGAACGGGAGTGCCGTCTTCGCCAGTGCGGGGGACATGAACATCTCGTAGTGCGTCAGGTCGGGCAGGATGGCGAGGCGGTTCTTCGACATGTTCTCGCGCTGCCAGCCGGCATCCTTCAAGCCCCCACCCAGCAGCTGGTAGAACTTCACGATGTGCTCGGGCCGGAACATGTCGCTGTCGCCGTAGATCAGCATCACTGGCATCGTCAGCTTCTTCACGTCGGCCGACCAGTCGTAGGGCATTCGCATGTAGGCACCCATCCGGTCGAGCAGCTTGGGGAACTCCTCCGGGTGGGGCGCGACCGCGACATAGGACTTGTACATCGGTGTCTCTTTCATCGCGTCCGCCATCGCCGCGCCCACCTGGGCCTGCATCGGCAGCATCTCCGGGTAGAACCCATCCTGTGCGTAGCCTGCGGAAGCCACCACGAGCCTGCGCACGCGCTCGGGATGCTGCGCCGCCAGCCGGAACGCCAGGCCGCCGCCCAGTGAGTAGCCGAGCACATCCACCTGCTCGTAGCCGAGCTGCTTGAGGATCGTGGCCATGTCGTCGCCCATGTCCACGAGGCTGATCGGACGCTCACCGAGCGTGGACCGGCCGTGACCCTGGAGGTCCACGCCGATGACCTGCCGGCCTTCCGCCAACATGCCCAGGACCGGGCCGAACATCTCGATCTGCCCCAGCCCGCCATGCAGCAGCAGCAGAGGCTCACCCTTGCCGTAGATCGCGTAGTAGTAGTTCACACCATTCGCTTCGATGTGGCCGGTCTTGGTGGGCTTGGGAAGCGCGCTGCTTGCGGACTTGGTCACGGGCTTGCCCTTCTGGGCGAACGCCGCCCCCGGCGCCGCCGCGATCGCGACTGCAGCAAGGACGGCGAGGCAGGTGGTTCTCGACATGGTCATCCTCCAGTTCGTCGCGACCGGTGGGCCGGGGCCTGCGAGGCAGGCCCCGTACCGGAATCCTGCCACAACCTAGAAGGCGTAGCCCAGCTTGATTTCGTACGTGTTCACCGCCGAGAACCTCGCCCGGACGTCGATGTCGAACAGCCCCCACACGTGAGGCGTCGCGCCAATGCTCAGCTGCGGCGCGGACGTGTTCGTGTTCGCGAGGTCCACGACGGGGCTCATCTCCTCGCCGTGTGCCCAGGTCATCCCGCCGGCGGCATACACAGAGACGGGCTGCCAGCCGTGGCCCGCGTGCAGGTTCGCACCGACAGCGTGGATCATGGTGTCGTCGGGGCCGAACAACAGCCCGTAGTCGAGCGATGCGGCCAGGTCGAGCCATCGCCCCGAGTCTCCCGAGAGGTCGTACTTGAGCCCCAGCCCGGTGAACCGGTAGCTGGCCTCGGGGTTCATCGTGAAGTAACCGCCCACGTCCATGCGGTGCCCGATCCCGACGCGGCCGTAGATCGCCGGGAACTCGATCGCATCGCCCAGCGGGTGGTCCGAGTTCGGGTGGTGGAACGTGTCGTTCCAGGCGTCCGAGTGCTGGTCGATCGGCGTGCTCATGTAGGAGAGCGCCAGCTCGGTGCGGCCGGCGCGCAAGACCTCGGTGCCGGTGTTCTTGTAGACGATGATGTCGCCTACCTCGCGCGTCCATCTCTCGAACGAACCCTGGGTGAGCTCCGCGGAGAACTGGATGTCGCACTCCTCGAGCGTGTCGTGGACGTGCAGCTCGTCGGCGAGCGCGCGGGGTGCGAATGGCGTCCCGGCAGCCACGACGAATGCGATCGCGCCGAAGAAGGCGCTGGTGGACTGGATCTGCGGCTTCATATGGGCCTCCTCTGGTTGAGGGTCTGTCGCAATTACGACAGGAGCAGGCCCGTGGTTCTTGACCCTCGGCGACATTCGATTGACCGAACGCGACACGCCGTCGCTCGGCCCCGTCCGGCTCGGGGGCCGTCCGTCAGGAGGCGGATCGGGCCGTGGTCTTGCGAAACTGGACGGGTGTGGACCCCGTCCAGCGCTTGAACGCGCGCTGGAAGGCGCTCTGCTCGGAGAAGCCGAGCAGGTAGCTCACCTCGGAGATCGAGATCTGCTCGTCCGCCAGGTAGGCCTGGGCCATGCCGCGGCGCAGCCAGTCCAGGAGCTCGCCGAAGGAGGTCCCCTCCTGCTTGAGCCGGCGCTGCAGCGTGCGACCGCTCATGCTCACGAGGCCCGAGACGTGCTCGAGCGTGGGCCTGCCACCTTTGAGTTCCGCGGTCGTGAGCCGGCGGACCTCGCCGACGATCCCCTCGCCGGGCAGCTCGGCCAGGAGCCGTCTGGCGTGCTCCTCCAGCATGGCGCACAGGTCGGGATTGGGATGTGCGTTTCGCTGGTCCCAGACCTCGCGCGAGAGCACCAACTGGGTCCGCTCCGCCCCGAATCGCACCGGGGCCCGGAAGATGCGACGGTGCTCGGTCGTGTCGGCGGGCTCGGGCTGCGAGAACTCGACTCGCAGCGGGACGAAGTCGCCCACCGCGTCTCGCACCCGGAGGTAGCAGGCGGCCAGTGTGTACTCCGCGTACGGCCGCGTCACGGGCGGGGAACCGGGCGCGGGCTCGAGGCCGAACGTGACGCTGGAGTCGCCCACCGTGATCGGCAGCCTGGCGGTGGTGTTGATGATCGGGAAATACTCGGACACCTTGCGGAATGCTTCTCCGATCGTGCCCGCACTCGAGGCCATGTAGTCCACGACCTTGTAGGCTCCAAACGGCAGCGCCTCCGCGGCACGCAGCGCGAGGTGCGGATCGCCCGAGAGCTCATAGGCGCGCTTCCACAGCGCGGCGAGCGTCTCGACCGGGATGCGGGCATCGGAGTCCTGGAGGACCTGGCGCTCCACTCCCACGCTCTGCAACAGCTGGTCGGTGTTCACGCCCAGGTTCGCACAGGCGTCCACCAACGCGCGGCTCGAGATGGTCCGGACCGTGCCACCCGGGGTCTTCATGCGGCCTCCCTGAAGGACCACTTCACGGTAGCACTCGCGTCCATCGTGCGGGAGGAGCCGGCGAGATGCGACCGGATCACACAACGGCGCCGTGCTCGCGCGCCCGCCGGGCTCTCGCGCCGCGCGGTTGGTTCGCACGAGTCCGACCTGCGAAGCTCCCGTCGTCCGATTCCTGGAAGCGACCCGCAGTGAAGCATTTGGAGGCCCGATGACGATCCAGACGGGTGTGGTCGTGGGAGGCGTGCGAGTCCTGCTGCAGCTCGAAGGGGCGGTCGTCACGCTCGTGGCGCTGGTGCTGTTCGCACGCACAGACGCCAGCGGGTGGCAGTTCGCTGCGTTGTTCCTGGTTCCGGACCTGGGAGTGCTCGGCTATCTCGCCGGACCTCGAGTGGGTGCGCTCACGTACAACACCCTGCACACGTACACGCTGCCACTCGCGCTGTGGGTTCTCGCTCCCGCCGGGGGTCACGCGGCGGCGGCCGCGCTCATCTGGCTCGCGCACATCGGATTCGATCGCGCGGTGGGACTGGGACTCAAGTACGGCGGCTCGTTCCGGGTGACGCATCTGGGTGAGCTCGGACAGGGCGTATCGGGCGCGGGCGCCGGCCGGCCGTGACTGCGTATCGCCTCGGCCACGCGGTGGCATGAGCCCCCGCGCGACCGAAGCGGCGCGGGGAGATCACTCGACTTCCACCTCTACGGCCGTCGCCTTCTTGCGCCGGAGCGAAACGGTCTTCGCACCCTTGGGGCCGCTCACGCGAAACAGGTCCTTGTAGGCCTTGCGGCGCGCACGAGCGACGACCTGCGACGTCGGAAGCGGCTGCCCGTCCTTCCGCAGGAAGAGCCTGTCCTTGTTGATGACGTCGGCCAACTCGAGAGCCGGCATCGAGAAGCTCTTCGAACGGACCATGGCCAGCACCATCGCTTCGTGAAGATCGACCTTCACCCGTGCCATCGTGCACCTCCGCGTACAACGACCCAATATGACCGGCCTTGGCGCGCGGCTCATTTCGTCGTCGGCCGATACGCGTATTTCGACGCGTCTGCGCCGGAGACTAGCGCTCGGCTGGTCTGCTTTGAAGCCGGAACTGGCACGAACGAGGGCAGTCGCCCGCCCGGAGCCGAAAGCGAGCCGGCTCGCCCCACATGCCCCTGGCAAGGGCACGCCGGCCGGCGGCGGAACTGGCAGCTGTGCACGCGCGCAAGCGTCGACCGCCGGAACCCGAACCTCGTGAATCGGCGCTATTTGTGGCAACTCGAATCGCTTCGGAACCGAGGCCGGGGTGCACTCGACTCGTGCCCGCCCATGCCACCCACGCCTCGGGGCACCGGCCAGCCGCGCCGGCACCCCGTGGACCGTGGTGAATCGGCATCGTGGTTACTTGGCCGCCATCAACTGCTTCACGCGCGGGTCGGACACGATCGCGGCCAGCGCGGGATCGGCGGCGAGCTTCTCGCGGTCCGGGTAGCCGCCGGCGAGCGCCTTCTCGAGCGTGCCGATCGCCTTTTCCTTGTTCCCGGCCTTCGCGTACTCGACCGCCGCCGCGTACCACGTGTAGGACGTCATGTGCCCGTCCCCGAACTCGGCGTTGCGGACGAACGCGTCGGCGGCCGGCGCGTGTTTCTCCTGCGCGCGCAGCGCTTGGGCCAGGCTGCCCCACGCCTCGGCATCCTTCGGGCTCTTCTCCAAGAGACCGCGATACATCTTCTCGGCCTCGGGGTAATTCTTGCTCGTGAAGTGCATGTCGCCGATCTGCATCGAGCGCCCGCGGTCGTCGGTGCTGGGGTTGAGGTAGGAGTACTCCATCGCCAGCGAGGCCTCCGGCACCCAGGCGTACTCCATGTAGTTGGCGACCTCGTCGGCCACGCGCCGGCCGAGCAGCCGCGCGACCAGATGGAGGGAACCGTCGATGCCGGCCGAGATGCCGGCCGTGGTGACGACATGGCCGTTGTCCACATAGCGCCGGCCGCGCTTGACCATCGCCTTGGGGTAGCGCTGCTGCAGCCCGTCGATGTAGCCGTGGAACGTGGTCACCTCGAGCCCGTCGAGCAGCCCGGCCTTGCCGAGCACGGCGGCACCCGTGCACACCGACTGCGCGATCTCGGCTTCCAGCGAGGCCTTCTTCGCCCACGCGAAGAACTCGGCATCCTCGGTGATCTTGCTCGCCGGGCCACCCGGGAACAGGACGATGTCGGGCTTGGGCGCGTCCTGGATCGAATACTGCGGCACCACATGGAGTCCCTGGGCGTTCACCGGGTCCTTGGTCTTGGAGACGATGTAGACGTTGAACGCGTCCTTGCCGTTGGCGGCGCCGAAGTGCTTCGCGTCGTTGTAGACCTCGAACGGACCGGTCCAGTCCAGCGGCTCGGCGTTCTCGTACACCACGATCGCGACGTTGCGCGTGTACGGTTTGCGCTCGGCGCACGCCGTGGTGGCGGTGGTCGCCAGAAGCGCCAGCAGCAACGGTGCGATGCACGGGATCCTGAGCTTCATGAATGCCTCCCGGGTGAGGGTTGGCGCCGCAGCGGGTGCCGCGGCTGCGTGCCCGACCATGGCAGGCCGGCACGCGCTCGCCTTGCCATGAGCAGGGAACCGGCCCGCGGATGCAGCCGGCCGGTCGGGACCCGCGGTGAGACGGCGCGGGACTTGGGGAGCGAGCCGGTGGCGACGCGCCGGACGCGTCAGCGCGCCTGACGGGAGGAAGCCTCGAGCTGGCGCTCGAACGCCTCCCGGCGGGTCCGCGACAGGCGCACCTGCGTGCCGTCGGCCAGCACCAGCGTGCGATCGCCGCGAAACAGCGGCACGATCTCCCGCACCCGCTCGAGGTTGATGATGGCCGAGCGGTGCACGCGGAAGAATCGAACCGGGTCGAGACGCTGCTCGAGCTCGTTCATGGTCTCGCGGAGCAGGTGTGATCTGCCGCCGCTGTGGATCATGGCGTAGTAGTCCGCGGCCTCGATCCAGTCGATCGCCTCGGCCTCGAGGACGAGCGTGCGCTCGCGGTCGCGCACCAGGATGCGACGGGTCTGGCGCGAGTGTTCGCGCAACAGCGCACCCAGACCGGCCGCCGCCGGCTCGCCGCCGCGGCGCAGTCGCACCTGCTCCTTGGCGCGGGACAGCGCCAGTTCGAAGCGGTGGTCGGCGAGCGGTTTGAGCAGGTAGTCCACCGCGTGCACTTCGAACGCCCGCAGCGCGTGCTCGGAATAGGCGGTGACGAACACGACCTGCGGCGCATTGCCGATGCCGATCAGCTCGAGCAGGTCGAAGCCGTCCACCTCGGGCATCTGGACGTCCAAGAACAGGAGGTCCGGCTTCGTGCTCTCGACCACGGCCGCGCCGTTGGCACCACTGCACTCGCCCACCACGACGACCTCGGGATCGTTGGCCAGCAACTGCCTCACCGCCTGCCGGGCGAGGGGCTCGTCGTCCACGATCAGCACGCGGATGGGCTCGTTCATCGAGACGCTCCCGCCGCATCGCTCCACGGCAGCGTGACGCGGGCAACCACACCGCCGTCGCATGCGGCCAGCTCGAAGCGCGCCCGGTCGCCGTAGAGCTGTGCCAGGCGCGCCCGCGTGTTGGCGAGCCCGATCCCCTCCGGGCGGGCCGGGCCGAGCCGACCCGTGTTGAAGATCTCGACCACCAGTTCGTCGCCGCGACGCGCCGCCGTCAGCGCGATCCGGCCCGGTGCGTCGCTTGCCGCGAGCCCATGGCGCACGGCGTTCTCGATCAGCGGCTGGAGCAGCAACGCGGGCACCGTGGCGCCTGCCGCCGAGGCATCCACCTCGAGGGTGACCGCCAGCCGGTCCGGGAAGCGCAGGCGCTGGATCTCGAGGTAGCGCTCGACCGTGTGCAGCTCTTCGGCCAGCGGCACGTTCGCGCCACCGGTTCGGTCGAGCCCATACCGGAGCAGCTCCGAGAGCCCACCGATCATCGTGATGGCCTTCGCGTTCTCCCCCGCCCTCACCAGCGCGCTGATGCCGTTCAACGTGTTGAACAGGAAGTGCGGCTGGGTCTGCAGTTCGAGCGCAAGCAGCCGAGCCTGGGCGAGCGAGGTCTCGAGCTGTGCGGCCTTTCGCTCCCGGTCACGGGCGAGGGCCGAGGACTCGTCGGCGGTGTAGGCCAGCGCCACCATGGCGTACAGACCGATCTCGAGCGGCATCTGGTAGAACAGCAACTCCCCCAGCCGGACGCCGAACACGTCCGGGTTCATGAAGTCGTAGGGCTTGAGCACGAACTCGGTCGCGACCCACGCGGTGATGTGTGCGGATCCCAGCGCGGCGGCGGCGAGCGCGTGTACGGCGAACGCACCCGGCCGCAGCGTCCGCAACGGCACGCGTCGCAACAGCCCGGCGATCGCGAACGTGATCCCGATCCACAGGCTCCACACCAGCACCTGGTAGCCGATCATGAGTGGCCACGCATGGTGGTGCGACAGCATGCTGATCTGGATCTGGAACGCCGCGAACACGCCGAACAACGGCCAGACGCTCGCGACCAGGAGCCGGCGCCGGGCCGGGACGGAGATCATTCGGCTAGGATGCCCGATTCGCGCCCCGACGGTTCGGGGAATTGCGGCGAACGGCGCCGGACGCGCAGCCAACCGGCGGCGAGCCGCGCGCGACGGCCCCCCGGAGTCACCGATCGGCGCCCGCCCGTCAGTCGAACCGCGACTCGTCAGCCGAGGGCCCGTAGATCGCAGGCACCGCGGCCTCGCAGAGCCGGATGTACACGGTGAGCTGGCCGCGATGGTGCGACAGGTGCATGAACGTGTCGCGGATCACCACGTGCCGGGGGTCCTCGCTCACGACTTTTCCCGCCACCATCAGCTTCCACGGCTGGGCGAGCTGCTCGTCGGACGCACCCTTCAACGCCTGGCGCGCTTTCTCGATGCCCTCGTCCAGGGCCTGGAGTCGCTCGGCCCTGTTGCTCAGCACTTGCGGCGCGTACTTGGGACCGCTCACCGGGGCCAGGTCCAGGGAGTCGTCGTGGATGATCATGGGGAACCACGTCGGCATCAGGGACACCAGCATCGCGAGCCGACCGAGCGGCATAGACTTCGCGTGCGGCTTCCAGTCCTCGCGACCCTCCGGAACGTGATCGATGGCGCGCCGACTGCGCCGGGCTTCAGGCTCGAGCTGGGCCAGGAACATCTCGGACAGCTTCATGCGCGTCCTCCCTTGCGAAGTGGGGGTGTGAGGGCGAGCCCGGAGTCTCGCATTTCATCCCCGCGCGTCCACCTGACGCGAAAGCGTGGGCCCAGCCCCTGGAAAGAGTATGGGGACGATGGCCTCGGAAAAGATCTCGGTCGAGTCTCGGAATTCCCACTGAGACAACGGGTTGCCGAAGCGTGCGTCGCAACATGAAGACGCCGGTTCATCTCCTGACCGTGTCCTGCCGATGTATGTCGTGCTGCGCCGAGGGCGGCTCAGCGGCCGGGAGCACCCGGCAGCGTCCGCTCCCCGGGCGCGTCTCCAGCTGGGATGGAGGAAGCATGATTCGCAAGATCCTGGTTCTCACCTTCGCCATCAGTGCTTGCGCCGCCACTGGCGCGCTCGCACAGGCAGACCTCGGACTCAAGAACGTCGGCGTCGCACTCGGCTATGTGAGCCCCGAGAACCTCGATGGCACGCTCAGCTTCGGCGTGTTCGCCGACCACGGCACGATCGCTCCCAACTGGGGCCTCGAGTCCCGCCTGGACTACTGGGGCTGGTCCGAGAACGCGTTCGGAACCGAGACGACGATCAAGGACGTCACGATCGGAGCGCGCACCAAGTATCACTTCGAGACGAAGAACCCCAACATCCGCCCGTACGCGGGTGCCGGCCTGGGCATCCACTTCCTCAGCTCCGAGGTCAATATCCCGGCCAACGGCCCGTTCCCGGCCACGAGCGAGACGTTCTCGGAGAACAAGCTCGGTCTGGACCTGGGCGGCGGTTTCGCGACGTCGCTCAGCCCGCGCGCGGAGTTCCTCGCCGAGGCGTGGTACGGCATCGTGAGCGACGTGAGCCAGTTCTCGCTCCGTGCTGGCATGCAGTTCAAGATCGGCAAGTAGTCGGACCGCGACGCGAGTCGCGATCCACAAGCGAGGCCCGGCGGATGGATCCGCCGGGCCTTTCGCGTGGCCCCTGGCCGGCTCGGGACCGGGCACCGTCCGCGGCCCCGGCATCGGCTATGCTTTCCCGTTCCAGCCGCGGGTCCCCTCGGCCTCTCGGCTGGAACCAGCTTGGCGGGAGACCTCCGGACCGATCGGGCCTGAAACCGTGAACGCACCCACGGCGTCTCCCACCGAACCCCAGACCTTTCCGGTGATGGAGGCAAAGCGTGGCCATAGCGAACATCCCGATGGAGCGCAGGAAGCGGATCGCGCTGATCGCCCACGACAACCGCAAGCGCGACCTGCTCGAATGGGCGCGTTACAACCGCGGCACCCTGTCCCGGCACGAACTGTACGCGACCGGCACGACGGGGACCCGCGTGGGCGCGGAGCTGGACCTCCCGGTGACGTTGTTCCTGAGCGGGCCGCTGGGTGGCGACCAACAGGTGGGAGCCGGAGTTGCAGAAGGAAGGATCGACTTCGTGATCTTCTTCTGGGATCCGCTCGAGCCCCAGCCGCACGACGTCGACGTCAAGGCGCTGCTCCGGATCGCGGTGGTGTACAACGTACCGATCGCGTGCAACCGGGCGTCCGCGGACTTCATGCTCTCGAGCCCGCTGATGGACACCGAGTACGAGCGGATGGTGCCCGATCGCAACCGTATCTCGCGACGATCAGGCGCTTCACCGACGGACTGACGCGCCTCAGCGAACGAGCACGCTCCTCGCCGTCCATGCGCCGTGCGGCGTGGTGAGCCGCATCAGGTAGAGCCCCGCCGGAAGCATCGCACCCGCGTCGTCCCGGCCGTCCCAGTGCAGGCCCGCGCTCGGGTCGCCGGCGAGTCTGCGTACGCTCCGGCCCGAGACGTCGTACACGTCGAGTGCCGCCATCTCATCACGCGCCGCCAGTACTGCGCCCCGGAGCGCGATCGTCACGTCCGGTCCGTGCGGGTTGGGTGAGATGCGCAGCACGCCGCCGGCGAGGATCGGTGCCGAGGGCGGCAGCCCCAATGGCGGCGCGAACGGGTAGTCGAACACCTCGACGGACAGCGTGCAGCTCCAGTGCCCCGCCGCGAACGTGTAGCTGCCCGGTTCGCGAGTGGACACCGAGAGGGCCCCCGATCCGAGGTCGTCGTAGTAGGGCTGCTGAACGGTCTCCAGCACACCGTAGCGCCAGTCGTAGTCCACTTCCTCGGCACGGAGCACGAGGCGAAGCTCCGTCTCCTCCTCCAGCACCAGGTCGTCGAACACGACGTGCTGGAACGTCTGCGTCTCGCCGTGCCGTCCGTACAGGCGCAGCGGCGCCACCGCGCCCTCCTTCTCGCGGGTGCAGAGCGCGTCGCGCACACCCCAGCGCGACTCCACCGCGGGCGAGTACACGCGGCTCTCGAATACCACCTCGGCTGGCCGCCAGTCCCACCACCAATCGTCGGGCTCCAACAGGTCCGCCACGCGAGCGCTCGTCATGGTCACGGTCACGCGCCGGCGCTGGGTCAGGAACGTGGCCAGCGAGGCCCAGGCGGCTCGAGAGTCCTTGATCCCGAAGTGATCGGTGCGAAACAGCGACAACGTGGGAGGCCGTCCTGCCAGCCGTGAGCGCGCGGTCACGTCCTCGAAGAACGCATCCGACAGCACCTGCACGCCATCATTCGGCTGCCACTCCTCGTACGTGCGCATCAGTGAGCTGAGCGCGCCGTTGTTGTAGCTGTCGTCGGTCGAGCCCAGCTGGCCGATGAGGATGCCGGCGTAGTACGGGCTGTCGGCCACGCGGCGCGGGGCGTGCAGGTTCGCGCTCACCCAGTCGTAGTGCATGTGCTCCACGTCCACTGGGACCGGGGCGAGGAAATCGAGGTAGCCCACCAGCTGGTCGCGGCTCGCGGCCCAGTTGCCGGCGAGCACGCCTTCGACCGTTGCCCAGCGCGCGATCAGCCCGCGGCTCGCCAGCGCACCCACGTCGTGCTCGATCAACCAGCGCGCGATGAGCGAACCGAAGCTGGCGCTCACGATGTTGACCTGCCGCGCGCCGGAACGGCGCATGAGCTCGCGCGCGTACTTGGCGATGATCAGCGCGTAGCGAGGCACGCCCCCGCCCCACGCGGCCGATGCCGACTCGAGCTCGGACAGGTCCGCCGCCGAGTAATAAGCCGGCGGTCGGTCGCCGTAGTAGGACGTCATGCCGACCACGCGTGCGGGTAGCGTCGGCTGACCCCCGGCAACCGCCAGCCCGGCGAGCGACGCGACCTTGTCGAGCACCGTGTCCGGGAGGTCCTCGCCGTACGTGCCGTGGCGGTCGGCGCCGGAGAACTCGAAGCCCTGCACGTAGACCGTGGCCGTAAGCGCAGGGTCCTGCGCGCGGAGCGGCTGCGCGAGCGCCAGCAACAGGGTCACCGCTCCCAGGCAGGCGAGCCCGATGCAGGGGGTTCGACCGTGGCGATGCGGCGGTCGCGACGGGTCGGGCATGGCTCCGACTCCGATCATGTGCGCAAGTCTGGCAAACCAGCGAAGCGTGAGCCAGCACGGAAATCGCCGTCACCGGTCACTGCGCGGGTCGGCATTCCGGTCAGTTGGCAGCGGGGTCGAACGCTCACCCGATGCTCGCCATCGACGGCGCGACCGCTTCGAACCGCGAGGCCCGTGGCGTATCCTCTGTACTTCGGGCCATGACGCTGGCGGATCGGCCCGGTTCGATCGGCCGTGCGGGCCGTGCGTCTGCCCGGTCACGCGGCGCGGCGACGAGCGCCGCGCCGTAAGTTCACAGGAGGGGTCATGAACTCGACTCGCCGAGTTGCTCGTTCCGGGTGGCCCTGGGCCGCCCTCGCGTTCGGGGTCTCCATGCTGGTCCTGGTCGCCACCAGGGCCGCCGCGGCCCCCGACCGCCCCGCGCTCGCCTATTGGGCGTTCAACTGTTTCACGACCTGTGGCGACGCCAACTTCCAGCCCGAGGCCGTCGGCGTGAGTGCGGCTTCCATGAGCTCGAGCTTCGATCCGGATGCAGGCGTCAACGAGAGCGGCACGACGCTCAACTCCATCCCACCCTACGAAGCGCGCTCGTCGCTGACGCTGCGCACCGGCACCGGCGGCAGCAACAACGGCCGTAACCTGACCTGGCGCGTCAACACCACCGGCTATACGTTCATCAGCTTGTCGTTCGCCGCTCGCCGATCGGCCGCAGGCTTCAACAGCAACCAGTTCCAGTACACGCTGGACGGCTCCAGCTTCGTGGACTTCGGCGCACCCTTCGACGCCGGGAGCGGGTTCGCGGTCGTCGCATTCGACCTGCGCCATGTGAAGGGCCTGAACAACAATCCCAATGCCGGTTTCCGCATCGTGTTCAACGGCGGCTCGACGACGGATGCCGGCGAGTTCACGCTGATCGACAACTTGCAGGTCTCGGGCAAGTAGCGCCCGTTGCGCGGAAGCTCGCGGATGGACGGGGCCGGCGCCAGGCAGCGGTTCGCGCGCGCCTAACGCTCCGCCGCGGGCGGCTCACCCGCGCGCCGCACCTTGAGCGCTTCCATCGCGAAGTACTCGGGCAGCCCGAGCCGGTCCACCCAGCGAGCGGTCTCGAGGTTGCGCTCTTCGACGCGCTGCCAGAACTCCCGGTCGTCCACACCCGGGAATGGGGCACGATCCTTCTGGCTCTGGTGCTTGAAGATCGCGCTGATCTTGAGCCGCAACTCCTCTTCCGAGAGCGGCACCAGGATGTCGGCGTCGGCCACGGTCCACTCCTGCCACGCGCCGCGGTAGAACCACAGCTCGGGCGGTTCCCCGCGATAGCGCGCGAGCGCGCCCTCCACGGCCTCCTTGCACATGCGATGGGTGCCGTGCGGATCGGAGAGGTCGCCGGCCACGAGGATGATCTCGGGCCGGAGTTCCTCCAAGAGCTTCCAGGTGATCTCGATGTCCGCCGGGCCGATGGGGTCCTTGCGCACCTTCCCCGTCTGGTAGAAGGGCATGTTGAGGAACCGGGCCTGTTCCGCCTTCAGCTCGAGCGTCTCGATCGCCGAGATGGCCTCGACCTCGCGGATGCGACGCTTGAGCATGAGCACCGCGTCGCTGTCCACCTCGCCCGGCCGCTTCTGCTCCAAGAAGGCCTCGGTCTCGCGGAGCAGCGGGGCCAGGCGATCGTTGCCATACGCGAAGTCCCCGGCCGTGCGGCGCAGGAAGTCGAGGTACCGGCTCACCTCGTGGTCGAACACGGCGATGTTGCCCGACGTCTGGTAGGCCACCACGATCTGGTTCTGGTTCTGGTGCAGCTTGCGCAGGATGCCGCCCGCAGAGATGACGTCGTCGTCGGGGTGCGGTGAGAACACGAGCACGCGCTTGCCGCTCGGCAGCTTGCTCTTGCCGCGGATCTTCGCGATCAGCTCGTTGAAGACCAGGCCGTTGAGCGCGCCGGACGAACCATGCCGCTGGAGCAGCGCGCTCAGGTGGTGCTCGCGGTAGTCCACGTCATCCAGCTTGAGCACGGACTTGCCGGTCACCCCGCTCAGCCACACCACCGCCTCGATCTCGAGTGCGCGCGTCCACGCCAGTTCGCCCAGCACCCACGGCGTCTTCACACGGGTCAACTCGGCGGCGGCGGCGGCATCCAGGTACACGGTGGCGTTCGGATGCCGCTGCAGATAGGTGGCGGCCACGCTGTGGTCCACGTCGCCCTCGACGGCGCGCCTGACGATGGCCGCTTTGTGCTCGCCGGTGGCGAGCAGGACGATCTCGCGCGCTTCGAGGATGGTGCCCACGCCCATCGTGATGGCCTCGACCGGCACGTTCTCGGTGCCGAAGAAATCGGCGGCCGCCGCGCGCCGCGTGATCGTGTCGAGGACGACCAGGCGCGTGCGCGAACCGATGCTCGAGCCGGGCTCGTTGAAGCCGATGTGCCCTGTCTGGCCGATGCCCAGGATCTGGAAGTCGATGCCGCCGGCTTCGGCGATCGCGCGCTCGTATTCACGACAGTGAGCTTCGACTTCGTGCCGTGCCAGGTCGCCGCGCGGGATGTGCACGTGGCGCGGGTCCACGTTGACGTGCTCGAAGAAGTTGGCCCACATGAACCGGTGGTAGCCGTGCAGGCTGTCCGGCGTCATGGGGAAGTACTCATCGAGGTTGAACGTGACGACCTGCGAGAAATCGAGGCCCTGTTCGCGGTGGAAGCGGATCAGCTCGCGGTAGATGCCGATCGGCGTGGAGCCGGTGGCGAGGCCCAGCACCGCCTGCCGGCCGGCGTCGTGGCGCTCGCGGATGATCTGCGCGATTCGCGCGGCGATCCGCCGCGCGATGTCGTCGTACTCGCCGGTGATGACGGTGGGGATGCGCTCCGGACCCGGGGGCGCAGCAGGTCTCACGTCGGCGTTCACGTCGGACTCCTCCCTGGTCGGCGGCGGGCATCGGCCCGGCCAGCCTAGTCGATGGCAGGTCGCATCGTGAAAGCTCTTGAGAACCAACACTCACTCCTCTAGCGTCCGTGTCCCGGTCAACGGCCGAGTTTCCCTGCGCGGGCCGTCGACTCTTCCGCCACTGCGCCTCATTAGAAGGAGGTCTGACGTGCGAAGGTGGATCCCCTCGTCGTGGGCCGTGCTCCTCCCCCTCCTGATGGCCCCAGTCGCCATCGCCCAAGTGAAACAACCCAACATCCTCGTCATCTTCGGTGACGACGTCGGCCAATCCAACGTCAGTGCGTACACGATGGGGCTGATGGGCTACCGCACGCCGAACATCGACCGGATCGCCAAGGAAGGCATGATCTTCACGGACTACTACGCCGAGCAGAGTTGCACCGCGGGACGTTCGGCATTCTTGACCGGGCAGTGCACGTTCCGTACCGGTCTCTCCAAGGTCGGCATCCCCGCCGCTCCCGTCGGGCTCCAGGCCCGTGACGTGACGATCGCGGAGTTGCTCAAGCCGCTCGGCTATGCCACCGGACAGTTCGGCAAGAACCACCTGGGAGACCGCAATGAGTACCTGCCCACGGTGCACGGGTTCGACGAGTACTTCGGCAACCTCTACCACTTGAACGCCGAGGAGGAGCCGGAGGACCGCAACTACCCGCAGGATCCCCGGTTCCGCGAGATGTTCGGACCGCGCGGCGTGCTGCGCTGCAGGGCCTCGGCCAAGGACGACGCGACGGTGCAGCCGCGCTGGGGCCGGGTGGGCAAGCAGGTCATCGAGGACACCGGCCCGCTCACCAGGAAGCGCATGGAGCATATCGACGACGAGACGTCGGACGCCGCCATCGACTTCATGAAGCGCCAGCAGGCCGCGGGCAAGCCGTTCTTCTGCTGGATGAACACGACCCGCATGCACCTGCGCACGCACGTCGCGCCGGAGCGCCGCAGTCCGCCGGGGCTGACCGCGCTCAACGAGTACCAGGACGGCATGGTCGAACACGACGGGCACGTGGGCAAGCTCTTGCAGGCCATCGATGACATGAACCTGGCCGACAACACCATCGTGCTGTACACGACCGACAACGGCCCGCACATGAACTCGTGGCCGGATGGTGCGATGACGCCGTTTCGCAGCGAGAAGAACACGAACTGGGAGGGCGCGTTCCGCGTTCCGTGCATGATCCGCTGGCCGGGCCGTATCCAACCGGGCTCCGTCTCCAACGAGATGATCAGCGCGCTGGACTGGAGCCCGACGCTGGTCGCCGCGGCTGGCGATCCCGCGGTCAAGGACAAGCTGCTCAAGGGCCACACGGCGGGCAGCAAGCGGTTCAAGGTCCATCTGGACGGCTACAACCAGCTCCCCTACCTGACCGGACAGCAGGAGAAGAGCGCGCGCAACCTGTTCTATTACTTCAACGACGACGGCGACATGGTCGCGATGCGCTATGAGAACTGGAAGATCGTGTTCATGGAGCAGCGCGCACAGGGCACGTTGCAGGTGTGGGCCGAGCCGTTCACACCCTTGCGCATCTCCAAGTTCTTCGACCTGCGGGCCGACCCCTACGAGCGGGCGGACATCACCTCGAACACCTATTGGGACTGGATGATGGACCACGCCTACATCATGTATGGCGCGGTGGCCGGGGCTTCCAAGTTCCTGGACACGTTCAAGGAGTTCCCGCCCAGCCAGCGGGCCGCGACGTTCAGCATCGACCAGGCGGTGGAGAAGCTGAGGGCGGGCCTCGGGAACCGGTGACGGAAGCGAAGCCGCGAACGGGCTGGCCCGAGGGCCGGCCCGTTCGCTGTTTCTGCCGCGGCACGGACGTGAAGCCCTCACCACGATCGTGTGCCGTGCGGCCAAGTCGCGCCGCCTGCACGCGTTGCCGGAACCGGCACTGCGCCATTGTCTCACCCCCTGCGCGCGCCTAGGCTCACCGCTTCGGGGCAGTCCAGAGAGTTCCCCTTCCCCCAGGGAGGTGCTCGATGACGCTCGTCTCCTCGCTGCTTCGGCATGCGGCCTCGGTATCGCTGTTCGTCCTCGCCTCGACCGTGGTGAGTGTCCTCCCGGCCCGCGCGCAGTGTCCCACGGAGCCCACGCTCCAGAACTTCACCGGCGCCGGCTCGACCGTGTGCCCGTGCTTCGTTGCCGGAGAGCAGGCCGGTGCGGTGTTCACGGCACCGGCCGCGAACTACCCCATCCAGATCCTCCGCATCGGTGTGGGCTGGGGTTCCGCGGCAGGCGGCGCTCCCGCTTCGGTGGAAGCCGCGCTGCACGTCTACCCGGCCGGCCTGCCGACTCCGGGAGCCCCGCTGTTCACGCTCGACAGCCCGCAGCTCATCGACGGCTTCATCAACGAGTTCAACATCGAATCGGAGCCCGACGAAGCCATCATCAACTCGGGCTCATTCATGGTCGCGCTCCAGTTCGCCAACGCCAACGCGGGCGATCCGTTCGCGCCCACGGTGATCCACGACGGCAATGGTTGCCAGGCCGGCAAGAACACCATCTTCGCCATCCCGGGCGGCTGGATGAGCGCGTGCGCTGCCGGCGTGACCGGGGACTGGGTGTTCTACGTGACCTACCGCCGGGTGGATTGCCAGGTCGGCGTCGAAACCCTGCTCCCCGAAGGCGCGGCCGCCATGCTGTTCTCGCCGCGGCCCAACCCTGCGCCTGCAGGCACCGCATGCGACTTCGTCGTGCCCCGGAGCGGTCTGGTCTCGGTCGCGGTCTTCGACGTTCACGGCCGGCTGGTGCGCGAGCTGGCCAGCGGCTGGCGGCCGGCCGGTCGCCACAGCGTGAGCTGGGACGGCTCGGACGCGGAAGGCGCCCGCGCCCCCGCGGGGATGTACCTCATTCAACTCACGGCGGGGGGCATGCACTCGGCCCGTAAGGTCTCGATCACGGACTGAGCGGCCCGCGTGCTGCTCCCTTCGGCACGTCGCGCATCGGAGGCCCATGCCCCAGCCCGCCGGCGGAGCGCCGCAGCCCGAGGCGCTCCAGCTCATGGTGACGACCGTGCTGCTCGCCCGCGCACGTTCGGGCGATGCCCTCGCGCGCGAGGCGCTGTTCGCGCGTTTCCTGCCCATCGTGCGACGCTGGTCGCGGAGCCGGCTGCCCGCCTCGGCGCGCGGGCTCGCCGACACCGACGACCTGGTGCAGATCACGCTCATGCGCGCGCTCAACCGGCTCGAACAGTTCGAGCCGCGGCGCGAGGGCGCGTTCCTGGCGTACCTGCGCACGATCCTCCTGAACGCCGTCCGCGAGGAGATCCGGCGTGCGCGCCCGGCGCTGCGCTCCGAGCCGCTCGAGGACCAGCACGGCGCTCCCGAGCGTTCGGAGCTCGAGCGCTTGATCGGGCGCGAGACATTGGAGCGCTACGAGCGCTCGCTCGAACGACTCGACGACGTCCAGCGTGAAGCGGTCCTGCTGCGGCTCGAGTTCGGCTACTCGCACGAGGAGATCGCCGAGGCGCTGGGGAAACCCAGCGCCAATGCCGCGCGGATGACGGTGGCACGGGCGCTGGCGGAACTCAGCGGGTATCTCGATGACGACCGAGCCTGATCCCGACCCGAGGCTGGCCGAAGCGACGCGGCTCACCGACGCGCTCGACGATCCCGACGTGCTCGAAGTGGCGGCCGGCTCGTTCGAGGCCGGTGTGCGCGAGACGCTGCGGCTCCAGCCGGCTGGCCCGATTGACGGGCCGGGCGCGCGGCAGCTGCGAGTGCTGGCCGGCATCGGCCTGGCCTTCCGGCTGGCGTACACCCCAAGCGATCCGCGGCCAGCCGACGAACCGCACGGCCTGTTCCGATGGGGGCCGCTCACGGTCAGGCGTGCGATCGGCGAGGGACAGTTCGGAGAAGTCTACGCGGCGTGGGATCCGCGGCTCGAGCGCGAGGTCGCGCTCAAGCTCCGGCGCTCACAGGCCGGCACGCTGCGCTGGCTCGACGAGGCCCGAAGCCTGGCACGTGTGCAGCACCCTCATGTCGTCACGGTTCATGGCGCCGACCTGGCGGACGGCCGTGCCGGTATCTGGATGGAGCTCGTGCGCGGCGAGACACTCGAGGACTTCCTCACGCGGTCGGGCCGTCTGGAGACTCGCGCGTGCCTGCGCATCGGCCGCGACCTCGCGTCCGCGCTCGCGGCCGTTCACCGCGCGGGACTCGTGCACGGCGATCTCAAAGCGAGCAACGTGATGATCGCGACGTCGGATGAACCTGAGGTTGTGGCTGGCGCCAACGAGGTCCGCACCGAACCGAAGAGCGATCGGAAGCCGCAGGCCAAGGGCGCGAGCCCGGAGGAATCCGCGCGCGTCGTGCTCATGGACTTCGGTGCCGCTTCGCGTCTGGCCGCGGGACCGGGACAGGGCCCGCGATTCGGCACACCGTTGAGCACCGCGCCGGAAGTGCTGAACGGCGAGCCGGCGACCGCGGCCTCGGATGTCTACTCGCTCGGCGTGCTGCTCTACCGCATGCTCACCGGAGGCTACCCGGTCGAGGCGCCGACGCTGGACGAGTTGCGAGCCGCGCTCGAGGCGCGGCGGCGTGTGCCGGTCGGGGAAGCGCGCGCCGGGCTTCCCGCGCGCGTGGCGCGAGTGGTCGAGTCGTCGCTGGCGTCCGATCCGCAGCAGCGCCCGGCGAGTGCCGCACACTTCCGCGACGAACTGGCCCGCTTGCTGGGCGAGCGCGTGACGCGCATCCCTCCCGCGCTCGTGGCAGGCGGGCTCGCCAGCCTGGCCGCTGCACTCGCCATCGGCTGGTTGTTGTGGCAGCAGTTGGTGATGCGCGACGAGAACGTCCGGCGAGTGCCGCCTCCCGTGCGGCTGGCCATCTCGCGTGTGCCCGCATGGACCACGGGCACCGACCCAAGACACCGTGACCTGGGCTGGCAGTTCGCGCTCGGCGACCTGGATCGCGACGGACGCCAGGACCTCGTGCTCGCCGATCCCGGCTACAGCGACAGCCTCGCGGAGCAGGGCGCAGTCGAGTGGTACCGCGGCACACCCCATGGGCTCACGACCGAGCCCGCGTGGCACACCGTCGGCACGGTGACGGGCGAGCGGCGCGGCTGGTCCGTGGACGCTGGCGGCGACCTGGACGGCGACGGGTACGCCGACGTCGTCACCTCCGATTGCCTCCGGCGCGACGACCGTGGACGCGCGTTTGGTCACGTGCGCATCTACCACGGTGGCCCGAGTGGTCCCGGGCCTGCCCCACCGCGCCTGCTTCCGGCCGAGTTGCAGGTGGCCAGCTTCGTCACCATCACACGCGCCGTGGGGGACGTGAACGGCGACGGATTCCAAGACCTGCTCGCCACCGAACAGAACTGGAACGGCGAGCACCGCAACCAGGGCCGCGTGCGCATCTACCGGGGAGGTCCTCAGGGGCTTGGCGAGCAGGAGACCTGGTCCTTGCTCGGCGACCCGCAGAGCTCGGCGTTCGGAACGTTCGTTGTGCCTCTGGGGGACGTGAACGGCGACCACCTTGCCGATCTCGTGATCGGCGCGGGCTTTTGGCATGACGGGCGCGGAGAGACTGGGGCGGCGCACGTCCTCTTCGGCAGCGCTGCGGGACCGGTGCGCGCACCGCATGGCCTCGTCACCGGCGATCGGGGCGGGGACCTCCTGGGCGTCCATCGCTCGCTGGAGGCCATCGGCGACGCGGATCGCGGCGGTGTGCCCGACCTTGCGGTCGGCATCGTAGGACACGACGGGCTCGGCAAGGAGGTTGGAGAGGTGCGCATCTATCGCGGCACTCGCGACGGTCTCGCGCCACACCCGATCTGGCGCGCTCAGGGTTACTCGAGCAACGGCCAGCTGGGGTGCAGCATCGCCGGCGGCGCCGACGTGGACGGTGACGGCATCCATGACCTGTTGGTCGGCTGCTACGGCTTCGCGCTGACGGCGGAGAAGGCGGGAGCGGGCGGCATCTTCCTCTACCGCGGAACCGGGGACGCGCGTGCGTTCGAGCGGACGCCCGCGTGGTGGGTGGCGTGGGAACAACCGGAATCGCTGTTCGGTGCGGCGGTCGGGCTCGCGGACCTGGACGGCGACGGGCACGCGGACTTGATCGCCGGTGCACCGCGCTGGCGCGACGGCCCGACGCAGATCGGGCGCGTCGTCGTCTATCGCGGTGCCGGACCGGCTCGCTGAAGCCGGCCCGGCTCATCGCCCGCGACGGAGGGCGGCTCGGCCGCCCTCCCCTCCGATCCGTCGATCAACGCAGCCGGGTGATCCTCACACAGCCCGCCTCCATTCGATCCGAGAGCCGCGCCAGGTAGAGCCCGGGTGACACGAGGCCGCCGGCGTCATCCGTGCCATCCCAGCCCACACTCTGAGTACCGCGCGCAGCGCGCAGCGCGCGAATGCGACGGCCGTTCACGTCGAACACGTCCACGGTGCCCTCGTGTTCGAGCGGGCCCCCGAACTGGATGGTCGTCCGGTCGGTCATGACACTCGGCACTGCGCTCAACCGCAGGCTGGGCCCACCCGCGAGCGGCGACACGCCGCCGAGATACGTGACGGGGACCTGGTCCGTCGTCACTCCGCCCTGGAAGTCGCGAGCGGTCACGAAGAGCGTGCCCTCGGCGAGCAGCGGCAACGTGAACACCACGTGCCCCGCGGCGTCGGTGTACCCATTCTGCAGCACCTCGTTGGGCAGCGCCTGCGTGGGCGTCGCCGGCGAACGCCGCTGGGCCGACGCGGCCGACGCACCGGCAGCCGCCGGTGCGGGCGGCTCCTTGAACAACGTCACCATCACACCCTGGACCGGGGCACCGAGCGGGTCCTTCACCACCACGTCGAACGGCGTGCCCGTGCACTGCGGGCAACAGTCCCACCCGAAGTCGCAACCCACGGTCACGATCGGCGGGTGAAAGAGGATGAACGGACCGTCGAAGTTGACCGGCACGTTCGCACGCCGAATCTCCATCTCGGGATCGCCCAACAGCAGGTACTCCAGTTCGTTGTACACGTTGTCCACCGGCGTGCACTTCGACTCGGCCCACTCGATGGCCTTGGCGTGCGTCGTGATCCCCTTGTCGAACACCGCCTTGAACAGCTCGCGATTCAGGACGACGTTGCCGGCGATGTACGCGGGCCGCGTGGCGGCGTAGACGGCCACGGAACCACTGGAACCGTGGCTCATCCAGTTCTCGGCCATGCAGTCGTTGGCGTTGATGTTGCCCGTGTCACAGGCCAGGGACCAGACGACCGGCGTGGCCGGCGCATTCGTGACACCGAGGAAGTCGAAGTAGTAGTTCTGCGACAGCGTGTTCCAGCTCCACCAGCCGAAATCGCAACCGTGCCCCTCGTAGCAGAGGATCCCGGCGTCGTCGATGATCCCGTTGACCACCGCGTTGGTCGAGAGCGGATTGGAACCGTAGATCTTGTCGAACGTGGCGGATGTCGAGTACGGGTAGGCGGCGACCTCGTCCTGCACCGCTTCGAACCGATCGTCGTCCCCCTGTGCGGCATTCCGCCACGCCACGAGCGCCGCATTGCCGTATTCCTGCAGGTGGGTGGGGTGGTCCTCGTAAGCGAGGATGCGCGCCACCTGATTGGAGCAGTCCGACTCGGTCGAGACCGAGAGCCGGCCGACGTAGACTTCCTCCCACAGGTCATCGGCGCCGTCGCCGTCCGCGTCGGCATAGAGATCGTCCGTCTGGATAGGACCGCCGACCGGTGGCGGGTAGGCGGCGGTGGCGCAGGTGGGGATCCACCCCACGTCGCCGACCAGGATGCAGAAGTGGTCACCCTTCTTGGCACTGCCCGCGTACCAGGACTCGATGTAGCTTCGGATCTGCGAGCAGGTGGGGCCGATGTCCTCCACCACGCCGGTCGAGACCTTGTAGCCGCGTGTCCGCTTCTGGAGTACGAGCGGGGCGATCTCCTCTTCATACTGCGCCGGGTAGATGAACAGGAACTCTCCCGAGTACGTGAGCGGGTCGAACGTGCACCATGGGTTCAGGATCGGGCCGTTGAGGAGCCGCGCGACGGCTGCTGACGCGGTGCGCTCGTTCGCGGTCTCGGCCGGGACCGGAACCCCAGCGTGCGTGAACGTGTAGCGCACGTGCTGGTCCACCGTGAGCAGATCGGAGGGATTCCAGCGGACCGGACGAACCTCGCACGACGAGGCGAACAGCGTCCCCGAGAGCCGCGAGGCCGGCCCGCCGATGGGGAGTTGCGGCGGGTAGTCGTGGGGATCCACATAGATCAGCGGATCCCTGATGAAATCCTCCGGCGCCGGTGTGGTATCCGGCGGCGACTCGATCGCGTGCGGCCAGGGGTGGAAGCCGGGCAGGACCTGCTGTGACAGGACCTGGACCTCCGACAACACGGCGTTGGGCGCGCCGGTCACGATGCCGAGGTCGAAGCGGAGGACGGGCAGTTCGGGCGCTCCGATCTGCAGGATGCTCTGGAGTCCGGGCACCGAGATCTGTTGGTAAGGGACCTGGTCAGGGCCCATGCGATTCCACCTCCAGAACCCGTGGATGGACACCTCGAACGTGGTCGAAGTGGGACTGGAGTTGGGCAGCAGGATGACGTCGGCCGGCGTGCCCGGCGGCATGGGGTCCAGCGCGATCCACAGCGGCCCGGTCTGCGCCGATGCGAACGGGACGAGACCGGCGAGCCCAAGCAACACCGATGCGGCGGTGAGCCGCAGCCGCTGCCAGCGACGTGGGCGTGCCGCAGCGATGGATGAGCCGCGCGGGCGCTCGCGGGTGGGAACAAGCATTGCGGGGGTGGGGCGACTGCGGGGCGGAACTGCTGGGCGTCTCATGGGGCACCTCCTGCCGGGTGAGCTGCGATGGGCGCAGCACCCTCTTCAATGCAGGCGGGCCGGGGACCGCACAAGAATTCGTCACGCTCTCGATAACTCGCTGAATTCCGGCCATTCCAACGGTTGCGTGACCACTGGTACAACACTGGAGACGGGCGTAGCCTCCCGGCAACCCCGCATCCCGCCGGAACAAACGGACGTCCGGCGGTCCTTCTTCTCGCACGGATGCGCACGCCGCCCTCTGGGTGACCATCGGAGCGGCGGCAGGGAGAACGTCATGGCCAAAGTGAAGCCCATCCCCGAAGGCAATCACACCGTCACCGCCGGATTGGTCGTGCGCGACGGCAAGAAGGCGATCGAGTTCTACAAGACCGCCTTCGGCGCCAAGCTGCTGAGTGTCATGAACGGGCCGGATGGGCAGAGCGTCATGCATGCCGAGTTGAAGATCGGCGACACCAAGATCTATCTCGGCGACGAGAACCCGGACATGGGCGCGCGGTCGCCACAGGCGCTGGGTGGCTCGCCGGTCTCGCTCAACATCTACACCGAGGACTGCGACGCCATGTTCAAGAAGGCCATCGCCGCGGGCGCCACGGTCAAGATGCCGCTCGACAACATGTTCTGGGGCGATCGGTACGGCAAGCTCACGGATCCGTTCGGCCACGAGTGGGGCATCGCGACGCACGTCGAGGACGTGAGTGAGCCCGAGATGGAGAAGCGCGGCAAGGAGTGGTTCGCGACGATGGCGAAGAAGTAGTCGCGAGCCCTGCAGCACGCGGGCGGCCTCACGTCGGGGCCGCCCGCTTCATTGCCCGAGGCTTCAGACCGGCCGTTCCTCGAGGATCGCGGCGAGCTTCGCGGGATCGAGATTGCCGCCGGAGACGACGCAGACCAGCGGGCCTTCGGGCAGTGCGACGCGGGTACCGCCCAGCGCGGTCGCCTCGCGGCCCGAGAACGCCACGGCGAGCGCGGCCGCGCCGGCCCCCTCGGCGACCACACGAGCGCGCGTCACCAGGGCCCGGATCGCGGCGGCGATCTCCTCCACCGACACCACGCACGTGCCCGCGAGCAGTGCCAAGGCCAGCGGCCACATGTCCTCCAGCACCGCACTGCCGCCGATGCCGTCCACGAAGCTCGGGCGATGCTGGATCTTCTGCGCCGAGCCAGCGACGAACGAGGCCACGAGCGGCGCGGCGGTGTCCACCTCACAGGCGAACGTGGGAACGCGGCTGCCGGATGCTCGCAATGCCGCGGCGATGCCGCAGCTCAGGCCACCCCCGCCAAACGGCACCAGCACCGCGGCCGCCGTGGGCAGGTCCTCCAGGATCTCGAGCCCGATCGTGCCGTTGCCCGCGATCACGGCGGTGTCGCTCACCGGATGCACGAAGTGGCCGTCCATGCCCTCGAACCGGCGCTCCTCGAACACCTGCCACCAGCGTTCGAACGGCACGGCGATGACGCGGCCGCCCAAGCGCTCGATCGCGTCTCGCTTGGCGAGCGGCGCGTGGTCGGGGACGACGACGGTGCACGGGATGCCCCGGAGCCGGGCGCACCACCCGACCGCCTGCGCCATGTTCCCCGCGCTCGCGGTCCACACGCCGTGGGCGAGCGAAGACTCCGATGCCAGCGCGAGCGCGTTGGCGCCACCGCGGATCTTGAACGACCCGATCGGCTGCAGTGTTTCGAGCTTGAGCCAGACCTCGCACTCGCCGGGCCGAGCCGGCAGCCGCACCAGCGGCGTGCGCAGTGCGATGCCGCGGATGTTCTCGCGCGCGGCGACGACCTGCTCGAGCGTGGGCGTGTCCACGCGGAACGCCTCAGTGGCCATCGGCCGGCCCTCCCCACTCGAGCCATGTGCCGCCACCGGTGGCCTTCGCCCGCCCGTGGATGAAGTGCGCGGAGGCCAGGTCCTCGAGCGCGATACCCAGCGATTCGTAGAGCGTCACGTCGCCGGGTGTGAGCCGCCCCGGTACCTTGCCGGTGAGCACGTCACCCAGCTCCCCGAGCAGGTGCGCTGGCGTGATAGCGCCCTCGGCCAGCGGCAGGCGGTAGTCGCCGGATTCGTTCTCGCACGACTCTCGGCAGTCCGTGTAGAGCCGCGACCTGCGCACGGCCTCGGAATCCAGCTCGCGCGATGCGGGAAAGCACGCCCCCACCGCGTTGATGTGGGTCCCGGGCTCGAGCCAGCGCCCGAACAGCACCGGCTCGCGTGACGACGTGGTCGTGCAGACCAGGTCCGCGCCGCGAACGGCGGCCTCGGCGCTGGATGCGACCTCGACCGGCACCGGGCTCGCGGCCGCGTTCTCGCGCGCGAAGCGCTCGGCATTCGCCTGCGAACGGCTGAAGACCCGCACGCGCCGCAGCGTTCGCACGCATGCCATCGCCTGCAGATGCGTGCGCGCCTGCGCTCCGGAACCGATCAGCGCCAGGTCGCCGGCATCCTCACGAGCCAGCACCTGCGTGGCCAGGCCCGAAGCCGCGGCGGTGCGGATGGCGGTGATCGCCGTGGCATCCAGGATCGCCAGCGGTTCGCCATGCTGGAGCCCGAACAGCATCACCACGCCCTGATGGGAGTCGTAACCCGTGCCGTGATTGCCCGGCATGACGCTCACGACCTTGAGGCCGAAGCTCCGAGGCTCGCCCAGGTAGCCGGGCATCAGGCCCAGGAGCCCCGACTGATCCGGCAGCCGGACCATGCTCCGCAGGGGCAGCACGGCGTCGCCCTGGGCAAGCGCGGTGAGTGCCTGGCGCATCAGGTCGATGCATTCACGCATCGGCAGGAGCGCGTGCACTCCGGCCTCATTGACGAACAGCACTTTCATGCCTGGCCACCCGATCCGGGTGAGCCGAACAGGGCGAGCAGGCGCTCGGCGTCCACGTTGCCGCCCGAGACGATCGAGACGACGCGACTGCCGGCGGCGGCGGACTTCACCTTGCCTGCCAGCAGCGCGGCGGTGGCGGCGGCTCCCGCCCCTTCCACGTAGAGCTTCGCGCGCACGAGCAGCATGCGCATCGCATGCAGGATCTCGTCCTCGGTGACGAGCGCGATCTCGTCCACGCACTCGCGCGCGATCTGCAGCGGGTTCGCGCCGACGAACGGTGGCGTGAGCCCGTCCGCGATCGTCTGGGGCCGCGGCGCCGGCACGGGCTTGCCGGCCGCGAGCGCGGGCGTCATGCCGGGACCCGCGGCGAGTTCCACGCCGACCACGCGGCAGTCCGGGCGCAGCCCCTTGATCGCGCAGGCGACGCCGGCCATCAGGCCCCCGCCCCCGATCGCCACCACGACACAGTCCGCGTCCGGGACCTGTTCCAGGATCTCGAGCCCCGTCGTGCCTGCACCGGCAAGACCGGTGAGGTCGTCGAACGGGTGCACGAACGTGGCCCCGGTACGCGCCTCCTCCTCGCGCAGGCGGTCGAACAACGTCGCTCGGTCATCGTGCGCGACGATCGTCGCGCCATAGGCACTCACCGCCGCCATCTTGGAACGCGGCGCATCCTTCGGCATGACGACGGTGCAGGGCACGCCGGCCTGCCCTGCGGCCCACGCGACGGCGCCGGCGTGATTGCCGGCCGAGACCGTGACCAGTCCCTTCGCGCGCTGCTCGTGCGGCAGCGACAGGATGATGTTGAGTGCACCGCGCGGCTTGAACGACCCCGTCTTCTGGAAGTTCTCGCATTTGAGCGAGAGCGAGACATGGGAAGCCTCGCCCAGCGTGCGCGACGTGAGCATCGGCGTACGATGCAGGCGCGGCCCGATGCGGGCCGCGGCCTCGCGGATGGCGTCGATGGGGATGAGCATGGGAGCGGTGAGGCTCGCAGCCCGTGGCGCGAGAATCAAGACGCTGCCTCGCCCGGCGTGCGCGCGCGCTCCGGCCGCGGCTCGGAGCCGGGGCTCACGGCTCCGCGCCCGTGCTCATGCTGCGGGTGGGGAGACTGCACCAGTCGCTCCAGGAACCTTCGTAGAGCAGGCCGTTGTCGAACCCTGCCAGCGCCAGCGCGAAGATGTTCTGACAGGCATTCACGCCGCTGCCGCAGTAGCAGATCACGCGCTCGGCGCGGTCGGCGCCGAGCTGGGTGAACTGCTCGCGCAACTCGTCGGGCGGGAGGAAGCGAGGGTCGTCGGGGGACCTCAGGTTCGCGGGATACGGGCGGCTCCGGGCTCCGGGGATGTGCCCGGCGACCGGGTCGATCGGTTCGACCTTGCCCTGGTAGCGCTCCAGCAGCCGTGCGTCGAGCATCAGCGTGCGCGGGTCGTCCCGCATGCCCTCCACGGCCCCGGCGTCCACGACCATCGCGTCCTGCGGCATGGGCGTGAACCGGCTCGGCGGGTGGGTCGGGACACGGCTCTCCACCGGACGGTGCTCCGCGTTCCAACGCGTGATCCCGCCATCCAGGAGCGAGACACGGGGATGTCCGAAGTAGCGCAACAGCCACCAGACGCGCGCCGCGGTCGAACCGTCGCCGAAGTCATACGCGATGACGTGCGTGTCCGGGCCGATGCCGGCGCGCGACATGCTGGCCGCGAAGCTTGACGGCAAGGGCAGCGGGTGGCGGCCCGGGCCCTGTCCGCGCGGCGAGGCCAGGTCCTGGTCCACGTCCAGGTACACCGCACCGGGGACGTGAGCCGCCAGGTACGCGTTCCGCCCCTTGTCCTTCTCGAGCAGCGACCAGCGCACGTCTGCGACGCGGACGCCGGGGGCGTCGAGATGCTCCGCGAGCCATTCGGTCGAGACCAGAAGCGGTACGGACATGCAGCCTTTCCAGGTGCGCGGTGGCATCGACGGTGGGGCGGTGGAGCGGTTCCCGAGCGGGCGAGCCTACCTCATCCGGAGGGTCGGTCCTCGGATCCAGGCCCTCTCGCACACGCCTCGCGTGCCGGGGGCAAGCCCCGCCAACCGCCGGGCTTAGGGCGGACTCGCGCTGCGCTCCACAATTAGGGGGTTATTGGCGTGCCGGAGGGCTACGATTCGGCCAGTCTCCGATCCGGCACCATCCCGGGAGGCACCTCTGATGAGTGACACACGCGTCAGCCCGCCCACGGCCTCCGAGCCTTTCGTCGAGACCGGCATCCCCACGAACCGTGTTCATGCCGACATCGCGGCGCTCACCCACCCCGGTGCCAGGCCCAACAACGAGGACGCGTACGTCGTCTACCGGCTGGGCCGCTTCATGGAGTGCGTCTCCAGCAACCTGCCCGCAGGACAGCTGCCCGTGCGCTACGACGACACCGGCCACATGCTGATCGTCGGGGATGGCGTGGGCGGCGAATCCAGCGGAGAAGTCGCGAGCAGCACCGCGCTCCTCACGCTGGTCAACCAGGTGCTGCGCTCCCCCAAGTGGGCGCTCAAGCTCGACGACCCTGCGACGCGCGAGCGGGAGATCCGCGAACTGCTCGCGCGAGGGCGGCTCTACCTGCAGCAGATGCATGCCGCGATCCGTGATCGCCAGGCGAAGGACCCGAGCCACCAGGGCATGGGCACGACGTTCACCAGTGCCTACACCGTCGGCGGCGACCTGTTCGTGATGCACGTCGGCGATTCGCGCGCGTATTCGCTGCGC
>Ga0075429_100000530_pt1 | contig 28977 bp, 21 predicted proteins | sample RhiMetdeltSRZDD3_FD_75295 | JGI IMG/M metagenome (GOLD analysis project Ga0075429, IMG submission 75295) | Populus rhizosphere microbial communities from Tennessee, USA - Rhizosphere MetaG P. deltoides SRZDD3 | ecosystem: Host-associated > Plants > Roots > Rhizosphere > Soil | place: USA...
AGGATGACATCACGATGCTGCTCGCCTCGCCCAGACTGCGCGTCTCGCACGTCTCGACGCACTGCTCGATGCTCGAGGCCGTCCAATCGGTCACCACGGACCGGGTGGTGAGAGTCGCGCGCCTCACCGCCGAGGCCGTGGCGCCGCTCGTCGATCGGCCGCCGAAGATCGCCCTGGCAGGCATCAATCCGCACGCGGGCGAGAACGGTCTGTTCGGCTCCGAGGACGAGCGCGAGATCCGACCGGCCGCCGCGCTGCTCCAGCAGGAGGGAATAGACGCCTACGGTCCGATCCCCGGCGACACCGTCTTCCTGCGCGCACTCAAGGGCGACTTCGACGCGGTGGTCGCGATGTATCACGACCAGGGCCACATCCCGTCGAAACTGGCCGGCTTCGACGACACCGTCAACATCACGCTCGGCCTGCCGATCATCCGCACTTCAGTCGATCACGGGACGGCGTTCGACATCGCCGGAACAGGCACGGCGCAAGCCGTGAACATGGTCGTGGCCATCGACCTGGCGGCTGGCATGGGACGTGCACGGCGCGCAGCCCGACACCGCTGACCAGGATGGCGCCGTCATGTCGGTCGATCATGTAGCATTCGCCCGGCACCTTAACGATTTCGCGACTTGCCGCGCTGAATGCCCCGTCCTGGAACGCGGTGAGGTTTTGGGTGTGGAGGATTGAGAGTCGTGTCGTCGTTTGCAGGCCAGCCGGTCGTGTCTCGCAGGGCACGGTTCGCCCGGCGCAGTGTGCTCGTCGCTGCTGCCGCCGGTCTCGTCATTCTGAGCGCCTGTTCGGCCCCGAGTCCGCCGGCCAACACGCCGTTGCCGACCCCGGCGCTGAAGCCTACTACGCCGCCCGCCAGCCCGGCGGCGAGCCCCGCGGCCTCGCCAGCGGCGAGTCCGGCAGCCAGTCCGGCAGCTGCCCCCGCGGGTAGCCCGGCGGCCAAGCCCTCGCCGAGCCCAGCCGCGTCTCAGTAATCCCGAAGCGCGCCATCGGCCCCGCACCGGAATTGATCCGGTGCGGGGCCGCACGCTTTGCGTTGGACAGCCGTGGACTTCAGTCCACGGCCGCCTTGTGTGTGGCCGGGAGGCGCCCCTACACTCACCGGTCGTGGGCTGCACCATGACACGAGTGAGTGGGGACCTCCGATGCGCGATCTGACCGACCGAGCCCTTGACGCGGCCTCGGCGGCCGGAGCGACCTACGCCGACGTCCGGATCGAGCGGCTCCAGCGCCAGGTCGTCTCCGTAAAGAATGGCCGCCCGGACGGCCTGCTGGAAGACGAGAGCCAGGGCTTCGGCGTTCGAGTTGTGGTGGACGGCGCCTGGGGCTTCGCCTCGTCCTCCAGTCTGGACGGTCGCGAGATCGAGCGCGTCGCCCGCCGTGCTGTCCAGATCGCACGTGCCAGCGCCCTGGTCCTGGCCGAGCCGGTCGACCTTGGCGAGACAATCCGCTCGGTCGGCAGCTACGCGACGCCGGTCCAGATTGACCCGTTCAGCGTTGCTGTCGACGAGAAGCTGGCCGCGCTGCTCGAAGCCGATGCCGCGATGCGGGCGGTGCCAGGCATCGCCGTCGCCGAAGGGTCTTTCGAGTGTCAGCGGGTCCGCAAGGTGTTCGCTTCGACTGAGGGCAGCTACGTCGAGCAGACGCTAGTCGAGACCGGCGCCGGCATCGAGGCGCTGGCGGTCGGCGAGGACGACGCCCAGCGCCGCTCGTTCCCGAACAGCTTCGGGCGGCAGCACTCGACGGCTGGCTACGAGTACTTCCAGTCGATGAAACTGGCTGAAAACGCCAGCCGCACGGCCGAGGAAGCTGTCACGCTGCTGACAGCGAAGCCGTGTCCGAACGAGGTGACGACCGTCATCCTGGATTCGAGCCAGGCCGCCCTTCAAGTGCATGAGTCGTGCGGCCACCCGATCGAGCTCGACCGCGTCTTTGGCACCGAGGCCAGCTACGCCGGCACCAGTTTTCTGACGCTCGACAAGCGCGGGGCGTACCGCTACGGCTCCGAGCAGGTCACGATCGCCGCCGACGCCACGATTCCCGGTGCACTTGGAACCTTCGGCTTCGACGACGAAGGCGTGCCGGCCCAGCGGACTATCATCGTCGATCGCGGCGTCTTCAAGAACTACCTGACGTCGAGAGAGACGGCAGCACGCCTCGGCGAATCGAGCAACGGCACGATGCGTGCGGACGGGTGGAGTCGGATCCCCTTGATCCGGATGACGAACATCAACCTGGAGCCCGGCGACTGGTCGCTCGACGACTTGATCGCGGACACCGACCGGGGCGTCTTCCTCCAGACCAACCGCAGCTGGAGCATTGACGACGTGCGGCTCAACTTTCAGTTCGGCACCGAGATCGGCTGGGAGATCAGGAACGGCAAGCTTGGCGCGATGCTCAAGAACGCCACCTACACCGGCATTACCCCCCGCTTCTGGGGCGCTTGCGACGCCGTTGGCAAGGAGTGGACCGTCTGGGGCACCCCGAACTGCGGCAAGGGGCAGCCGTCCCAGTCGATGCACGTCGGGCACGGTGCCGCCCCGATCCGGGTACGCGGCGTCCAGATCGGCGTGATGCGGTAGGCCGCGCCGATGGACGAACTGTTCGGTCGTGGGCGATTCGAGGCACTCGCCGATCGGCTGCTGAATGCCTCGGCGGCCGATCAGACGGAGGTCGTCGTCATCGGCGTTGACGCCGCGCTGACGAGGTTCGCGAACTCCGGCATCCACCAGAATGTGGCCGAGCGTAACGTCCAGATCCGGGTCCGCGCGATCGTAGGGAAGCGGTCAGGCGTCGCCACGACCAACGACGTGTCGGAACCCGCACTGGCCCAGGTGCTGGAGCGGGCCGTCGAGGCTGCGAAGCGTCAGCCTGAGGACCCGGACCTGCCAGACCTGCCCGGACCTCTCCCGGTCGAGCTAGTCTCGAGCTTCAGCCAGGCGACCGCTGACTGCTCGCCCGAGCAGCGCGCCAAGATGGTCCGCCCGATCTGCGCGCTCGCCGTCGAACACGGCCTCAAGGCGTCCGGCGCCTGCTCCTCCGAAACGACTGAGATCGGGATCGCCAACTCGCGGGGTGTCCGGCGCCACGAGCTTCGCTCCAGCTCCAGCCTGCTGACCGTCATTCTGGACGACCAGGGCTCCGGCTACGCCGAGCGGACCGCGCGCGACGTCGAGTCGATCGACGCCGAGGCGCTGGGGCGCGAGGCCGTCGACAAGGCAGTCCGGAGCCGAGGCGCCGAACTGATCGAGCCGGGCGAATACCCCGTGGTCCTGGAATCGTACGCCGTCGGCGAGATGCTGATGTACCTGGCCTACATGGGCTTCGGGGCGCTCGCGCTCCAGGAAGGGACGAGCTTCCTGCGGGGCCGGCTCGGCCAGCAGGTCGTCGACCGGCGGATCTCAGTCTGGGACGATGCCCACAACCCGCTCGGCCTGCCGGCAAGTTTCGACTTCGAGGGCGTTCCGAAGCAGAAGGTCAGTCTGATCGAGAACGGCGTCGGAAGTGGTGTCGTCTACGACACGAAGACGGCCTCCCGTGAGGGCGGGCAATCGACTGGGCATGCCCTGCCGGCGCCTGACACGTTCGGGCCGTTCCCGTCGCACCTGATGATGGGGGCCGGCGACACGCCGCGCTCCGAGCTGGCGAAGGGGATCCAACGGGGACTCTGGGTCACGCGGTTCAACTACGTCAACGTGGTCAAGTCCGACCGCGCGGTCCTGACCGGACTGACCAAGGACGGCACGTTCCTGATCGAGAACGGCGAGGTGACGCGGCCGGTCAAGAACCTCCGCTTTACTCAGGGTGTTCTCGAAGCGTGGAGCGGCCTCCAGGCGCTTGGCGCGGAGCGACGGCTGATGGAAGGCTGGGGCGGCGCGGTCCTCGCGCCGGACATGCGCCTTGACCGTTTCAGATTCACTGGTGTGAGTCATGTCTGATCTCGATGGCGTTATCTCGGCGGAGCCGGACCTGGACGAGCTGGAGCGACGGCTCGGCGTGGCGTTCCGGGACCGCGCGCTGTTGCGCCAGGCGCTCATCCACAAGTCGCTGACCAACGATCTGGGTGAGAGCGGCCTCGGATCGAACGAGCGCCTGGAGTTCCTCGGCGACTCGGTGCTCGGGATGCTGGTTTCGGAACAGCTCTACCGGGCGTACCCTGACCGCGACGAAGGCCAGTTGACGCTGCTGCGCTCGGCGCTGGTGCGGGCGTCGTCGCTGGCCGAGTGGGCCAGGCAGCTCGACCTGGGCGCATTTGTAATGGTCGGACGCGGCGAGAGCCGGGCCGGCGGCCGGACCCGCGACGCGCTCCTCAGCAGCGCCTTCGAGGCCGTACTCGGCGCCGTCTACGTCGACCGAGGCTTTCACGCGGCGAAGAAGCTGGTGATCCGCTTCCTCGGGCAGGAGCTGGCCCAGGTCGGGCAGCGCCAGGTGATCGACGCGAAGTCCCGTCTCCAGCAGGTCAGCCAGGCCCGTTTCGCGGTGACACCAACCTACGAGGTGCTGGACGTCTCAGGGGCCGGCCACAGTCCGGTCTTCACGGTCAGGGTCCGGGCCGGCGGCGGCGTCTCGGCCGTTGCCGAGGGGCGGAGCAAGCAGACAGCCCAGCAGACGGCCGCCGCCGAGGCGCTGGCGACGATCGACGCGATGCCGATCGAGCTGCCGCCGCCCACGGAGATGGTGGCCGACGCGGACCTTGGCTGCGTCGAGCCGGTCGAGGCGCCGGCCTCCTGATGCATCTTAAGCGCCTCGATCTCGTCGGCTTCAAGAGCTTCGCCAATCGCACCACCTTCCTGTTCGAGCCCGGCATCTCAGTAATGTGCGGCCCGAACGGGTCTGGCAAGAGCAACGTGGCCGACGCCGTCCGCTGGGCGCTCGGCGAGCAGAGCGCGAGGGCGATCCGGGGCCGGCGGGGCGAGGACGTCATCTTTGTCGGATCGCAGGGGCGGCAGCCGCTGGGGCTGGCCGAGGTCTCGCTGACGCTTGACAATTCGGAGGGACGGATCCCGCTCGACTACCAGGAGGTGAAGGTCACCCGCCGCCTCTACCGCTCCGGCGAGGCCGAGTACCTGGTCAACGGCTCCAAAGTTCGGCTGAAGGACATTCACCAGTGGCTCCTCCACGCCGCCCTCGACGCCGAATCGTACGTGGTGGTCGGGCAGGGCTCGGTGGACGAGCTGATCCTCCAGCGGCCGGAGGAGCGGCGTGTCGTGATCGACAACGCCGCCGACATCAGGCGCCACCAGACCCGCCTGCACGAGACCAGGAGTCGACTGTCCGGCACCGAGGAGAACCTGCTGCGCTGCCGAGCGGTGATCGCCGAGCTGGAGCCGCACGTTACTCGCCTGCGCGCCCAGGCCGAGCGGGCAGAGAAGGCCCAGCTTCTCAGGACTGAACTGGCGGCGCTGGCGGGCCGGTGGCTCCGTCACGCCCTCGCCGGCGCGAGGGTCGAGCTGAGCCGCGCGCGTGACGACGCTGCCGCTGCCCGCGTGCAGTCCGATCGGCAGGAGGCCGAGCTGTCCGACCTCGAAGGGCTGGCCCGTGAGGCCGACCAGGCATCGACCGCCGCCGAGGCCACGGTCTCGGAGATCGAGCCGCGCCTGGCCGCCGCTCGGGAGGAGGTCGGCCGGGTCGGGCGGGAGCTGGCCCGGGCTGAGGAGCGGCTGGCGGGCGCCGACGAGGCCGAGTCGCGCCTGCTCGCCGAGGTCGAGCGGCAGCGTGAGCGCGAAGCTGCCCTGTCGGCCGAGCAGGCCGGACTTCAGCAGCAGCTCGAAGCGGCTCGGGCCGCGTTCCACGATGCCGAGCGGGCCGTCCTCGTGGCCGCCGAAGCCGGCCGCGCCGACGAGGAGGCTTCCCGCCAGATCGAGGGCGAGCTGTCCGCAGCTCGCCGTCGACTCAGCGCACTCGATGGCGAGCTGCGGAGCGCTGCTGGCGCGTTCGAGGATGCACGCGGCCGGATCGAGCGAATCGAACGCCGGCAGGCCCGGCTCGTTGAGGATCTAGAGCGCCTGACTCGCGACCTGGAGCGAGCACGAACCGTCGCCGCCGGGCATACCGCCACCGCGATCAGCGCTGCGTCTGCGCTGACCGATGCTCGCCGGAGCCGCGAGAGCCTGGTGGAGCGCCGGGAGGACGGACGACAGCGTGTCGATCGCCTCCGCGCCGAGCAGCACGAACTGGCGGGTGAACGGCAACGCCTGGATATCGCGCGCCAGGCCGCCCAGGACCAGGGGCCGAGCCAGAAGGGCAGCGGCCGCGACGCACTGCTCAGATCCGATGCTATTCAAGCGAAGGGACTCCTCGGGGGCGAGCTGGTCGTGCCGGAGCGGTACCGGGCGGCGATCGGGGCTGCGCTCGGCGAGCAGGCGCATATTGTGGTTGTGATGGATGCGTCTGGCGGTGACGCGGCAGTGCAGGCGATCCGGAAGGGCGACCTGGACCGGACTGGGGTCATTGCGATGGAGGCAGCCCACTCTCAGTCGCTGGGGAGCCCCCCGTGCGCGGCAGAGCGGCTTTGGGAGGGGGGTGCGCTCTCTACAGCGGCGGAGGGAGTGAACTGGGGGGAAGGCGATGCTTTCCGATCGATCCTGGACGGACTTGACATCGTCGGGGCGGCGGATGAGCTGATCGAGGCTCCAGACGAGCTTCGAGATGTCGTACGGCGGGTGCTTGGCGCAACGGTGGTCGTGGAAAGCGTGGAGGTCGCACGACAGGCTGCCGGTCGCCTCTGCGCGGCGACAGATGTGCCACGAGGCTGGCAGATCGCGACGCTCGACGGCGTGCTGGTGCGCTGGACCGGCGAGTGGTGGGCCGGGCGCGACCGCCAGGCCGAGCGTCTGGTGCGCCGGCGGTCCGAGCTCGCCGAGGTCGACGGCAAGCTGGCAGCGGTCAGATCGCGGCTGGCCGAGGTCGAGCAGCAGCTCGCGGAGGCCGACGCATCGCTCGAGCAGCTCGGCACGGAGGAGCGAGCGGTCCGCGATGCCCTGACCGCCGCGGAGGAAGCGGATCGCAAGGCTGCGTTGGAGGCGCAGGCTTCGGCTGCGCAGGCGTCTCGGCTGGAACGCGAGCTGCGCGATGCCCAGGCCGCCGGCCCGACCCTTGACGCTGACCTTCAGCGGGCGCAGACCCAGCGCGAGCGGGCGAGAGTCGTGCTGGAGGAGGCCGAACAGCGCAGGCTGGCGGGTGCCGAGGTGCTGCGGCAGGCCGAGGCTCGGCAGGCGGCCTTGCAGGCGCGCCTCGACGAGGGTCGCGCCGCCCGCGCCAGCCGCCAGGCCGATCTCGCGCGATGCCGGGCGGAGGCCCAGGGCGTCGAGGCGCTGCTGGCCCGCCTGGCCAGCGACCTGGAGGCCGCCCGACGCGCGGTGGCCGAGAGCGAGCGTCGCGTGAGCGCGGAGCGCGGTCGCCGAGCCGACCTCGTCTCGGCGTCTGAGGGGCACCGCGACGCGCTGAAGCAGGCCGAGCGCGTCGTGCAGCCGCTGGTCGAGGCCCTGGCTGCCGCCCGCGAAGCCCGCCAGCAGGCTCGGACGAAGCGCGATGCCGTCGAGCAGCGCGCCGCCGAGGTGAGGCGCGTCGCGCGGGCCGGCCGGACCGTGGTCGAGGCCACCGCGATCGCCGAGAGTCGTGCCGCCGACCGGCTGGAGCGCGTGAGGCGCGAGGCCCAGGAGTACGTGGACGACCTGGCCGGGGCCGATGGCTCGGTCCAGTTGCGGCTCGACCTCGGCGACGAGCCGACCGCCGAGGATGCGTCGATCGAGGAGGAGCCTGGCTCGCCGTTCGATCCGGACGCTGCCCGCCGGCGGATGGCCGTGCTCCGTCGCGAGCTACGCGCCATCGGCGACGTCGGCGAGGCGACGCTGGCCGAGTTCCGTGAGCTGAGCGAGCGCCACCGGTTCCTGGTCGAGCAGGTTGCCGACCTCGAGAAGGCCGGCGACGAGCTTCGGCGGGTGATGGACGAGCTGACCGGCCTGATGCGCGAGGCGTTCGACACCGCGTTCGCCCGGGTGAACGCGGCGTTCGGTGAGTACTTCGCGCGCCTGTTCGCGGGCGGCCACGCCGAGCTGGTGCTGAGCCGCCCGGACGAGGTGCTGGAGAGCGGCGTCGACATCGTCGCCCGGCCGCCCGGCAAGCGCCTCCAGCCGCTGGTGAGCCTTTCGGGCGGCGAGCGGGCGCTGACGATGGTCGCGCTGATCTTCGCGCTTCTCAAGACGAATCCGGCTCCGTTCTGCGTCCTCGACGAGGTTGACGCGGCGCTGGACGAGTCGAACGTGCGCCGGTTCACGTCCGTCCTGTCCGAGCTGAGCGACCGCACGCAGTTCGTCGTGGTCTCTCACAACCGAGCCACGATGGAGTCGGCGCAGGCGCTCTACGGGATCTCGATGGACACCGTTGGCGTGAGCACGGTCGTCTCCCTGAAGCTGCCTCACGAAGGTGGCACGAATGCGCCTGGCGGGGTCGCGGCGACCGCCACACATGGGATCATCTCGACGTAAAACGACCGCGCAAACGGAGCGGTCTGGTACAGTCAGGAACACGCTCTGAAGGATCCTCACGACCTTGCCGTCCATCGCCGGCTTCGCCGTAATCGCTCCCGGCTCGTGTGACTGGTCGCTGGTGGTGGCGAGGAGTCCTGCCAGACGATGACCTACCAGCAGCCAGATGCGCTCTGGCTCCTCGGCCTGATCCCGGTCGTCATCCTCCTGCACCTGCTGCGCGCGGCGGCGAACCGGCAACTGGTGCCCAGCGCGTTTCTCTGGCGCGAGCTGGGGCGCGATCCCGAGGTGGCGCGACGCTGGCGTCCGCCCCGGCCGACGCTGGTGTTGCTGCTCCAGATCCTGGCGATCACGGCTGCCGCCTTCGCGCTCTCGATGCCGCGCCTGACGACCCCGCCAGGGCGCCACGTGGTGGTCGTCCTCGACGCGTCCGGCAGCATGCTGGCGACCGACGAGCGGCCGACCCGCTTCGACGAGGCTGTGCGACGCGCACGACTCCTCCTGGCGACGCTCTCGCCTACCGACGTCGCGACGATCGTCAGGGCCGGGCCGCGCCCACGACCGGTCGTCACGGCCGTCGACTCGATCGCCGCGCAGGGCGCCCTCGGCGAGGTGCGGCCGGGCGGCGGCTCGACGGCGATGCGCGAGGCGCTGTTCGTCGCCTCCGACCTGGCGCGTCGCTCGCAGGATCGTGCCGCTGAGATCGTCGTGCTGTCAGACGGCGCGTTCGTCGATCCGGGCGACCTTTCGGCGCTCGGTGTGAACACCCGATTCGAGATCCTCGGCCGGGACGCGGCCAACCGCGCGGTGACCGGCCTGAGCGTCGCGCGGCAGCCCGGCGGGCCTGGTACGCAGAGCGCGGTGGCTCGCCTCGCCAACTACGGCGACCAGCCGGCCAGGGTCGGCCTGAGCCTGTTCGTGGACGACGTCCTGAGCGACCGGCGCGACGTCGATCTGGCGGCGAAGGGGCAGACGGTGGCTGCTTTCGAGGTGCCGGCCGGCGTGCGGCGGGTGGCGGTCAAGCTGGCTGGCGGCGACTCGCTGCCTGCCGACGACTTCGCCGAGGTGAGCGTCGACATCGGGTTCGTGCGGCGCGTCCTGCTGGTGACCCGCCGTCCCGAAGCACTCGAGCGCGCTCTCAGGTCGATCCCAGACCTCAAGGTCGACACCGTCTCGCCGGACCGGTACGACGGCTCCGGCGCCGAGATCGTGGTGCTGGACGGCGTCGTTCCGTCGAAGCTTCCGAGCGGCCAGTTGATCGTCGTGAGCCCGCCGGCCGGGCAGCAGTTGCTGCCGACCAGACCGGAGATCGAAGGCGTCCAGTTCAGCGACTTCGATCCGCGCCACCCGCTGCTCCAGGCGATCGATCTCTCGGCTGTTCGCCTGGCCAGGGCGACGCCGTTTCAGACGCCTCCCTGGGCGCGCGTGGTCGCGGAGGCGCCGGGGGGACCGGTGATCGTGGAGGGGCGTGAAGAGGGCCGGTCCGTGATCGGCCTCGGTTTCGAGCCGTCCGCCTCCGGCATCGACCGGATGATCGCGTTCCCGCTGCTCGTGGCGAACGCGATCTCCTTCCTGGGCGGCGGCGACCTGTCGCCGTCGCTGGTGCCGGGCCGCACGGTCACCCTGCCGGTGGCCCCCGGGGTGACCGGCATCGCGCTGGACACGCCAGATGGCGAGGTGCGGCGCCTGCCTGCCGACCAGGGCTCTGTGCGGCTGGAGGAGATCGAGCTGCCGGGGCGGTACGTGATCCGCGAGACCGGGATCGACGCCGGCGAACCCCGTATCTTCGCGGTCAACGTGGCGGACGACGCCGAGTCGTCGATCGCGCCGCGCCCGCGCCAGGCGGTCACCGTGCCGCCGACGCCCGGCGGCGAGAAGATCGTCACCCCGCTGGAGATCTGGCCGTTTCTGGTAGGCGGCGCGCTCCTGTTCCTGGTCTTCGAGTGGTGGCGATTCGGACGGCGAGGGTGAGTCGGTGAGGTTCGCATTCGAGCAGCCGTACTGGCTCGCGGCACTGGTGCTGATCCCGTTCATCCTGCTGCTCGCGGCCGGCTGGCTGCGGCGGGCGGCTCCGTGGCGCCGTGGCACGGCGATCGTGCTGCGGACACTGATCCTGGCGTTGCTGATCATTGCGCAGGCGCGTCCAACGTTCTGGGACCCGGACGAGCACCTGACCGTCGCGCTGGTGGTCGATCGGTCGGAGAGCATGAGTGGCCCGGTCCGCGCGGCAGCCGACCAGTGGTTGCAGGGCGCGCTGGCCGAGGCGCGGCCAGACGACAACATCACGATGGTGCGGTTCGGCCGTCAGGCCGTTACCGACCGACCGGGCACCGGCGAGCTCCCGATCGACGCGACGGCGACCAACCTGGAGTCAGCGATTCGGCTGGCCGGCGACCTGTTGCCGCCGACCGGCGAGCGGCGAGTGGTCGTCGTGACCGACGGCTGGGAGAACCTTGGCGACGCCGAGCGGGCCGCGCTGGATTCCGCCAGAACGGGGCTGGAGATCGCGTACGCCGGGCTGCCGACGGCGTCGAGCGCGCCCGAAGTCGCCGTCAGGTCCGTTGAGGTGCCGGGCTTCACGCGCGAGGGCGCGATGTTCGAGTCGGTCGTGGTGGTGGACAGCACCGTCGCCACGAAGGCTGGCATCAAGCTTTCGATCGACGGGCGGGAGTCGGCGGCCGAGCAGGTCGAGCTGGTCGCGGGCACCAGCCGGCTGACGCTGCCCGTTCGGGCGCGCTCCAGCGGCGCCCGGCTGATTCGCGCCGAGCTGGCTCCAGAGACGGACACCCGGACCGACAACAACGCCGGCGAGGCGATCACGGTCGTCAAGGCGCCGGGCCAGATCCTGGTTCTGGAGGGCCAGCCGGGCGCCGGCGGCGAGCTGGCCGAGGCGCTTCGGGGTACGGGCATGGAGGTCGAGGTCCAGCCACCGACCGTCGTGCCGGCCCGGGCGGAGCAGCTCGACCGCTTCGACGGCGTGGCGATGGCGAACGTCGCCGCGACCCAGCTCACGCTCGACCAGCAGCGCACGCTCGAACGGTTCGTCCAGGACATGGGTCGCGGGTTGTTCGTGGCGGGCGGAAACACCAGCTACGCGCTCGGGGCGTACCAGGGGAGCGTTCTGGATGCCATGCTGCCGGTCTCGCCGGCCCCGCCACCGCGCCGTGACGAGGGGACGATCGCGTTGTTCATCGTGATGGACAAGTCGGGCAGCATGGACCTGTACCGAAGCGACGTCTCGAAGATGGCGATGGCGCGTGAGGCGGCGATCCGCTCGATCGAGGCGCTGCGCCCGAAGGACACGCTCGGCGTGCTCGGCTTCGACAGCCGATTCGCCTGGGTCGTCAAGCCGCAGATCATCACCAGCGGCGGCGACATCACCAACGCGCAGACTCAGATCAGCCGCGTCAAGGCTGACGGCGGCACCAGCATCTATCCGGCGCTGGAGGAGGCGTACAAGGCCGCGTCCGCCAGCGAGGCGCGGCTCAAGCACATCATCCTGTTGACGGACGGCCAGTCGTTCGACGCTGACTACCCGACGCTGGTTGCGAAGATGCAGGCCGAGCAGATCACCCTCTCCACCATCGCGGTTGGGAGCGACTCTGACACGAAGCTGCTGACCGCGTTGGCGCAGATGGGGTCCGGCCGGTACTACTTCACCGAGCGCTCGGCGGACGTGCCACGGATCACATCCCGCGAGACGACGATCGCGACCCGCAGCTCGATGGTCGAGGGGCGCGTCCTGCCACAGGTGACGGCGCCGAGCCCGATCATGCTCGGTCTGACCGGTGCGACGCTACCGACGCTCGGCGGGTACGTCACGACGGCAGCCCGTCCGCGCGCGGTGACCGCGCTGACCTCGGACAAGGGCGATCCGCTCCTCGCGCACTGGCAGCAGGGCCTCGGCCGCGTGGTGGCCTGGACGTCCGACACGAGCGGCCCGTGGACGAACGAGTGGCGAAGCTGGCCGGAAGCTGAGCGCTTCTGGCAACAGGCGGTCCGCTGGACGTTCCCAGAGCCGACGCGCGCGACGTTCCCGGTGGCTGCCGAGGTCGTCGGGGATCAGGTGACATTGAAAGCGCAGAGCGTGCGGCCGGACGGTCGGTTTGGCGACCTGCTCGACACCCGCGTGACGATCGTTGCGCCGGACAGCTCCGCTCGTGAGGTGCCGCTGCCCCAGACTGCGCCGGGCACCTACGCATTGTCCACGACGATCGCGCAGCCGGGGGCGTACCAGGCGCGATTCGTTCAGTACGAGGGCGGCCAGCTGGCGCGGGAGGAGACCCTCGGCTTCACGGTCTATGGTGGGGCCGAGCAGCGCTCCGTCGGGATCAACACGGCGCTGCTGGAGCGTCTGGCGGCACGGACCGGCGGACGCGAGATCGTCGACCCGACGCAGGCATTCGACCGCGCGAACCGGATGCACGGCGAGCGCCCGACGCCGATCTGGTGGTGGTTCGCACTTGCCGCGCTGCTGCTGGTGCCGCTGGACGTCGCGGTGCGCCGGATCAGCTTTGGCCGGCGCCCGGCAGATCCGGCGCCTGCCCGCCGCTAGCCCGCCTGTCGGCTCTGGACGATCGGTTGCCGCGTCAGTATCATCTGTTCGCTATGGCAGAACAGCTCACCGAACTCCAGAAAGTCATCCTCGAGATCGACGCGCTCGACCTGACCGTCCGCGACAGCATCCGACAGGTGTCGGCACGCGTCGGGTTCTTCGTCGGTCAGCAGCGCTACCAGGAAGAGCTCGAAAAGGCGCGGGCGATCGTGGAGACGGGGTCCGGCCCGGACGAGGTCGGGACCGAGGCGGCGCGCGGCTAGCTCGCCTCAGCCGCGACCTGACCTTCCGGCTGCCCACGTTCAGGCCAACGCGCGGTGTATCGCGGCCAGGCGCGGCCTTGTCCCCTGGGCCGTCGTGTTGACGTTTGACTGAGATGTCCTCAGCTTTACAGTTCAGGCTTTTCGTGCGTGACAGCGCGGTCGCCGAGATAGCGGTACGCTGGGCACAGGACCTGCATTTCAGACACGCGGGTTACAGGACCGAGCAGCATCGCCATGAACGCCACGTCACGCAGTCGCCGTCTCGTCGTTGCCCGTCAGCGCCGCCGTCAAGCTCGGCCGATCAGGGGCGAGACTCGACGCCGAGCCGTGACGCCGCGCGTCATCCTCCATCTGCTGGTCGGTGCGCTCACCCTCGTGTCGGCACAGGCGCTGTTCAAGCCGCTGAGCAGATCCTGGGAGGCAGCGTTGTCCGCGTCGATAGCGTACGCCGAACAGTCGTCAGGTGGACCGGCGACGGTCGCGGCGCCTTCTCTCAGCACCGGTGCTGCGTCGTCCTCCACCGTGCAACAGCAGCCCGGCCAGTCGGGCGTGATGTCGGACCTGGGCGCGACGATCGGTCGGCCAGGGCTGCCGTCCGTCATGGCATGGCGCGGGATCGCCGGGCAGGACGCCAATCGCCGCCAGGCTCCGAATCGGCGGCAGGCGCCGGTCGGCGAGCTGAAGGCCGGGACACCGGTCGCGGTGGTCAACTGGGTGTCCGGCGAGGAAGTCGAATCGCACAACGACACCTGGGCCGAGCTTGCCGACGGCACGTACGTCTTCGCAATGTCGCTCAGGCGCGATCCAATCGGTGAGGCGCCTGCACTTCCCGCCGATGCGCCGAGCGAGGGCCGCTGGATCGACGTCAACCTCTCGCAGCAGGTCGCCACGGCGTATGAGGGCCGGACCGCCGTTCGCGCGACGCTGATCTCGTCTGGCAGACCCGGCTGGGAGACCCCGACTGGCGTGTTCCCGGTGCTCCGCCGCGTCGAGAAGGACACGATGGACGGGGCGACGCTGGTAGGCCAGGGACCGAACGGTAGCGGCGCCAGCTACAAGGTGGAGAACGTCCGCTACGTGCAGTACTTCACGAGCGACGGCGCGGCGATCCACGAAAATTACTGGCGGCGCCCCGCGACGTTCGGCATGCCCGGCAGCCACGGGTGCATTGGGATGGCACCATCCGACGCGGCCTGGTTCTGGGAGTTCGCGCAGGTTGGCACACCGCTCGTGATCCACGAGTAGACGGTTCCCTGTCGTCACTGGGGCCGTGGGTTGAAACCCACGTCTACGTGTGTATCGTCGCTACGCGACTCACGAGATGTCCCCGGAGTCGCGTAGCGACGGCACGATGGTAGACGTGGACTTCAGTCCACGGCCCCGATCGACCCTCTTGTAGCACAGGTGCTTGCGGTCGCTGCTCGTGTTGCTGTTGACGCGCGGACTGAAACCCCGTACCCTTTAGCCGGCGATGCGTCCATTGTCCCCTGACGGTCCGTCCGGCGCTGCACGGCACCGTGCCGCCGGTACGCGTCCCGTGGTCGATCCGCCGACGCCGGGTTGGCCGCTTCCCTGGACGGTCAGTCGCTCGGTACGGTTCTTGCCAGAGGCCCGGCCAGCGTGGTGACCACTGGTCCCACCCATGGACCGACGGCTCACGCGTCGAGTATCAGGAGCCGCGGCCGCTGAAGGTGCGATGTCGGCAGAGCTAGAGATCCTTCTTCCCGAGACGCTCGAGAGTGTGCCCTGCAACTTGTGCGGCAGCTGGGACGCTCAGGAAATCTATCCCGCCGCGGAGCGTCGAAACGGTCACGGGTCAGCGTCAGATCTGTACACCTGTACCAGCACGGCGTACGGGATGTGCGGCCCGATCGTCAGATGCACTCGTTGCGATCTGGTGTATCAGAGCCCGATCCCCTCGGTCGACGAGATCATCGATGCCTACGATGGCGTGGTCGACCAGCGGTACGAGGAGGAGCGGAGCGGGCGGATCGAGACGTTCAGCCGCGACCTGGCTGCCGTGGAGCGCCACGAGCGCGGCGGCAAGATTCTCGACGTTGGCTGCCACCTGGGCATGTTCCTGGAGGTGGCGCGCGAGCGCGGTTGGGACGTCACTGGCGTCGAGCCGTCCCGTTACTCCGTCGAGCGGGCGCGCGAGCGCGGCCTCGACGTCCGGCACGGCACCCTGGACACGGTCCACTTCGCCGACGAGTCGTTTGACGTCGTCACCATGTGGGACGTCGTCGAGCACCTCTCGGATCCGCTCGCCGAGCTGAAACGCATGCACCGCATCCTGCGTCCAGATGGTTTGCTCGCCGTCTCCACCATGAACGTGGATGCGCTGTTCCCGCGCCTCGCGGGGCGTCGCTGGCCGTGGTACATGCAGATGCACCTGGTCTATTTCTCCCGGCGAACGCTGCACAACATGCTGACCAAAGCTGGCTATCGGGTTATCGAGATGACGCCGCATCGCCGGGTCGTGCGTCTCTCATACCTCGTGTCCCGGATCGAGCCGTACTGCAAGCCGCTCTATCAGGTGCTTGACTGGCTCGTCCGCCAGACGCGACAGGGGGATCGCCTGGTCGCCATCGATCTCGGCGACATATTTATGACGTTCGCCCGCAAGATCGGCTGAGGAACCCGTTCGCCGACTCGTCGATGACGGCCATTCAGGAATCCGAAGCACGGCCGCGCATCGAGGATGCTCCCATGGACTTGCGCCGTCCGGCCCGGCCGGGCGTGCCGCCTGTCCCTGGCATCCTCCGCGCCGCGCTGCCCTGGGCCCGGCTCGCCATTCTGCTGGTCATCGCCGCGCTCAGCCAGGTCATTTACGTGTTCATCTGGCCTCTGTCGTTCTTCATGACGCAGGCGCGAGAGTACACCTACGAGTACCTGCTCCAGTACCCCGAAGCCTGGGACCGGATGTCGCTAATGCTCGTTCGGTCCGAGCGGTTCTGGCCGGGGGCTTCGGGCTCGCTGGACTTTCTGGTGGACGCGTTGATGCAGGCGTTCATCGGCGCGTTCCTGCTCTACTTGATCGCCGTATTTATGGTCCGAGGCGGCCTGCCGCCGATCCTCGGCACGGTGGCCGTCGTGGCGCCGCCGCTCGCGTTTCACGCCACGCTCTTCGCCATGCCCGGGCTGTACACGACGGACATGTTCTCGTACGTCATGTACAGCCACATCGCCGGCGTACTCCAGATCAATCCGTACCTGACGATGCCGTCCTGGTTCCCAGAGGTTCGGATCCTCCACTGGATTCATCCGATCTGGCACAACGCACCGTCCATTTACGGACCGGCCTGGATCGATCTGACGCTGCCGCTGGCTCGCGCGGTGGCAACTGCCACTGACGTTGAAAAGGTACTGGCGTACAAGGCGCTGGTGAACCTTTTCCACCTGTTCGGCGTCGGGTGCCTGGCGTACGTCGTGCATCGTCTGCGGCCCGGGCGCGTCCACGAGGCCGTCGTCCTCTACGCCTGGAACCCGCTGATCGTCTTCGAGTTCGGCGGCAACGGCCACAACGATGCCGTAATGGTCGCCGTGATGTTGCTCGGGTTGGCCCTGTACGTCTCCTCGGCCCGCTGGCTCGGGCTGGTGACGCTGACGGTTTCGATGCTGTTGAAGATGACCAGCCTGTTCCTGTTGCCGTATTACGCGATGGCCTGGGCTCGGGAACAGACGTCCTGGGTCAGGTTTTTCGCCGTCGGCGCGCTGGCTGCGCTCACGGTTCCCGTGGTGATCGCGGCGTTCTACTGGCCCTGGTGGGCCGGCATCGAGACGATCTCCCCGATCATCAACTGGTCCCAGGGGCCGATGTTCAACAACTATGTGCCCGACACGCTGGCGTTCTACCTGGCTGGACGCCAGGTCGTCGAGAGCGGCGGCCTCGTCGATCCCGCTGTGGCGCTGGCGGGCTGGCGTGACACCATCAAGAACGTGGCCCGGGTCTTCTTCGTGATCTGGTGCGCCGTCGAGCTGTGGCGGGTCCGGGGAGCGCTGGGGATCGCCGGCGCGGGGGCGCGCGTCATGTTGATCTTCCTGCTGGCGGTGAATACCTGGGTGTTGCCCTGGTATTTCACCTGGCCGCTCGCGCTGGCGATCGTCGTCGGCTGGGAGTCGACCACGACGAAAGTCCTGATCGGGTTCAGTCTATCCGCGCCGACGGTGATGTACTATCATCACTTCTGGCATCCCTATATGTCGGACACGACCTATCTGCTCTACCTGGCTCCGTTGATGATTGCACCTGTGGCCTGGGTTTCCGCGTTCATCGAGGGTCGCTGGCGCATACGACGCGGTGCGGCGGATCGGCCGCGTGGGGTCGGCCGCGATGGGTTTGCCGTTGCCGACGTTGGGCGGTGAGTGCGAGACGAGATGACACCGGAGCAATCGGAGCTCGTCACGCTACGCGCCCGCGTCCGGGAGCTGGAGGCAGCGCAGCGCCAGCTCGAGATCTACGCTGAGGATCTGCGGCGAACGTTCGCGGAGCTCCGTCGACAGCTCGGCTACATGAACGAGCTGCATCGGATCAGCACGATGATCGGATCGGTGCTCGAACCGCGCGAGGTCATGGCTCGGACGCTCGAGGGGGTCGGCCGCCTGGTAGAGAACCAGGGCGCGTGCATCTATCTTGTCGCGGGCGACGAGGCGATCCGCTCCGCCTGCGATGGTGACGAGTCGCTGTTGCTGCCGGTGCGCGTGCCGATCAAGGGATCGCCTCTTGCTCCGATCCTGACCGGAGGGGATCAGACCGCTATCCCCGACGACGCGCGATCGTTGATCGTGGCGATGCGCGCGAGCGGTGTGGTGGTGGGAGCGCTCCACCTGATACGCACGCATGGCGCCCCGCTCGTGGACGACGATCGGAAGCTCACGGAGCTGGTAGCAGCCGAGGCGGCCGCGGCGATCCACAACGCCCGGCTCTACGAGCAGACGCAGCGCCTGGCGACCACGGACGCGCTGACGAATCTCTCGAATCACCGATTCTTCCGGGACGCGCTAACACTCGAGATCGCCCGCGCGAGTCGGCTCGGGTACTCCCTAGGGCTGCTGATGATCGACGTTGACAACTTCAAGCGGGTCAACGACACGTTCGGCCACCCGGTTGGCGACGAGGTGCTTCGGAGCGTCGCGCAGGTGCTCAGCTCCAATCTCCGTCAGACCGACCTCGCCGCCCGCTACGGCGGTGAAGAGTTTGCTATCGTCCTCCCCGGCCTGGGCCCGAGGGGCGTTCGCGCCGTCGGCGAGAAGCTCCGACGAGCCGTGAAGGCGCTGAAGCCGTTGATCTCAGAGGCAGGCAACGCGTTCCAGATCTCAATCAGCGTCGGGGGAGTGTCGGCATCTCATCCAGACCTCAATGCGGTCGAATTGATCCGAGTAGCTGACTCAGCGCTCTACGCGGCAAAGCAACGTGGCCGGGATGCCGTCTGCGTGGCGGATGAGGATCCGTCCGAAGACCATCCCCCGCCGGAGATGAACCGCCATGAACAAACGCACAGTCCTGCTCGCTGACGACGACCCCGGGCTGCGCCGGCTCGTCGGAGCGACGCTTGGCTCAGAGCATTTCAATCTGCTCTCGGCAGCCGACGGAGAGGAGACGCTCACGGTGGCGCGTCAACGGCTGCCGGCGTTGATCCTGCTCGACATCAACATGCCGCGACGGAACGGCCTGGAAGTTTGCCGCATGCTCAAGGCGGACCCGACGACCTCGCACATCAAGATCGTGATGCTCACCGCGAGCGGCAGTGACGTGGACCGGACGCGCGCGTTCGAAGCTTCGGCTGATGATTATTTTGTCAAGCCGTTCAGCCCGATCGCCCTGCTCGACAAGGTGTACGCGCTGCTCGGCTGACGGCGAGCTGCCGGCTGTCCCCTGTCGATGGATGCGCTACTCTCTCCGCTCGGCCTCGGGCTGGCGCTCCTCTGGAGCTTCGCCGTCCTCGCCAGCGTCCAGCTTACCGTCCGGCTGATCATGGCGTTTTCGGTGACCCGGACGATGCTCGGGGCGCTCGTGCTGACCGCGATCACCGTGCCGATCAGCGTGCTCTACCTTGTGGTGTTCGGCCAGTCGCTGACGGCGATGCCGCTGGCGATGCTGCTGACCGCGATCGGCGGCTACGTCGTCGCGGATCGGGTACTTGGATTTCGGCGCCAGCGCAGCACGATCGCCGCGGCGATCGGCATCGGCCTGCTCAGCGCTCCGTGGGGCGTCTTTCTGATCCGGCCGCCGAGCTAGCCCCCGGACTGAGGTCGCGCCGGGCCTGCTGAACGGCGTTCCGCATGCGGGACAGCTCGTCCCGGCCGACGCGCTCCTCGCCGTACCGTGCGCGGACATAGAGGTCGGTCGCCGTCGACATCGCGGGCGAGGCAGCCGGCCGGGCGGCGTTCACCTCGTGGGCCAGCTCGTTGGGGGTCGTGGACGGCTGCCGCTCGAATCCGGCACGGGCCGCAGTGGTGAGAAGCTCGCGGTAGAGCGCTCTGATCGATCGCTGCTCGGCGACCTCCTCGACCCCGCGCTGGGTGGCGCGCTGCGATCGCCCGGTGGTGCTTCGGGGGCCGGCGAGCCAGGTACGAAACCACGCCAGGAACGATCGCCACCAGCCGGCCCAGGAGAACGGGTCTGGCGTCGAGGCGGGCAGGGCCGGATCGCGCTGCCGTGCCAGCCCCAGACTGAACGGTCGAACGTTCATCTTCATGAGCCGGTAGATCGCCCGGCCGGCGACCACCAGGAAGATCACGCCGACGAACGTCAGCAGCAGCTCGAAGATCCAGAAGGGCGGCAGGGCGATGTCGCCGCGCGGCACCGGCGGCGTGGCGGAGATGCCCGATCCCATCGGGCCGCCGGACTGCATCGGCTCTGGGCCAGGGGCCGCACCGGGGAAGAAGCTGCCGAGCCACTGCATTAGCGCGGCGATGCCGCCGAGGGCCACCATTGCCGCGAGCTGGGCCTGCTCGAACAGTGCCAGCAGCACGTCCGGCGTGACCAGCGCGACGACGATCACGGCAACCGCCACGATCAGAGCGATCAGACCCCCGACCAGCACCAGCCAGTCGCTCTCGAGACTGGCGCGCGGGTCACGCCGCTCGGCGCGGCGGGCGAGTCCCAGTCCGAGCATGCCCGAGGCGGCGAATATCACCGCCGGCAGCAGGCCCGCCCCCGGGACGACCCAGACCATCACGACCAGAATGCCGAGTACGACGAGCGTCCCGACCTGGAACTCGGCCTCGACCATGTCGCGGTCGATCCAGCCCTCCGCGAGGACCCAGCCGCGCCAGGCGAGCAACAGGCCGGCCACGAACTGGACGTTCCAGCGGGTCCCAGATGATGGACCGGCGGCCAGCGCGTTCCCGGCCTCCGCCAGGATGGCGACCACGATCGCGACGATCGCCCACCAGCACCCGTCGAACCAGTTCCAGCGCCGCCAGGCGTACGGCACCTTTCGTCCGCCCAACAATGCCAGCGGCGCCGCCAGCAGGACACTCCCGGGGGCAGGCCAGGGACTCTGCGCGACCACCACCCAGACCCACCCCAGCAGCAGCGAGATGATCGAGAGCTCCATCAACAGGACGGCGACGGTCACGATCGGCGCTCCGCTGCCAGGGCGGTGATCACGTCACGCTCCCGCCCCAGGTCGAACCAGGCGATGCCCTCCGGCGGCTCGGCCTGGCGCAGACCGCAGTAGACGATCGCGACCGGGTCGCCGCGCCGCCGCACCGGAGCCAGCTCGGCCAACAGCGGCTCCTCCGGGGTCGGCGTGAGCACGACGATCGTGGTGCCGGCCGGCTGCCGCCAGAGGGTCGCGGCGATCATGTTCTCGATCGGCCGCCCCTCAGTCGGCTGAACCACCGCTAGCGCTTCGAGGATCCCGCGAAGCTGGTCGAGCCCGGTGTTGCCGGGCAGGGCGATTGGGTCGGACCCGCCGCACGCCAGCGCCACCGATCCGCCCCGCTCGATCGTCGCGTTGGCGAGCGAGGCGGCGGCCGTCACGGCTCGTTCGAACAGTGCCTCGCGGTAGACGAGCCAGGAGTGATCGAACCCGCCGACGTCCAGGTAGATCGCCAGATCCCGGCGGACGGTGCGCTCCAACACCTTGACCTGAATCGAGCCGCGCCGGGCGCTCGCCTTCCAGTGGATCTGGCGCGGCGAGTCGCCGGGGCGGTAGTCGCGGACGCCGATCGGCCGGACCGGGTCCGGCAGCACGAAGGTCGGCGCGCGGATGTCGCCGATCGCCAGGCCCGCCCGGAGGCCGATCTGCTCCAGCGGCACGACGCGTGGGAAGACGAGCAGCTTCGCCTCGGTCGGACGCTCGAGTCGACGTGGGTAGAGGCGCAGGGGGTCGGCCACGAGCAGGCCAACTGACCCGACCTCGTAGACGCCGCGCTGCCGGCAGCGCACGCGGATCGTGCGCTCAACGGTGCGCAGGGGCATCAGCGTGACTAGCAGGTGGAGCGCCCGGCCGTCGCCGCTGAGCACGCCCAGGCCCGGCTCTGGGGTGGCGTAGAGGCCGCGCGGTACCGTGAAATCCACCTCCAGCCAGGCGATCGGGACCGGCCCACGACTCCTGACGCGCATCACCAGGTCGACTTCGTCGTCCGGGAACGCGCGGTCGTCCTTGAATTCGAGGGTGCAGCGTACCGAGTGGAGTGCCAGGAGCGACCAGAGCCGGGTCACGCCGGCCAGTGCCAGGATCAGCGCCGCCATCGCCGCGAGCGGCGCCGACTGGTTCCAGACGGCAATGCCGAGCAGCACCAGGCTGAGGATGATGCCGCGCGCGGTCACCAGCCAGAGGGTGGCGCCGGCGGTGTCGCCGTGGAGCTGGATCACTCGACCGGTACGGGCGTCGCGGCGACGACCTCGTCCAGAATGGTCAGCTCGGAGCGCCCGCGCAGCCGCGCCTGACTCGTGAGCAGCAGCCGGTGTCCGAGGACGGGGGCGGCCAGCGCCTTGACGTCGTCCGGAACGACGAACGTGCGGCCCTTGATCGCGGCGAACGCCTGGGCGGCATGAAACAGTGCGAGGGTCGCGCGGGGGCTCGCGCCGAGCCGCACGGCGCTGTGCTCGCGCGTCGCCCGAACCAGCGCGACCACGTAGTTCCGAATCGACGGCTCGACCCGAATGTCCCGGACCGACCGAATCAGCGCTGTCAGCCGCTGGAGGTCCATGACCGGGTGGACGTCGTCGAGCGGCGCCGCGCGGGCGAACCGGTCGATCAGCTCTTGCTCGTCGCGCTCGCTCGGGTAGCCGATGCGCAGCCGCAGCAGGAAGCGGTCGAGCTGCGCCTCGGGCAGGGGGAACGTTCCTTCGAGCTCGATCGGGTTCTGGGTTGCGATGACGAGGAACGGGCTCGGGAGCGGCCGGGTGGTCCCTTCGAGTGTGACCTGGCGCTCCTCCATCGCTTCGAGGAGGGCCGCTTGCGTTCGAGGTGTGGCGCGATTGAGCTCGTCGGCGAGGACGACGTTAGCGAAGATCGGTCCGGGCTGAAAGACGAAGGTGCCCTGCCGCTGATCGAGCACGTGGACGCCGGTGACGTCGCTGGGGAGCAGGTCGGGCGTGCACTGGATTCGACTGAACGAGCCGCCGATCGACCGTGCGAGCGCCCTGGCAAGGGTGGTCTTCCCGACGCCCGGCACGTCCTCGACGAGGAGATGGCCACCGGCGAGCACCGCGACGAGTGTCTGCTCGATCGCTTCGTCCTTGCCGACGACGACGCTGGCGATGCTCTGGAGCACTGGCGCGATCTCGCCTGCGAGCGCGCGCGGAACGTTCTGGGAAACCATGATGCGCAGTATAGCGATCGCTCGGCCCAGGGGCGAGGGTAGCCGGCGGGCTGAACCAGCGTGACGGGGGCCGTGGGACAGATCCCGAGTCGCCGGGGGCCGTGGACGGAGGGCACGTCACCGGGGCCGAGGGGCGAGCCACGTCACCGGGGCCGAGGGGCGAGCCACGTCACCGGGGCCGTGGACTGAAGTCCACGTCTACCATTGTGTCGTCGCTACGCGACTCAGTGTGGGTCAATCTTGAGTCGCGTAGCGACGACACAACCGTAGACGTGGGTTTCAACCCACGGACATCTTGCGACGTTCAGACGAATTCAAGGCCCGGCGCGCACCCGCAGCGTAGCTGCGTGGACGGTTTGAGTTTCCGAGCTGGCGTGACTTTCGGCGTCAGGGGTTGCCAGGCCGATTCGGACGTCGTAGTCCCCCTCGGGCACGTCAAACGGCACGGTCAGGCTCATCTGCTGGATGATCAGGTCGCCTGCCAGCCACTGCGATACTTCGAGGCCGCCTCGCCGCGTGGTGACTCGTGGCCTGTCGCTGCCAGTCACCAGTTCGACGTGCGGCGCATGGTCGTCGGTGAGGGTCCGTACGCCGTCCTCGACCGCCAGGTAGGCCGCCAGCGGAGCTGTCTGGCCGGGCCGGACCTGCGTCGGTACGTCGAGGACGACGAGGCGCACGCCGTCGGCGACCGGGACGTTCGCCCGGCGTCGCAAGGTGATGACGTCGTTCGCCGAGCGGGCCTTGACCTGGTAGAGCCGCGTGGCGCTGCTGGTTCCGGGCTGGGGGAGCTCGGCGAGGGGGGAGGCGGCGCGTTGGACGATTCGAGGTAGTTCCTGGTCCGGTAGCGTCAGGAAGAGCGTATCGCGGGACGTCGGCACGACTGTGAGGCCCTCGAGCGGGAAGCGCGGCTCGAGATCTGGGCCGAGGAGGTAGTTGAGCGCCTTGCGGCGCCGATCGAGGTGACGGTTGCCATCATCCTGGATGCCTGTCACCACGGTCACGCTCCGAGTACCCGTGCCGTGAGCAGCCAGGCGAGTCTGGTCGGCGACGGCCTGCCAGTACCGGAGCGGCAGCCCGTGCAGCTCACCGATGCCGAGCTGGCGCGCGCGCAGGTCAGTCCGATTCAGCGCTGCCTGCCATTCGGTCGCCGAGATCTCGGCGGCCGGGGCGCTGGCCATGCCGTCCAGCGCGACGTAGAACGCGATGATCGTGACGGCCTGGACCAGCAGCATCGCCCCGACGATAAGGCCGACCGGCTTGCGGGTGCCGATCCCCGACAGCGGCGCCGGAAGTCCGCATTCAGCCAGCCAGACCGCCCCTCGGGCGACCAGGATGAACGGCACGGGGACGAGGCAGAGCACATAGTGGATGTAGACCTGGGACGATTGCCAGCTCATCAGTGCGAGCGGCGCCAGGAACCAGATCAGGAGCAGCGCATCCGCCTCCCAGCCTGGGCTGCGCCGCAGGCAGGTGCGTGCGCTGACGACGAGGCCGACCAGTAAGAGCGCGGCGGCGACGATCGCCGTGAGCAGCAGCGGCAGCGCCAGCCGGTCCATCCACGGATCGGCGAAGCCGAGCTTCCACTCGAGGTTGTAGCCGGAGATCAGCCAGGAGGTCAGCGTCACGGCGGTGCCGTCCGGTAGCAGGGTCATCCCGCGGTTGCCGCGATCGAGCGCGTGGAGGATGGAGTCGCGCATGCCCCAGAGGTGCAAGGCGTACGGCGCGACGACGGCGACGCCCGCGACGATGGCCGGAACGATCTGGGGAACCAGCCAGCGTCGCGCGAACAGCACCAGCGTCAGCAAGACAGGTGGCGCGAACAGGACTGCCAGGAGATGCGTCTGGGTCTGGGCGGCGCCGGCGATGAAGAACGGGATGACCCACCGACTGTCGCGCCGGACGACGACCATCATTGCCGAGAACAGCATGATCGTCGTCAGGAGCGGCTGCGTGATGACCCAGGGCTGACGGCCGAACGTGACGGCCCACGGGTTCGCGGCGTAGAGCAGGCCGGCCACCAGCGCGACCCTCGGTCCGAAGAAGCGGAGGGCCAGCAGATAGCAGATCACGACGCTGACCACGTTGGCGAGCGACACCAGCAGGACCCTTGCGATGGCCGGCTGGGAAAACGGCTCGGCGAGCGCGTAGAAGTAGAGCAGGCCGGCCGGATCGGGGATCCACCAGGATGTGATCTCGGATTCGACCGGGCGCGCGCCGTACCAGATCGGCCTGGCCCGTTCGGCCTCCAGCGCCTCGTCGTGGCCGAACGGCGTCAGGTCCGGGAACGGCATCCGCAGCAGCGCGGCGACGGCCAGCACCAGGACCAGCGACGCCGTCTGCTCACGGAGGAGCCAGTGCGGCGCGGTCCAGGCCAGCGGTCGACTGAGCGGCCGAGCGACGGTCTGCAGGAGCGTACCTCCGGCGTGGGAGCGTATCAGACCGTGCCCGTGTAAAGCACTCCCCTACGAGCCGACCGTCGCGAGGAACGTGACCGCCTTCTCCTGCATCGCGCCGGTGATCTCGTGGCCGGCGTTCGGGAAGACCTCGAGGTTGGCCCGCGCGCCGAACTGCTGGAGGATCTCGACGTACCGCTTCGCCCGCTCGACGCGGTTCATGCCGATGTACTGGTCCCACGCACGCGGCACGTCATCGGCCTTCGTGTCAGAGCTGCCGACACCGATCCAGTACGCCACCTTTTGCGCGGCGGCGGCGTCGAACTTCTGCCCGCAGATCGAGTCGACGTCGGCAGTGCCGAACGGGTACTTCAGCGCGCGACCGTCCGAGAAGCTGGTCGAGGGCAGCGTGTACGAGCCTGCCGAGAGGCCGGCGACGCCGAGGGTGTGGTCAGGGAACATCAGCGAGAAGCGGATCGCCTCCTGGCTCCCGCGTGAGAAGCCGAAAAAGAGGACGCGCGGCTGGAACGTCAAACCGGTCCTGGCCGGCAGCGCATCGATCAGCGAGCGGAGGCGCGGCAGGAGCTCGCCGTCGCGGCGCACTAGCTCCGGGTCGCGGTAGTCGCGATACGGCATCGTCGGGGCCAGGAGCGCCCACCCCTGCTGTGCTGCCAGCGGGCCGAGCATTGCGGCCATGTCGGCGCCGTTGCCGCCCATGCCGTGCAGCGCGACGATCAGACGGACGGGTTGACCCGAGGGCGCAGGCGGCGGCACGAAGGTGTAGGTCGGCAGCGGATCCGCGGCAACGTAGCGAGCCGCGATCTCGCGTGGAAGGGCGCTCGCGGTCGACTCCTCGCCGTAGAGGAACGCGTTCGCGATGGCGGCTTCGGCCGGCCGGGTGTTGACGTCGGTGCCGACCAGCGCTGCGAGCAGCACGGTGAGCGAGGCGAGCAGGGAGAGGGCGCGATGCCGCACGTTGCCTCCGCGGGCTGGGGTGCCGATCGGCGGGCCTGCGATGGGGCCGACGCGAGTGTACCCGAGCGAGCCGCGAGATGTAAAGAGTTCTTATTGGTTAAAGGGGCCTTCACACTGTGAACGAGCGGGAGGCGGCGCCAGGGACCGTTTCTCGCGCGTCAATCTGGTTACGACGCGGACGGCCAACCGGTTGAGTCCCGCGCACCGGGCGGCGCTGGTGCGGCGCTTGCATCTGGAGTGGCAGAACCGGCGCCAGAATGGGCGCCGCACGGGAGCCTCTCAATGCGATTCAACGAGAATGCGCGCCTCGACACGTCCCAGGTCGAGGACCGCCGCGGCGGCGGCGGATTCCGACCGGCCGGGGCGATGATGGTGGGCGGCGGCGGATTGGGCCTGCTGGTCTTGCTAATCGGGCTGTTTTTCGGGGTGGACACCAGCGCCCTCGGCAGCGTCGTCGAGGAGGCGCAACGCGGCGCGCCGCAATCGCGGCCGGCCCAGCCGCCCGCGGAGGCCGGGCCAGGAAGCACGCTCTCGCAGGAGTGCCAGGTGGGCGCCGACGCGAATGAGCGCCAGGACTGCCGAATCGTCGGGATCGTCAACAGCATTCAGGACTACTGGGGTGACGAGCTGAGCCGTCGGGGCGCACGGTATCAGCAGGCGCGCACACGCCTGTTCACGGGGCTGACCAGCACCGGCTGTGGCAACGCGTCAGCGGCGGTCGGGCCGTTCTACTGCCCGAACGATCAGTCGGTCTATCTCGATCTGGAGTTCTTCGACGAACTGCGGACGCGGTTCGGGGCGAAGGGCGGACCGTTCGCCGAGGCGTACGTGCTGGCGCACGAGTACGGGCATCACGTCCAGAACCTGTCCGGCATCCTCGAGAGACTCGATCGACGGGATACCGGGCCGACCAGCGATGCCGTTCGGTCAGAGCTGATGGCGGACTGCCTGGCCGGGGTCTGGGCCGCGAACGCCGTCGAAACCGGCTTCATCGAGCGATTGACGGAGCAGGACATCGCCGATGGCCTGAGCGCGGCCGCCGCCGTCGGCGACGACCGCATTCAGGCGAAAGCGCAGGGCCGGGTGACGCCCGAGAGCTGGACGCACGGCTCGGCAGAGCAGCGGCAGCGCTGGTTCCTGAACGGCTACCAGCACGGCAACCCTGACGTGTGCGACACGTTCAACGCGGGATAACCCCGAACAGCACCTTCCGCTTCACCATCGCCCAGATCAGGATCACCATCAGCACCTGGCCGAGCGTGTTGTGCAGCTCCCAGCCCTCCTCGGTGCTGCCAACGTACGGCGGCACGTTGTACGCCAGCACGATCACGAAGAGGTGGACGGCGTAGGCGTAGAGTGAGGCCTGACCGAGCGGGATCAGCAGCCAGCCAACGGCCCGCTCGATCGGGTGCCAGCAGAGCGTCAATGCGACGTAGACCAGCAGGCCGATGCTGGCGAACGTGGCGATTCGGCCGATGCCCAGGCCGGACTTGTCGAACAGGTCGAGGCCGCCGAGCGCCGGGACGGATTGCCCCATCGCGTACGCCTGGCCGGTGCTCAGCGCCGTGGCGAGCAGGAGCAGGCCGACCGCCGCCGCCCCCAGCGCGGCCCGGTAGCCAGGACTGGCCGCGTACGGCTGGTCGGCGGCGCGCGACAGCCAGGCGACAAGCTCCTCACGGTAGTAGCCGATCGTCAGCGCGCTGATGAACAGCACCTGCCAGGCCGCGACCGGGAACGTCGTGGCGTGCTCGATCGGCCAGGGGATGATGGCCCGCTCGGGAGCGACCTGGAAGAGCAGCCAGACCGCCCACGATCCGGTGAGGAGATGCCACGGCCGGCCTGCCGCGAGCAGCAGGAGGGCGAACGGGGTCGCGAGCAGCAGCAGCGCGTAGAGGGCCAGGACGTCCGTACCGTGCCAGGTGAAGCGCAAAAGGGCGACCGACGCGATCAGTGCCGGCCAGCTCTCGATCTCGCCGAGCAGTGAGCGATCGACCCAGAGCGCCAGGCCCGTCCAGGCCGTCAGACCAACGAAGATGAGCGTCAGGCCAGCCGTCAGGGCGTAGAGCGTCCAGGCGCGCGCCAGCGACGAGCGAATGGCGGCCTCGATTCCATCGCGCGAGACGCGCCGCCGTGAGACGATTCCGAGGACCAGGCCGGAGAGGAAGACGAACCCTTCGGCGGCAGTGATCGGGCCGGTGTTGCCGCCAGTCAACGTGTACAGCCACGACGACCCGCCGATGTGGTCGACGATCATCGCGAAGACGCAGAAACCGCGCAGCAGGTCGAGGCGCGGGTCGCGGCCGATCGGCGCCGCCACGAACCGCATCGACGCGAGGAGATCCTGAAGGGCGTGGAAGCCGCTCCAGACAGCACCGGTCGGATGGGGGAGCGTCGCGACGACCATCTTCCCTCGCTCTCGTGGCGGAGCACACCGGCTCCTGACCCAAGAATACGAAGGAAACGCAAAGAGAATGCTAAGAAGGCACGCCGAAGTGTTAAGATGCTATTCAGGT
>Ga0075429_100000533_pt1 | contig 28947 bp, 31 predicted proteins | sample RhiMetdeltSRZDD3_FD_75295 | JGI IMG/M metagenome (GOLD analysis project Ga0075429, IMG submission 75295) | Populus rhizosphere microbial communities from Tennessee, USA - Rhizosphere MetaG P. deltoides SRZDD3 | ecosystem: Host-associated > Plants > Roots > Rhizosphere > Soil | place: USA...
ATCCGCCAACCACGGTAGAGCTTACATTCATTCATTAAAAATATCAGGAAAGGTATTTTCCAACAACTGGCATTCTCCTGCCAACACCAAATGCCTTGCAACTAATACGAAGTATGGGGCAAAATTGTTTGCGTTTGTATTCGTTTGTATTCACCAGTTTCAAAACTCTGTCGACAAGGGCAGCATCATAACCTTTTGCTTTTATTTCCTTAGGCCCATTGCGAAGCTCGATGTATTCGTACAAAACCCTGTCAAGCGTATCATATTCCGGAAGACTATCACTATCTTTTTGATTTGGTCTTAATTCAGCTGAAGGAGCTTTATTAATAATATGTAGAGGAATTATTTCTTTAACACGATTGATATATTTTGCCAAAGCATATACCTGCGTTTTATAAACATCACCCAATACACTTAATCCGCCAGCCATATCACCATATAAGGTTCCATAACCAGTCGCCAACTCGCTTTTATTAGAAGTATTAAGAAGAATATATCCAAACTTATTAGCGGCTGCCATTAATAGATTCCCTCTTATCCTTGCTTGTATATTCTCTTCCGCAAGTCCGAATGGTGAATTCTTGTAAACAGGTTTTAGCTCTTCAAGAAAACTATCAAAAATATTTTTGATCGGGATAATATTATATCGGCAACCGAGATTCTTACTTAGTTGTTCTGCATCTTCAACTGAATGCGAAGATGAAAATTGCGAAGGCATTAAAAGAACGCTTACGTTTTCTTTTCCTAAAGCATGAGCAGCCAGTACCTGCGTTACGGCGCTGTCAATACCGCCACTGGCGCCAAGTACCGCTTTACTAAACCCCATTTTTTTAAAGTAATCCCTGATGCCAAGTATCAATGCATGATAGATCTCATCAATATTTTTATCATTGCTTAGATAAGCAAGAATATCTTCACCCGTGCCGACTTCCTTTGCAGAATAAAAATATTTTTCTTCGGCAGGATGTTTTACAGAATTATCTTTTTTCAACAGTTCATCCAATTCAAATACTTCAAAATCTTCTTCAAAGTATTTCATCTCTTTTACTTTTTTACCATTGATATCATATACAAGACTGCCGCCATCAAAAATGATTTCTGTTTGTGAACCGACAACATTGCAATATAGCATTGGCATTTTATATTTTATTGTATGCGCTTTTACAATGCTGTTGCGAACAATATCCTGTGCATAGTTATAAGGTGATGCGGAAAGATTGATCATCACATCAGGACCGAAAGGCATCAATTTTTCCATGGGAGTAATCCGATACAAAGGATTATCGCCCATGTTCCAAATGTCTTCACAAATTATGACGGCCAATTTTTTGCCTTTGAATTCAAGAACGTTCCACTCGTAAGCTGGTTCAAAATACCTATACTCATCAAACACATCATAATTCGGCAAGAGTGTTTTATGTATCTCGCCTTTAATTTGTTTTTCGTGGAGTAAAAAAACAGCATTGAAAAGATCTTTGCCGTTTTTTTCGGTATTGTGAGCCGGCGAGCCAATCAAGACGCCTATGGTATCAGCATGTTCTTTTATGCGATCGATCGCCTCGTAACATTTATTGATGAAGTCAGGGAACTCAAGAAAATCACCGGGAGCATACCCGCAAACACATAGTTCAGAAAAAACAACAAGATCGGCACCTTGCTCTTTGGCCTTGCTTATTCCGTCAATGATCTTTCTAGTATTGTCTTCGAAATTGCCGATATGATAATTCTGTTGCGCTAAGGCGATCTTCATAGCACAAATTTACGCCAATGAAAAGCTAATTTGTACTAATTTTTAATCCTGTATTTTCGTCAAGGCAACATTATTGATCCATTATCGTTTTGAGGAACATGAAATATATTTTACCAATTTTATTTGCGCTTATTTTTTTTACTGCCTGTACAAATCGGGATAAGGGGCCTGATGTTTCAAATATAAAAGTGGAAGTACCCGTTGAACGATTTGACAGGGATTTTTTTTCAACGGACACGATTCATATAGTGAAAGGGCTTCGGGATCTTGAAGTAAAATATCCTTCGTTATTTCCCATTTTTATAAAAAATATACTTGGACTGAATGATTCAATACAGGACAAAGGTGCAGCAATGTTTATCAGGCAGAATAAATTCATTGCTGATGCAGCTAATAAGGAATTTGAAAATGTAAACGATATAAAAAGCGATTTTGAACAATCATTTCGCTACGTTAAATATTATTTTCCTGACTATAAAATTCCAAAATTAATTACAATTGTTGGCCCTCCTGATGCATTGGCACAAACTGCAAACGGTGAACCTACTCCTAATTTTATCGGTCCTGATTTTTTAGGGCTTAGCTTACAATTTTACCTGGGAAAAGATTTTCCTCTTTATCATGATGCTTTCTTTGTTGCCAATGTCGCACCAGAATTTCGCAGCCGGAGATTTGATAAGAAATATCTTGTAGCCGACGCCATGAAACTTGTGGTCGATGACATTTATCCGGACAAAAGTGGCGGCAGAGGATTGATCGAACAAATGATCGAAAAAGGAAAGCAATGGTGGTTGTTGGATAAATTTTTACCATCAACGCAGGATTCGATAAAAACCGGCTTTACAAAACAACAATTGGAGTGGTGTGATGAAAATGAAGGTTTGATCTGGAACGAGATCATCACAACAGAAAAAGATCTTTATTCTAAAGAGCCACCGACATTGCAAAATTATATCGGCGAAGCTCCGTCTACTCAATCGTTAGGCCCATCTTCTCCAGGTAATATAGGTCAATGGATCGGCTGGCAAATTGTAAAAAAATTTGCTGAGAAAAATTCTTCAATGAACAGTAAAGATGTTTTAACTACTAATGCAAGACAAATTTTTGAAGAGGCTAAATACAGACCCAAATAAATCAAACGCAATTTGTGACTGTGCGTGGCATGATTTTTTGATTCTTTTCTGCATAAAAGAATGAGTTATGCAAAAGCAAAAAACAGCCGGTTCAAAAAAATCCCGTCAGGGAGATACAAGCCGCACATCAAATCAGGGCCGCAAGTTGTCTTCAGGACCAAAGACGGATAAAAAAGGAAGTCCTGATATAAATGAGGATACAAAAAACCCGGTAAAAGCAGAGAAACCGGGAAAGAAAAGAATACCTGCAGGTGCTATAACCAGATAATGTTGCATTACTTCCACAAATAATTATATCGAATCAGGAAATCATATGACCTTTCAGGAATGGAGATCGTTTGTTCTTAATTGCTCAGTTTCATTTGTCAATATTTCGATTGCTTTGTCACGAAGGTCTTTATTTCCTTTTTTCATTTTTTGCAATAAGGTGCTGCATTCTTTTAAAAAAACAGGAGCAAAATCAGCGTCATGTTCTGTAATTCCTTGGACATTGTCAATAATATCAGCATATTTTATTGTTTGTGCGTCGGCACTTATTTTTTCTATACGATCTGCCTCTTTTGCTTTTCGTTTTTGTCTGTTTAACCGGGGATATTGCGCTTTAATATAAACATCAGTTAGCTCAGTCACCAATGCAAGGGTGTGATGGGCGTCCGCCACAGGCATTACACCTAATAAGAATTCCTTGATCTGCTCAGGAGTTGTATCGGTGTCCTCCAATACATCATGAAGAATTGCTGCTGCTAAAACAGGTAAAGGATAACCATAATGCTTACAGATTTTCATTACCCGCAATGGATGTTCAACATATCTTTCATCTGCATATTTTCGTTGTTGATTACCATGAGCATGATCGGCAAACGCTTCAACCTTTTCAAGTATCGCTTTCATGCTAAAGCATCAGCAATTTTCATGCAGGTATTATTATCGTCATCAAAAACATTATTTTATCCTTTAACACGATCCACACTGGTGCTTGATCATTTGCACTCTCCGCCACTTATGGGTCCCGGCACCAATCATTGCTAGTCTGACCGATTTATTCATTGTCCACCGATTTCAGTAACTTACAGAAGGTCTTTTTAACACCTGTTACACACAGGCTTCTTATGAAGCGTATATTATCATATTGTTTTTTTCTTTTTCTATTTCCATCCGTTATTAATGCACAAACGGTGATCTCTCTGAAGATTGATGGTAGTATCAATCCTGCTTCAGCAGACTTTATTCATAATGGCATTGAAAAGGCGACCCGCGAAAAAGCTGAATGTATCATCATTCATCTCAATACTCCCGGCGGATTACTAAAATCAACAAGAGTGATCGTCAGTGATATTTTGGAATCACCAATACCCGTTATAGTCTATGTATCTCCTGGCGGGGCACATGCGGGTTCGGCTGGTGTTTTTGTTACACTGGCAGCTCATATTGCTGCCATGGCGCCGGGCACCAATATCGGTGCTGCGCATCCTGTAGCCTTACAGAATCAATTGGACAGTACGATGAATGAAAAAGCAACCAATGATGCCGCTGCATTTATAAGAACGATCGCAGTAAAAAGACATCGTAATATAGAATGGGCAGAAAATGCAGTTCGTAAAAGTTTTTCTTATTCGGAAACAGAAGCATTGGAAGATTCGGCAATCGATCTTATTGCCAAAGACGAAAAAGAACTGCTCGCAAAGATCGATGGCAAAATGGTAGACCTTACCAGCGGTACAAAAACATTGCATACATCAAATGCGACAATAAAAGAACATAAGATGAGTGTATGGGAAAAGTTGCTTGACATTATCAGCGACCCCAACATCGCTTATATCTTATTTCTGCTGGGTATGTATGGGTTAATATTTGAGTTATATAATCCCGGTGCTATTCTGCCGGGCATCGTTGGGGTGATCGCATTGATACTCGCTTTGTACTCGATGCATACATTGCCTATTAATTATGCAGGGCTTGCTTTGATCATTTTTGCCGTCATACTATTCCTGCTGGAAATAAAGATTGTAAGTCATGGCTTGCTTGCCATAGGAGGTGTTATCTCTCTTTTGCTTGGGTCTATGATGCTTATCAAATCCAATTCATCACTGGAAATGGTAAAAATCTCGCGGGGTGTTATAATCGGAGCGACAATAGTCTCTGCACTTTTTTTTGTATTTGTTGTTGGGTTTGGTATCAGGGCACAACGCCGCAAAGTGGTAACTGGCATTGAGGGATTAGTCGGAGACACCGGGGAAGTGATCGAGACATTATCACCGGTAGGTAAAGTAAAAGTACAGGGTGAATTATGGAATGCAGAGTCGCTAGCGGGTACAATCGATAAGGGCGACAAAGTAAGGATAAAAGAAATGAAGAACCTTAAACTCTTTGTTGAAAAAATTAATAATAGTTAAAAAAGAAATTATGGAACAGTTCCCAACGGTAATAGTGGTCATTATTTTTTTTGTTGTGATCATACTTTTCAGCGCTATAAAAATTTTGCGTGAATATGAGAGAGGAGTTATTTTTCGCCTTGGCCGTTTGATCGGTGGCAGTGGAATTAAGGGCCCGGGTCTAATTTTATTAATACCGGTAATTGACAGAATGGTAAAAGTAAGTTTGCGGACCGTGGTAATGGATGTGCCGACACAGGATGTGATAACGCAGGATAACGTTTCCATTAAAGTGAACGCAGTTGTTTATTTCAGGGTGATAGAACCTCAAAAAGCAATTGTTGGAGTTGAGAATTTTTTAGTGGCAACGTCACAGCTTTCCCAAACAACTTTGCGGAGTGTGCTGGGACAATCAGACCTTGATGATCTTCTTTCGCAGCGAGAAAAAATAAATGCGAAACTGCAACAGATCATTGATGCACATACAGAGCCATGGGGAGTTAAAGTTTCTAATGTGGAAGTGAAACAGATCGATCTGCCACAGGAAATGCAGAGAGCAATGGCCAAGCAGGCAGAAGCAGAAAGAGAGCGTCGCAGTAAAATAATTGCCGCGGAAGGAGAATTCCAGGCTTCACAACGACTTGCCGACGCCGCTGAGATACTGGCGGGTCAGCCCAGCGCTTTAACGTTGAGATACCTGCAAACGCTCCGCGAAATTGCTACTGAAAAAAATTCAACTACCATTTTCCCTGTTCCTATTGATCTGCTAAAACCATTTTTGAAAGGGACAAGCAGTGAATCATAGAAATAAAATTGAATGAATAGTTGGATGAGCTACTTGATCTTTTCAAATTTATAATTCGGTTTGATTTCCTTATTAAGATATTCTCCTTTTGAAAATGCGGTTTTCATTTCGTTGTATACCTCCTCAGGCACTTTTTTATAATCATATACCGCACCGGAAACATACACTACCCGTAGAGTGGATTTTGAAGCATCATACCTTATCGCCGCAACAACTGAAGATGGCATAACATTAATCATTTTATAATTTTTTAATTAAAAAATTATGCCAGTTAATAGTTGTTTGGTGTTCTTTGTTCGGCAATTTTAACCCTCCAAAAACTTTATCTTTAAGCTTGCGCATCTGCAGCAGCAAAAATCATGGAGCTTTTATTTGTCACTAAAGAGAAGGTCGCATCACTCTTGCCAATGAATGAATGTATTGATGTGATGGAGAAAATGTTTCGTTCATTGGCCGCAGGTGAATGTTTGCAGCCCTTGCGAAATATTATGTTGCTTCCCGATCGTCATGGTGTGCTGGGTATGATGCCGGGTCATGCAGCTAAGCTTGGTGTGATGGGAATTAAGGTGATCACAGTATTCCATGCGAATAGCGAAGCCGGTCTTCCTTCTCACCAGGGAGTGGTAATGTTATTTGATGCAAAGCATGGCCAACCGCTGATGCTTTTTGATGCATTGGAGATCACGGCTATCCGTACGGCGGCTGCAAGTGCAGTGGCTACAAAATTATTGTCACGAAAAAATTCTTCAACACTAGCCATCATCGGCTCAGGCGAACAGGCTAAACGACATATTGAAGCCATTTTGTTGGTAAGAAACATAAAACAAATAAATATCTGGAGTCGTAATAAACAAAATGCAGACGGTCTGGCTGAACAAACTTTTTCAAAATACAGTATCCCCGTACAGTCAGCTGAAAATGTAAAGGATGCTGTAGCGAATGCTGATATAATCTGTACTGTTACGTCATCACGTGAACCGGTCATATTGGGAGAATGGATCAGTGCCGGCACACATATCAATGCGGTTGGCTCGAGCACATCTGCTGCAAGAGAATTAGATACCGCAACAATAGTGAGATCAAGACTGTTTACCGATCGTTATGAATCACTTTTTAATGAAGCCGGTGATTTTTTAATTCCTAAGAAAGAAGGAGTGATAACGGATGATCATGTGAAGGCTGAAATAGGTGAAGTCTTATCGGGAACCAAAAAAGGAAGAGAGAATGAAGATGAGATAACAGTATTCAAATCATTGGGCATTGCAGCTGAAGATATTTTTTCGGCTTACCATATTTACAAGAAGATAAAACCTGAATAAAATGATAGTTGATCAAAAAATCATCTCTGTCACGCTGCAGGATATAAAAGATGCACAACGGCGGATCAAAGGAAAAGTAAATCGTACACCGTTGCTTCGTTTTTACGGCGATTCTCTTCCCGGTGAAATCTATTTGAAGCTTGAAAATCTTCAGCCCATCGGTTCGTTTAAATTAAGAGGGGCATATAATGCTATAAGTACCGCGGACAAGTCTTTACTTAAAGATGGTGTGTACACGGCAAGTGCCGGTAATATGGCACAAGGAGTAGCATGGAATGCAAGAATGATGAATATTCCATGTACCGTGATCGTTCCTGACCATGCGCCACAAACAAAACTTGATGCGATCACAAGACTTGGTGCAAAATTTATCAAGATAACTTTTAACGATTGGTGGCAGGTACTGGTGACAAGAAAATTTGAGGGGATGAAAGGATTGTTTGTTCATTCCGTTAGTGATCCGTCGGTAATTGCCGGCAACGGAACAATAGGTTTGGAAATACTCGAGGATCTTCCCGATGTAGATACCGTTATTGTACCCTATGGCGGTGGTGGACTTATCAGCGGTATAGCAACAGCGATAAAAGCAATAAAACCCGGTGTAAAAATTTTTGCATCAGAAGTGGAAACTGCGGCGCCACTTGCCCCTTCGCTTGCTGCGGGCGAGCCGGTAAAGATCGAATATGTTCCAAGTTTTGTTGATGGTATGGGTAGTGGTGGCCTGCTTGCTGAAATGTGGCCATTAGTAAGTACACTCGTTGATGGCTCAATTGTTTTAAGTTTAAAACAAATTGCTGATGCGATCAAATTATTGATGGAACGAAGTCGTGTTATAGCCGAAGGAGCAGGAGGATCTTCATTTGCTGCCGCTCTTACGGGAAAAGCAGGAACAGGAAAAATTGTTTGTGTTATTTCAGGCGGAAACATTGATGCTGAAAAACTGGTCAAGATTCTTTCTAATACAATGGCATAAAAAAATTAGAAATTATATCCAACACTTACTGCACCAAAAGCCTGGATATAATCTTTTGCGATAAGAGGAGTGAAACCGGCTCTCCAGGAAAATCCACCGTTGATCGGTTGCCGTCTATACATAAAACTGAATGTGCCAAACAATTGTGATCTTCTGTCCCTTTCCATGGGATAATTGTCAAAATTCATAATGGAAAGTTTTTTTGAAACATAGGTAAGCCCACCACCGACTTCAAGTGTATGTGCAGAATTTTCTTTTCCGAAAATATAATTCAGTTGAACGGGAAATGTGATGGCAGATCTTTCGTCTCCATACATGAAAGACCCCGTAATTGGATCATACTTGTCATCATAAGAACTTACAAAACCAACTCCAACTCTTCCACCCAATCCAAGACGACCTGGTTTGAATCGCTTATCAAGATTTGCAGAAAAAGCAATACCGGGACCACCAGCTTCAGCAATAAATGAACCTTGGCCCCCACCTGTAGTCGGTTTCCTACCCTGCGAAAATATAAGTTGTGAAAAAAGAAATGACAGGCAAAAGGGAATGATTCTCTTTCTCATAAAGAAAAGTTTAGGTTAAAGACTAATGACATCGAAAGTAGAAACTACGCTCCAAAAAATTTGTTAAGCAAGTAACGCTGAAATGTGAAAGTTTATTGGATTGCCTCCATTACTATTTCCCTCACCTTGTTCAAAGGAATCCTTTCCTGTTTCATGGTATCACGATGACGTATGGTAACGGTATTATTTTCTTTTGTTTGATGATCAACAGTAACACAGAATGGGGTACCAATTGCATCCATGCGTCGGTAGCGTTTTCCAATCGTATCTTTTTCTTCATAGAAACAACGGAAGGACGTTTTGCAATCATCCATGATCTTTCTTGCGATTTCCGGCAAACCGTCTTTTTTTATTAATGGTAATACAGCCAATTTCATGGGTGCAAGCTTCGCCGGTAATTTCAAGACAGCCCTGCTATCTTGCTTTTCATCTGTACTTAAATCTTGTTCCTCATAACAATGACTCAATACTGAAAGAAACATTCTGTCCAAGCCAATTGAAGTTTCAATCACATAAGGAATATAATTTCCATATGCTTTTCCCGTTTCGGGGTTAATATCAGCATCAAAATACTGTTGTTTCTTTTTGCTGTAGTCCTGGTGATTCTTCAGATCGAAATCTGTGCGGCTATGAATTCCCTCTAGCTCTTTAAAACCAATCGGGAAATTAAATTCAATATCACAAGCAGCATCAGCATAGTGAGCCAGTTTAATATGATCATGAAAGCGATAATTCTCTTTTCCAAAACCAAGAGCCAGATGCCAGTTCATTCTTTCCTCTTTCCAGTATTCATACCATTTCTTTTGAGTACCCGGTTGAATAAAGAATTGCATTTCCATTTGTTCAAATTCTCTCATGCGAAAGATGAATTGTCTTGCCACAATTTCATTCCTGAATGCTTTACCGATCTGTGCAATTCCAAACGGAATTTTCATCCTCCCGGATTTTTGCACATTTAAAAAGTTTACAAAGATCCCTTGTGCAGTTTCGGGTCTTAAGTAAACTTTATTGTCCTCATCATCACTTGACACAGTAGAACCAAATTCCGTTGAGAACATCAGGTTAAACTGACGAATATCGGTCCAGTTACTCGTTTTACTGATCGCACATTTTATCTTGTTATCATCTATAAGTTTTTTCAGCCCGGCAAAATCATCTTTAGCCAGCAAAGCATCCATAGCAGACAACAAAGCATCTGCTTCCTGCGTTTTGCTTTCCGCTTTCAGCATTTCAGCATGACCTTCGATCAAATGATCAACGCGATATCTCTTTTTGCTATCCTTATTATCGATCATCGGGTCATTGAAATTGTCGACATGCCCTGATGCTTTCCATGTTGTTGGATGCATAAAAATAGCAGCATCAATACCCACGATATTTTCATACATGCGGGTCATGCTGTCCCACCAATAGTCTTTGATATTCTTTTTCAGTTCACTTCCCCACTGACCATAATCATACACGGCCTGCAGCCCATCATAAATTTCACTGCTCGGAAATACAAAACCATACTCTTTGGCATGAGAAATAATTGCCTGGAATTTGTTCGAATCGTTTGCCATAGCGGCAAAGATAAGAGGCGAACAATTAATGAAGATTATGACTTTTCTGCCTGTGCTTCATGTACTTTTTCTTCCTCTACTTTTTGTGCATCAGGAGTTTTAGGAAGCGGTTGCTTAGAATCTACTTCGATCCTTTCTACCCAAACAGCATAGCGGTTAGGATAAATATTTGAACCCATTTCAATAGCATATTGACGGGTAAATGCGGCACCAAAATAAAGAATCATCGCAGAAAAATAAACCCATAACAATACTACAATTATAGACCCGGTGGTTCCATATGCCGTTGTCATCTGGCTGTGACCAAGATAATAGCTGATCAAAAACTTTCCTCCCATAAAGAAAAATGCCGTGGTAATCGCTCCCACTCTTACATGTTTCCATTCGATCTTTGCATCAGGCAATACTTTAAAAATGATACCGAAAATAAGTGCAGTAATAAAAAATGTAAGAACAAGGTTCGCTATATAAACTACAACCACGGTTGCATCTGGAAATTTTTGCAACAACTCATTTAACAGTAGATCCAATGCTCCATTTATCACAAGTGAAACCAGTAGAATAAACCCCAGGCTGACAATGATTGAAAAAGAAAGTAACCGATTTATAATTAGACGAAGCCAGCCCCGGCCTTTTTTGGGTTTTGATTTTAGTTTCCAAATAAGATTTATTGAATCCTGTATTTCATTAAATACTGCAGTAGCCCCAATAATAAGTGAGGCAAAACCAATTGTTGTTGCCAGTTTGCTTGAACCAGCAAACATGGATGATTGCATCGCTTCCTGGATACTTTTTGCTGCCGATGTGCCAATAAATCCTTCTACCTGTTCATAGATCGTACCTTCGATAATCTCACGACCATAAAATATAGTAGCAAACCAAATAATGATGATCAGTAACCCGGGTAATGAAAAAATAGTAGAAAAAGCAAGCGATGAACTTAGCTTAAGAAAATCGTCTTCTATAGCATCAGACACTGATCTCTTGAGTATGCTCCATAATCGTTTTGGTGCCATAAAAGGAAAAATGGTCATATAAATAGCTTACATCCCTAAATAACTTACATACATGATGCCAAAAGATGCTTGAACGTTGAAAGTTATGGGGGCGAAAAAAATTATGTTCCCGGCTTTTACGCCTTGATTATGCTTATGTTGCGACGCTCCGTTCGAAGTCCTGTTCGCTATTGAACAAATGAGTCGTCCCGATTTTAATCGGGAAGCTTGTCGAAGGGTAGCACTCTTATACCTCCATGAAATCGACTCAGCACAAGGAATCGCTATTTTATTATTCTTAACTGTTATTCTTTAGAGGTGGGAGTTTTCAGCTTCTCATTTTGCTGATGCCGCTCGACATCCCGCTGGGTTTTCTTTTCAATATTCTTTTGAAACGCTTCAGTCAGGTTAACGCCTGTTTGGTTGGCAAGACAGATCAATACCCAAAGCACATCAGCCATTTCATCGGCCAGGTTCTTATCAAGGTCTGTTTTTTTGAAAGATTGATCACCATATGTGCGGGCCATGATGCGGGCCAGCTCACCCACTTCTTCAGTCAGGATCGCCATATTGGTAAGTTCGCTGAAATAGCGGACACCAACGGTTTTTATCCAGCTATCCACCTGTTGTTGCGCTTCATGAATGGTCATAACAAAACTTTTGTTGAGTCTGTGCAATTTAGCATGATTCTTGACGTTTTCATCTTCCCTAATTTTTTTCTGGGCGTACTTCCTACCCTTTGATACAACAAAACCAATTATTCTATTTTCAAATTTTAGTATCCCATGATGAAGCCTTTTATCCGGAAAGCCATTCTTGTCTTTGCCCTATTCGGTGCTACGTATGTTATCAATGCACAGGCAAAGCAATCTCCAATTTCAGAAGTTAGATCCACTTCTTCACCAAAGCCGTTTAAAGTTTTAACAAATGGCAAACAAATAACCATTCAATCCAAACAGAATTTAAAATCATTGATGGTATGGACCGCAAGCGGTCACCGCATTGTTGAAGAAAAGGACCTGCAAACAAATTCGTACTCATTTACAATGCCTGCCAAAGAAAAAGTTTTTTTCATAGTCATTGAAACGGCCGAGGGCAAAAAATTTACTGAAAAGATGGGGGTGAAATAGTGAGTGGTGAATTGTGAATGGTTAATGGTGAATGCCTGTAATCATCACCTACTCTTTATTCTTAGAATCTATCAGAATGGTGACTGGTCCATCATTTAATAATTCCACATGCATATCTGCGCCAAAAATCCCTGCACCAACAGGTTTGCCTAAATCATTCGAAATTTCGGTTAAAAATTTTTCATACATCGGGATTGCAAACTCCGGCTTACTTGCCTTTATATAAGAAGGCCGGTTCCCTTTTTTTGTAGATGCATGTAAGGTAAACTGGCTTACAACCAAAACCTCACCATTTATATCTTTTACTGAAACATTCATTATTCCATTCTCATCATTAAAAATTCGCAGATTAACAATTTTACCAGAAAGCCATTCAACATCTTCGGCGGTATCGGCGTCTTCTATTCCCAATAAAACAAGTAATCCATCATTAATTGCAGAATGAATTTTCTCATCAATCGTCACACTAGCTTTAATCACTCTTTGAATAACCGCTCTCATAATTTGTACCTTTACTATTTACAAATATATTGACCATTGACTTATATGACTCCTGTCGACATATCATCAGAACTCAGTTTTCAAACCACCCGCAGCGGTGGTAAAGGTGGACAAAACGTAAATAAAGTGGAGACCGCTGTTATTGGTTATTTTAATATAAATGATTCTCAAATTCTTAATGAAGAGCAAAAACAGCTTGTCACTCAAAAATTGTTCAATCGTATCAATAATGAAGGAATGTTATTCGTAAAATCGCAAACATACCGTACGCAGTTGGAAAACAAAGGTGAAGTAACTCGCAAAATGAATGAGCTTGTAACAAAAGCATTGGAAAAAAAGAAAAAACGTAAACCCACCAAAATAAGTGAAGTAGTAAAGAAAAAAAGACTGGAATTAAAAAAGAAGAAAGGCGAAGTAAAAGAAGGTCGTAGAAGAATTGATCCTCACAATATGTGATGCAGCCGATATTTATTAAATTTACAGACCGATGAAGTGGAGATTGATCATCATAATTTTTCTGCTTACCCTTTCCGGAAGCTTCTTAATTAATGCCTGCAGAAAAGGACAGGAAGATGTGCCCGGTAAAACAGCTTTGACATTTACAGTACCTGCCGGTTTTCCAGCACCGCTTTATAATTTTTCACAAAACCCGTTGACGGAAGAAGGATTTCAGCTTGGTAAAATGTTATTTTATGATGGCCGTCTTTCAAAAGATGGGAAATATCCATGTGCATCTTGCCATCACCAGGTAGCCGTTTTCGGTACATATGATCATGATCTGAGCCATGGTTACAATGATCAGCATTCAAACCGGAATGCCTTACCACTTTTTAATCTTGCATGGAAAGATGCATTTCACGCTGATGGAAAATATAAAAGTTTGGAAGATGAATGTCTTGACCCGATACAGGCGCCAAATCAAATGGCTGAAGAGATCGGGGGTGTATTAACAAAACTGCGCAGGGACCCGCACACACTTCAAATGTTCAGGGCTGCATTTGGTACGGAAGAAATAACGGTTGAAAGAATGCAAAAAGCATTGGCTCAATTCACGGTTTCAATGATCACTGCCAATTCAAAATATGACCAGGTAAAAAAAGGTCAGAATGTTTTTACTGATTACGAACAACGGGGTTATGACTTGTATAAAACAAATTGTGCTTCCTGTCATCCTGAACCAATGTTCACTGATTATTCATACAGAAATATTGGTCTTTCAGTCGATCCTAATTTAAAAGATTATGGCCGCTTGATTGTGACAGGAAAAAAAGAAGATTCAATGAAATTCAAAGTGGCGTCTTTACGAAATGTCTCCATCACTTATCCATACATGCATGATGGCCGGTATAAAAGTTTAAAAGCATGCATCGAACATTATGGAAATAATGTGCAGCAAAGCTCAACACTAGATCCTTCATTGGTGAACGGACTTCATTTTAATAATAATGAGATCATTGATCTTGTTGCTTTCCTGCGGGCTTTGACTGATTCAACGCTTACAAAGGATCTGCGTTTTTATCAAACGCATTAATTAAGCAGAAGCTTTTCTCTTTGCCTTCAGGGCATCAAGAGCTTTACGCTGGTTTTCTATCTCGGCATTTTGTTTTTCCTGGTCCTTTTCATTTGTCTTTATATCATCCTGCAACTTCTTAATTTTTTTCTCCATATCATCCTTATCGGTTTGCAAATTTTTTAATCTTTTTTCAGCTTTGACCACCACATCTTCCTGCGCCTTTATTTGCAATTCCAGGTTTGCCGCTTCTATATCCGGCAATAGGTTGGTCAGAAAGACTTTTGCATTACCGAGTTCTTCAGTGTTCAATCTTGATAAAGCATTTCCGTTATCTTTCATAATAATAAGATACAACATGGCGGCATCGGATTCTTTCCTGCTCTTCCTGTCGATATTAATTATGAAATCGTAGCGGCTGGGACTGATATCCGCGACCATTGCATCCTTATATACCGTAAACCCTTTGTCTTTATTAAACATTCCTTTTTCTTCTTTTCCTTTATACCCAAGCTTGTTCATCTTTGCAATAATGGCATTCTCTACAGCTTGTGGCGGAAAATCATATTCCATAACCAGGCAGGCTTGCTTTTCCTTATTGTATTCAATTTTATCTTCAAATGCCTGTGCTTTTAAAAAAAATGTTGATGTTAAAAAGATCAGGGAAAGAATAAACTTTCTCATAGCAGGTTATTTTGGTTAAAGATACGGTAAAGACAAAATTGGTTGCAAGTTGTGGAGGCTTTGCGGTTGTGTAATCTGGCTTCAAGGAGTACATTTGCTGAAATATTCCAATTCCTTTGAGCAGCATTAAAAAACTGGCGGGGCAAACAATCTGGTACGGGCTGAGCAGTATTTTCGGAAGATTTCTTAACTATCTGCTTACTCCTATTCTTGCCACCATCTTTGCATCGGCAGAATACGGGAGGATCACTACACTTTTTACCATCGCCGCTTTTTTGAATATTCTTTTTACTTATGGTTTGGAAACATCTTATTTCCGCTTTTCAGCACAACAGCCTGAACCGAAAGTATATAACACTTGTTCTTCATCCATAATTATTTCAACTGTTTTGCTTACGGGGCTACTATGGCTGCTTACAGATAATATTGCCGTTTTTCTTGAACTGTCTGACCACCCCGAATATATTTTATGGGTAATACTTATTGTGGCATTGGATACTCTTAGTGTAATGCCTTTTGCCAAACTTCGGTATACGGGCAGGCCAAGAAAATTTGCTGCTATAAAAATTTTGAACATTTTGATCAATGTGGGGTTGGTCATCTTTTTTCTTGTTGTTTGCAAGAATGATTATGAAAAAAATGCAAACACTTTTTTTTCTGTTATTTACAACCCGCAAATTGGATTAGGGTATGTGATCATTGCTAACCTCGTTGCAAGCGCCGTAACCTTGTTGCTTTTAGCAAAAGAATTTTTACAATTCAACTTCAGGTTAGACACGGCGTTTTGGAAGGAAATGATGCGTTATTCATGGCCATTGATAATCGTTGGCTTTGGCGGCATGATCAATGAAACCATAGATCGCATCATGCTGTTGAAACTGTATCCCGGGACAACGGAGCAGGCATTTTCTCAATCGGGAATTTATTCAGCAAACTATAAATTGGCTGTACTTATTGTTTTATTTATCCAGGCATTCAGAATGGGAGCCGAACCTTTTTTCTTTAAACAATCGACCAGTGAGAATGCACAAAGGACCTATGCACGGGTAATGAAATTTTTTATTATCGCCTGTTGCTTTTGTTTCCTGGCAGTGGTGCTGTTCCTCGATATTTGGAAATATTTCATGGGCACAAGGCATCCTGAATATTATACCGGGTTAAAAGTTGTACCGATATTGATGGTAGCAAAAATCTTTCTTGGCGCTTATTATAATCTTTCTGTTTGGTATAAGCTTACCAATCGTAATCTGACCGGGGCGTGGATCACAATTGGAGGAGCTGCTATTACGATTTTATTTAACTGGATCTTTATTCCGGTGTGGGGTTATATGGCCTGCGCCGTTGCTACTATTCTTTGTTATGGTTTTATGATGGTGACAAGTTTTGTCTTCGGCCAGCAACATTACCGTATTCCTTATGCATGGAAAAAACTTCTTGCGTACATTGTTATTTGCATTTTGATTTTCGGTTTGCACCAGGCATTCTTATTATTAGATCTGAATGCTTGGATAAATCGCGGAGTTGGACTAGCCTTGATTGGATTGTTTGGGTTGCTTATCATGAATATTGAGAGAAAGGAATTTCAAAAGTTGCCCTATATCGGTAAATATTTTTCTCCAAATCCAGTATGATTTTTCATTCGGAATATTACTATGATTGAAAAACTGATTGACACATTTACTGCGTATTATCCTCTTTCAACAGAAATGGCGGATCAAATTATAGCAGTAACAACCGTGAAAGACTATCCTAAAAAATCAATATTGCTGAAAGAAGGCCAGGTGGCCAATTATGCCTGCTTTGTTTTAAAAGGCCTTGCAAGAGCTTACTATATGTCCGATGGAAGAGAAATTACCGGGCGGTTCATGGATGAAGGGTTTATGATAACAAGCTGGCTGAGTTTTTACACCAGGAAGCCGGGTTATGAAATAATTGAAACACTTGAAGATTCTACCCTGGCTTGTATTCACTACAATGATATTCAACAACTGTATGCTGATATCCCGGAATTTAATATCATCGGGCGCAAACTTACCGAGCACTATTTTTATTTATCTGAGCAGCGTACCCAAATGCTGCGCAAACATACCGCAGAAGAAAAGTACCAGTTTTTTATGAAGCAACACCCCGATCTTTTACAACGGACTTCACTTCGAAATATCTCCACTTATCTTGGCATGAATGAAGAAACGCTTAGCAGAGTACGTGCCAAAGCTGCCAAGAAATGAGCATAAGATTATGACATTTGTCAAAGAATAATTCAGTCATCATTCTGAAATTTATGTTCGATTCAAAGGCACTTGTCTGTTGATACAATTTTACAAAAGGATTATTCGTTTCTTAAAAATTTAAGTCATGAAAACAACATCCATTTTCTTCTTAATCATTTTCTTTTCTATCTATACTGAAGCCCAGCAAACAATACCCAAGAATTATGTCGGTATTTCAGGTATCGGTGAGCTGAACAGGCTTGCTTTAGGATGCGGCGTGGAATACGAAAGATGGTTATTTATCAAAAATCAATTTGCAGTTGGCGCAAAGGCACATCATATCTTTCCGAGCAGAACGATCAATCCTATTTTTTCTTCAAATGAATCACTTCAAAGAAATCGCCAAACCCAAATAATGGCAACTTCCTATTTTTTTACAGGCCAGGAAAAAGAGACAAGCGGTTTCTTTTTATCATTTGCAGCAGGAGTGAATTTTATTAAATGGGAACACGAAGCTTCTGATGCAGCTGGCAATTATTATATAGCATCGAATTCAGAAGTTGCTCCCGGATTTGATATTTCTATTGGGGGCCAGTTCAAGTCGAACAGAATGGCAGTTAGAGTTACCGGCGGTCTTGGCTCTTTTCCTGCGCACAAATACAAAGATTATGTAAATGGTATCGGAGTTCTTTTTCTTTATTCAAAGGTTTCAATTGGATTTTAATAGTAAGATCAATACAACTTCACAAAGGGATTATTCATTTTCTCAAACCCAACAGTAGTCACTGGCCCATGGCCGGGATGCACTTTTGTTTCATCGGGCAAGGTGAATAGCTGGGTTTGAATGCTATTGAATAAGGTGTTGAAATCGCCTCCGGGAAGATCAGTTCGGCCTATACTCATATGAAATAAAACATCGCCGCCAATAACAAAACCACCGGGCTCATGATAAAAACAAACGCTGCCGGGTGAATGACCCGGAGTAAACCGGATCTCGAGCTCATCGTTCCCGAGCCTGAGCTTCGTTCCCTCTTCCAGATAAATCAATTCCCCATCATAATTCTCAAAAGGCATCTGCCACATTTCCCCGCTTTGGGGGGCAAAATCCAATACCGCTTTTTCTTTTTCATGAATATGAAGTTTGAGATCCCAGACTTTGGCAGCCCATTTGTTGCCAAATATATGATCGAGATGGCAGTGTGTGTTAAGCAACAAAACCGGCTGAAGTCTTGTCATCTCAATATAGTTCTTAAGCTCATCCCTCTCCTGCTGAAAATAACAACCGGGATCAATAATGCAGCACTGGCCATCTTCGTTATACAAAACGTAGGTATTTTCCTGGACGGGATTAAATGTAAATGTATTAACGCTTAACATGGAGGGTTTTCCGTATTTTAGAACCACGATTTTACGCAATTGTCGTGAATCGTGAGACGTGAATCGTGAAATAGTTTTCGATAACCAGAAACTCGCGACTCACGATTGATGCCTCACGAAAAAAGATGATTAGAATTACTAAAAGTTAAACGGAGCGTCGCAACGGAAGTCTCATCAGGGCTGAATTGCTGACGGTATAAACACAAATTTTGAGGAGATTTGCTTCTCCGCCTTTGGCGGATCGCAATTCGCCTCGCAACAAAAACAATAAGTCTATTGCAGCAACTATACTTTACTTAAATCCGATTTTTAATAACAGACGAAACGAGGACAGATCTTATGAAGAAAGAATACAGACTTATTCTCCTTACAGCGGTTTTTTTCTCTTTGGAAACTAGTGCGCAGGTGAACACCGTGGAATTTGGAAAAAACCGGGTGCAATACCAGAAGTTTAGCTGGAAATTTTACCAGACAGAAAATTTTAATACCTACTTCAGCCAGGATGGATTGGCGCTGGGTAAATATGTGGCGCAGGTGGCCGAAGAAGAATTGGCCGGCATTGAAGAGTTTGTTGAATATGGATTGCAGCGCCGGGCAAATATTGTAGTGTATAACAATTTTGATGAATTCCAGCAAAGCAATATTGGGTTGGGCATTGATTGGCAAAATACTGGTGGAGTAACCAAACTGGTGAACAACAAAATTGTTTTATACTTCGACGGTAACCATGAAAACCTGAAAAGACAGATAAGACAAGGGATTGCAAAAGTGCTTGTCGATAATGTTTTGTTTGGTGACGATCTTGGAGAGTTTGCTGCGAACCAGGCTTTGCTCGACTTGCCACAATGGCTTATTGATGGATACATTGCTTATGCAGGTGAGAACTGGAGTGTTAAACTCGATGATGATCTTAAATCTGCTTTACTAAGCGGCCGCTATAATAACTTCTACCAGTTTGCTCATGAAAAACCTTTGTTGGCCGGTCATTCTTTCTGGAGATGGATCGGCGACAGGTATGGTAAAAGCAAAACAACTTACATGCTTTACCTGGCCCGCATTTATCGAAACATGAATGCAGCCGTTAACCGTGTCACAAAAAAGAAAAAATTCAAAATACTGTTGAGTGAATTCATGGCCGAAGAAAGCCAGAAGTACCTGAAAGATATTCGCGGAAGAAGAGTGGCACCACGAGGTCAGTTGGCAGTAACTGAATACATCAGGAAAAAAGATTTTATTCGGTTTAATGCAAACCCTGTTCCCAGGAACATGAGCTATGCAGTTGTAGAATTCAGGCAGGGGAAATATTATATAGTATTAAATGAGAATTTTATTTACCGCAGGGTGCTGGTGAAGTTTGGAGCAAGATCAAGAGAAGATGAAAAAAATCCTAACTACCCGATAATGGCATGGGATGGTAAAGGAACAAGATTGGCAGTATTGTATTGGGAAGCCGGAAAGATCAAATTGTTTGTATATGATGTTGTGAATCGTGCCAAAATTGCTAAAACAGATCTTACCGAATTCAGCCAGGTTGAGGATATGAAGTATATGCTGGATGCAAATACACTTATCTTCAGCGCTGTTAAAAGCGGTCAGACAGATATTTTTGTTTATAAAATTGATAAAGGAACTATAGAGCAAATTACCAATGATGTGTATGATGATCTTGATGCATCATTTGTTGCTTTCCCAAACAAAACAGGAATTATTTTCTCCAGCAACCGGCCATCAGCCACAGCGGGAAGCACCGACGATTCAATACCGAAGAACCGGTTTAATATATTTCTTGTCGACAACTGGAATCAATCTGAATTTAAACAAATATCACAGCTTACTGATGTGAAGCAAGGAAATGCCCGTTTTCCGTCTCAGTATAATAGTTCGCATTTCACATTTGTAAGTGATGAAAACGGTATAGCCAACCGCTATGCAGGTTTTTTCAGGACCGAAAGGGCAGGGTTGGATACATTAGTATTTATTGGTACCGATGTACTGCGTAACCCATCAATAGAAGATGTCGATTCTTTATTAAAGGAATGGGAAAAGCCTGATATTGATTCCGTGGGTTTTGTTTCTGCCACAAATGATTCTACTTACGTATTTCCTCTTACCAATTATCAAAGCAGCTTATTGGAAACAAGAACTGCGGGTGATCAGCAACAGGTGAGTGAAGTAGTGAGACAAGGGGATTATAAATTCCTGTACCGGCTTAAGGTGGATGAAAATGCATTGCGGCGCCGGAATGTTTCTGCAAGGCCAACGGAATTCATGAAAAAAATAATGGAAGAAGAAAAGTTTGCAGAAAGCAGTTCCGATATTAATGTGCCGGGAGCTGATTCCACAAAAAAACAAAATGACTTTTTCGAAAATGAATTTAAAGATGAGAAAAAGGATTCAACAAAAATTGGCAATGTTGTTGAATCAGAAGTCGTGGAAGGCAAAGAGCCGATATTAAGAAAAGCAAAGCTCTTTGAATACCGTCCTCCAAAATTCTTTAATGATTATGTGGTAAGTGGATTCAATAATAATGTACTCGTCACCCGTTATCAAAGATATGCAGGTGGGGCAGGGCCGATCAATCTTAGTAATGGCGATCCGTTTAATGGTATGCTGAGAGTAGGAACATCAGACCTGATGGAAGACTGGAAATTTGCGGGCGGCATCCGGTTGAGCACCGACCTTAAGAATAATGAATATGTATTGAGTGCTCAGTACCTCAAGAAAAGACTTGATTATGGTGTCACCTATTACAGGAGCACACAAAGGGTATTATATGGTGATCAGCAGGGAACATTCACGAGTAAAATATTTGCCAACTTATACCAGGCAAGTGTCTCTTATCCATTTAACCGTGTAAGAAGCATTCGCTTTAATGCAGCTTTCCGTTCAGATAAAATAGTGATACTTGCGGATGATTTTAACCAGCCTCCTTTAACATTGCAAAAAGCGGATGACAAAAGACATTATGCCATTTTGCATGCCGAATACGTCCATGATGATGCTATTAACCCGGCGCAGAATATTTGGTATGGTCTGCGTTATAAATTTTACTTAGATTGGAATGCAAAAGTGAATAAGACATCAAGCTCAACTGCAGATAATCCTTACTCAATTAATTTAGGTGGCGATGGCAGATATTATCTTCCTATCTACCGCAATTTCATTTGGGCGGTGCGCGGCGCATTTGATATTTCATGGGGGCCGCAAAAGATCATCTATTATCTTGGTGGCGTTGATAACTGGCTCTTCCCTAAATTCAACGATGCCAACACACCTGATCCTGATATCGATTATGCTTTTCAATCTCTTGCTGTTAACCTCCGGGGCTTTAATCAGAATGTTGCCAATGGAAACAATGCCGCAGTGATCAATAGTGAGCTCCGCTTACCAGTATTCTCTACTTTATTTAATAAGCCGATCAATAATGCATTCCTAAGAAATTTCCAGCTGGTACAATTCTTTGATCTTGGTACTGCATGGAACGGCGCTTATGATAAGTTAGAAAGACCCTCGGTTCTGTACAGCGTTCCGGGCAATCCGGTCGTTGTTAAGATCAAAGCAGGAGGTATTGGTCCTTTTGCAGGTGGCTATGGTTTTGGTGTTCGCAGCACATTGCTTGGTTATTTCCTCCGGTTGGATACTGCCTGGGAAATGAATGGCTTCTTCAAAGGCAAACCGATGTGGTATTTTGCAATGGGACTGGACTTTTAATCACGGATTTAAAGATTAGAAAGATTTCACGGATATTTTTGGAACCTCTCTTTGTGGGAGGTTTTTTTTATGTACCAGTGAATATTACATTAAACTTCCGTTGCGTCGCACTCTTGAGCGTTCGGTAATTCTATTGAACTATTTTATTCCACGCAAAGGCGCAAAGATTAAATACAAGAGTCGCTAAGGTTTTCCTTGCGCCATCGCGAAAACTTAGCGTCTTCGCGTGAAATAATAAAATGAAAGCCCCACAGACGTGAGGCTTTCCGAACTAAAACCAACTCAACAAAAGGTTTAATGATATTTAATTACATAGCTTATTTACCACTGTAGTTTTCTGGAGAAATACATGATAATACCTAACGCAATAAACAAACCGATGCTTCCCATCAGCAATGAATAATCCTGTAACTGTATAATTGTGAAAATATACCCGTAGACCACGGTTAATACAAAACTGATGAAGACTGCCAGCTTCGATGATTTCATAATGCTGCCGACAAACCATGTAACCAATCCAATCGTAGCAACACCTGCAATTAAGTAAGCGAGATTAAATCCTGTGTATTCGGAAATGGATAAAAGCAAGGTGTAAAATAATACCAGTGCTAACCCGGCTAATCCATACTGTATAAGATGAAGATTTCTTTTATAAATGGTTTCAATAAGAAAAAATGCGGCGAAAGTAAGAATGATGCATAGTACTGCATACTTGACGGAACGTTCTGTTTTGTTATAACTGTCAACAGGAATGATGAGATCCGTTCCAAACTCGATTTGGGACAGGTCATAAAAGTTATTATTCCATACTAGGGGTACAGTACGATTCATAAATTTCCAGCTTGCCACAAAACCTCTATCATTGATCGTTCGCTGATCAGGAAGTTTTATACCTGTAAAGCTTGGATTTGACCATGTTGATTGCATTTCCAGCTTATTTTCCCTGGCGGTAGCGGCAAGTAATAATTGTTCAGAACCATTCAATAAAAACTTCAAGGAATAATTATGTTCCTTTATTGTTTCATCCGGTGACAGGTTTACAGGAGCCACAAAACCATCCCGCATACCTGAAAGCCCTGCAGGTTGCGGATTAAATACAATGTTACTGTCCCCCCATTTTATATACAGATCTTCATTGATACCACGGATATTATCTTTTACATTGAATAGGATAGCTGCCTCATTCCAAAGAATATTTTCAGCAGGAATTTTCAATTCTTGCCATTTTAAAGAATTGAATTTTCCATTGATCGTGATCTCACTTCGATAAACTATTACCTGGTAAATACCGCGGTATCTTTTTTCGGGGAGTATTTTTGCCAGCACTTCTGATTTATCCGGCATAAAATAGAGCTGACGCTTTTCCACTATGGCAACTCCTTTGTCATCTTTTGAACTAAAATTGTAGGGAACCATTAGCAAAGGACCCGACACCGTTTGTCTCGTTGCCCATTTACTGCTTATTTCCGCAACAGCTTCCGCTTGTCGTCCTTTTCTTTCTTTTATTAACTCCATAATAAAAAAAGTGGGGATACAAAGAAATAAAGCCATTACAAAAATGATCACTGCTTTAATAAAAAGCTTGTTCTTATCAAACAATGAATTGGCAGTTGGTATTGATTCGGCTCTGTCCATAGAATTTAAAATTGATTTGATTTATGATTGATAAAATTTTTAATCGAATAATAGAGTATGTAGAAAAAGCTTCCGAATAAAACCGTGACTGACCAGGTGCCAAAATGGTCGAACGGATTAAATAGTCTTTCCAAAATATCGCCTGCTATTCCCAGAGGATTGACAATAATGTCCCAACTGTTCCAGCGCAGGTATCGGCCCATATATATTCCAAATGCACAGAGAAAAAATGAACTCAGAATAAGAAGCCCTGTCATCCTCTTTCCATACCGCTTGCCCAGGAATTTTTCTACTGCTAAAAGCGATAGAATTCCGAGTAGCAGACCATTTAAGGAAGCGCTGAATAAAAGAAGTATATCATACCAATAAGGAATAGGCGGCCGGGGCTTTAGATGCAAAAAATCAGTAATGATATAAGGGGCATTTGGCAAAAACAAAAGCCAAAGGCCAATCAGGAAAAAAATTTTCCAGCGTCCTGTCACATTTTCAATATTCTGGCTGATAGCAAATGGAATCCAGGCAAGAAATAAATTCCAGGCAAGAAAAATATAATAAAGCTGTCCTGTTAATACAATTCTCGCCGTAAGTAAAAACAAAGTAAAGCCAAGCGGAATGATTATTCGTTTGCTAAAACTCATGGCAATCCATTTAAAAATTTGACCAGCGCAGGAATAAAAATGATAAGACCAATGACAAGACTCATCAATGAAGCCACCAACACAGCGCCGGCCGCCACATCCTTAATGACCTTAATGCCGGGATGAAAATCTGTCGTGACAAGATCACAGTATTTCTCAATGGCGGAATTGATCATCTCTAATGAAATAACCAGCCCGATACAAAGCAATACGAGCAGCCACTCAACTGATGAAAGAGAAACGGTAAAACCAAGTACAATTGCTGCACTACCGATTACGGTTTGAATTTTAGCATTCCTGTCGCGGGAAAAAAATTGTTTTAGTCCGTGCGACGCAAACATTACAGATTGTAAGAAAGTTTTCATTTGTATCATGTTTTGAAAATTATCTAAGAAATATTTCTGTCAGTAATCCCTTCTTCAGGGAAGTTTAATAAGAGGTCCCTGTTCACTATTTTCAATCGCTCCCGTGATACATGCAGGCTTATCCAACCTGAAAAAACCGCTGCCAATGGAAACAGAAGAAATGAACCTGAATGCCAGATATTGTCTTCCACACCTAGTACTTCCAGCATTTGAAATGCAAACAATACAGCAATGACAACGCCGGCCGTAAGGATTGCCATCTTTATAAAGTATGGAGGATTACAAAAAACAGTAACGAGATAAATGAATGTAAAAACTGCCCATGCGAACCAACCATAGAACAATACATACATCATTGACATGATATACATGATTGGTAAGAACATGGCAGGAATCGTCAGCAAGGCGTATATACCTACCGCCCGTATGTAAATGATAAAAGGTGTTTTCATACAATGATTAGTTAACAGCGGCAATTTTCAACGAACATATACAGGGCAAGCATCGCCAATACGCCTACACTTGCACCGGCAACCAGTATGGGGAACCATCTTTTTTGAAAACTCAGGTTGAGCAGGAATTCTTCTTTGGAAAAATGCCATTCAATGCTTAAAAACTGGAAAATGGTCAGTAAAAAAGCAACCATTGGCCCGAATAGAATAATGGAAGTGATATTGAGACCCGGCGGATCTTTAATGCCCCATTTCTCAGCCAGTGGTTTTATTGATTCTAACGGCCCACTAATTCCAAACGAACTTAATATTCCAATAAGAATAAAATAAGCAGTCGGGAGTACAAGCAGCAAACCTGTTGCTGTAAACCAGTTGTTCTTAAAAGTTGTTGTTCTCATATATCATAGTTTTATATATTAAGCAATAGCGGGAAAGGGTGACGGTCTTTGGTCTTTCCCGCCTGTGTTTACTTTTGATAAAATCGCTTCGAGAAGAGGTAGCATTTTGTTGAGTCCCCTGGTTTTAATGATAAAATTCCAAAGCGGCTCAAATTTTTTCCACCCGCCTGAATACATAAAATGTTTGATGATATGCTTCAGGTTATCATGTTGTATGCTTGCCTTGAAAATATTCGGCCAGGAATAAAAATTTTTATAGGCCCAATCATATCCTTTCTTTAATTCATTTGCACTCAAACCGGCTGTCTTGTATACAACCTGCCTGGTATCGTACAGGTCCCATTTACGATGCAGAATTCGTCCTGCTGCTTCCATTGATTTAAATAACCGTGTACCCGGATAAGGGGTAAGAATGTGAAAAGTAGCCGTAGTTAATCCCTGGTTGACTCCCCACTCAACCGTCTTTTTAAAAACATCTTTATCATCATCGTCCAAACCAAATACAAAACTTCCGTTTATCATTACTCCTAAAGCATGCAGCCTGGCGATTGCTTCTGTATAATCTTTTCCGAGATTTTGTTTTTTATTGCTCTGGGAAAGATTGACATCGCTGAGTGTTTCGAAACCAATAAAAATGCTGCGCAATCCTGCATTAGCTGCTTTCTCAACCAGGTGGCCGCGAAGAATTGCATCAACAGTGGAGGCTCCCTGGAATACTCTTCCCATTCCTTTCATCCCGTCAAACAATGCGGTTGCAAATTTTTGATTGCCTAATAAATGATCGTCAAGAAAATAAAGATGCTTCCCGGGTAAACGATCTATCTCCGATAGAGCCGCATCTACTTTTTGCGTATAGAATGATTTTCCCCCTTCATAAAAGGCATCTTTATAACAAAAATCACAATGATGCGGGCAACCTCTTGAAACCACGATTGAATTCGGAACCAAATACAGGTGACGTTTAATAAGATCTCTTCTAATTGGCGGAATGGATTCTATATCTCTTTTTGAATTGACATAAATTTTCTTTGGGCGCTTATTCCTGAAATCAGAAAGAAAATTTTGAAAAATATCTTCACCGGGTCCAATAAAAATACTATCGGCATATTGCATTGCTTCCTCAGGCAAGGAAGAAACATGCAGCCCTCCAAGGCAAACATAAGATCCTTTTTTCCTGTAGTGATCTGCCAATGCATAAGAACGAAAAGCATTGGTGATGTAAACCTGTATCACAACAAGATCAGGTGAATCATCAGTTTTTAATACTTCCACATGTTCATCCTGCAAATCAATCTCGTCATCAACCGAGCAATAAGCCGCCAATGTTGCCAGCCCCAGTGGGGGAAACAATGAATATTTAATGGGCCTCCAGTAGGGACTCTTTGCTTCCGTCAATGCGGGTAATATCATTTTTATTTTCATGATAATTCAGGTTGGTTTGCGAATTTTCAAGCAATTTGATTTTATTCAATACTATGGATAGAGGAATAATACCGACAACTCCGAATGAACAGTCGATTATTCTCCACCAAAAAGGCATTCCGCGGAAATGTCCTGCTACCAATGCAAATGGAATAATAAGGATACAGGCAATAACTCCAAATTCGATCACCCATTTATTTTTTACAGGATCTCTGAGTGGCCCGATAAAAAGAATTGCAAGTACAAAATGAGCAAACGCAAGCCAATCATATCCATAAAAAAGAAATGGATAATCTTTAGCCGTGTGTTGTATGCCTATCAACACTTGTTGCAGCCATCCTTTGATAGATCCATCAAACGGAAAATGGCTTATGATAAAAGTAAGTTCCTGTTCTACGGGTATGGCCGTAAGTCCGCTGATAAACAACGCGGCAATAAAAAATTTCAGCCAGTTCTTTATTATCTTTTTTTCTTTGTTCATAAAAAGTACTTTGTATTTCAAAGTGTATAGTGAAAAAAAATTTATTTAACTCCTTTGATCATATTTTCCAATGCTGCAATATGATCTGTAAAAGCTTTTTCCCCGCTTTTAGTTACAGAATACGTTGTGTTTGTTTTTTTACCCACAAAACCTTTTTTAACTTTTAAGAATCCATTCTCTTCCAGGTTCAACAAATGAGTGGCAAGATTTCCGTCTGTTACTTCAAGCATTTGTTTAAGATCATTAAAATTAATTTCCTCATTCACCATCAGCACACTCATAATGCCCAGCCGGATACGGTTATCAAAAATTTTGTTTAGACCTGTTATTGGATTTTTCAATTCTGATCTTTTTTGTTTTAAGCATTCTTTTCATACTTCCACCACATCACAAAACCGTAAATAATATGCAGCAGCCCAAAGCCTGCCGCCCAAAAATATAAACCCTTCTCAGGAAATTGTGTATTGATCAATCCTAATAAGATCTGAAACAAGCCAAGATAACGAACATCACTAAGTGTGTATTTGCTTGCATTAACCAAAGCCAGTCCATAAAAAATTAGACAGGCGGGAGCGATAAATCTCCATTCATTATATTGATACATCGCAAGAATAAACAAACCACCAGCTACCAGCGGGATCAGCATGTTAATGCTAAGCCTTTTTGCCGTAAGATCCCATACAGGTAATTTATTGTGTCTTGCTTTTCGCCATGTAAAATAAAATGCGGATGCCAACGCAGCCGCTAACACAGCAAGTGCAATAACCAGTAACCGGAATTTTAATTGCTCAAAATCCTCACCTGAATATTCCTCCCTATACTCGTACCGTCCATAATAAGGCCCAAACTCTTTATTCGCAAACCAGGCGCCAACCAATGCACAAATACCCGCGGCAATTCCACTTAACCCACTTAATGAAATGAAACGGGAAGACCGCTCCATGATACGTTTTATGTC
>Ga0075429_100000535_pt1 | contig 28931 bp, 31 predicted proteins | sample RhiMetdeltSRZDD3_FD_75295 | JGI IMG/M metagenome (GOLD analysis project Ga0075429, IMG submission 75295) | Populus rhizosphere microbial communities from Tennessee, USA - Rhizosphere MetaG P. deltoides SRZDD3 | ecosystem: Host-associated > Plants > Roots > Rhizosphere > Soil | place: USA...
CGCACGGCGTCGAGGCGGGCATCGACTGTGCGCTGCTGGGCCGGTTCTACGAGCGGTACGCCGACCACGCCGTCAACGCGGGCAACCACGTGGTGTTCATGGTGACCGGCGAACCCGCCCGACCCCGCTGACCCCGCCCCCAACCCCGTTGATCATGAACTTACTTTCACCTTCGGCGGCGTGTCGTCACACCAACTTCATGATCGCGCGGGCCGGGCCGGGCCGGGCCGGGCCCAGCGTCAGCGGCCTTGGGCGGCTACCGCGGCTGCAGCGGCTGCAGCGGCTTCGGGGTCGAGGTAGGTGCCGCCCGGCGTCAGCGGGCGGAGCGCCGAGTCCAGGTCGTAGCGCAGGGGGATGCCGGTCGGGATGTTCAGTGCCGCGATGTCCGCGTCGGAGATCCCGTCGAGGTGCTTGACGAGTGCCCGTAGTGAGTTGCCGTGTGCGGCTACCAGCACGGTGCGGCCGAGCAGCAGGTCCGGCACGATCGCGTCGTACCAGTACGGCAGCATCCGCTCGACGACGTCGGCCAGGCACTCGGTGCGGGGGCGCAGCTCGGGCGGGAGACCCGCGTAGCGAGGATCCGCAGCCTGGGACCATTCGTCGTCGTCGGCGATCGGCGGCGGTGGAGTGTCGTAGGAGCGCCGCCACAACATGAACTGCTCTTCGCCGTACTGTTCGAGGGTCTGCTTCTTGTTCTTGCCCTGCAGCGCGCCGTAGTGCCGCTCGTTGAGCCGCCAGGAACGGCGTACGTCGATCCAATGCCTGTCGCACGCGCGCAGCGCGAGGTCGGCCGTGCGGATGGCGCGCAGCTGCACGGAGGTGTGTACGACGTCGGGCAGCAGGTCGTGCTCGCGCAACAGCTCGCCGCCCCGCCGTGCCTCGTCCTCACCCCGGGCGGTCAGGTCGACGTCGACCCAGCCGGTGAACAGGTTCTTGGCGTTCCATTCGCTCTCGCCGTGCCGCAGCAGCACCAGCGTGCCGACCTCCCGCATGCGGCGAGACTATGACATCAGTGACTCCAGGTTGGAGGGCGGGGTGAACCGGTCGCCGTACGTCGCGGCCAGTTCGCGAGCCCGGGCAACGTAGCCGGCGACGCCACCTGGGTACTGCTTGACGTACTGCAGCACGCCTCCCGTCCACGCCGGGAAGCCGATGCCGAAGATGGACCCGATGTTGCCGTCGGCCGCTGACGTCAGCACGCCCTCGTCGAGGCACTTCACCGACTCCAGCGACTCGGCGAACAGCATCCGCTCCTGCATGTCGCGCATCGGGATGGTCGGCTCGCCCGGCTTGCTGCCGAACGCGTCCGCCAGCCCCGGCCACAGCCGCTTCGATCCGTCGCCGTAGTCGTAGAAGCCTTTGCCGGCTGACTTGCCGGTGCGGCCGTACTCCTCGACCATCCGGTCCAGCACTCCCTCGCCGGGGTGCGGCGGCTGCACAACGCCCGCGGCACGGGCCTCGGCGCGGAGCTTGCGCGGCAAGGTGAGCGTCACCTCGTCGAGCACCGCCAGAGGCCCGACCGGGTACCCGGCCTGCATTGCCGCCTGTTCGACGCTCGCGGCCGGTACCCCTTCCGCCAGCAGGGCCAACCCCTCCAGGACGTACGTGCCGAAGACGCGGCTCGTGAAGAACCCGCGTGAGTCGTTGACCACGATCGGCGTCTTGTCGATCTGCCGGACGAAGTCGTACGCCTGCGCCAGCGTCTCGTCCGACGTGTCCGAGCCGCGGATGATCTCCACGAGCGGCATCTTCTCGACCGGCGAGAAGAAGTGCAGGCCGATGAAGCGCGCCGGATCGGCGGCTGCCACGCCGAGCGAGGTGATCGGCAGCGACGACGTGTTGGAGGCGATCAGCGCGTCGGGCGCGACGATGCTGGCGAGCTTGCGGTAGGTCTCGTGCTTGAGCCCGAGATCCTCGAACACCGCCTCGATGACGAGCTCGCAGCCGGCCAGATCGGCCAGGTCGGTAGCGGCCGTGATCCGGTCGTGCTTGGCCGCGGCGCGCAGGGCCGCCTCCGCCGCCACGTCCACGACAACGACGTCGATGTCCCGCCGCGCACAGGCGTACGCGATGCCGGCGCCCATCATGCCCGCCCCGATGACGCCGACGCGTTTCGCCGGCGGTGTCGCGGCGACCTCGGCGGGCCGCGATCCGCCCTTGTTGAGCGACTGCAGATCGAAGAAGAACGCCTGGGTCATGTTGCGCTGGATCGGTGTACCGACCAGGTCGGCGAACCAGCGACCCTCGATGCGCAGCGCGGTGTCCACATCGACCTGTGCGCCCTCGACCGCGGCACACATGATGTGATGCGGCGCGGGGTAGTGCGCACCCTTGAGCTGCTTGCGCAGGTTGGCCGGGAAGGCGGGCAGCAGCATCGCCATCGCCTTGTCGGTCGGGCGGCCGCCCGGCATCCGGTACCCGGACGTGTCCCACGGTTGCGCGGCGCGCGGGTTGGCCTCGATCCACGCGACCGCCTTGGCCATGGCGTCGTCGGCGTCGCTGGCCAGCTCGTCGACGACGCCGACCTCGACCGCCTTGGCCGGCCGCAGCCGCTGGCCTTGCATCAGCACCTTCATCAAGGCGTCCTGCAGGCCGAGCATCCGGACGACGCGGGTCACTCCCCCACCGCCGGGCAACAGGCCGACGGTCACCTCGGGTAGCCCGAACCGCGCGTCCGGCCGGTCCACCGCGATCCGGTGATGGCAGGCGAGCCCCAGCTCGAACCCGCCACCGAGGGCCGTGCCGTTCAGCACCGCGACCACCGGCCGGCCCAGCTTCTCCAGCCGGCGGAACTGGTCCTTCGCCACTCCCGCGAGCTCGAACACCGCTTCGGCGCTCGGCGTACTGTCGCTGAAGTCCTTCAGGTCCAGCCCCACCATGAAGCTGTTCTTCGCCGACGTCACGATCACGCCGGTGAGATCCTCGCGGTGCGCCTCCAAACGGTCCACAGTGGACGCCATGGCGCGCAGGTACGCCTCGTTGATCGTGTTGGTGGACTGGCCCGGCGCATCGAGCGTCAGCACCACGATGCCGTCCGACCGCTGCTCCCAGTTGATCAAGGCGTTCACAGCCTCTCGATGATCGTCGCGATGCCCATACCGCCGCCCACGCAGAGCGTCGCCAGGCCGTACCGGAGTTCCCGCCGTTCCAGCTCGTCGAGCAGCGTGCCCACGAGCATCGCGCCGGTCGCGCCGAGCGGGTGCCCCATCGCGATAGCGCCGCCGTTCACGTTCACGGTCTCGGGGTCGAGGTCAAGATCTTTGATAAACCGCAAGGGTACGGCGGCGAACGCCTCGTTCACCTCGAACAGGTCGATCTGATCCACCCTCAGCCTGGCCTTGGCCAACGCCTTCTGGGCGGCCATCGTCGGTCCGGTGAGCATGATGAGTGGCTCGGAACCGGTCACCGCGGCCGAGACCACGCGGGCGCGCGGGGTGAGTCCCTGCGCGTAGCCAGCTGCCTCGGAACCGACGAGTACGAGTGCCGCCCCGTCGACGATGCCGGACGAGTTGCCCGCGGTGTGTACGTGGTCGATGCGCTCGACCCAGTGGTACCGCTGCAGTGCCACGGCGTCGAAGCCACCCAGCTCCCCGATGCCGGCGAAGCTCGACTCGAGCGCGGCCAGCGTCTCCGGGGTGGTATCCGGCCGGATGTGCTCGTCGCGATCCAGGATCGTCTGGCCGATCCGGTCCCGCACGGCGACGACCGAACGGTCGAACGCGCCGTCCGCCCACGCCTTGGCGGCCCGGGCATGCGAGGTAGCCGCGTAACTGTCTACATCGGACCGAGAGAAGCCCTCGATCGTAGCGAGCAGGTCGGCCGAGATGCCCTGCGGTACGACGCCGATGGCGTACCCGCTCTCCGGGTCCATCATGATGGCCCCGCCGTCGGAGCCCATGGGTATCCGGGACATCGACTCCACGCCGCCCGCGATGATCAGGTCGTCCCATCCGGCGCGGACCTTCTGCGCGGCGGTGTTCACGGCTTCCAGGCCGGAGGCGCAGAACCTGTTGAGGGTGACCCCGGCGACGGTGTCGGGCAGCCCGGCCAGCAGGGCGGCGGTACGCGCGATCACCATCCCCTGGTCGCCGACGGCGGTGACGCAGCCGAGAATCAGGTCGTCGATGACCGCGGGATCGAGCGTCGGGAATCGCTTGCGCAGGTCGTCGATGAGCCCGACGACCAAGGACACCGGCTTGACCTCGTACAGTGCGCCGCCGGGCTTGCCGTTCGCAGCCGGCTTCCCGCGCCCTCGTGGGGTGCGGACGGCTCCGTAGATGAACGCCTCCATTGACGCATTCTGCCCGGCCTACTGGTGAGTAACAAGTGGTACCCCGATCTTCTGCGCCGGCCGGTAGATGTGATATCCACCAACCGTCACGATCTGTACGCCGACGTCCTGCGCGGCGAGGTAGGCCGCGAACGTGCCGTCGATCGGCTCGTCGATGGGCAGGACGTACGCGGGCTGGTCTGCTAGGGCCACGGCTTCGGCGTGCGGCGGGTACCGGTCGAGCCCCCGGTGCAGCTGCTCGTCGAGTACGGCGCACTGGATCCGTTCCCGGGTCACGAACGTGAGCCTGTTACACGTCCAGTACTCGCTGTAGATCCGATCCACCCCGAGCCGCTCGAGCGTAGCCACCAGCTCCCGCTCCTCCCGCGCCTGCGCCGCGTAGCTCGGCACCGCCGCGACGAGCGCGCCGCTCGCCACCACCATGGTCGCGGCGAGCGCCGCCAGCACGGGTGCCGTTCGCCAGCGGGCCACCCAGAGCGGCCAGAGGACGGCGGGGAGGGAGATCAGTCCATAGTGGAGATACCGGGCGCTTTCGGTCGGGGTCTGGGCGGCGCCGGCGCTGTTCACGTACAGCCACAGGGTCAGGGCGGCCGCCAGGAGCAGCGCCAGCCGGCCGGTCTGCCGAGCCCGGACCGCCATCACTCCGGCCACGACCAGCAGTACCAGGTAGACCGGTCCCCACCACATCTGCCACGGCGTGCAGTGGCCCGGTGGGCACATGCCGGTACTCAGCGGCAGGCCGACGAGAATCCCGCCGTAGAGGCGGTCGGCCAGGGGCGCGTCACCGCCGGCCGCGTTCAGCGCGAGCAGGACGGTCCACGAGTCCTCGCCGGCCGGTGCTCGCAGGTTGTACCCGATCAGCGGGGCGGACCCCGCCAGCACTCCCAGGACCACGGCGACGCCGGGCCAGCCGAGCAGCGCCCGCCGGCATCCGGCCACGAGCACGCCCGCCGCGGCGAGCAGGTACGGCAGCAGCAGCCAGTGCCCCCACAGCACGAGTCCGGCCGCCAGTCCCCAACCGGCGAACGCGACGAGCCGGGCTTTCGCGGCCGCCGCGAGATGGAGCGCCAGCAACATCAGCACGACGCCGAGCACGCTGCTCTCCGGGTACCCGCCACCGCCGATGAGAGCGTTCTTCACGACCCGGTCCGAGCCCAGCGCCAGCAGTGCCACGGTGGCGGTGGCGAACCACGGGGTGTACAGCCGGCGGGTCAACAGGTACATCAGCGTGAGGAAGAGCCCGTAGAGGATCAGGGGCGGGATGCGCAATGCCCACCAGGTCGTACCGAAGACCGCGATCCAGGGCGCAGCCAGGTACGCCTGGATGGCGCCGAGGTAGTGCTGCCCGTAGAAGAAGATGGGAAAGTCCTGGCCGGTAGCGATGTGCAGGGCCGCGAGGCCGGTGGTGCCCTCGTCGCTGTTCGCCGGTGGTACGTCGTTCGCCACGAGCACGATCCGGTAGCCGAGTCCCGCCGCACCTATGGCCAGGGCAACCCGGTCCGGTACCGGAATCCTCATGCCTGGTACACCACACCGTCGCCGAGCAGGCCATCCACATCGGACAGTCCCCACTCGGTGAGCACGTCCCAGGTGTGCTCGCCGGGTTGTGGCGGTGGCGTGGTGAGCCGGGCCGGGGTACCGGAGAACCGGGGTGCGGGCGCCGGTTGGCGGATCCCGTCGAGGTCGACGAAGACCTCCCGGGCGGCCAGGTGCGGCTGGTCCGGCGCCTCTCGGAGGCTGAGTACCGGTGCGACGCAGGCATCCGTGCCCTCGAACACCGCGAGCCACTCGTCCCTCGTCTTCGTGGCGACGCGATCCGCGATCAGCTTGCGCAGCCGCGGCCAGTCCGCGACGTCGTAGGGCCCGGGCACCTCGTCGGAGTCGAGGCCGCCGCCGAGCAGCGAGACGAACTCCGCGTAGAACCGCCGCTCCAGCGGCCCGATCGCGAGGTGCTTGCCGTCGGAAGTGGCGTACACGCCGTAGTGCGGCGCCGCCCCGTCGAGCAGGTTCGCCGCTCGCTCGTCCCGCCAGAGTCCACTGTGGAGCATCCCGTACACCTGGGTAGCCAGTAACGCCGCACCGTCCACAATGGCCGCGTCGACGACCTGCCCCTCGCCTGTCCGCGCGGCCCGCCAGACCGCCGCGAGCATGCCCATCGCGAGCAGCATGCCCCCGCCCCCGTAGTCGCCGAGCAGGTTCAGCGGCGGGACCGGGGCGGACTCGGTACCGATGGCGTGTAGGACCCCCGATGTGGCGAGGTAGGTCAGGTCGTGGCCGGCGGTGGCGGCCAGGGGGCCGTCCTGCCCCCAGCCGGTCATGCGGCCGTACACCAGCCGCTGATTGACCGCGAAGCAGTCCTCGGGCCCGATGCGCAGACGCTCCGCGACGCCCGGCCGGAAGCCCTCGACGAGCGCGTCCGCGCGCGCGGCGAGGTCGCGCACCACCTCGGCGCCGCGCGGCTGTTTGAGGTCGACCGCGACGGACCGCTTGCCGCGGTTGAGCAGATCGATGCGTGGGTCCAGCGCCAGCGCGCCGGGCTGCGGCCGGTCCACCCGGATCACCTCGGCGCCGAGGTCGGCCAGCACCATCGCGGCAAAGGGCGCCGGGCCGATGCCGGCGATCTCGACGACGCGCAGGCCGGCCAGCGGCCCGGGGCGGAGGGCGGCAGGCACGGTCATGCCGGGCCGCCGGCGGGAGCGGCGGCATGGCATGACCACGAGGCTGGCACAGTCATGGTCTACAGACCGTACCTGCGCTCCGGCGGCGACGGGCGACGCCTACCCCCGTAGCATCGCCCGCCTAGACGCCGCCGGAACCCTGGTGGCTTCGCCCCCAACCGCCGTTGCCACCAACCCCCCCTGTGGGCTTTCACCGTATTGCGGATCGCCGGTGGGACTCAACCCGGTATCGATGTCTCGTGGCTCACACTGGTCCCGTGGAGGGACTGGACGCGGCGGCGTGGCAGGAGAGCTGGGATCGGCAGCAGGAGGCGTACCTGCCGGACCGGGAGGAGCGGTTCACCGCGATGTTCGACGCGGTCGAGGCGGTTGCCGACGGCCGGCCGCCGCGGATCCTCGACCTGGCCGGGGGTACGGGGTCGATCTCGTTGCGCGCGCTGTCCCGCTTCCCCGGCGCCGAGCTGACCACGCTGGACGTGGACCCGGTGCTGCTGGCGATCGCGCGGGTCTCGCTCGACGGCCGATCCACAGTGGTCAGTGCGGACCTGCGTACACCGGACTGGGTCGGGGCGCTGCCGCACCGGGACTACGACGCCGTGCTGACCGCTACGGCTCTGCACTGGCTGCCGGCCGAGCGCTTGTCCGCGTTGTACGACGAGGTCCGTGAACTGCTCCGGCCGGGTGGCGTGTTCGTCAACGCCGACCACATGCCGGACGACGGGTTGCCCGGCCTGAGCGAGCGGCTGATCGCGCGGGCATCTGCGCGCCGTGAGGCGCTATGGAAGGCCGGTGCGGTGCTGTCGTGGCGGGACTGGTGGCAGCACGTCGAGGCCGACCCGGTGCTCGGGCCGCTGGTCGCGGTGCGGAAGGAGTTGTTCGGCAACCCCGCGCATGGCGAGTGGAACCCGCCGGTGTCGTGGCAACTCGACGCTCTGCGAGCCGCGGGCTTCGTGGAAGTCGGGATTCTGTGGCGCGGTACCGCCGATGCCGCCGTCGTCGCGGTCCGCTAGGACGTACGGCCATGGGCCGGATCCGCTCACCGAACACGTCCGCGTCTGGCTCCAGTTCGGCCGCTGTCAGAACTGGGCAAAGACGTAGGGCAGCAAGCGGGGGAACAACGAACGCAGCTCACGACACGCGTCCGGCGGCACGTCACCGAGCCCGTACAACCCGAACTCGTCCGGATCACGCACACCGTAGACGAGTGCCGACAACCCGGCCGCCGTCACCGTGGCCGCGGGGCCGGACGAAGACCCACGCGCCACGTCCAGCGATCCGGACGCACCGTCCAATGTGTACTCACCGTTGACGTACGGGTCACCGACGATGCGTACCGATACCCGACCCGGCCCGACCGCGATTCCGGCCAGCGCCTCGATCGACAGCACCCGCGCCATCGGCGGGTTCATAGCCGGCAACCGCACCCGTCCCTCGAGCACGACATTCAGATCGGTGGCCCACAACTCCGGCGTCTCGTCGGCGGCCACCGTCGCCACCACGCGCGACACCTGATCGACGTGCTTGGCGAAGAACTGCAACAGCAGGGCCCGGCTCAGCGGACTCGTGGTGAGCAGGTCATCGGCCGCCAGCTCACCGGCGTAGTCGGTGATCCGGTAGGTGACCGCGCCGACCACCCGGCCGTCCACCCACGCGGTAGCCAGCCAGCGCTCGTCCAGGTCCCGCAACCGCACCGCCCGGAAGTCCGGGAACACCGAGAAGCCGTGCCGCCGAGCCAGCAGATCGAGCGTCAGCGACCGGTAGTCCTCGTACCCCTGCTTGATCTTCTCGAAGCGGACCTCGCCGGGCAGTTCCCGGCGCACGAAGGCACCCAGGTCCGCCGGTGAGAACGACACGGTGCGCGGCTTGACCAGGCCCGCGTACCCGAAACGCTCGTAGAACGACGTGCGGAACGGGTACAGCGCGCTGACCACGTGACCGGTGTCCCGCATCTCACCGAGCAACTGGTCCATCAGGGTGCGGACGTGGCCTCGCCGGCGCGCCATGGGATCGCTGGCCACCCCGGCGATACCGGCCATCGGCAGCACTACCCCGCGGACGTGCTGGCGCATCGGGATCGCCGACGCCGCGGCGACCGCGGCGCCACCCTCCTCGATGACGTACGTGGTCTCTCCTGTCACGTACGGAAGGAAGTTCGCAATAGCCTCTTCCGACGGTGAGGGCCGAAACGCGTACCCCTGCAAGGGAAACGACGTCGTCGAGCGCTCGTCGCCCGTGACGCGGCGCAGCATGCTCACTGCCGATCCGAGGGCTCGACGAGATGCTGGAACGCGCGCAGATTGTCCAGGGACTCGCCGCGCGACACCCGCCAGGCCCACTCGCGGCGGATGGCCGAGCGGAACCCGATCTCCAGCATCGTGTCGAACGACTCATCGGCGTAGGTCAGCACCGCGCCGAGGAGCCGGTCCAGCTCCTCCTCGGTGATCGCGGCCAGCGACATGCGGCCCGTCAGGTAGACGTCGCCGACCGCGTCGATGGCGAACGCGACGCCGTACATCCGGGCGTTGCGCTGGAGCAACCACGCCCACAGCTCCTCGCGGCGCTCGTCCGGTTGGCGCATCACGAACGCCTCGGTGCGCAGGGCATGCTCGCCGACAATGAGGTTGCAGATCGTCTTCAGCTTGTGCGTGCCGGGCAGCGTGACGGCGTACCGTGAACCGTCGCGTTCCCAGACCAGCTCGCGGGCGGTGCACACCTCTTCGATGAGCGCGCCGACCTGCGCGCCACTCACCACGCGGCGCCGGCCAACTCGGCAGAGATGCGGCTGCGGTGTTCGGCCACGGCTTCACGGTAGACCGCGAGGAGGCCGGCCGCCGTCCGGGACCAGGAGAACTGTCGCGCGTGTTCGACCGCGCCCCGAGCCAGCCGGGCACGCAGGGCGTCGGCGGACAACAGGTTGTCGAACACCGTTGCCCAGTCGATCGGGTCGTGCCCGTCGACCAGTACGCCCGACACGCCGTCGCTCACGGCGGTGACCAGACCGCCGACCGCGGCAGCGACCACCGGCGTGCCGCAGGCCTGGGCTTCCAGCGCGACCAGGCCGAACGACTCGTTGTGGCTCGGCACCGCGACCAGGTCGACGGCGCGGTACAGCTCGGCGAGCATCGGCGCCGGCTGCGGCGGCAGGAACCGGACCGTGCCGGCCAGCCCGAGCGAGGACGCCAACTCGATGAGGGCCGACGGCCGCTCGAGGCCGCTGCCGCTCGGCCCGCCGACCACCACGACAGTCAGCTTGCGGGCCAGCTCCGGATTGCGTACCCGCAGGGCGGCGGCCGCCCGCAGCAACACGTCGGGCGCCTTGAGCGGCTGGATCCGGCCGACGAACGCGACAACGTACCCGTCCTCGGGCAGGCCGAACCGCCGCCGGACGGCACGACTGCGGCCCGGCTGAAACTGGAACATGTCCAGATCCACCCCCGGCTCGACGATCGAGACGCGGTCGAGGTCGGCGTCGTAGAGCCGGACCAGCTCACCGGCCTCGGTCGGGGTGTTCGCCACCAGGCGGTCCGCCTCGGCGACCACCTGTTCCTCGCCGACAACGCGGGCCAGCGGCTCGGGCTTGTCCCCGAGCGCGAGCTGGGCGTTCTTGACCTTCGCCAGCGTATGGGCGGTGTGCACCAGCGGCACGCCCCAGCGGTCCTTGGCCAGCCACCCGACCTGGCCGGAGAGCCAGTAATGCGAGTGGACGAGGTCGTACCAGCCCGGAGCCCGGGCCGCCTCGGCGCGCAGCACCCCGGTGGTGAACGCGCACATCTGGGCCGGCAGATCCTCCTTGGCGAGGCCCTCGAACGGGCCGGAGATGACGTGCCGGACGTGCACGCCCGGTGCCATCTCGACACAAGCGGGCAGGTCGCTAGCTGTCGCGCGGGTGAAGATCTCGACCTCGACACCGGCTTGGGCCAGCCGCTTCGACACCTCGACGATGTAGACGTTCATGCCACCCGCGTCGCCGGTGCCGGGCTGGTCGAGCGGGGAGGTGTGCACGGAGAGGGTCGCGATACGCCGGGGATTCGGCCAGGTCGATGGCCGCCGCTGGCGTATCACTGAGGTGACCTGTGCCACATGCGCTCCCCTCGGCAAATACAGCACGACACCATGCGGGTCAACTTCCGCGCCGCCGAGCATCTTCCCTCGCGAGTACGACTTTCGTACCGGCGAAGTGAGCGAGATCTCTCAGATGATGCCGGTGACGGAGCGGGCGGCCAGGCCCAGCCCCACGAACAGCACGAGGGCGGCGGTGGCGACCGGTACCGCGCGGCGCAACCAGCTCCCGGTCCGGCCGGCTACCTTCCGCTCGAGCACCCCTCGCCAGCGCGCCAGCGCCACTCCTATCAGCATGAGGGCGGCCGCCATGCCGATGCCGTAGCCGAGCACGAGCAGCACCCCGAACCAGGTACGGCCGAGCGCCACCGCACCGAGCAGCACGACGACCGCGGACGGGCTGGGCGCCAGGCCACCCGCGAAGCCCATCGTGACGAGGCTGCGCAGCCGCAACGGGCCGTGGTGATGATGATGGTGGTGATGCCCGTCCCCGTGGTTGTGGGAGTGGTCATGGTCATGGTCATGAGGGTGGTCGTGATGATGATGGTGGTGGTCCGCGGCCAGTGACGCGGTGCGCCGCGCCCGGCGCAGCATCGCCGCACCGACGCCGGCCAGCAACAGTCCACTGAGGACACCGAGCCAGGCGTACAGCTGGTCGGGCGCGAACGTCAACGACGTGGTGAGCACGACGCCGAGTACGAGCACGCCGGCCGTGTGAGTGGCGGTCACCGTACCGGCGACGACCAGCGCGTGCCGCAGCGATCCCCGCTCACTGACGAGGTACGCCGCCAGCACGGTCTTGCCGTGGCCGGGTGCGAACGCGTGCGCACCCCCGAGCACCAGGGCGAGCAGGATCGCGATCAGGCCGAGCCCGAGAGTGAGATCCGGCCGCCCGACGAACGACGTGAACGCGGCGGTGAGCTGGTCGACGCCGCGGGTAGCGGCCGCACCGCCTACGCCGGCCGGACCCGCCACGGGACCACCCGGGCGCACCACCAGCCGGGCAGTGCGCACATCGAGTGCCTGGTCGGTCGGGTACGCGGTCAGCCGGGCGCTCACGCTCTGCGCCGGCACGGTCGACGAGACCAGCGTCGTGCCGGAGCCGATCGCGTCCACCTCGCGCCAGCCGATGCGATCGTCGTACGCCGACAGCCGGTAGGTCACCTCGGTCTCGCCCGAGATCGTCGCTGCGGCCCGCAGCCCGCACTCGAGCCGGAGCGTGGCCAGGCCACCCTGGCCGGGCTGGAACGCCACCGAGGATCGGGTCACGGCCACCGGCACGGCGGCACCGCCAACCGATACCGAACTCGCCGACGCGACCGTCGTGCACGCCGTCGACGCCCACGTCTCGGGGGAGGCGGTGACCGCGTCGCGTACCTGGAACGCGGGCAGCTCCGCCATGTCCACCACGTGGTCGATGTCGACGCCCACAGTGGACACTTGCAGACCGGCGTACTGGTTGACGGTGAAGTTACCCAGGGGATGAGCTGGAACACCAACAGCCAGCGTCAGCCCGACGAGAGCGGCGGCAATCATGACAGGGCTCCCAGCGTGTCCATGGCGAGGGTGGCGTGGCGGGGTGAGAAGTGCGGGTTGAGTCGCAGAGCTTCGGTCAGATCGGCCTTGGCACCGGCCTTGTCGCCGAGCGCGGCCCGGATCATCCCGCGGTGGTAGTGGAAGTCGGCACTGCGGGTACCGAGACGCAGCGCTTCGTTGGCATACTTCAGCGCCTCGGAGGAGCGGCCGGCGGCGTAGAGCGCCCAACCGAGCGCGTCGGCGGCGGTGATGGACGGCCGTTCCTTGTACCCGGCCACTGCGGAGTCCACTGTGGACGACGCCAGAGTGGCACGGTCCAGCACCGTGCGGTCGGCGTCGAACACGACGAGGTCGAGGTCGACCCGGACGCCGTTCGCCTTGAACAGAGCCGCGCTCGCGCGGACCAGGTCGTACTGTGCCTGCGCGCCAGCCCGGTCCCCGGTGACCGAGAGCAGGTCACCGAGCGCTGTCGCGTACTCCGGAATCGGCAGCCGAGCCACGACGGCACGCAGCTCCTCGATGGCGGCCGTGGTGTCCCCGCGCGCGGCGATCAGCCGGGCGCGCAAGGCCCGCAGCGGCGGGTAACCCGGCGCGACGGCCAGCCCCTGCTCGACATGTGACGAGGCGGTTGCCCGGTCGCCGGCGGCGAACGCCAGCAGGGCGAGGTGCTGGTGCGCGAACGCGGCATCGGCCGGCGTCGGAGCGACCTGCAGCGCCAGCTCCATCAGCTCCCGGGCCGCCGGCAGCCTTCCGTGCAGTTCGTTGATGTACGAGGCGCGGGCGTAGGAGCCGGTATCCGGCCGCAAGTCGACCATCTGCTGCACAGCGTTAGTGGCCTCGTCGTAGCGGCCCAGCTCGACCAGTGCGTCGGCCACGACGCCGTGCGCCGCCGCGGAGTACGCGTCGGTGGCGACCGCCTGCTGTCCATAGTGGAGCGCTCCGGCGAAGTCGTGCCGGGCGGCGGCCAGCGCACCGAGCCCGGTCAGCGCGGCCGCGTTGTCCTTCGGCCGCAGTTCGAGGGAGCGGTTCAGTGCGGTCTCGGCCTGCGCGTACGGGCGCGGATCGGCGGTGATCCGGGCCTGTTGGACGTACGCCTGCCCGAGTCGCGCCCAGGTCAGCCAGTCCGCGGGAAGCCGGTTCAACCGATCCCGGGCGGCGCTGATCGCCTTGCTCAGATCCTCCACAGTGGACGCTTCACCGGCCGGCGCGAGCAACACCGGTGCGGCGGGCGGTGGCGCGGGACCCAGGCGCGGAGCGATGGCTATCGCCCCGATCCCGAACACGCCCACGACCAGCGCCGCGACCACCAACAGTCTGCGCATCAGGCACCTCCCAGCCCGTTCATCCATGCCTTCGATACCAAGGCACCCTCCGGATTGGTGCGGATCCGCAGCCATCCATCGCGGCCCCTGGCGCGAAGGCACTGATGTGAGCGCGTGGCAGACGCCCCGCGCCGACCCGATGAAAGGGAAAGACATGGCACTGATCCGTCGCCGAATCATGACCGCCGCCGTCGCGGTGGCGATCACGGCGATCGGCTTGACCGCGCTCGGGCCGGGCGTGGGCCAGACGTCGAGTCACCGCGAGGCGCCGCTCATCTCGGGCGACCCGCAGCGCGACAACACCGACACCTACGCCTTCGTCAGCCCGGACAACCCCGACACGGTCACGCTGATCGCCAACTGGCTGCCGTTCTCCGAACCCAACGGTGGGCCGAACTTTTACAAGTTCGCCGAGAACACCGCGTACGACATCAACGTCGACAACGACGGTGACGCGCGGGCGGATGTCGTCTACCGCTGGTGGTTCTTCGACAACTACCGCAGCCGGAACACGTTCCTGTACAACACCGGCCAGGTCACCACGCTGGACGACCCCGATCTGAACTTCTTCCAGACGTACCGCCTGGAGGTGATCACCAAGAGCGGCACCAACACGCTCGTGCGGCGCGGCCGGGTGGCGCCGTCGTTCACCGGCAGGGCGTCGATGCCGAACTACGCCGCGCTGTCCAACGCCGCCATCACCATGCTGCCCGGTGGCGGCAAGACGGTCGCCGGCCAGTTCGACGACCCGTTCGCCTTGGATCTGCGGGTCTTCGACCTGCTGTACGGTGCCGACTTCTCGGAGATCGGGCAGGACACGCTCAAGGGCTTCAACGTCAACTCGGTAGCCATTCAGGTGCCCAAGAGCGCCGTCGCGCTGCGCGGCGACGCCGGCCGCAACCCGGTCATCGGCGTGTGGAGCACCACTTCCAGCCCGCGCGTGAGGGTGCTCGAGTCCGATGGTGACCAGACCCAGTTCGGCGGCTACCAGCAGGTCTCCCGCCTCGGCATGCCGCTGGTGAACGAGGTCGTCATTCCGGTCGGCAAGAAGGACGAGTTCAACGCCAGCAAGCCGGTCGACGACGCCAAGTTCCTCAAGTTCGTCACCGACCCCGAGGTCGCGCGGCTCGTGCAGGCCATCTACTGGATCCCCGCGCCCGCCACGCCGCGGAACGACCTGGTAGCGGTATTCCTCACCGGTATCTGCAACGGGTGCCCCGGGCCGGTCCAGGTTGACCTCAACGCACACCGGCTCAACCAGGACGCCGACCCCGCGAAGATCAAGCCGTCTGAGATGCAGCGGCTGAACATGTCGATCGCGCCTTCGCCCACGGAGAACCGGCTCGGCGTGATCGGTGGCGACCTGGCCGGCTACCCGAACGGCCGGCGCCTGGGCGACGACATCGTCGACATCTCCCTGCGGGTTGTCGAGGGTGTGCTCCTGCCGGGTCACCCGGCTGCCGTCGAGGGTCTGTCCGACGGTGTCGACAGCAACAACGTGCCGTTCCGCACCGCCTTCCCGTACCTGGCGCTGCCGAACATGGACGCCGTCAACACCCAGTGAGTGCGTGGGCGGGCCGCTCGGCCAGCATCGGCCCGGCGGCCCGCCCTCCTCCGCATCCCCCAGAAGGAGATTCATCATGCGTCCACAGTGGAAGACCGCCGTGGGGCTACTGGCCGCGGCCGGCGCACTCGCCGTCGCCGCTTGCTCGTCCGGCTCGGGTACGAACACCGCCGCCGACACACCTCTGAACCTGCCGCCGGCGTCGGCGTTCAAGACCGGCACCTGCGCGACGATCGCCACGCCGGTACTCGCGATCGGCCGCTTCACCCACGACAAGGCCAAGGCCGAGACGCTGACCGTCGAGGACCGCAAGTTCCTCGTCGACAACGGCGAACTGGTCAAGGCCGAGCTGGCGAAGGCGGACAAGGCGTTGTCCGACCAGATGCTGGAGATGCTGGTCTCGATCGGCTTCGTGCGGATCCAGATCGGCAAGACGTACAAGCCGGAGCTGCTCGCTGAGGTCGAGAACCAGCGGACCAAGCTCCAGACGATGTGCACCAACTGACCCCTCCCTGGCCCCGGTGCACAGGCGGCAGGCAGGATCGGCTCATGACCGACCTGCCTGTTGCCGTCGTTACGGGTGCCTCCAGTGGGATCGGCGCCGCCACCGCCCGCCGCCTGGCCGCGGCGGGCTTTCATGTCGTAGCCGCCGCGCGGCGCGGCGACCGGCTCGACGCGCTCGTCGACGAGCTGGGCGGTACGGCGACCGCGGTGGTCTGTGACGTCACGTCGGACGAATCCGTAGCTTCGCTCGAGGCCGCAGTCGCGGAAATCGGTGCCCCGGTGGAGCTGCTGGTCAACAACGCCGGAGGGGCACACGGCGCGGACCCGATCGAGCAGGCCAGCGTCGAGGACTGGCAATGGATGTACGACGTCAACGTCCTCGGTACGCTGCGGGTCACCAAGGCGCTGCTGCCCGCGCTGGAGGCGTCTGGCCGCGGCACCGTCGTGATGCTCAGCTCGACCGCCGGACTGATCGTGTACGAGGGCGGCGCCGGGTACGCCGCCGCGAAGCACGCCCAGACCGCCCTCGCCGAAACGCTGCGCCTCGAACTGTGCGGCCGGCCGATCAGGGTCGTCGAGATCGATCCGGGCATGGTGCGTACCGACGAGTTCGCGCTCGTCCGGTTCGGTGGCGACGCCGAACGGGCCGCGGCCGTCTACGCCGGCGTCGCCGAACCGCTGACCGCCGACGACATCGCCGACTGCGTCACGTGGTGCGCCACCCGGCCGCACCACGTGAACATCGATCGGCTCGTCGTCCGGCCGCTGGCCCAAGCCGCCCAGCACAAGGTGCATAGGGTCTGAGGAGACACAGCGCACAGGGTCTGACGAGTCAGCGCTCCCGCAGCCGCATGCGCCAGGTCACGCTGACGAACAGCGCGAGCACGCCCAGCACCACCAGGCCGAGCCCGACCGCGGCCAGCCCGCTGGCGGCGGTGGAGCCGGTGACCGGCAACGAGGGCGACGGCGTGGGCGTACCGGTGACCGTGTACTTCGCCTTGGTCACGGTACGCAGGTCCTTGCCGTAGTACCCGGCGCCGCCCACGGTCGCGGTGGCCGCCAGGTCGAACGTCACCGGCGGGTCCTGCGCCTTCCCGCCACTGCAGCTGTACGTCACCGACTGGTGGGGAGCCAGCGTGCCGAGGTCCGGCCGGCTGCAGTCCGGTGCCTTGTGGCTGACGACCGCCACGTCCGTCAGGTCCTTGGCGGTCTCGTTCTTGACCGTGACAGAGATCGTGAGCGGCTGGCCGACCTGGGCTTCCGCGGGCGTCACGGTCATCGACAGCCCAAGTTCAGCTGCTTCCGGTGTCAACGTCGTGCCCTTCGCTGATTGTGTACATAAGGTTTGCAAGGGGCATAACGAATGAATTACAGCGGCGATACTCATGGGATGGAGTGGGTCGCGCTCGTCCAGATCGTCGTCGCGGCCGTGCTCGGTGCGGCCATCGGACTCGAACGCGAACTCGGCGCCCAGCCGGCCGGCCTGCGTACCCACATGCTCGTCTCGCTCGGCGCGGCGCTGTTCACGCTGGCCGGGGCGGCCCTCGGCGTCGACCCGACCCGGGTGGCGGCCCAGGTCGTGACCGGGATCGGCTTCCTCGGCGGCGGCGCGATCCTGCGGGAGGGTGCGACGGTACGCGGCCTGACCACGGCCGCGTCCCTGTGGGTGACCGCGGCGATCGGGCTGGCCGTCGGTCTGCGCCAGTGGTTCGCGGCGGTCACCACGACGGTGGTGGCACTGGTCGTGCTGTGGCTGGTTAAGTACGTCGAGCGGGAGCTGCTGCCGCGCCGGCGGATGCTCGAGATCACCCTCACGTTGGAGTCGGGCGCCGCGCTGGACCAGGTGGAGAGCGGCGCGCGCAGCATCCTGTCCCGCAGCAGGGTGCTCCGGGTCAGCTACTCCGCTACCGGGCAGGCGCTGACGCTCACCGCCCAACCGCAGAACGGTACGCGGCTGACCGACATCGGTGAGCACCTGCGCGAACTACCGGGCGTACACGGAGTCGACGTGTCGCGTTAGAGCTCGCAGTTCACCAGTACCGGCTCGGGGTGCAGGGTCACGCCGAACCGCTCGTGGACCCCGTCGCGGATTTCCCGGGCCAGCGCCAGCAACCCCGCCGTGGTCCCGGTACCCCGGTTGGTCAGCGACAGCGCGTGCTTGGTCGAGATCGCGACGCCGTCGCCGTGCCCGTACCCCTTCGTGAAGCCCGCCCGGTCGATGAGCCAGGCCGCGCTGATCTTGACCACGCCGCCCTCTCCGGGCCACGACGGCGGCTCGCCGCCGGTGTTGGCCCGCAGCGCCGCGAAGGCCGCCGCGTCCAGCACCGGGTTCGTGAAGAAGGATCCGGCCGAGTACGTGTCCGGGTCGGCATCGTCGATCAACATGCCCTTGCCGGCGCGCAGCTTCAGTACCGCGGCCCGGACCTCGGCCAGCGGCGCCGTGGCGCCCAGCGGGACGCCCAGTGCCCCGGCCAGCTCGTCGTAGCGCACCGGACCCGATCGGTCCGAGACGGCCAGCTGGAAGTCGACGGACAGCACCACCCATCGGTCGGAGCGCTTGAAGACGCTGGTGCGGTACGCGAAACCGCACTCATCGGGACCGATCGTGTGGATCTGGTCGGTGACCCGGTCCCAGACCTGTACCGCGGTGATCGTCTCGGCGACCTCCTGGCCGTACGCCCCGACGTTCTGGATCGGCGTCGCGCCCGTAGAGCCGGGAATGCCCGATAGGCACTCGATGCCGGCCCAGCCGGCGTCCACCGCGGCGGCCACGACCGCGTCCCACGGCTCGCCCGCCGCCACGGTCAGGTGAACGGTACGACCGTCCACCTTCGACTCGACGCCGGTCGACCGAAGGAGCACGACAGTGCCTGGGAATTCGCCGTCCCCCACGACTACGTTGCTCCCCCCGGCGAGCACGAGCACGGGCGTGCCCGCCTCGTAGCCGGCGCGCGTGGCCCGTACGATCTCCTCGGCGCTGGCGGCGGGCACCAGCCGGCGCGCCGGGCCGCCGAGTCGCAGGGTGGTGTACGCGCTAACGTCAGGCACGAGGTTCACCCTAGGCTGATGTACAAACAGGCGGCCTCGGGGGGAGGATCGCGATGAGCAGGATGCACGGAACGAAGGAATTCTGGCTCTCGGCGCTGAGGACCGACGGCGCAGCTTTCCGGGCCGCCGCGGGCAGTGGCGTGCTGGCCGCGCAGGTACCCTCGTGTCCGGAGTGGACGGTCGAGGACCTCGTACGGCATCTCGGTGCCGTCTACCGCTATGTGCGCTCGCACGTGAGCCGGGGCGTCATCACCCGGCCCGACACCCGCGTCGTGATGACCGACGTGCCGCACGGTGACGAGGCGCTGGCGTGGTGGGACGACGAGTTCCGCGAGCTGGTCTCGCTGCTCGACGCCCTCGACCCCGAGATGCCGGCGTACAACTGGGCGCCGCAGGCGAAGAAGGCCGCGTTCTGGCACCGCCGTATGGCGCACGAGACGGCGGTCCACCGGTGGGACGCGCAGCTCGCGATCGGCCGGGGCGAGCCGGTCGAGGCGAAGCTCGCGGCCGACGGGGTCAGCGAGGTGCTGGACAGCTGGCTGCCCTCGGGGCGACGGCACGGACCCGTCGACCGATCGGGCGTCGTCCAGCTCAACGCGACCGACGTCGAACAGCACTGGTTCGTCCGACTGCGCGGTGAGGGCATCGCGCTGCTGGACACCGATACCCTGCTGGACGCGGACGACCCGCAGGCGCGCGTGCTGGCCCAAGGTACGGCCAGCGACCTGCTCCTCGCGCTGTTCGGCCGGGTACCGTTCGACGTGCTCGACGTGATTGGCGACGCGAGCTTGCTGGAGTCGCTACGCACCGGTTGATCCGCTGGCTGATCCGAGTCGTGGCCGTGCTGTTGGCGGCTACGGCGGGGGCGCCATGCGGGCCGGCGGCTGACCACGTGCTCGTCGGGGCGGGCGACATCGCGGGCTGCTCGTCATCCGGCGACGAGGCCACCGCCAACCTGCTCGACGGGATCGCGGGGGACGTGTTCACCGTGGGCGACCACGTGTACCCGAACGGCAGCACGTCGAACTTCGACAACTGCTACAACCCGTCCTGGGGCAGGCACAAGTCGCGGACGCACCCGTCGCCCGGCAACCACGACTACAACACCTCGGGCGCGAGAGGCTACTTCACCTACTTCGGCGCGGCGGCCGGCCCGGCCGGTCGGGGCTACTACTCGTACGATCTCGGCAACTGGCACATCGTGGCCCTCGACTCGAACTGTTGGGAGGTGTCGTGCTCGGCCGGCTCGGCGCAGGAGCGGTGGCTGCGCGCCGACCTCGCGGCCAGTACGAAGCCCTGCACGCTCGCCTACTGGCACCACCCGCTGTTCACGTCCGGCGCCGAACACGGCAACGCGCCCTCGATGCGCCCGATCTTCCAGGTGCTGTACGACTTCGACGCCGAGGTCGTCGTCAACGGGCACAACCACAACTACGAGCGGTTCGCCCCGCAGAACCCGGCCGGCGGTCTGGACAACGCCCGGGGCATCCGCGAGTTCGTCGCCGGCACCGGTGGCGTCAACCACTACGGCTTCGGCGCGACCGAGCCGAACAGCCAGGTACGCAACAGCACGGCGTACGGCGTCCTGAAGTTCACCTTGCGCGCCAACAGTTTCGACTGGCAGTTCGTACCGGTCGCCGGGCAGAGCTTCACCGACTCCGGTAGCGGCTCCTGTCACTGACTACAGTGGAGCCATGCCCCATTACAGCAGGTTGGACAAGGTGGTCATCGATTTCGCGCCGGCCGACCACGACCAAGCTCTGGCGTTCTGGCAGGACGCGCTCGGCAAGAAGTTCCGCCACATCGAGGAGTACCCGGAGTATCACGGACTGCGATTGACGAAGGATGGCCTCGGTGTTCTCGTCCAGCGGCTGGGCGAGGGCAGCAGCAAGGTACACCTCGACATCCATACCGATGATCTGGATGCAGAGGTCGCCCGGCTGGAAGGGCTCGGCGCCACGAAGGTGCAAGAGGTGAACGAGTGGTGGATCATGCGGGACCCGGCCGGCCTGCTGTTCTGCGTGATCCTCGACCCGCCCGGCCGACTGAACGACGAGAACGCGACCCGCTGGGACTAGCGGCTCGCGTCCTGTAGCCGTACCGCTGTGTCGTATGTGGACTGTCCGAAGAGGACCAATCGGGCCTCGGTCACGGTGGCTGAGCCCAGTACGTCCAGCGCATGACGGATCGCGTCCTCGAGCGGCCAGCCGAACGCACCGGCGGAGATGAGCGGAAAGGCGATCGTCGTCGCGCCCAGCTCGCCGGCGACCCGCAGCGAGTTCTCGTAGGAGGCGCGCAACAGATGCGTCCGGTCCTCGCTGGGCGTCCACACTGGACCGACCGTGTGGATGACCCAGCGGGCCGGCAGCTGACCCGCGGTCGTGGCGACCGCTTCACCCGTCGGCAGGCCGCCCTCGTAGCGGGATGAGCGCAGCGCCCGGCACTCGGCGAGGATCTCCGGCCCACCCCGGTTATGAATCGCGCCGTCCACGCCGCCACCGCCGAGTAGCGACGAGTTGGCCGCGTTGACGATCGCGTCGACGCGCTGTGCGGTGATGTCCCCCTCGACGAGCGTGACCTCCATGCGCACCACCCTAGGGAGCAGAGAGCGACTATGCCTCGATGGGGAGGCCCAGGACCTGGCGGGCGAGGAGGGTACCGCCGACCACGGCCGCGGGCATGACGAGGATCGCGCCGAGTGGCACGAGGAAGCAGACGAACACCGCCATACCGAAGCCCACCGCGAGCGGACGGTGCGCGGCGAGCATCCCGCGGCGCTCCTTCAGCCGGAGTCCCCGGCGCGCGAACGGCACCCCGACCAGTTCGACGGCGAGGAACCAGCCGCCGATCGAGGCACCGATCACCGGTATGACGGTCTGCCCGACGACCGGGATCAGGCCGGCGAAGAACAGCGGGATGCCGATCGCCAGCGATACGAGCACCAGTCGAGCGGAGTCGGCGATGCTCCGCCGCAGGGACTTGTGCCACGGCACCTCGACCTCGTTCGGCACGCCGCCGAACGAGGCCTCGACCCGCTGGGAGATCTTCTCGTAGAACGGGTCGCCGATCAGCAGGGTGACCGCGGTGTACGTCAGCATCACCACGAACCCACCGAACCCGACGATGGCGAGGACGGCGCCGGTACGTACGAGGTTGCGCAGCCACCCCGTCCAGTCGTCGGCGAACCAGGTGACCAGCTCGGCGAGGTCGGTAGAGAAGTAGATCAGCGTCGCGAACGCGAACAGGAAGATCACACCCGAGATGATCGCCGGCACGATGCCGAGCCCGACGAGGTTCGGGTTGCGGAAGTACATCCCGATCCCGCGGACGAGCAGCCGTACCCCCGACAGAAAGTCCTTCACGGCGCTAGCCGGACGCGCACGCGGCGGTTCGCCTTGCCCTTGCTCTCGACCTTGACCACCGCGAGCCTGCCGATCTGCGCGGTCGACGCGACGTGCGTGCCGCCGTCGGCCTGCACGTCCAGCCCTTCGATGTCGACGATGCGGATCTCCGGCTCGTCGTGCGGGATCAGCTTCGCCTGGGTCCGCACGATGTCCGGAATGGCCAGCGCCTCCTCGCGCGGCAGGACCCGGGCCACCACCTTGCGGTCGGCGACGAGCTCGAGGTTGACCGACTCCTCCAGCAGAGCCTTGAAGTCGCTGGGGACCTCCGGAAGGTTGAAGTCCATCCGCGCCTCGCCGGGTTCCATGTTGCCGCCGGTGACGAGCGCGCCGAAGTCCCGGAACACCACGCCGCACAGCACGTGCAGGCCGGAGTGGGTACGCATCAGCAACGTGCGCCGTTCGTCCTCGATGGCGCCCTGCACCGCGGTGCCGACCGGGGGTAGCGGATCGCCCTCGGCCGGGACGAGGTAGAGGTCGTCGCCCTTGCGGGTGTCCACGATCCGGGTCTGCACCCCCTGCCACAGCAGGACGCCGTGGTCCGGCGGCTGGCCGCCACCACCGGGGTAGAACGCGGAGCGGTCGAGCACGATACCGGTCTCGGGATCGGACGCCAGGACGGTGCACTCCCACTCGCGGAGGGTGGGGTCGGCGAGATCCAGCCGGTAGGTACGCCCGTGGTGCGTGACACCCATGGCGTGGACTCTAGTCGTTCAGGAACGACGAGATTCGCTCGCGGAGGTCCGCCCGACGGGTCCAGAGCACGCCCGGTTCGTCGTACACGTGCAGCGTTGCCCTGGGCAGCGCGGCGGCGAGCTGCTCGGCCACCACGACCGGATGCAGTTCGTCCCCTGTGGACGCGATGACCAGAGACCGCGCGGTCACGTCGGCCAGTGCGGCCGGCGACGGCACGGCTACCTCGTCCGCCAGCGTGGCCAGTCCAGGGGCGAGCCCGTCCCGCATGAGCTGGTCGATCCGCTGGCGCAGGTAGGACCAGACGGCGGGAGTGTTGCGTACCTCGGCCGGTGCCTCGAGGGAGACGATCTCGGAGACCGCCGCCGCGTCCCCCGCCTCGACCGCGCCGAGCAGCGCGGACAGGCGTTCCTCGGCGGCGGCCGGTCGCGGGGTGTCGAGCAAGGCGGGCAGGAAGAACACGGCGCGCTCGTACCGCTGCGGATGGTCGGCGAGCAGCCGGCACAGCGCGCCGGCGCCGAGACTCACGCCTACTGCCCGGGTCGCGCACGCCAGGTCCGAGATCGCGCGCAGGTCGCGGGCGAGGTCGGCGTACGTCCACCGGCCCGGGGGCGCGGACGAGCGGCCGTGACCGCGGAACTGGAAGAAGACCTTGCGGCCGGCCACGCCGCTGCCCAGCGGCCGGGTCTCCGCGATGCCGTGGCCCAAGCCGTGGGCGAACACGGTGACCGGTTCGCCCGAGCCGGTCGAGAGGCACTCGAGCCACACCCCGTGCGGCGTACCGACCAGGTCGGTGGGGGGCACGGGCAGGGTCGGCCGGCCGGTACGCGGCGCGCTGTGACCGGGTCCGTAGGGGCCTGGGCCGCCGCCCGGCGGCGGGGGCCAGCGCAGGTTCACCGGGCCGTCACCACGATCCGCCGCCCCCGGTCGCCTCGCGCAGTGCCGGCCGTACGTCGAGCAGGTAGACACAACCCGCCGCGACGGCGATATACCCGAAGATGTTGAGAATGCCGAAGCTCGTGAACGTCAGCCCGGCCAGCGCGGTCGCGACCCCGATGATCGCCAGCCACGCGCCCTTGGGCAGCGTGCCGATGGCCGGGAAGGCGTCCGACCTCTGCAGAAGGCAGTGCACGAAGGACCACAGGCCGACCACCATCGTGGCAACGAACACCACCACATCGATGATGGTCGTGATGACGAAGACGGGGGGCACGGCGAAGAGCATGTATCGAGCTTAAGCCGCGGCCCGCGGGGGCCATGTCGGGTGCCCCCCGCGGGCCGTGCGGCGGTACGAGTTACTTGGTGGCGGTCGCCTTCTTGACCGGACGAGCGGCGTCGACACCCGCCGGCGTCGAGTCGACCGGGGTCGGCGCGGTACGCACGGCCGGCTTGCCGTTGACGATCCGCTCGCCGCGAGCCACGAGGTCGCGGTACACGGCCATCGCGCGCTCCTGCGCGATCTGGGCGAACTCGCTGAGCTTGTCGAACTCAACCTTGCGCAGCTGCTGGTACACGATGTCGCTGGCGCCGGCAGCGGCGTACAGCGGAGCCGGCAGCTTGTTCTTCGTCTGGGCGGGCATTACTTCTCCTCGTTGTGTTCAGCGGTACGAGCGTTCTCCTTGCGGAACGTCTCGTAGATCTGGGAGAGGGATTGTTTCTGGGCGATGGTCAGGTCCGGGTCGGCGGCGATGGCGGTCAGGACGTCATGCCCTTCCTTCGAGTCGAGCAGGCCGGCCCGCAGGTACATGACCGGCGTGGACACCCGCAGGGCGCTGGCTATCTGCTGCAGCACCTCGGCGCTCGGCTTGCGCAAGCCGCGCTCGATCTGGCTGAGATAGGGGTTGCTCACGCCGGCCCGCTCCGCGAGCTCCCGCAGCGAGATGCGCGCGTTGTGCCGCAGCTCGCGGATGAAGTCTCCGATGTCGCGGGGCCTGTTCACTGTGCCGACGGTAGTCCGGGCTGCTTGCAACAGCAAGCGAAATGCTTGCTTCTGCTAGCGTGACACTCCCCACACGCTGGGCGTCAGCCCCATACACTCCGCGTTACGCCGACCGGCTGGCCGCCACCCAGGACGTCGTGCTCCTCGAGCTCGGCCAGCACGGGCGCGTCGACCCCGAGCCGGCGCAACGCGACGACCGCTACCGGCCCGATCGGCCGTTTCGCGCCGTCATCGATCTTCAACGCAACGGCACCGACTTCGGGTACGGCGATCGCCAGGACGCCTTCGGCTCCACCCTTCGCGACCAACCCCGGGACGCCGCGCATCAGGCGGGTGTCCTCGCGCTCCGGCCCGGCACCACCGACGAGTACCGGGAACGCGCGCATCGCGTCGGCCACCTCGGTCTCGGCTACCCGTAGGAACGCCTCGGCGAGCGCGCGCAGCGACATGGCGAACACGGGCGCGCCGCAGCCGTCCACGCCGACCGTCGCGGCCGGCTGGCCGGCGAGCTCCTCGACCACGGTCCTGAGCTGCTTCTGCAACGGGTGATCCGGCGAGCGGTAGTCCTCGGTCGGCCAGCCCGCCGCTATACAGGTGAGCAGCATGCCGGCGTGCTTGCCGGAGCAGTTCATCGCGACCCGCTCGGCTCCCCGGCCGGCGTGCAGCCAGTCCTTCCGCGCCTCCTCGCCGATCGGGAGGTCAGCGGGGCAGCCGAGGTCGCCCTCGGTCAGGCCACCGGCCCGGAGCATGGCCCGTACCCCGGCGATGTGCTCGGGCTCGCCGGAGTGGCTGGCGCACACCAGGGCCAGGTGCGCCGGATCGGCCAGGCGCAGTCCCGCCCGGAGCATGCCGGTCGCCTGCAGCGGCTTGTTCGACGAGCGGGGGAAGATCTGCGACGTCACGTCGCCGGCGGCGTCGACTACCGCACCGGCCGCGTCGAGCACCACGACCGACCCGCGGTGCACGCTCTCCACGAACCCGGACCGGACCACCTCCGCGAGGACCGGCCCGCCCGCGTACGAACCCGTCATGCTCCGATGCCCAGCATCGACCGGGCCTCGTCGGGCGTCAGTGGCGGCCGCTGAGCCAACCGGGCGAAGCCGACCGCCCGCGCCACGAGCTGCATGTTGGACTCGACCGGTTGCCCCTTGGCGTACGTGATCGTGTCCTCCATGCCGACCCGCAGGTGGCCGTCTGCCGCGAGCGAGGCGAGCATGACCGGGATCGTCGTACGGCCGATGCCGGTCGCCGAGAACGTCGTACCGGCGGGCAGGTCGCGCATCGCGTGGACGCAGGCGACGAGGGTTTCGGCGGTACCGGCCATGCCACCCGGTACCCCCATGACGAGATCGACGTGCACATGCCCGCCGGCCGGGAGACCGTACTTGCCCAAGAGCCGCTCCAGCGCGGCCAGGTGACCGAGATCGAAGATCTCGTACTCCGGCACGATCCCCCGCTCCTGCATGCGGGTGTGCAGGTCGACCACGAACTCCCAGCGGTTGAGGAAGACGTCGTCGCCGAAGTTGACCGTACCCATCGTGCAGGAGGCCATGTCGGGTGCCGCGTCCAGCACGGCGAGCCGGTCGGCCTCGGGGTCGGTCACCGCCCCGCCGCTGCTCAGCTGGACGATCAGGCCGGTACCCGCGCGCAGCGCGGCGACCGTCGCGCGCAGCCGCCCGAGGTCGAGCGTGGGCTGCGCCTGGTCGTCCCGGATGTGTACGTGGATCACGCTGGCACCCAGCGCCTCGCACTCCTTGGCCGTGGTCACCAGCTCGTCGAGCGTCACCGGCAGCGGCGGCACGTCCGCCTTGCTCGACTCCGCGCCGGTCGGCGCCACCGTAATCAGAGTTCCGCTCGTCATCTGCCGATCCTTACACGCCGCGTTCAGTCGAGCGCGGCCGTGGCCTCGCCCACCCTCAGGTGCGCATCCGCGGACACGTTCTGCTTCACCACGGCCAGCGCGATCATGCCGAGCTCGTAGTGGCGCAGAGCGGTACCGACGAAACCGACCACGCGGCCCTCGTCGGTGGTCACCGGAGCGTGCCGCGCCGGCGGGTGATCGGTGGTCACCCCGTCGAGATGCAGCAGTACGAGTCGACGCGGCGGCCGGCCGAGGTGATGTACCCGGGCCACGGTCTCCTGCCCCCGGTAGCACCCCTTCTCCAGGTGCAGCGCCGGGTACCAGCCCAGTTCGGCGGGCAGGGTGCGGTGGTCGGTCTCGAAACCGAAGCGCGGGACGCGGGCCGCCACGCGGATCGCCTCGTACGCCCACACGCCGCACCGCGGAACGCCGGCCGAGGCGAGCACGCCGTCGGCGGCCGACCGGGGCACGAGCAGGTCCACGCCGACCGGGCCCCGACGCGCCCAGCCGCCTGCGGGGAGCGGGCTGCCGGCGTACCGTGCCGTCGGTCTCGCGGGGACGGACCCGGCGGCGAACTTCGGACCCGGCGGTGCGACGGCGTCGACCTCCGGCAGCACGGCGGCGCCGAGCGCGACGGCCGCCTCCGGCGCGGCCGGGCCGACCAGCGACAGCAACGCCCAGTCGGCGGTCACGTCGGCGGGTTCGACCCGCATCATGAACCGCATCGACTCCAGGAACGACAGCAGCCCGGGCGCGGTACCGGGTTCGACGTCGAGCCACGTGGTCGTACCGTCGTCGAGCACCATCGCCTCGTGCTCGACCTGCCCGTGTGGGGACAGCACGAGCAGTTCGGTGCCCTCGTACGGGCGCAGCCCCAGCAGATGCTGTGTGGTCAGACTGTGGAGCCAGGTGAACCGGTCCTCGCCTGGGACGGCCAGCACGCCCCGGTGTGACCGGTCGACGATGCCGACCTCGGTCGCGAGCGTGCGCTGTTCGCGCAGCGGGTCGCCGAAGTGGGCGGCCACGGGAGCGTCCGGCGAGGTGGGGTCGAGCATGTCGACGAGGATCACTCGGGACTCCCACAGTGCGCGCAAACCCCGAACAACGCCACATGTCCGATGTCGACCAGGAACCCGCGCTGCCCCTCGAGCTGCGCCGCGACCGGAGCCAGCAGGGTCGGCTCGACCTCGTCGACCGCTCCGCAGACGCGGCAGACGAGGTGGACGTGCTGTTCCTCACCGATCGCGTGGAATGTCGGGGAACCGTGTGAAAGGTGGGTGTGGCTGACGAGGCCGAGTTCTTCGAGCAGCTCGAGCGTGCGGTACACGGTCGTGATGTTGATGCCGGCCGCGACCTCGCGTACGGCGGCGTGCACCTGCTCCGGGGTCGCGTGGCCCAGCCCGCGGACGGCCTCCAGGATCAGCTGCCGTTGCGCGGTCAACCGGAGGCCGCGGGCCCGCAGTACATCTGCGAGAGAGCTGTCCGCCACGCGTTCGATCCTAAGCCGGTTGCCACTACAGTTGCCCGGCGTGGCAGAACAGCGTGTGGTAGCTCTCCTCGGAGTCGGCATCGTTCCGCCGGACACCCCGATCCTGCGGGCGGACGACCTCGGCGTGCTACGCGGCGACGGAGTCTTCGAAACCGTGCACGTACGCGGTGGCCGGCCGTGGCTGCTCGACGAGCACCTCGCGCGGATGGCCCGTTCGGCGGCGAGGCTGGACATCCCGTTGCCGCCGACCTCGTCCCTGGTCGACCTCGCCGGGCAGGCGTGCACGGGTTGGCCGGCGGATGCCGAGGGCGCGCTGCGGCTGGTCTGTACCCGCGGTTCGGAGGATCACGGGCCCGCCACGGTCTTCGCCACGCTCGCGGCGGTCAGCGAGGTCACGCTCCGCGCGCGGCAGGCCGGGGTCGCGGTGGCAACGGCCACGCTGGGCATCGCCGCGTCCGCCCGGGCGACCGCGCCGTGGTTGCTCGGCGGGGCCAAGACGCTGTCGTACGCCGTCAACATGGCCTCCCAGCGCTGGGCCCAGTCGGT
>Ga0075429_100000536_pt1 | contig 28859 bp, 31 predicted proteins | sample RhiMetdeltSRZDD3_FD_75295 | JGI IMG/M metagenome (GOLD analysis project Ga0075429, IMG submission 75295) | Populus rhizosphere microbial communities from Tennessee, USA - Rhizosphere MetaG P. deltoides SRZDD3 | ecosystem: Host-associated > Plants > Roots > Rhizosphere > Soil | place: USA...
GACTAAACAATAAGGACTATTTGAATGAGTAGTAGGTTTTAGTTACCGGACAACCGGAATTGCAACCACGCCAATCGTGCAGGCTCCTACGTTCGTATGTGGTCAGTATGTATAATTTAGAGTGACGACTAAAAAAAGGTTTGTGTTCGATGCTTCTATTGGTTTGTATTACGAGGAAATCCCTTTCTTAATTTTCAACCATCTCTTTAACTGCTGGCAACTATTTGCGCAAATTCCTCATAGATTGTCGCGATTCATTTGGGATATTATACCGCAAAATAATAGGTAAATTTCGATATTCTCTTGGAAAGAAATACTCCAGCGCTTGCAAATGATACATCTTGACTTAATGCTCTTCCGTGACTAATGCGATATTCAGTTGAGTCACACCGGTGTAAGGAGAGGATAACTAGATCTAAAAGATATATGGTATAGGCAGTTGAGTCCCTAGGTTGAGTTCTTAGTACAATTCTGCGGCTAAGGTGAACCTTTAATTTTATTGAAATGTCGAATGATATTTTCAAGGGATATTATGGCCAAATGATGTGGACAAACACAAGAAAAATCAAAACTTAAATCTCTAGCCCTACTTGACCCCAGCAATCTCTCACTGAATTCGCGGTAGCTTCATCATATTTCTTTTTCGCCACATTGTAAGTAGCTACCGCAAATGGTAGAAAATCCGTCCTCTGGCCCGTCACTCTTTGATCTTTTATCGTCTGGTACCATATTTTCAGTGGTGTATCCCATGAGTTGCCCCCTAACCGCTTGCATAAGAGATAGTACGCCTTGTTTGGTATTCCACTGTTTATATGTACCCCTCCATTATCTTCCTGTCCATCGTAAAATCTGGACATATGAGCAGGTTGATCGTCCCCAGGGAATGCGGTGCCTGGAGAAGCCATATCCCTAAGTGCTCTGTAATCCGAGCCATGACTTGATTTCCACAATCCTTGTCCTATTAGCCATGACCCTGTATTGACGTCATTTCCTTCAGCCCAGTGTTTCACTGTAATACCGAACACGTCGGCCACATGCTCATTCAAAGCTCCTGACTGTCCCTCATAAATTAGATCTGCCTCGTACTGTATTATCGCGTGTCCTAGCTCGTGTCCCTGAACATCAATGAATCTACCAAACGGGTTAAAATACGAGGGGTCACCTAGCCCGAACATCAAATTTTCTCCGTCCCAAAATGCATTGTCATAATTCTTACCATAATTAGCGTAGTATTTTACTACGGCTGATTTCGCGTCAAAACTTTCACGAGCAAAATTCTCGTGCCAAAAATCGTAAACCTTTTCCATATTGTCAATCTCGCTTGTGGCAATCAGCTTACGCGTGGGTATCGGTTTCTTCTTTTTGCGCTCGTACCGTTCATTTATTTCAAATGATGGTTTTGGTGGAAGATCATGAGATTCCCTGCAGTCATAAAAGTGAATATTTTTCTCTCTCAGCCTTATTAGATTTGCTGTAATAGCATTTCTTACTCCGGCGTAGTTGTACGCGATAGCTCTTTTTGACCTCAACCCGGCTGACTGCTTTATATGGTTCAACAACCGCTCTTTCCTTTTGGGACTTTTCTCCTTTTCTAAAAGCATTACGAGTAACTTATTTGGGATGATCGTACAAACTTGGCATCCAGTCACTGGTCCACTATATTGATACTTTTACTTAATGTTATTGCTCAAATTCTCTTATTCCTTTAGAATCTACTGTCCTTTCTAATTTTTTTGCTGGCCCTTCAATGGTTTGAGATGATTTCCTCGAAGTTACAAAGAGAACTCCGCAGATAACTGATAAATCTAGGATTACCTTCAATGGTAAGTCATCGCTGTCCCTAATATTTAGAATTCTTTCTGCTCATCATACAGTCCCTGATTAAACGGATAAGCTCTATTTCTGACTACTGAGTATGGAACTGTGATTTTGGCTCGTCCACCATGTTAGGAGATGCAGACCTTATAGACAATCTTACAAACATTGAATTCATTTCAAAACTATATATTCTGTCATCAGTTCCTCTTGCCTCAAAGAAAGGGGTAGAGGCAGCATTTATTTGCTTGAATGTCAATTGCGCACCGTTAGAGTCCTGTGCTGCCCCGCCTAGCAATTCACCAACAGACACTATGTGACCATCTACAACTTGAGCCATTCTTTTCTTGTCTAAACGATATATGATATCTACTGATTTATATCGGAAAGACTAAGCTGGAATTGACAATATTGTACATTGCTATGATAAACTGCTCCAGTGACGTGTTCGCGTTTGAACATTCAAAGTAAAGAATTGGAAGTGAGACTATTGACAATGGGTACACGCATCTATGTAACTATATCAATCCATAAAAGGGGAGAGAATGATTTAGTTCGCATTTCTAATTGGCGGCTAGTCATTCTTATCCGTCTTATGGTTGTCGTCTTAAAGCTGCGGGACATATATTATAGTGGTAGTATATTCCATTTTAAGTTAATACTCAGCCCATCTTCCAAAGCCACGCAGCGGTTTATTAGTATTCATTTTGTCCCATACGCTTGCTCTAATGTCGTTATATCGAGCTTCCGCATTTGAAGCAATGCCTTCATTACTCTATCCGATTTCTTGGTGTCCTTGTCTTGAAGCATTTTGCCCAAAACGATGGGAACAATTTGCCACGAGACCCCGTACTTGTCCTTGAGCCAACCACACTGCTGGGCCTCTCTGTCGCCACCCTCAGATAGCCTCTCCCAATAATAGTCAATTTCCTTTTGCGTCTTGCAACGTACCTGGAATGAAATAGCTTCATTGAATTTGAAAACCGGACCTCCGTTGAGGGCTACAAATTTTTGCTCTTCGATTTCAAATTCGACAGTCAATACCGATCCAGCTTTCCTTCCGTGGATCTCATACCCTTCTTTTCCATAGTGCGTAATATCACCAATCCTCGAGTTTTTAAAAACTGAGCCATAAAACTTTGCCGCCTCCTCAGCTTTATTGTCAAACCACAAACATGGAATAATTTTTTGCATACGGATAACAGTATAAAAAGTATAGGTTATAAAGATCTAAGGGACCAAAAGTATAGTTTTTTCAATCCGTCGAAGCATAGATTTGGTTTCAGCTATAGACTCAGATGATAACCATATCGAATTTGCAGTTTAGACGTTACCTGATTAGGATACACGATAATATAGGAGCTTGGTTTGCTTAGTCAGTATTGCTGGTTAATTAAATGGTTAAAATGCCTCCAAGGTCAAATTCCAGATACGTCCATTTAGATTCACTCTACAGAATTTCTTCTTGCGAGATTGTATTTTTACAGATAACATCTAAAGTGTAACTTATTCTATGGTCAGACGAAGAGAAAGCAGAAATAATAACTGAATGGGTAATCTTCTTTAGATTTCTAGTTTTTACCGCTATTACAAGAATTTACTACTTTTCTCGGAGGAATTCCTATGATTACATGGATTTTGCTGATCACTTATTGAATCCCCTTATGTCTTTCGATTATAGCAGTAAACGCAGATTTATAACCACATAGCCATCTAACAATCAACTTTACCTTCTTTAGGGTCATAAGGTTCACTATCATCATTCATAAGCTTCCACTGGTTAGCATACAATACACCAGTGACATCACATTCGGATATATTCACCGTCTGCTCATTACCAAGTGTCTGACTCATTAGATCGCCATCAAAATTTGCATGCCCCAAACCAAGTGCATGTCCCATTTCGTGCACTGTAATCTCCTCCAATTTTTGTGAGCTATACTGGACTCCGAAGGTCTCTGATTCATATGCAACATAGAAGGCGGCTTTAGGAAGAATAATTGTTGCTTTATTTATTAGTCCTTCATCATCATATTTTATCATTGTGGCACCCGCGATCATCCCACCAAAACCATCGACGAACTGTACTTCGATATCCCCCTCGTCATTTTCAGAAGACGTAGAAGAGATTTCAACTAGTTTCAAACTTGTAACCTTGGCATTCCATTCCCTTGCCGCATTTTCAACTGCATATTTTAGGGCGGCGATACCATCATCCTCGATGCTTATCTCATTATCCTCGCTTTCATCTGATTCGTCATCATCATCTTCATCTCCTTCTTCGTCCTCATCCTCTATAATTCTGTATGTCAATATTCCATCAGCAAGCCTTTCATCCCAACCACAACATATGTCTATTGAGTGGTGGGTACCCCGTTCCTCGTCATCCTCTTCATTTTCATTATTTTCTTCTCCATCTTCGTTTTCATCTGTCTCATCCTCTAAATCTTCTTGCGCATTGGCTGTCTCTGGCAACGGTAATAGGCTATTATGAACTAGGAGGTTTGCTTGTGAACTAAAGGAGTGAACATTGATATATATTAACTCAGTAACTAAACCATGAAGTAAAAGTAGGACGAAAAGAAGTATTCCTACAAATAACAACAATTGTTTGAGTCAAGATACAGTAAACAAGTAGCATTATAAAGATTCTGAGGAAGAACAGAATGATGCGGACAGATGACTGAGTATAACGAAATTGCAGTACGTGTCAATAAACTAAAAAGTTTGAAGAAACTGGATAGAAGTGAGGTATAAGAATGACGTTCATACGTAAGTGGTTGTCTGCCCGAGATATTACACTTTCACGGTATCTTTATACTTCTTTAGCAAACTGGTAATCTTCGGGTTGATGACAATATTACAGTATGGAGTATTTTTGTGATCTTCATAGTAATTTCTATGATATTCTTCAGCAGCGTAAAAGTTCCTTAAAGGCGAAACCTCTGTTATAATTGGTTTCGTATAAATTTTCTCGTTATTGAGCTCTACTTTTAATTTCTCAGCAGTTTCTCTCTGTTTTTGATTGTGAAAAAAAATTGCCGATCGGTATTGAGTACCAACATCGTTGCCTTGTCTATTAAGAGTTGTAGGATCATGAGTGTTCCAAAAAATTTCGAGTATTTCTAAAGGTTGTTACCTTTGGATCGAATACGATTTGAACCGATTCTGCATGTCCTGTATTTCCTCCGCATACTTCGTCATACGAAGGATTATCTGTCGTTCCCCCTGAATAGCCAGGTACAACTGATATGACTCCTTTGATTCTTTTGAAAACTGCTTCGCTACACCAGAAACATCCGCTTGCAAGCGTCGCAACCTCATTGTCCTGAATATTGTTACTCATCGATTGTTCTTAATAGCTCCTTTCCCTTTGGAATGAAACGAATGGATAGCGAATTGACGCATTCTCTGATATTTTTCTCTGTCAGTTGTTCTCCTTGAAATTCGTGTCCTAAATGTCCTCCGCAATTTGCACACTCAATTTCTGTTCTAATTCCGTCAGGATCAGGCACTCGCTTCAGTGCCCTGGGAAAACTTCCGTCAAAACCTGGCCATCCACAGCCCGAATTAAACTTATTTTGTGATGTAAAAAGAGGAGCGTTGCATTTCCAACAGATATATGTACCTTCTTCAAAGAAATTGTCGTACTCGCCACTGAAAGGTGCTTCAGTTGCTTTGTGGACAATTACTTTTTCTTGTTCTGGAATCAGGTTGTTATAGCTCATTATGGTTTAATCACGGATGGCTTTAGCCTCTTATCATTGTCCTGACCCTAATATAATTTTACTATTAAGGATAATATGCATAAAGAATATCACATAGGAGTATTTAGAACATGGATTTATTTTCACTCGCTGCTTGGTGCTACTGAATTCTATTCTCCGAGTAAACGTATTTCTCTATATTGCGTAACTTTTCCATGGCAAGTTTATTGCTTTGAAGAACATAATATGATGGGTCACTCCTGACCTTCTCAATAAACAAAAAAATATCTTCCTTACTGACACCATGATTGGTGTCATAATATAATGTCTTCTGAACATTGGATATATTATAGTATTTCATATATTGTCTAGCCTGCAACAATGACATTGTGTCTGAAATACCGGAGATGTATTTGATAATTGTTTTTTGCATGTGTTCAACATGCCACTCTCTCATAGGAAACCTAGTATTTTGATGTTTCAACAGTATGATATCTACTTGAGTACTCTTTATGACATTTAAGGTAATAAATGGTAAAAGTTAGAAAGGATTGTGATCCTATATGAAGTTGATAATACTTCTAGACGCCCCCCACGGTTGAATTGAGTTACAACTGTAAATTCTGAAACGATGAATCCATTGTAGATGTTCTGTTCTTGTCCGTAGTAACGCCACATCAGTGAAACTTTTGATTGTATCCTACAATGATACCGTAGCCACTTAGAATATCCTTTTTTTATGAAGGCTCAACCTGGTTTGTCAATGAGACTGTTAGTCACTATCGGTTATCCTCGTATGGGGAAAAAAATATAGATTCAAACTTGATTTTTGGGTTGGCATTTTTCCTGCTAATGAAGACAACTCTAGGTATCGTAAACACTAAAATAGTGAGTGCTTGTAGCTTCCGTCATAATGCCTACTGCATATATCTTAGTTAACTGTACATTAGGAGCTGAGGAGAAAATTATTAATGAGGTTGCAAAGTTGTCTGACGTAAAGGAAGTAAGGGGGACCTATGGTGTTCACGATATTTTTGTTAAGGTAAAATCAGACAATACGGAGACAATGAACCATACAATTACAAACAAGATTAGAAAGATTCCAGGAATCACATCAACTGTAACCTTGGTCGTCATCGAAGAGCAAGGTGGGAAAGGCGATACTTAACTCTCCCAAAGATTCTTCTAGCGCATTTTGAATCCACTTAGGTTTACTCATTTTGTCATGATATGACGGTATCTACTCCTTCTTTTTCTTAGCTATTAAAATACAAATTATACTTCCCAGTCTGTGGTTGATTTTTAGGGTTCATTACTTTCTTTTCACTTCCACACCCAGATTCTAGTGTTGTCCTAATAGCGACTAGCCCTCCCGCTCCGCTCTCATCCTACCAACAGGTTTATCAGACGCTGCGTTAGTCTGCCCCCTTTCCCACCATGTAACGAGAACATTATCGCCATGGGCTGATAGTTCCACATCTACTGAACCAGTTTCAGTGGTATTGCTAAGGTTTATCTTATCACAAATGTCTGTCCTCCATCTGTAAATGTTCTAAATAGAACTTGTCAATTTCCTGATTTGTTTGAAAACCAAACTACATACTCATTTTCCCCGACTACTACTGACTTACTCCATCCTCGATAATTCCCATCTGCAAATGTATCTTGGATTGTCAATATCGCTGGTGTTCCTAAGGTTGTCGTAAAGATGTCAACAGCTAAAACTGATTTGGACTTCATTAGTGAGTTATACAAGAGGGCAATATATGAGCCCAGATTGGGATACTAGACTGCATGTATTATGACTAATTTAGGATCATGTTACTTCTCTTCATGACTGCGGTTTGAACTAGATTGAATCTTTTTTCTAAACCTATGAAGAAAGAAAGACATATAGGCTATAGATTTTGTATAAAGAGATGAAGGCGATGGGTGAAGAATTCACTAAAGTCGCGGATACAAAGGATATCAAGCCATCTCAAATGAAAGCGGTTGAAGTAGGAGGAGAAAGTATCTGCTTAATCAATATTGATGGGAAATACTATGGTATTGGTAACATTTGCACACACGTAGGTGGCCCTCTCGATCAAGGAACACTTGAAAGTTACGAAGTTGAATGTCCCTGGCACGGTTCGAAATTCGATATTAGAACCGGTGAACCAACGAAGCCTCCAGCAAGGACCTCAGTGCCAACGTACGAGGTAAAGGTAGAAGGAGAGAGTATACTCCTTAAGAAGCAAAAGTAGCAATGTACAATCACCAACTCGACTGGATTGACCCGGTAGTTAATATCTACTGAAAACTAGACGTATTATCAAGTAGAAGGCCATAATCATACTCGATGGAATGAAATATTAAAGTCAAATGCTCAATTTGCCATATCTTGTCCCAAATAGCCAGGGTAAAACGACTCTATGATAGTTAAATCCATATTTGATATTGACTTCGCCAAGAGAAAGGGTTTACTACCAGTTATAGTTCAAGATAGAGGAACAAAAGACATACTAATGCTTGCATATGCAAATAAAGAGGCGGTGAAATGTACTATCAGGTCAGGAAATGCATGTTTCTGGAGCACTTCTCGCAACAAGTTATGGATGAAGGGCGAAGAATCTGGTAATGTTCAACATGTCAAAGAAATACTCTTAGATTGTGACCTAGATGCCTTGTTGTATCAGGTAGAGTCAGAAAATCCAGCATGTCACACCGGTCGTCGTTCATGTTTCCACAATATTCTACAAAAAACTTGAAGAGTCGCCGGAAAAGCTCAAATTTTTGACTTGCTATCTTTGTTAATCAGGGTATTCCTGAATTCGATGTTAATTAATACAAATACTTTGGCTCCAAAAAATATAGTAATACTAAAATTTATCTAGAGAAACTTATCTAATACGAACATTGGGAATTAGATATGGGCGAAGTACGGTCGTTAAAATGTAGAGAGTGTGGTAAAGAATATGAACCGCAGTTCAGATATATATGTGAAGAATGTTTTGGCCCCCTGGACGTCCAATACAAATTTCAATCTGACATAAGTAGAGATATTTTTTCCTCACGAAAGGAGAAAAGCTATTGGCGTTATTTTGAAATGTTACCCATTGTAAATAAAAATAACATTGTTAATCTGCAGGCTGGTCTAACCCCATTACAAAAGGCAGACAGACTCGCTAGGAAAATAGGAGGTCTTAAGAATCTGTTTATAAAGAATGATTCTGTAAATCCAACGTTCTCATTCAAGGATAGGCCTGCAGGTATAGCAGTTTCGAGAGCCAAAGAGACTAAATTAAAGGCAGTAGGCTGTGCTTCTACAGGAAATCTAGCCTCTGCAACTGCAGCCCACGCCGCAGTTGCAGAGTTGCCATGTTATATTTTTGCCCCTTCAGATATCGAGCACGTTAAGATTGCACAAGCGTTATCTTATGGTGCAGAATTTGTCGCAGTCGATGGCACTTATGACGATGCCAACAGAGTTGCTTCTATAATTGGAGACTCGAAAGGGATAGGTGTGGTAAACATCAATATGAGACCATACTACGTGGAAGGATCAAAAACCCTTGCGTATGAGGTAGCTGAGCAACTTGATTGGCAGATCCCAGATAACTTGGTTATTCCTGTTGGAAGCGGGGCAATGCTAAACGCAATATGCAAAGGGTTTGAGGAGTTACAATTACTTGGATTAGTTGACGAAAAAAGAGATTTCAAGATTACTGCCGCGCAACCCCATGGATGTGCTCCTATAGTTGATGCTTTTAAGAAAAAGAGTGATGAGATTACTCCAGTGGAAAGTCCAAATACAATTGCAAAAAGCTTAGCTATAGGTGACCCAGGCGACGGACTGTATGTCTTGAAAAGACTAAGCCAGTACAATGGAATTGCGGAGGAAGTTACGGATGAGGAAATTGTAGAGGGAATCCTAATGCTCGCACGGACAGAAGGTATATTCACTGAACCTGCCGGTGGTGTAGCTATAGCGGTTCTTAAGAAGTTAGTTGAAAGCGGAAAAATTGATAAAGATGAAAGAATAGTGTGCTATATTACAGGAAACGGACTGAAGGCTGCAGAAGCAATTACCGGCGTACTACCCAAACTTAAGAGTGTAAAACCAGATGCACAAACAGTTTTGGCAATGATTAGATGAATTAAATATTCTCAAATACATTATAATATATAGTCGGAAGAACAAGAAGATAAAAATGGCCAAGATCGAGTTTGTCGTTCCCTCAGTTCTCAACAAAGGCGCTGGAGAGAAAAAAATCTTATTAGAAGCAGTGACTCTACAAGACGCTTTTTCCAAAGTTTCCGATCAAATGGGCGAAGATTTTAAGCGTAGGGTATTTGATCTCCGTGGGAAACCCCGTCCTCTCATCAACATTTATGTTAATGGCAAAAATACACGATTCGGTGGCAATGGAATGACTAAGTCTTTGGCCGATGGTGACTCGATACATATTTTGCCAGCCGTTGCTGGGGGAGCGGAAATATCCCGCGAAGATATGCAGCGTTACTCTAGGCAGATAATGCTCGAGGAGATCGGATTTGAAGGAATGGGAAAACTTCGTAATGCACATGTCTCGGTCATAGGAGTGGGTGGAATTGGAAATCCTGTAATAACTCAACTGACCGCAATGGGAATAGGCAAGCTAAAAATAGTCGATAGGGATGTGATAGAGATCTCCAATCTGCATAGGCAACACCTGTATACCGACGATGATATTGGCAAGGTAAAGGTTGAAGCTGCCCTAGAAAGGTTAAGAAAGATAAATCCTCAAGTCGAAATTGAAGCAATTCCTACATCTGTCACCCCCTATACTGCAGAAGACCTGGTTAAGGGAAGTGATATCGTTATAGACGCTCTAGATAGTATTGAGGCAAGGTATGCTATAAACGATGCATGTATAAGACAAAATATCCCGCTCATATACGCTGGGGCGTTGGGAATGCTAGGCTCAGTTTGTACCATATTGCCAAATAAAACTGCATGTTTGCGTTGCATGTTCCCTGAACTGGAGGAAGACGAAATGCCCACTTGCAGCACGGAAGGAGTACACCCGTCGATATTGTACCTAGTGAGCGGCATCCAAGTATCTGAGGCAGTAAAGTTGATAACAGGACAGGAACCAACCCTCGCAAATACTCTCCTCTATGTCGACTTGACTAATCTTTCCTTAGAAAAAATACAGATGTCAAGATATGAAGACTGTCCTTCCTGTGGACCTAAGAAAAAAGAGGCAAATGCATTAATGGCACAAATTTACCAAAAAGGGACACAATTCAAAGGTGGGTTGGATGATACTATTGTGAGACAAAAGGATGAAGTTATGTTAGTCCAAGAACAGAAGCAACTAATAATAGAAGAACTTTGTGGCAGAGACATGGGTAAAAGAACGTTTACAATTACTCCAACAAACCGGCTGTCATCTGACCCGATAGATCTGGCCGGGATAATAAGAAATGCAAACGCAACAGGATTCAGAGTTAAGACAAGAGGCAACATGGGTGTCACTGCAATAAGCAACGTTACCGAGAAGAATAGTAATAATATTAGTTCACCTAGACTCTCGGTTAGCTTTTTGACAAGTGGTGCTGCTACAATAGTTGGAGCAAAAAGCGAGCAAGAAGCCTTGGCTATTTATCGGGATTTTGCTAATGAAAAAGATTGAAAATTCATCTTGTTCAAATTTCTGAAAAAATTCATGTGACAAAATAATAACAAGAGTCGATCATTTAATAGTTATATTATCCTACCTTATGCAAACAATCTCAATTAATATATAGACACGAATAGTTTATTATTACAATAGATGTCACTTAGAGATGGTAATAATGGCAATGACCCTTTGGTGAGTCCAGAACAGTTGCTAAATGGGGAGAAACTGGAAAGTATAGATTTCCTTCAAATTAGATATACTGATGTCCCTGGTAGATTTCTAGCCAAATATCTTCATCTAAATGAAGATGCAGACTCGTTGTACGATTCATTAAGAGGAAGCGTTGGGGTGGATGGCTCTTCAGTAAAAGGTTTTGCGGACATAGAAGAATCAGATCTACTGCTCGTACCCGACAGATCCACAGTTAGATTAACACCTATTTCATCAAATTACAGAACCGCTATGGTAATTGCGGATGTATACAAGGGATACAACTCCGGTAGATTAACTAAGGATCCAAGATATGTGTCGCAGAGATTGGAAGAATATCTGGCTGAAAATAGAATGCAGTGTCAGTTAGGCTCTGAAGTTGAATGTTTTATTTTTGACAGCATTAACTTTAAGCATGATGGTAATATCTTGAATCCTCTGGTTGTTTCATCTGAACAATACGAACACGGTAAATATCCAATACGGAGAAAGGGTGGATATGACGCCCCTCCGTTTCAGGACTCACTAATCGAATTCAGATTTGAAGTAGCCGAAATACTAAGAAGATATTATGCCATACAGGTGACAAACCTAAACCACGAAGTAGCAAGTAATGGACAGATCGAAATTAATTTTATGCATAACACACTCACAAGGTCAGCGGATAACGTGCAAACTTTCAAGGATGTTGTGAGAAATATTGCAAAACAATACAACAAGGTGGCAACATTTATGCCTAAACCAATATTCGGTCAAGGAGACCCAGATATTGATAGCGATAATGGGTCAGGAATGCATACAAGTATAAGTTTATGGAGCGGAGGATCATCAACTTCGTCTTCATCTTCATCTTCATCCTCGTCTGATCGATCGTCATTTAAGTCAGGAATCAACATATTCTACGATCGAGACGATAACTATGCAGAATTGAGTCAGTCTGGTCGATATTTCATCGGTGGAATTCTAGAACATGCACCTTCATTAGCTGCAATCGTAGCCCCAACAGTAAATTCATATCAGCGTATGATACCCGGATTTGAAGCTCCTGTCTATGTAGCTTGGTCGAGGGGAAATAGATCTGCCATTGTAAGGGTTCCAGTTAATGAAAAGAATATTTCCAAATCAAAACGAATTGAATTCAGAGCCCCAGATCCATCAGCCAATCCGTACCTGGCATTTTCGTCGATAGTCGCGGCTGGTCTTGATGGGATCAAGAAGAAAAGGGATCCCGGCAGCTCTGTTGATAATGATATTTATAAGATGTCTGAGCAAAATAAAGCTAGTCTCAGAATAAAATCACTTCCAGGGACCCTTACAGAAGCGCTTGAAGAACTAAAGTGCGATTCTGAGTATCTGGACTTGTTTTTCAGCACTGACCTTTTAGAGACTTATTCGATGCTTAAAAAGGAAGAAGTTAAAGAAGTAGAAGGACAAGGATCCTCGTCTTCTCATCCTGTTTCATCACGATTGAAGCTCTTTATGCGATACTACGACGTATGAATTAGATTGCTCGAGAAAAGGTAATGATGAGGATTTTCAACCAATTACAGTGGACATGATATATTTAATTCGAAACCCATGTATATGCGAATAGTATTCTTTTGAATTTCGAATTGAGATCTGCAAGGTAATGATAAACTTTGTGATACTTGAATTTTTAAATCGAGGTAAAGTCCTAATAATATTTAAGATCCTATGAGAACAATGTTTATGGGATCGTGTCCACTGCTGTTCACGACATAGTTCTTAGAAATATTTGCCAAGAAGATATACCCAAGATTCTTGCTATACAAAGACAATCGTATCCAGAAGTTGCAAGCGGATACCTATACGCACCACTATTCTTAGAGAACCATATCAATTTATTTTACGAAGCACAATTCTGCGTGGAATTAAATGGCGATATAATTGCGTCCGCGACCAGTTTAAAGGTATCATTGGATTCTGAGCATATCGAACATACTTGGTACGAAATTATTTCGAAGTTTGGTAGACCTTCCTCGAGGCCTTCTATTCAGGGTGATAGTCTGTATGCCGATGATATCGTGACGCACCCTAATTTTCGACATTTAGGAATTGGAACCCTCCTTTTTGACGCCAGAAAACAGGTTGCAAAAAAATATGGGTTGAGGAGAATAATAGGTGGAGGACGAATACCGAATTACAGTAAGTATGCTCATGAAATATCAGCGCAAGAATACGTAGAAAGAGTCAGGGAGGGGAGGATATACGATCCCGTGCTTTCGTTCCAACTAGAAAACGGATTCAAAGTTATCAAATTACTTCCAAACTATCTATATGATCCCAGCTCGTTACACTACGCCACATTTATCGAATGGATTAATTCGACATATAGAAAATGAAGTGTAAGAATTTTCGAGGGAGAAAAATTATTTGGTAATACACGCTCAGTTTTGTATCTATTGGTGTACTAATTGTAACGGATAAGTAGGACACTAAGAAACGCTCCTTTTGTTGTTCTTATCTGGTTGCACTGCCGATAATCTTTAGGGTCGCATCAATAATCTCATTGTGTGGTACTATAGTTTCCATAGACACCCGTAGCACATATCGTCCAAGCGGAAATGATGCAAGCTTAACCTTCTCCCTTACCGAGTAGCTATATAGCGTTTTTCCAAAATCCTTGTCAAAATCTTTCCGCATCTCACTTCGGAGTGCAAATTCTATATACAGTTCCGCGGAGTCGTTTTCCATTGGGCTTAGACCTTCCCTCATTCCTCCAGCAACCAGTTTACCCATCTTGTCGATGACACCGGCAAAACGTATGCCAGTATGACATGAAAAAATGCTCTCGCAAAGTTTCTGATAATGAGCATAATTCATAAATCTAGTCGCTAAGGATCAATTTTTCCTGGCAAATATGAATTTTTATTATTGAAAAGTCAATGCTTTGCTTAATGCCTATCAACAAAGGCGTTTTTAGCGTTCGTGTTAAGCCGTTCCCTCACTAATAATCCACCTTGATTAGGCATTATTACCTGGCGTAGGTCAACCTTAATCCATCCGCAAAACTACTCAGGTTGTTGGTTCTAAATATAGCCGAAACTACTATGTTCTTCAGAACGACATAATAACGAGGTTAATATCATTCCTAAGAACTTGTTGATAGAGCGCTATACTAAGAAGCGCAGGAGGACACCGATATTTCTAACAAGGCTTCCATTTTCATGAGATTCGGAATGGGTTGGGAATGCATGACTTACAAACTAGGCCATAGCTAGATAATAAAGAGTAAATAGTGATCGGTGCAATATATGCGTACAAACTTAAACCATAAAAGCCTTGTAACGCAAGTGGCATAGGATATGCGATTAAAAAAATTTCCAAGTCTAAATACCAAGCATTTCAGCTGTAAATACGTATAGTTGCTATCCGGCCTAAGAACATATATTCATATATAGTGGAACTCCCAATCGGCCAATTATGCTAGGAGATAGGGATGTTAGAAAAATGATCGAGAAAACATTTGATAAAATTTACAATAATTTAGAAATTGTCTCTCGCAATAACGATCCAGATACTATTCATGTTCTTGAAGCATCTAGATGTACCCGATTATCATATTATGAACGCAAAGATCCAAATTCTTCTCAAGGTAACGTCAATAAAGTTTCCATTTTGTTGAAGGATGGCATAAGACGTTCATTTAATAATGTAGATGGAGATTACAAAGTTGAAAACCTAACTATTCGGGGAACCGCAGATTCAATAATAGATAATCAGTACGTGGTAAGATTCGAGCTTGTGACCAAGCTGCCTGAGACTCCGCATCCACGAGATTTACTATATCTCAATGCATGTCTATTTATATTCGACAAGATTGATGGCGTGTTGATTTATATGACTCCGGAAGGACAAACATTGGAATTTTTTGTGACAAAAAATAATCGAATGTTTGAAGAAGTTGTAAGGCGGGCAAGAATTCTAAGCACACTTCTCAAGGAAAACAAAGTACCGATAATTGAACCATCTGATCTATGCTTGAGCTGCAGATATTATGAGAGATGCTATTACAGAGAAAGAAAAATCTCCAGTTTCTCATTGGAAAGTTTATTCGGTCGTGGAAAAAAAGAGTAAACAAAATCTTATAGCAAAATATCAAGTAAATTAAATATTTCAGAGTATTAGGTTTACATTAGGGTTACTGAGAGCCAAATTTGCTTTATTTATAACTACCTCAGGTAACCCCGTAAATACCAGTTATGGTGTGACAAAATGGATGTGAATAATTAATCGATTATAAAGCCATGTTTCCTAACAGTATCATATATACTGGTATTTTCTCAAGCCCCGCCTAACGCTCCGCTTCGATTATTTGAGACGGATACACTTTTACTGGTTCTCTTGAATCTACTTCCAAATAATATAGCAACCAGTCCTATAAAGAAGCCCGTCGTAGCTGCATACATAAAAACTTCCTCTGCCATGAACGGAAGTCTATTCGTCAACTATTATGTTTTATTGTTATTATTTTTTGTACAATGATATTATCACAAAATGCTAATGAAATGTTAATTCAAAATCCCTGTCTGCTCCAGTTGCTTCAATGGTGGATGTTTGTTTGTACGAGTAGGTCCCATTTATTGTATACCCAGCAGTCCCATTGAGTATTTTGTTTAGATCAGTTAATGGTAGATCACTGGGTTGCAATTGATGTGAATCCTTGAGATTTATAGTGCTATTAGATATAATCGGAAAAACCGATTCTTGAGAAGCCACAAAACCTTCAAGTTTTTCACCAATATCTCCAGAGGCGATTCGTTCATTATCTGTGTAAACATTATAGGTTATTGCTTCCAAGATTACTGTAGACTTGTTTGGGTTAAAGGCGCTGAATTGAACTTGGAAATTTATTCCATTTTGTTGATCTCGTTCTGCAGTAACGTTTTCCACTGATATATTTATTACTTCAGGACTGCTTAATGAATCTTGAATATTTGTCTGTTGCTCCTGTACATTCGAACCGGGGGTGGATAAGCGAGGAATGATAAGTATTACAACGGCCACCACAATTATACCCGCACCCAAGGCGTATATGGCCTTTCTATTCATGTGATAAATTATGTAATGTCGTTCTTTATATATTGCGACATACACGAGTATTGGATATTCTTTATCATAGGCTACAACCAGATTTACAAAATAGATCTAGTGAGAATAACCAGTCACAATTAGTCCAAATGAATTAATCAGGTTCAGGCTAGCATTCACTGGTGTATCTTTAGAATTAAATGATGGAGACTTTCAGCACTTTCTAAATAAGAAAACTTACGTAAAAAATATGCATATGGACTATAAAGAAGCTACACGGTCAAGAATCTTATGAGTTTTGACCCCAGTTCCCTAGCACCCCTTGCAGCCTATGTTGGGATTGGTGGAGCTGCAGGTTTTCTAATGGGGTATGGAATTAAAAAGGTAATGAAGATTCTGCTCATAATAGGTGGTTTGATTCTAGTCGGATTTATTTATTTGGGGTATCACAAGGTATTAAATATAGACTGGAACAAAATTTATTTTTCTGTAGAAGATGGTCTATCAGGAATTGTCAATATGACAAGTGGAAAGATTTCACCCGAATTTCCATCAGGGGGTGACCAGTTGATATCTGCAGCATTTACAAATTATGGAATACCAATAACAGGAAGCATAGCAGCAGGCTTTGTAATTGGTTTTATAAAGGGCTAATGCTTACTAGGTAGAGGATCTAATCTACAAAAAAAGTCTAATGATTTAACGCTGTAATAATTTATTAGTCCCGTCTATGTACACCTTTCGATTTGGAAGAGGAATCATCTATTAGATACAAAATCTATCAAATAACGGACAAGGGATCGAGCATTTCCATGGCTCTCAGCGAGGATATAGAACTTGAAAATGTTTCCCAACAACAGATGATGTTAGAAGCTATCGATAGGGCAATAGCAGACAAAGAAGTTAAGGAGCAGATTAAGCCAATACTAGAAGCGATTCTCCGATCTCAGCCTCAAACAGTCGTAAAGACTTACTTACAAACGCTTGTTCAGGTTTCGATGCCGAAAAGAAGATATGAGAAGATAGGCAGTCCAAGGGTCGGAGACAGGCTCTTAATAGATATCAGAAAAATCAGCTCGTGATTATTTATCGTCTTAAGGTAAAATCCTACATGAGGGACACGAGATAGGTTACGGCCCAATCTTATCATCATCCTTTCCAAGGCGTTTTTGCAATTGTTCTAATGAAACGAGAGGAAGAGAACAGGAGAAGTCTTTGCATACGAAAGCATGCTCCGCATCGAGCGGCTCTTTGTGAGCGCCGATTTTTTTTGTCTGTTTATTAATATCCACCTTTTTTCCATCAAAGAATGGATATTTGTTTAGACCGTCGAGTTGAAACTGATCGTTTATGATAGCCGTTATACTGTTAGGGATAAATTGTTTGCCAAGCCAATTACTCATTTGTGCTGAGTCTGTCGATTTTTTCGAATTTGTTCCTATGATCGTTATCTCTATAGGTTTTTTGATGTAAAGATAGATCGCATTTAGGAGTTGTCCAAAGCCAAATGGGTTCTCACCTGCAGCTTTTGCTCCTACACTCATGATTTGTTCAGCCTTGAGTAAATAATTGCTATTCCGCGTTATGTGGTATAGTCGAACTAGTGCTAAAGCAGCCATCGAATTACCACTTGGGATAGCAAGGTCATACAAACTCTTAGTTCTAACAATGAGCCGTTCGTGGTCATCAGATGTAAGAAAGAAATTTTTCTGTTCTTCATCCCAAAAGTGTTTTATCATGAAATCAGCATACGATATTGCCTTTTCAATGTACCTTGCGTCGGTATTAGCTTCAAATACATCTAATAGGGCACTAATATAAAACGCATAATCGTCCAAGTAGGCGTTAAGCTTCGAAACTCCATCTCTATAAGTTCTTCGAAGCCTGCCATCCCTAGTACCCATCTCATCTTCAATAAACTCGATTCCCCTTTTAGCATGATTAAGATAGGTTAGATTATTAGTTATTCTATAAACCTTGGTAAAGGCCGATATCATTAATCCGTTCCATGAGGTTAGAATCTTGTCATCTCTCCCCGGCTTTGTCCTTTTTTCTCTAAGTGCAAAAAGTATCTTTGAAACATGCTGGAGTACTTGTTCTATTTCTTCTTGTGACTTGCCATAATTTTTTGCAATCTCCTCAGTAGACTTCATAATATGAAGAATATTCTTCCCTTCAAAATTACCGGCTTCTGTTATACCGTAATATTCACAGAATATATCCACATTCTTCTTTTCATCCACTATAGAGTGAATAATTTCCTGTTTTGTCCAAGTATAGAATTTTCCTTCTTCACCTTCTGAATCGGCATCTTGTGAGGAATAAAATCCGCCTCTAGGAGATGTCATTTCTCGTATGACGTAATCCAATGTTTTTTCCGCGGTTTCAAGATAGCTCTTATTTCCACTGACTTGATATAGCTCGGCATACAACTGAGTTAGTAAAGCATTATCGTAGAGCATTTTCTCAAAGTGTGGAACTTGCCATCTCTGGTCTGTTGAATATCTAGCAAAGCCACCACCAAGTTGGTCATGGATACCTCCACGAATCATTTTGTCAGCTGTATACATCACAAAATCCCTAAATCGTTTAACTCCAGAAATATCATAGTAACGTAACAAAAATAAAAGGTTAGACACATTTGGAAATTTTGGTGCTTGTCCAAATCCGCCGTAAACATTATCAGCCATATGTAATAAGCCGATAGCTGCCTCTTCTAGGGTTGAACGGCCAGTTTTCGAGATTGCATCTTGATGTCCCTCTTGGGAAGATTGGATGTCTCGTGCACTACTTGTTAAAGCATGCATGAATTCTGCTGTCGCCGACTGAATTTCTTGCTTTCTATTTGCGTACGCTTCAGATAATTGCGCTAGAATGGTACCGAAACCAGGCATCCCGTACCTACTATCTTTTGGAAAATAAGTACCGACATAAAATGGCTTTTGGTCTGGAGTTAAGAATACTGATAGAGGCCAACCTCCATTTCCGATGGCAAGCTGAGCTACTCTCTGATAAATATCATCCAGGTCTGGCCGTTCCTCTCTATCGACCTTAATATTGATAAACTTTTCATTCATCAAACTGGCGATTGTTTCATCTTCAAATGATTCATGTGCCATCACGTGACACCAATGGCAGGCACTATACCCTATACTTATAAAAATGGGCTTGTCCTCCTTTATGGCTATCTGAAGAGCTTCATCTCCCCATGCATACCAATCAACTGGATTGTGAGCATGCTGTAAGAGATACGGACTACTCTCGTTGATTAATCTATTTGGTTTTGAATTTTTGGCACCAGTATGATCATCGTTAATGCTCTGATCTTGCATTAATCATATCTAACAATAATGTTATTTATAATGTGCATATTCTACAGTTAAATATTTGCCGTTCATTTAAAAATTAGCAACTAAATGTCATAGCAGATCTCTTCAGTCGCTTATCACAATTTTTATCAGTACCCGTGTAATCCTGCCGCGCACAAGTGTTACAAAAAATCACGTGAATATTGAGATTTTCGAAAGTTAATACCTGGCACAAACTACTTGAACCAGATCCCAAGCCAGCTAAAGGAATATCTGTGATTATATTATGTTTACGAGTTCTGAGTTTAGCGCAAGTCGATAAATCTCTATGCTGCAACAATCCACAAGTTCTATGATACGAAGGACAATGTTTTACTTAATTGGAAAAAGATTCACTTCTTTGAACCTAAGCCAGAATTAAGATCGCTATTCAAAATTGGCATCATCAAAAATCCTGCATACGGGCTTTACTACTACCATCGTTAATGAATATTGCCAACAAGACAAAGGGTACCGATACAATTGCTGTTATGATGGTTAGCGTTCTCAGAGAGTTCGGATCAATAGGATACCCCCAAGCTGGCAAGAAAGGAATAGGAAAAATAATCACAATCCAAATCCCTACTAAAAAGAGAAACATCTTCCATCTGCTTTTCAATCTGGAACGTATGGAGGCCATTATATGTTAGTGTGGTAAGGACAGAGTGGTTTTTGTTCCGAGCAGAGATTAGTTCGTTTCATTATCAATATTGTACTGAGACACAGCAATATTAGAACATTATTGTTGCTTTCATTAGTGTAGTTTTTATTTGCCCAACTCCAGTATAGATTTACTACAACCAGCACTACTGACTTAGGTCCCTTATTATTACCCGACATAGGCATCTGACGCATTCTATAAGAGACTACAATGGAGATACAATAAAGGATCTATTTTCTACCCTAGCGCTAACCATATGTTATTAGGGAGGCTTGAACATTATGGTAAGATGGATATACTTGACCAAATGTACTCGTTGTAGTGCTGATTCAGCTGAAACCTATTCTTGTCGGCACACCAGCGAAATGATATTGTGTAACGAGTGTTATCAAGAGGTTCATTGGCTTCAAACATGATTATTTAGCAAACCCTGAGTTATAGTTGAGTTGATCAGATAACTGCATATTTAGGTCTAAATTTAGTTTAGATATATGCTCGGTATGAGAAGGTATAAAAATAAGATAGCTGCAACAGGTGCTGCGAAAATTATATTGGCTAGCATTGACGCTATGAATGAAATTATGGAAAGGATGTTTAGTACAGTTAGACAGAGTCTCAAAGATGAGCGCGATAAAATTGTTAATACCATAAAGGAAGATCTGAACTCAGCAAAACAAAAGGCGTTATCTAGAATGAAGTAGCCATAGAAATCTAGTCCTATCTACTTTAGTATTTATAAAATGACCACTGCTCTGGGGACTCGATTACTTTGCAGCCCAAGTTAAAATAATATCCTTTTAATACCCAAGCTAACAAGTTAGCCTTATGACCGGGCCAGACAGGCATCCTACTACGAAAACAACCCAGTAGCGGACTACGTTACCCACCGACGTAACACTTGCTCGCATGTTTATTCACTATGATAGATTTTCTCGATAATTTCTATATTTTCTTACTTCTCAATCTAGTCAAGAATCGCAGCTACATGATTTACTAAATCTTCTATCGCTTTTGGTTTTCTAATAAAATATTTGAATTCGTCTAGCATAGGAAATGATTCCTTAAACTCTTCCCGGTAGTCTTCAAATGCGGTAATAAAACATACCGATACCTTGTCATCAATATCTCTCATTTTTCTATACAGATCAAATCCGTTCATTATAGGCATTCGAATGTCTAACAGTAATAAACCATAGAGATTTGGCTTGAAATGATCTAATGCAGTTTTGGGATCGGTATATGAGTCAACTTCATAGCCATTCATTTCTAGAATCATTTTAAAGACAGAAATCACATCTACTTCATCGTCTACCAGAAGGATTCTCCGCAACGGTTTGGTTTCATTACCGTTACTTCTAGTGTCTGTAGATGGCATCTTGTATGTATCTATTATATTTTAACCAATGACATATGTAACAATTTCTAAGGCATTAGATCTAAAGTGGTTCCTTCAATTTTCATCCGATTAAAAAAGTCCATATGAGGTGATCCGGGAAAAGTTCAAAAAGAATTTGGTAGACGGAATGATTCTTTCCGCAGACTCGTAAGTCCAGAGGCAACATGCTATGACTATCTCATAAACCTCACTAGTTAGGGGATTTTCTTTTTCATGGCTTTTTATCGGCATATAGAAGCTAAAATCGGAGTAAACTAACGCAGAGGTTTAAAAATCAATTGGATGGATTAAATCCTATTTAAAGAATAGCATGCAATAATTCTACGTAAGTCAATCATTATATATAAAAAATATAGTCTCACTTAGCTTCTTGTCACAGACGTATAAATAAGTATCTGAAAAGGTAAAAGTATCTCTGTGTATCATATAATTATGAAAAGCATTAATGAAAACCGGATCAGACTGACGAGGGTTTCGAATGAAATGAGACCAAATGGACGATAGAATTAAGCGGAGGCGAAACATCGCACCTCAGCTTATCATCTTAGGATTTGGATTGGTTGGGGGATTGGTATCATCATAGCTATTAGTGGTCTAATATTAATGGTAGAAAAGATAACTGGGGTACCTGTGGGTACATTCTACATGGTGCTTATGGCTGCGATTACAGGGCTCCAAGGCTATTCTGTTCTTATGATTGCGATCGGATTGTCATTACATCTCATTTGCGGAAGTGTTCTTGGAATAATCATGGCAATTCCCTTTGCTTACTCTAAAAAAAGTTCAATATTTCAGTATGCACCTGTCTACGGACTGATATTCGGGTTGGCGTCATGGATGGTATTGTTTCTCCCTATCACACTCGGGATGGTTCTGCCCTTTATAGGCTCAATTGAAATTCAACCCATATCGCAGCAAGTACCTACTGGTCCAGTTGCATCGATTGACAACAGTAAATTATTGGAATTATCAAGCGAAATAACATACGGGGCTCTTCCATTCAATATGTTTTATGGATTAGTCGGAGCAATTGTCATAAAGTCCCTATGTGAAAGATATCTGAAAAGGAAAAGATTCTTAGAACACTCATTAAAAAATGCTGACTAGTGTTTTGCCTGGACAAACAATCCTGACCCAGCGTTGAGCTGTGTTTAGCCGACTTGAGAAACGAACTTAAGGTTTTTTCAGAGGGCAGCAATGGAGCTGGTGGAATATCGATTGTTATGTCTTTCAAAATTACCATTTTGTGATAGGTAGTTCCAATCAATAGTTCACGACAAGGATCAGAAGAATGGAAGGGGTTTACTGTATGTTCAGCTTGGTATAGCTAGTAATGTCAGGGCTTCCTCTGATATAGATGCCTTCTCACTATTCGTCCCTTCATTTACACATATAGTCCAGCCACTGCAGACATTCTTCTGTCCTATGTCCTGTTCAGTGCTTGTTTCACTTTCATCAGCTTCCTGTGCATAAGAGGCAATTGGCGTCAGTATGATGGAGTATCCAAGCAGGGCTAGAAATAGATATGTGAATACGAATGCTGTAAATCTGAATAATGATTGAGAATTCATACTATTAACTAGATAATTGTTATTGTATTTTTGAATTAGGAAACCTAAAACCTCCTTCTTATTATAGTTAGACAAAGGGGATGAAGATGAGATAGTTAAATCATGGAATCTATGTCCCCCAAAGCCTTATCATGATATTAAATATAAATTCGACTTTTAGAACCATTGTTTCAATGATTGATTCCATTTGTAAATTTGCAAGAGACATCTATTTGAGGCTTGCATTTTATCTTATAAGTCACGTGACCTTTATGTTACAACACTAATGAAGCTGAATTCAAGCATCTCTTATGTTTCTGTCAACAAGGCGAGCAGAGTACTCGGACAATTCATAATACAGAATAGAGTGCTCAAATATGAGACAGTATCAGTCCAGAACTGTTACAAACGTGTACTGGCTGAAAATATTGTAGCTGACAAAGATATCCCAGCGTTTGATACTTCGCATATGGATGGATATGCGGTAAAGGCTGATGATATAAATTATGCCTCAAAAAAAAGCCCTGTTGTTCTCAGGGTCAAAGAGGAGAAAATCCGACCTATGAAAGCTGTTCCTCCTGATTATATTATTCAAAGGCTAGAGGCATTTCGTATAAGTACTGGTGGATATCTGCCTCGGGGAGCAAACACCGTTGTGCCAGTAGAGGATACCCAAACGTCGAATCGAAAAAATGAAGTTCGGATCATCAGGGTCCTTCCAGCAGGATCATTTGTGTATCCAAAGGGCCGTGATGTAAAGAAAGATCACGAAGTGTTGAAACGAGGAAGAATATTGAGGCCCCAAGACATCGGGTTACTGGAATCGCTATACTTTACAAAAATTAATGTCTTCAGGAGGCCACGAATAGCCATTATATCTACTGGTAGCGAGCTTACAAGTAGCAAGAAAAACGTAAAATCAGGAAAGACACTGGAGAAACATAGTAAAATAATATCTAAATTGGTCGAAGAAGTGGGTGGGATCCCATTCAGGATGGGCATAGTTCCAGATGACCTTAAGAAAATACGAAACAAAGTTGAACAGGCCATTTCCCGGTCGGCGGATCTGATTTTAACTCTCGGAGGTTCATCCATTGGAGAGCATGATCTAGTAGAAGCGGCGATAAAATCTATGAGTGTTCCACAAATATTTTTCCACGGGATCAAGCTGGACCGAGGTAGGGTAACTGGAGTGGCAATTAGTAAGGGTCGGCCAATAATTATTATGCCTGGTCCGATCCAGGGTGCTATCAATGCCTTCATCGTATTTGCCTGTCCCGTCATTAAGTTGTTATCTGGGCAATATATGGGAAAACCCATAACACTAGATGCAAGGATGGGCCGGAAATGGGTTGCTCGCAAGAGATTTCCAAATTTCTTAAAGGTGGTCTATGTACATCTAAGGAATAAAGAAAATGGAGAGTATGAAGCTGATTGCGTCCCCGGAGATACTGAAACTTTAACGACATTTACTAGGTCTAATGGTTATATTATTGTCGATGAAAAGACCACTTGCATCAAATCCGGAGCAAGAGTTAAAGTTAACCTATTGCCCGGACTTTCCTATGTTAACGGTCAGTTGGAAATCTAGAATGCATAATCGAGTCCGGGAACACTACCAATCCTGCCGCTAAGCTGTGCAGTTTTTGATAAGATGGCTTGTCATTAAGGCAGTCAAGTTGCAATCCTAGATGTCCAAGAACCGAAGCCTACTATATTATTGGCAGATACAACCTGATTAAATTGATTTAACTACAAACGGTACCGTGGTTTCAGATGCTTTGAAGTATGTAAATGGTAAGGCTGAGAAGTTAGTCGAAGGAGCAAAAGATCTGTCTACGAAGAAGAGGAAGAGGAAGAGGATTATAAAACTACTATGACTTCGGAAACAGAAGAAACAACTACAACCCGCTCTTCCAGTGATTCATAAAAAATAAGGGGTTTGGGTTAGTCAGTGTCTGTAGCGGTTTCTGTTGCTGCTGCGTCGTCAGTGTCTGTTGCTGCTGCGTCGTCAGTGTCTGTAGCAGTGTCTATAATAATCATACCCTCATCTTCTTGTCCACAAGCCTGCTCGCCTACCCCGGCCTTGATCAGGTTCTGGCCACAATTGAAGTTGAGTGAGTCGCCACTTCCAGTGTTCTTTTGTTTCACTGATTGGTCTGTGCTGGTTTCACTTTCGTCGCTATCAGCATAAACCGCCATTGGGGCTGTTAATATGATTCCTGTCAACGCGGCTGTGGTTAAGAGAGCTGCAATCGGTAACATCTTTTGATTCATATTTAAGTAGATATCATGTCAGATTATATCTCGATTGAGAAGCTAATTTCTATACTGAGTAGGGTGATTCATTGTGTAGTTTCATTTTCTCCTATAGTGTTCTAGTGATTCATAAAAAAAGTGAGTGAGATTAAGGTTTTTCTTAATCGTCATTCTCATCGAATTCGAAGGCGCCGGTGAAGTCACATTCGCGGTCGTCATCACCTTGGGGGTTAAAAGAGTTTTGAGCGCCGCCGATTTGAGGTACTTCACTAGCACCTACGCCGCCACGGCTTTCAGTTACTTCATTAGCACATGGATTTGCTTGCGCTTTTTGTACAGAACTTGGAAGTACTGTTAGTCCAGCTACTAGCACTGTAGCTACTGTTAATACTGCTGCCATTAAGACAGTTGTTTTATTCATTGAAAGAGGGTATGAAAGTATACGTATTTTTGAGCTAAGAAGGATAGGGCTACTTTTTCGTAGTAGATATATCTAGAGTACTTATTCTAGACTATCGGGCATATCGGACGGATATATACAAGGTGCCTACAATCCAGGACTCAGTAAATACTAAAAGCTTTCTCCCTCATAATAAGAACATCGTGACATTCAGAGACCTTCAAAAGGTATTGCAATCAAAACCCGATTACTACAGCTCACAACAATCAGAGATGCTGGATAGGCTTAGAGGTAAACCATTGTGGGTCTGGAATCATGGTAGACATGATGGTTACATGCGGATTATGCCTAAAGATTGTGCTTTAGCCCCAGCTAGCTAGTGTGAAATATCGTATTAGCAATAACAAGCTTGCTAGGGGATGGAGATGCTGCAGGCGACATTAGATATGTCGCAGTTTCTTTATGGGTGCTCTCAATACAATACCAACTAGGATGTAGGTTAGGTTAGTTCTCCCATAGACCTGCTTCTGCAGGTGGAACCAAACTTAGTAAACCAATCCCAACTCCACCACTAAGTAAGGCGACAAATATTGCAAGTGATTTTCGAAGATTTGGTGTCTTCATATTTCTTTTATGGAGGTTGTACGGTATAAGGTCAAATCAGCTTCGCTCATTAGCTATTATGGAAGCTGCTTATCAAGCCCCTGAGATGGAGGGACGAAGAACTGCAGGAGTTTTTTCTCTTCTCCAACTAACCGTATTGTCTTTCTTGTAGTTGATCCTTTACACTTCTATCCAAGCTAAACCTTGGAGTAATAGCCCATTCCCATAACTCGTCAAATGGTTTTTTAAAGTCTTCATATCTTTCAATCCCTCTATCCGGACTATCTCCAGCGCTTTCATTCTTAATACTCAGGGATATCTTAGGTCTACGCAGCGTCCATAACTGTTCTAGGTTTTCAAGTGTAAAAGGCAGAGTATGTTCTTTGGTGTAGACAACTGATGTTGCCATTCTCTCAAACTTTTGAAATGGATTATTTGGGTCGTTATCGATCGTGTTCTTCGTCTTATCTTTAACAGGTTGATAAGAAAAGTTAGGCTTATCATAGATCTCTGGACAGACAAAACTCTTGCTAATCTCGTTACCATATCTGTCTAGACCTGTCCAAGTTTGTGTACTTGCGAGCCACTCAGTGCCATCAGCCTTTTTTATTCTAATGATAGAATCTACTTCCGTTAGAGGATAGTTCTTTGGTTTTTCTCCATCTTTAAAGTCTGCAGGTACAATGCCAAGTGCCTTCAGGTTTTCTAGCTGAAAGAACTCATCGGTGTTGGGATTTTTTACTTGTGAGAACCACTTTTCTTCTGCCATTTCCTCGCCGAAAAAACCGGCAGGAAAAGTATCCTTATATTTGAGGTCAGGGGATTTCTGGGGTTCCTTGTTGAATATATCCCGTATCCTTCAATAGTTAGTCATAATGTTGCTATAATATGGTAGCCAGTACCTTTAAGTCTTGCCCTATAGTTAATCACTATTGACTCTTAGCTTAGCAAACCTAGTCCTATACCTAAGAGTCTTCCTAAGAGTAGAAAAAAAATAAGGGATCGACTCTCAGTCTTATTCCTCATCTGCTGGAATTATCTGAGTTATCTTAAGTAATTCCGTGTCCGCTGCATTTATCCCTTGGAAAGCTTTTAGCGTATCAGCGTTGCCTGCGGCATCTTCAGCCGCGTCAATATGATTCCGTACCGCTATTAACTGTTGGCCATCAGGGCTGTCCTCTCCTCCAACTCGCGTCATGAGGATATTTAGCTCAGTCCTAGCAGAACCTAGGTCGCTAACCGCTCCGGCAGGATCATTATCTTGTACGGTATCACGTGCAGCATTTAGGTTATCTTTTAGTGTGTTGAAATCTTCCTGTGAAAGACCTGCCATTGCACTGGTTTGGTTTCCTGCTGCAGCTCCCGTTTGATTGGATGCGGCAGCTGTGGCATTTGTGGCGTTTTGTTGTCCCGTTTGATTGGATGCGGCAGCTGTGGCATTTGTGGCGTTTTGTTGTTGACCTAATGTTTCTAAGTTTGTCAATCCTGAAATAGATAACGCTGCTATCGCAAGTAAGAAAGACATAACGATGATAGCATGCATCTGTTTTTCTTTATTCATTACAGGTGTAAAGCTATGAATAGCATATAACGGTTAGCCTATCCATCAACCACAAACTCAGATCTAAAGTTTTCCGAAGTGCTGGTCTGGAGATATTCAGTAGATCGAACCAATTAATCTATTAGATAATACTATAAATCTTATACGCGATGATCCTGCAACTGAGTACTGAAGCCATTACTATAATATCCTAAGAAACTATTTCATTGCTAGCGAGAAACTACATTTTTGACAAAAATATAGCAACTTATCAAAGTCAGAAGACAACGCCATTACGTCATGACAACGAGGACACTCTATTTCCTGTTCTATCTCCTTGGTTGTCTGGAAAGTGGAGGTGGCTAAATGAACTGAAGCAAGAAAAGAAAAAGATATTGGTGGAGATGATCTAGCCCATGCTGGGAATACCTGATGATAAGCCATTATCATCGTCTGTAGCAATCATATTGTCATCGTCTGTTGCATTCAGATTATCGTCTCCTTCTCCATTTCCGCTGTCTTCATTGGCCGCAACTGGTTGTTCAATGTCATCACCGCTGCCACCAGCGTCTAAGGTTAGATCTACGAACTCAGGTCTAGAAGCAGGAGAATTATTACCCGTCTTACATTCCAGTTCTAAAACCTTGACTGTGCTTATACATGCTTTGTAT
>Ga0075429_100000537_pt1 | contig 28841 bp, 23 predicted proteins | sample RhiMetdeltSRZDD3_FD_75295 | JGI IMG/M metagenome (GOLD analysis project Ga0075429, IMG submission 75295) | Populus rhizosphere microbial communities from Tennessee, USA - Rhizosphere MetaG P. deltoides SRZDD3 | ecosystem: Host-associated > Plants > Roots > Rhizosphere > Soil | place: USA...
CGGCTCGGCGGCAACGTCGTGGACGACGCCGTCATCGCGCCGGTCGGCGACACGCTCGACGCGCACGTGGACGCGATCCGCGGCGCGCTGGCCGGCGGCGCCGGCATCGTCTGCACGACCGGTGGCACGATGCACGGTCCGGTCGACCACCTGCACCCGGCACTGCACAAACTGGGTGCGGAGTACATCGCGAACACGGTCGCGGTACGCCCGGGATTTCCCATGTTGCTGGCCCGCTTCCCCACCGGGCAGTTTCTCGCGGGCCTGCCGGGCAATCCTCAGTCGGCGGTGGTCGCGCTGGTCACCCTGGTCGCGCCGCTGATCGCGGGGCTGACCGGGCGGGTGGCGCCGCGGTTGCCCGAGGTGACGCTGGCCGAGCCGATCGCCGGGCGGGGCGGGCACACCCATCTGGCGCTCGTCCGACAGGATCCCGACGGCCGGGTACGGCCGCAGCGGCACGTCGCCTCCAGCATGCTGCGCGGGTTGGCGAGCAGCATCGGGTTCGCCGTGGTCGCCCCAGGCACCAACGCGGAGGAGAATCAACGGGTACCACTCGTACCGTTGCCGCTGCTCGAAGGAGAACGGGCGTGATCACGGTAACCACCGACCGGCTGGACGTGGCAGCGCACGAGGCCGCGGTGGCCGACCCGCGCGGAGGCGCTGTGGTGTCGTTCGCCGGTGTCGTCCGCGACCACGACCACGGACGCACCGTGGTGTCGCTGGAGTACGAGGGCCACCCGACCGCCGAGTCGGTGCTGAGTGAGGTGGTCGCCGAGATCGCCAAGGATCCCGACGTCTACGCGATCGCGGTGTCGCACCGCGTCGGCCCGCTGGAGATCGGCGACGTGGCGCTCGCGGCGGCGGTCTCGACCGCGCACCGCGCCGAGGCGTTCGCGGCCTGCGCTCGGCTCGTCGACGAGGTGAAGGCGCGGCTGCCGATCTGGAAGCGTCAGGTCTTTGCCGACGGTACCGAGGAGTGGGTGAACTGCCCCTGAGCCCCGAACCGGCGCTCGGGGTAGAACGCCGGGTCGGCGCCGGGGCGCCAGGGCAGGGCGGCCACGAGGGCGATGAGCGCGATCGCGAACGAGTTCTCGGCCAGCGCTCCGAACAGTCCGTCGGCGTAGTGCGAGACCTCCGGGTACTGGTGTTCGTACAGCCAGACCGGGGAGATCACGAACAGCGCGAACAGGCCGAGCGCGGCGCAGCCGTGCCGCCAGCCGGCGAGGCCACCGCCACCGCGGGCCGGGCGTAGGCCGCGACTCGCGGCGCGCCGGCGCATCGCGGAATCGAGCAGCACGATGATCGCGGGCAGTACGAACACCAGGTGGTGGGTCCAGGAGATCGGGCTGATCACGTTGGCGGTCAGGCCCACCAGGGTGAATGCGGCCAGTTCGTCACCCTCGGCGTGCGCGTTCGCCGCCCGGGACAGGCCCAGGACGAGCATCAGCATCGCGAAGGCCAGCCAGAGCAGGCCGGGTGTCTCGGCCGAGTCGTACAGCCGGGCGAGCAGTCCGGCCAGCGACTGGTTGGGCGTCATGTCGGTGACGCCGACGCGGCCGGTATCCCACATGACGCTGGTGAAATACGTCGTCGACTCCCGGCCGGCGACGAGGAACGCGCCGATGGTGACCGCGAGCGCTGTACCGGCCGCCGTGGTGGCCGCTCGCCACTGCTTCGAGATCAGCAGGTAGACGATGAACAGCGCGGGCGTCAGCTTGATCGCCGTGGCCAGGCCGATGCCCACGCCCGCCCACGAGCCCTCTGTCCACAGTCGATAGAGCCCGGTCCGGCCTGACGACGGGGTGATCGAGGTGCGGTGGCGGCGGCGCAGGGCGACCAGGTCGGCGATGATCAGGCCGAACAGCAGCAGGTTGACCTGGCCGTAGCCGATCGTCTCGCGGACCGGTTCGGTCGCCGCGGCCAGCGGCAGGGCCACGCCGACCGCGAACCAGCGCGGCCAGCCGCAGCGGTCGGCGATCGGTACCAGCAACACAGCGAGCACGAACGCGAGCGCGCTGTAGCTGGCGATCTCGTTGACCTGTGCGGCCGCCTCGATCGACAGGGTGGTCATCGGCCGCATCAGGATCGCCGCGAACGGCGGATACGTGAACCCGATGGTCATACCGGGTGCGACGTACTGGTACAGATCTCCGCCGCCTGCCCACCACACCACCGCGCCGTGGTAGATCCGCAGGTCGAAGAACACATACGGCCGCCCGAAAGCGCGCACGGCCATAACAGCCGCGAAGATTGCGCCGGCAATGATGCCGAGGCGGACGATCAACCAGCGATCGAACCGACGTCTGACACGGTGGTCCGGGAGGAGGCCGCGCAGCCGTTCGGCGACGGTCGCCGGCATAGTGTCGATACCCCCGTACCGAAGTAGCACTTCCCGCCCAGGTCCGTTTTCGAGCCTAGAGCGGTCAGTCACTCAGCACCTCCCGTGTTATGCGACCGTGTCCGATCCCATACTTCTTTGCGATATTTCTATCTGGTTAACGTGGCTCGACCGGTTCTGGTACGCACCGCGTGGCGTACTCGCCACCCCACGCTGGGTCGACCTTCGGTGTCAGCGGCGGCGAGCAGTAGCCCACCGATGAGTCCGACGTTCTTCAGAAAGTGGATCTGCTGGTTGCGCCGGGCGACCGGATCCTGCTCGGTCCAGAACGGGTGCCCCGCGAGCGTCGTCGGGATCATCGTGCCCGCCAGCAGAGCGGCGGCCGGCCGCGGCATGCGCCCCGTCGCCAGCAGCAGGCCACCCGCGAGCTGAGCGGCGGCGTTGATCCGGACGAGGGTACGAGGATCGGTCGGCAGTCGCGGATCGACCTTCTCCAGCAATGGAGTGATCCGGTCGGTCACCCGCTTGGCTCCCGGTACGAGCTTCTCGGAGTTGGCCAGGCCGCGCATTCCGCTGGCGATGAAGATCGCGCCGAGCATCGCGCGAGCCGCTCTGCGTACGGGTCTCATGGGCAAGTCATACCCCGTTCGGCCGGCCCGCACGCCGGTAACGCCGCGAGATACGTTGTGACGCATGTCGGGGACGGCCGAGTGGAGCGTCGCCCGGGTCATGGCGCTCACCAGGAACGCGGCTACCCAACGATCGGCTCGGGGCCTGGCTACCGCACGCCCGTGGCCCGAGGCCGGCTGTGCCGACGAGCTCGTCTGGGGACTGTGCAAGGGCAGCGCCAAGACGCCGTACCAGGTCTGCGTCGAGGTGAGCGAGCCGGCGTACCGCTGCTCGTGTCCCAGCCGGCAGGTGCCCTGCAAGCACGTGGTCGGGCTGCTCCTGCGCTGGGTGGTCGGGTCGCTGCCGCAGGCCGAGCCCCCGGCGTGGGCTCACGAGTGGGCGGCGGCGCGGGCCGCCAAGGTCGAGCGGGCGGCCGTTCCGCGACGCACCGCGCGCGCCGGGCCGCAACGCGCCGAACGGATCACCGGCGGGCTGGACGAACTCGACCGCTGGCTGGGTGATCAGGTGCGCGGCGGGCTGGCCGGGGTGGTTTCCGCGGGGTACGCGCACTGGGACGCGATGGCCGCCCGGCTCGTCGATGCGCAGGCGCCGGGTGCGGCGGGGGCGGTTCGCCGGCTGGCGACCGCGGCATCGATACCGGACCGGCTGCTCACCGAGCTGGCCCTGCTCCGGCTGCTCGTGTGCGGCCACCGTCGGCTGTCCGAGCTGCCGGAGTCGCTGGCCGCGACCGTGCGGGTACGGGTCGGGTACCCGGTCGCGACCGCCGACGTGCTCGAGACACCACCGGTCCGGGACCGCTGGTATGTCCTCGGCGTGCGGGAGGAGGCCGACGAGCAGCTGACCAGCCGTCGGGTCTGGTTGCGTGGCGCGGAGTCCGGGCGGCCGGCGCTGGTGCTCTCCTTCGCACCGGGTGCGCAGCCGCTGCCGGTCGAGTTCGTGGTCGGTACCGTCGCCGACGCCGAGCTGTGCTTCTACCCCGGCGCACAGCCGCTGCGGGCTCTCGTCTCGGCCAGGCACGGCTCCCCCGAGCCGGCCAGACCCGCCGGTGGGCGTGATGTGGCGGCGGCACTACGGGAGTACGCCGAGGTGCTGGCCGTCGACCCGTGGCAGGACCGCTGGCCGTTCCTCCTCTCGGGAGTAACCCCGGTCCGGACCGCCGCCGGCTGGTGGGTGCGGGACGAGATCGGTGACGCCCTGCCGCTGGTCACCGGGCTTCCGCCGTGGCGCCTGATCGCCGCCGCGGGCGGCCACCCGGTCACGCTCGCCGGCGAGTGGACCCCGGACGGGCTGCGCCCGCTGACCACCTGGGTGGAAGGCCGGTGCATCCCGTGCTGACGCCCGGCCCCTCCCCGTCGATCATGAAGTTGGTAGCTCGACACGCCGTCGAACCCGCAACTAAGTTCATGATCAACGCAGGGTCTGCGGGCGGGGCCGCGGGTGGGGGCGGGTCGTGACGGCGGCGTGGGGGGATGTGTTGGCTACGGCGCTGGTGGGGACCGACCGGCGCCGGCTCGACGTGAGTGGACCGTCCACTGTGGATGACGCGGCGGCGTTGCTCGAGGTGGCGGCGGGTCTGGCGGTAGCCCGGCGGGCGGGGGTTCGGCCGGCTCTCCACAAGGCGGAGACCGTGCCACCCGCTCCCGACGAGACCGCGGTCGTCGTACTGCCCGCTGCGGCGCTCCGGCTGGCCGACCTGTTGGCCGCACGGCTCGGGTACGGCGGGGACGGGTTCGACGCCGCGACGAGGGCGGACCTGCTCGCCGAGTGGTTGACGCTGGCCGGTGACCGTGGCTGGCGGGTACCGCCCGAGCTGTTGCCCGACCTGCTCGAGGTGGCCCGGGTCACGCCACCGTTGCGGGCGCTCGCGGCAGCGGTCGGGGGTACCCGAGCCGGTTGGCTGGCCGCCCAGCACGCCCCGTGGGCGTTCGCGCTGGGCCAGGCGGTCGACAGCGCTGATCCGGCCGACTGGACCGATGGAACACTCGGTCGGCGGCTCGGCTACCTGACCGCGTTGCGGAAGCGCGACCCGGCCGCCGGGCTGGCTCTGCTCGCGGAGACCTGGCCCGACGAGGCACCCGAGGACCGCGTGGCGCTGCTCGGGGCGTTGAGCCACAACCTCGGACCAGGCGACGAACAGTTCCTCGAGGCGGTACTCGACGAGCGGCGCGGTGAGCTGCGTGCCGCCGCGGCGGACCTGCTGGCCGTGCTGCCCGGTTCGGCGTACGGCCGGCGGATGGCCGACCGGGCCGAAGCGAGCGTTCGCCGGCAGGGCAAGCACCTGGAAATCGAGCCGCCCGAGTTCTGTGACACCGCGATGCGCCGGGACGGCATCCAGCGCCGGCCGCCCTCCGGCGTCGGCGAGCGCGCGTGGTGGCTGGAGGAGATCGTCGCCCGAACGAACCCGGAGACATGGCAGGACCCGGAGGAGTTCACCCGACTGTCCATTGCGGACGAGTGGGCGGCCGTCATGCTGCGCGGCCTGACCCGCGCCATCGTCCTGCACCACGCCGAAGACTGGGCCGCACCGATGCTCGACCGATTGGCCAAGCTGTCGGCGGACGACGAGCCTCTGGTCGAGTCGCTCTACCGGATCCTCCCCGAGGCCGAACGCGCCACGCGGGCGGTGGACCTGCTACGGCGGGAGGCGCCGGGCGTCGACCGGCTCCTGGAGCTGTGCCCCACCCCGTGGCCCGGGCCGGTAGCCGAGGCGGCGATCGCAAACCTGGCCGGACTGGCCACCCGGAAGAACGTGACCACCTGGCGCGTACGCGAGCGCACCCGCCTCGCTGCGACCCGCCTGCCGACCGATCCAGCCACCCTGAGTCGAGTCGAACGACTGGCGACAATGGACAGTCCACATGCGACAGCGCTCGGCCAGCTCGCCGACGTTCTCAGATTTCGCCACGACATGAGCGAGGAATTGACATGAACGTCCTGCGCCTGCACGCCGAGCAGCAGTACGCCGACGAGCTAGAGCACCTCGCGTCGACCGACGACCGGGTGCGGCCGCCGGGCTGGCGGCTGTCGCCGCAGGCGGTGGTGACGTACCTCCTCGGCGACGGGGACCGGATCACCCCGAAGTACGTCGGTGCGCGGCGGCTGGTGGAGGTGGCCGTGGCGACCCTGGCGACGGATCGCGCGCTGCTCCTGCTGGGCGTACCGGGCACGGCCAAGACCTGGGTGAGCGAGCATCTGGCCGCGGCGATCAGCGGCGACTCGACGTTGCTCATACAGGGGACGGCGGGCACCCCCGAGGAAGCGATCCGGTACGGCTGGAACTACGCCAGGCTGCTGGCCGAGGGGCCGTCGCAGGGGGCTCTCGTACCGGGTCCGGTGATGCGGGCGATGCGGACCGGCGCGATCGCCCGGGTCGAGGAGCTGACCCGAATGCCGTCCGACGTCCAGGACACGCTCATCACGATTCTGTCCGAGAAGGCGCTGCCGATCCCCGAGCTGGGCGAGGAGGTCCAGGCGCACAAGGGGTTCAACGTCATCGCGACCGCCAACGATCGGGACCGCGGGGTCAACGAGCTGTCCTCCGCGCTGCGCCGACGGTTCAACACCGTGGTGCTGCCGGTACCGGCCGATGCCGACGAGGAGGTCGACATCGTGTCCCGCCGGGTCGCCGATCTGGGGAAGGCGCTGGAGTTGCCACCGGTACCGGCCGCGGCCGACGAGATCCGCCGGGTCGTCACGGTCTTCCGGGAGCTGCGTGGGGGCGTGACCGAGGACGGCCGGACGAAGCTCAAGACGCCGTCCGGCACGCTGTCCACCGCCGAGGCGATCTCCGTGGTGACGAGCGGGCTGGCGTTGGCCGCGCACTTCGGCGACGGCGTACTGCGGCCGGGCGACGTGGCCTCCGGCATCGTCGGGGCGGTCGTCAAGGATCCGGTCGCCGACGCGGTCATCTGGCGGGAGTACCTGGAGACCGTCGTCCGCGAGCGGGAGGGCTGGACGCCGTTCTACCGGGCGGCGCGGGCCGCCGCACCATGACGTTGTTACTCGGCGTACGCCACCACGGGCCGGGCTCGGCTCGTGCGGTGGCGCGGGCGCTCGAGGCGTACAAGCCAGAGGTCGTGCTCATCGAGGGGCCGCCCGAGGCCGACACGCTGGTCTCGCTGGCTTCCGAGCTGAAGCCGCCGGTGGCGTTGCTGGCATATCCCGCCGACGTGGCGGCCGCGAAGAGACGCGCGAGCTTCTGGCCGTTCGCCGAGTTCTCCCCAGAATGGCAGGCGATCCGGTGGGCCCTGGCGAACTCGGTACCCGTGCGATTCTGTGATCTTCCGGCGGCGTACCGTTTCGCGACCGACGGGCCCGAGCCCGACGGCGCCGTCGCTGATCCGCTGGGCGAGCTGGCGGCGGCGGCCGGTTACGACGATGCCGAGCGCTGGTGGGAGGACGTGGTCGAGCACCAGCTCGACGGCGATCCGTTCACGGCGATCGGTGAGGCGATGGCGTCGCTGCGCGCCGGCACGACGACGGACATCGAGGAGGAGCGCCGCGAGGCCCGCATGCGGACGGTGCTGCGGGCCGCGAGCAAGGACCACGAGCGGGTCGCGGTGGTGTGCGGCGCCTGGCACGTGCCGGCGCTGACCCCACCGCTGCCGCCGGCGGCCGCGGACGCCCGGACCCTGCGCGGCCTTCCAAAGATCAAAATCGCGATGACCTGGGTACCGTGGACGCACGGCCGGCTGGCGTCCTGGCAGGGGTACGGCGCCGGAGTCTCGTCTCCCGGGTGGTACCACCACCTGTTCACCGCGCCCGACCAGGTGATCCCGCGGTGGCTGGTCGCGGTGGCCGGCGTTCTGCGCCAAGAGGGCGTACCGGTGTCCAGCGCGCACGTCATCGAGGCGACGCGGCTCGCCGAGGCACTCGCGACCCTGCGTGGGCGGCCGCTGGCCGGGTTGGCCGAGGTGACCGAGGCGACCCGCGCGGTGCTCTGCGACGGCGACGAGCTGCGGCTGGAACTGGTCAACCGGCGGGTCGTGGTGGGCGAGCGGCTCGGTGAGGTACCGGAGTCCACGCCGTCGGTACCGCTCGTCAAGGACGTGGCCGCCGCACAGAAGCGGCTGCGGCTCGCCCCCGACGTGCACGAGCGGGAGCAGGATCTGGACCTGCGGCGCGAGTTCGACCTGGCGCGCAGCCGGCTGCTGCACCGGCTGGGGCTGCTGGGGATCGGCTGGGGCAGGTTGCTGGACCCGCGCCGCGGCAAGGGCACGTTCTGGGAGTCGTGGCGCCTGAAGTGGCACCCGGAGTTCGCCGTGGATCTCGTGGCGGCGAGCGCGTACGGGACCACTGTGGACGATGCGGCCGCCGCCCGCGTCCGCGAGCTGGCCGAGAAGGCCACCACCCTCGCGGACGTGACCGCGCTCGTCGAAAAGTGCCTGCTGGCCCACCTGCCCGACGCGCTGCCGACCGTACTGCGCGCGTTGGACGAGCGGGCCGCGCTCGACACGGATGTCGTCCACCTGATGGCGGCGCTGCCCGCGCTGGCCCGGACGCTGCGGTACGGCGACGTGCGCGGCACCGACGTCGGGGCGCTCCGCGAGGTGATGGCCGGCCTGGTCGTCCGCGTCTGTGTCGGGTTGCCCGCGGCGGTCGCCGGGCTCGACGAGTCGGCCGCCCGCGAGCTGCGGGACCGCGTCGACGAGGTGCATGCCGCACTCGCGTTGGTAGCCGTCGAGGCGTGGCGGGCGGACTGGCTCGACGTGCTCGACCGGCTCGCCATCCGGAACGACCTGCCCGGACTGTTGGCCGGCCGGTTGACGCGCCTGTTGCTCGACGCCGGCCGGCTGTCCGGTCCCGACGCCGAGCGGCGGATGGGCCTGATGCTGACGGTCGGCGTGGCGCCGGCGGTCGCGGCGGCCTGGGTCGAGGGCTTCCTCGCCGGCGGCGGGCTGCTGTTGGTCCACGACGATCGGCTGCTGGGGCTGGTGGACGGGTGGCTGGCCGGGATACCGGACGACCAGTTCGTGGACGTGCTGCCGTTGCTGCGCCGCACCTTCGGCCAGTTCGCCGCGCCCGAGCGCCGGGCGATCGGCGAACGGGCGCGCGCCCTGGACGCCCCCACTCGTGGGCCGGTGGAGGCCGAGGACCTCGACCCCGAGCGGGCGGCGCTCGTGCGGCCGACCGTGTCGCTACTCCTGGGCTGGTCCCCCTCCCCCTTGATCGACGAGGAAGAGGAGGGAGGACTCGCATGAGTGAGGAACGCATGCGCAGGTGGCGGCTCGTGCTCGGCGGCGAGGCGGCCGACGGTACCGGGGTGTCGCTCGACGGGCAGGACGAAGGCATCGACGCCGCACTCGCGGCGCTGTACGACGCCGACGAGACGGAACCCGGCGAGCGCCGCGGGGGGCTCGGTGCATCCGCGCCCCGGGTCGCCCGGTGGTTGGGCGACATCCGCAGCTACTTCCCCAGCACGGTCGTGCAGGTCATGCAGGCCGACGCGATCGAACGGCTCGACCTGAACCGGTTGCTCCTCGAGCCGGAGATGCTGGCCGCGGTGGAGCCGGACGTGCACCTGGTCGGTACCCTGCTCGCGCTCAACCGGGTGATGCCCGCGGCCACCAAGGATCTCGCGCGGCAGGTGGTCGGGCGGGTCGTCGCCGAGCTCGAGCGGCGGGTGGCGCAACGGATGCGTACCGCGGTGACCGGCGCGTTGCACCGGGCGGCCCGCGTCGAGCGGCCCCGGCACCACGACATCGACTGGGACCGGACGATCCAGGTGAACCTGCGGCACTTCCAGCCGGCGTATCGGACCGTGATCCCGCACCGGCTGATCGGCTACGGCCGGCGCGGCGAGTCGGTACAGCGGGAAGTCGTGCTCTGCGTCGACCAGTCCGGCTCGATGGCCGCGTCGGTGGTGCACGCCAGCGTGTTCGCGGCCGCCCTGGCGTCGCTACGCGCGGTGCGTACCTCGCTCGTCGTCTTCGATACCGCGGTCGTGGATCTGACCGAGCTTCTGGCTGATCCGGTGGACGTGCTGTTCGGTACCCAGCTGGGCGGCGGTACCGACATCAACCGGGCGCTCGGCTACTGCACCGGTCTGATCACCAAGCCCCGCGACACGATCCTCGTGCTGATCAGCGACCTTTACGAGGGCGGCAAGCGGGAGGAGATGCTGCGCCGCGTCGGAGGCCTGGTCGCGGCCGGGGTGCAGGTGGTCGCGCTGCTCGCGTTGTCGGACGAGGGAGCGCCGTCCTACGACCACGAGAACGCGGCCGCGCTGGCCGGGCTGGGGGTGCCCACGTTCGCGTGTACTCCGGACGCGTTCCCCGACCTGATGGCGGCCGCCATCGAGCGCCGCGACCTGCGCGCCTTCGCCGACCGCCAGCGTCAGGCGGGCTGGGTGCGCAGGTAGCGGCCGAAGTGCGGCACCGTGAAGGCGACCGTGCCGCGCTCACCCGAGTAGATGAGACCCTTCTTGATCAAGGCGTCCCGGGCCGGTGACAGGGACGCCGGCTTGCGCCCGAGCGCGCGGGCGATCTCGGCGGTGGCCACGGCACCGGCGTCCATCTCGGCCATCGCGTGCAGGTACTCGCGTTCGGCCGGTGTCGCCCGCTCGTACCGCGATCCGAAGAAACCCACCGCCAGCTCCGCCTCCGCCTCCGGCGCGGCGACCGCGACGTCCGCCGCCGAGATCGGGGACCGCGGCGCGTGGTCCCAGGTGGCTTTGCCATAGGCCTGGACGAAGTACGGGTACCCGCCGGACTTCTCGTAGAGCGCGTCGAGCGCCTTCGGCTCGTACTCCACCTCCTCGCGGGCGGCCGGCGCGGCGAGCGCCCGGTCCGCGGCGAGTCGGTCGAGCCGGTCGATGCGCTGGTACCGGAACAGCCGCTCGGAGTACGACTTGGCCGCCGAGAGGACGGCCGGCAGGTGTGGCAGGCCGGCGCCGACCACGATCAGCGGCGCGCCCAGTTGGGACAGTTCGTGGCAGGCGGCGCACAGCGCCGACACGTCCTCGGCCGAGACGTCCTGCATCTCGTCGACGAACAGGGCGATCCCGGTACCGACATCGACAGCCACGCCGGCCGCGTCGGTGAACAGCTCGACCAGGTCGATCTCGATGTCGCCCGAGTCCGCCCGCCCGGCCGCCGCCGGTACGTCGATGCCGGGCTGCCAGCGGTCGCGCAGCTTGCCCGCGGGGGATCGCAGCGCGAATGCCTTGAGCACGCCCAGGAACCCGTCGACGCGGTCCGGGGCGCGGTGCTGCGGCGCCAGCTCGCGGACGGCCATGTGCAGCGCGGCGGCGACCGGACGACGGATCGACTGGTCCGGCCGGGCCTCGATCTTCCCGGTCCCCCAGCGCCGGCCGAGCGCCTGCGACCGCAGGGTGTTGAGCAGGACGGTCTTGCCGACGCCGCGCAAGCCGGTCAGGACGAGCGACCGTTCGGGGCGACCACGGGCCACCCGTTCCAGGACGACGTCGAAGACCTCGAGCTCCCGGTCCCGGCCGGCCAGCTCGGGTGGACGCTGGCCGGCGCCCGGGGCGTACGGGTTCCGCACCGGATCCATAGCCTCGGACAGTATCGGGCTCTCTAGCGGGAACCGTAGATTTCCGTAGAGAGGGCTATGCGCGTTTCGCCTGCTCGCAGTGGGCTGTACGAAATCGCCAACGCGGTGACGCTCATATCCGATTTAAGCGATAGCCGCATTTCGCATCCTCTGGACAAGATCATATAAGGGCGGAGCATAGATGTGGTTTGCGATCTTCCTGCGCTGTACCATCAACTATCTTCGATGGTTGTTGGTACAGCGCGGCGTTTGAGTGATGAGGGCTGGAGGCCGACTATGGTTAAGGTTCAGGTGGCTCGCCAATGGGCGTGGGTTACGCGATTGACGGTTGCTTCTCTACTTTCAGTAACGGGGATCGCAATGTTCCCCGCCACTCCGGCAAATGCTGATGTCTGGTGTTTCGGCCAGGTTACTGATACCTACGCCAAGAACACTTGCGACGCCGATCTGCCACAATCTAGTACCTATGATGGGTACCAAACTTGGATAGTCTGTACGGATGGTCGACTGCACATTGGCCCATTCAGGTGGTGGGGCGAAGGCTATTCGCAAGTAAATTGCCCGGCGAACCGATTCGTGACCGATCATGGAATTTTTTACGTCTCGCTCTAGGAGATCGTAGGCGGTAGCCCATGGGCGTCGTGGCTGTGAAAGCGGCTGTCCCTGCGGTGAGCCCGCTTGGGAAACGAGATCGCCGGTCGGCGGCCACCAAGGCCGAGTGCACATGAGTAGGTCAGTCGGACGCCTGCGTGTTGACCACACTGCCATACGTTTGGCTCTTACTCGTCCGTCGGTCGATCCATGATTTCGCTAAGCTAGCAGAAAAGACGATTCTCGCTCGTGCGAAGCCTTAGAAGAGGCAGTATTGGCTGGCCCACAAGATCAGATCTTTTTCAGGCATAGCACAAAGTCTAGTGTATCAAGGTCCGAATTGTAGTAGTAATGGTATTCGTAACCTGCCACGCTGGCGCATTTCTCGAAGTCGACTGTGCCCTGGAACCGCTTCAGGATCGAATAGGCGCCCTTGGCACACAGCACGACGCGCATCACCGGCTCCTCCTCGGTACCGTCGTTGACCACGCACTGGCCCTCTTCGGCGAACCGGACGTCAGCCGGACTGGACTCGGCCGTTGCGGGCGTGCTCGGTGGACCCGACGTGGCCCCGCCACCGCCGGGCGTGTTGCGGTCGAGGGCGATGTACGTGGCGACGGCGCCGCCGACGAGAAGGATGCCGACGACCGCGATCACCGTGACGATCAGCGCGGTCCGCCGCGGTCCGTCCGGTTGAGGCGGCTCGGTCTGCCAGACCGGGCCGGTGGGCGGCGGGGAGCCGTACTGCGGGTCGAACTGGGGGTCGTGCGGGGCCGGCGCGCCGTACTGCGGCGCGGGGCTGTACGGCGCCTGGGGCGGCGGCGCGGACAGCGGCTGCCCGCCCCACGGATCGGTCGGTTGGCCGTAATCCTGCGGTGGCCGGTCGTGCCACGGCTCCTGCGGCTGGCTGTACGACCCGCCGGATGGTCCATAGCTCGACATCGGGGTGCCTCCTCCGCGCGAGGGTCGCGGTCACACGGGTGCGGTGACGAACATCGTGATGACGATCGTCCCTCGGCCACCGTAGCGTGGCCACCTGCTGACCTCGTCAACGCGCACCCCGACTGTGTCGCGTTCCCGACCTGCGGAAGTTTCCGCCGGTGATTGTGCTCGCCGTCGCAGTGGTCGTCTCGACCGTGCGGCGGTCCCACGGATAGCATCCGCCGTGCCCTCCGCAGCGTCGACACCGCTCTGGCTCGCCGTCCTCGGTACCGCCGGAGCCCTGCTCGGGCCGGTGCTGCGCGCCCGGATCTTCCACCATTCGGTCGTACCGGACGCACCGTGGCGGCGGGACTGCCCGCACTGCGGTCACGCGCTGCTGGCGCTCGGCTGGCGGGGACTCGCCGGCACCCTGCCGTCCTCGGGTCGCTGTCCCTCGTGCTGGGCGCGGATCGGGCCGCCGCCGTTCGTGGTCGAGGTGGCCACCGCCGGCCTGTTCGCGCTCCTTGCCTGGCGGGTGGACCGGCCGCTGCCGCTGGCCGCGTACTGCTGGCTGGCCGCGATCGGGGTCGCCCTCGCGTTCATCGACGTCGCCGTCCACCGGCTGCCGGATCAGCTGACCGCGGCCGCGCTCGGCGGGGTGGTCGCCTTGCTCGGCATCGCCGCCGTGGTGGACCGGGACCCGGCCCGGCTCGGCTGGGCCGTGCTCGGTGGGCTGGGCATGGCGGCCGCGTACCTCGTCCTGGCCCTGGCCTATCCGGCCGGCATGGGGCTGGGCGACGTCAAGCTGGCGCTGAGCCTGGGTACCGCGCTCGGCTGGACCGGCTGGGTAGCGACCGTATTCGGTACCGCCGCCGGGTTCCTGTCCGGCGGTCTGTTCAGCCTCGTTCTGCTGGTAACGGGGCGGGCCAACCGCAAGACAGAGATTCCGCACGGCCCGTTCATGCTGCTCGGTACGTTCGCCACGATCCTGCTGCTCGCCACCTGATCCCGGCTGTCCGGTGGATCGTCGGCACTTCGTGGCGAGTCGGCTCGGGCCGTACCGGTGGAAGGTCGTCCCCCGTTCGAGTGGTAGTTCCATGTCGGGAACATGACACGTTCCAGTCCAGGCGTGACGCCCCGGAGTCTTGCTCGACGCGGAGGTTTGACCGCTTTTCTGGCTCTCCGATGCCGCCTGGGCTCGGCCAATCGGCTCGAGCTTTGTCACGTCACCGTGTCACTGGGTGTCACATTCCCTATCGCGGACCGGGCGACCCCGGCCGCTGGTTGCCCGACTGGCGGTCCGGGACGCCGGTCGGCACGCTCCTCCCCGTGGCGACCGTCCGGCCGCCTCGTCCAGGTTGGTCCACTGTGGACCGGGGTTCAGGGGGGTTTCCTCGTATGCGAAGGCTGCACGCCAAGCTCCAAGCCTTGCGCGCGGACCAGGACCGCGGGGCGACCGCGGTCGAGTACGCGCTGATCGTCGCGGTAATCGCGGTCATCCTCGTGGTCGGTGGTCTCGCGGTCGGCAACGCGATCAACGGTCGGTTCAACCGGGTGGGCACCTGTGTGACGACCCCGAACGGCACGAACTGTCCGTGATCAACATGCGCAAAAGGCTCCAGCAGGATCGCGGGGCGACCGCGGTCGAGTACGCGCTGATCGTCGCGGTGATCGCGGTCATCCTCGTGGTCGGCGGTCTCGCGTTGGGCAACGCGATCAACAACAAGTTCACGGGCGTGAGCAACTGCGTCGGTACTCCGGTGGCGAACTGCCCGTAGTGGATATTTCAGTGATCGAGGGACGGGGAGGGCACATGCCGCGCGGATGGTCTGCGCGCCGCCGGGATGCGGGCGCCGCAGCCGTCGAAATGGCGCTTCTCATGCCGCTTCTGCTGCTGCTCGTCTTTGGGATCATCGATTTCGGGCGGATGCTGAACGCCCAGATCACAGTGACCGAGGCGGCTCGGGAAGGTGCCCGGGCCGCCTCGCTCAGCCCCAGTCAGAATCCCGCCGGCGTGGAGGCGGACGCCCGAGCGAGGGTCAACCGGGTAGCCGCCGGGTTCAACGCGACGACGACTGTCACCGCGAACTGCATCGGTAGCCCCGCACCGGGCGACGATGCCACGGTCCAGGTCACGTACCAGTTCAAGTTCGCGACCCCGGTCGGCTTCTTCGCGGGACTCCTGCCGAACGGCACTGCCGATGGGTCGATGCCCCTGACCAGTACCGGAGTGATGCCATGCCGCGCCTGAGGCGTCGTCGCCTGACGTTTCGCAGGCCCGACGATCGTGGCGGGGTAGCCACGATCGTCGCGCTGTTGATGGCCTTCGGTGTGTTGCTCGGCATGACGGCGCTGGTCGTCGACGTCGGGCGGCTCTACGCCGAGCGTGAGGAACTGCAGAGCGGTGCGGACTCGGCGGCGTACGCCATCGCGCTGGACTGCGCCAAGAACCGGACCGACTGCGCCACGGGCGCGGCCGAGCTGACGGCGGACGGCTACGCCGACGACAACGCCCGTGACGGCCAGAGCGCGATCGCCGGAGTCTGCGGCCGGGACGCGGGCAACCGGCTCCAGTCCTGCCTCTCCGGGCCGGTCGGCAACCTCACCGACTGCATCGGAACCATCCCGGCGGGCGTCAACTACGTCGAGGTCCGCACCATGACCCGGCTGCGCAACGGCGACTTCGTGCTGCCGCCGAGCTTCGCGCAGACGTTGGCCGGCGGGTACCAGGGGACACAGGTCGGCGCCTGCGCCCGGGTCGCCTGGGGTCCACCGGCGGGCGGGCTGGCGTTGACGATCTCGGTCTGCGAGTACAACGCCGCGACCTCGAACGGCACGGTGTTCGCGCCGCTGCCGCCGTACCCGCCGGATCCGGCCGTGGGCCTGGAACAGGTGATCCGGCTGCACGGGCCGGGTGCGCAGACCTGCAACCCCGGTAACCCGCCGGCGGGCTGGGACTTCCCCGGCGGCTTCGGTTGGCTGGACGAGACCGGTACCAAGCCGTGCACTTTCGCCACCGAACCGGACCTGGACTACGGCGGCAACACCGGTAACAACGCCTCCAGGAACTGTGGTGACGCGCTCATCGCCGCCCGCGCGAGCCACACCGTCCAGATCGTGCCGATCTACAAGTGGATCGACGGCCAGGGTCAGCAGGCCACGTACCGGCTCGAGCGGCTCGCCGGCTTCGTGGTCACCGGGTACTTCCTGGACGGCCAAGGCAATCAGGACCTGCGCGAGCCGTCCAACGTCAACCCGAGCTTCGACCCGTGCTCCGGCAACGACAGGTGCCTCTACGGCTTCTTCGTCGACGTCGCCATCATCCCCGGCGGGACCGTCGGCGTCGGGCCGGATCTCGGCGTGACCGTCATCAAGACCATCGGCTGAAAAGTACGGAGAAACTAAATGACCCGGCGCATCCTCGGCGTCCTGCTCGCCATCATCCTGGCCATCCTGGGCACGGTGGCGGTCCTCGTCTATGTCAAGTCAGCCCAGAACCGGGTGGCCGATGGCCAGCGCGCGGTGCAGGTGCTCGTGGCGAAGCAACGGATCCCGGCGGGCACGAGCGGCGAGAGCATCCGTACCCGCGAGCTGGTCGAGCAGGTCGTGATGCCGGAGCGATCCATACCCAACGGGACCCTTGGTTCGCTGCCCGACGAGCTCGACAAGCTGGTCGTGACGTCCGACGTACAGCCGAGCCAGCTTCTGCTCCGAGGCATGTTCGGTGCGGCGACGAAGCTCTCCGGCGGCCTGAACGTTCCGGAGAAGATGCTCGCGGTCAGCGTCGAGATCCAGATGAACGAGCAGGTTGGCGGGTACGTCCGCCCCGGCTCGCAGATAGCCATCTTCGACACGCACCGGGTGCTCGACCCGGAGTGGAAGAAGATCACCAACGAAGACAACAAGGCAACCAGGGTGTTGTTACCCCGCGTCGAGGTGCTCGCGGTCGGCACGTTCGGCGCCGGCGGGGTCACCTCCGCCCAGCAGGACGGCGCGAACGGGCAGAACGGCAACAACCAGCGGCAAGGCACCACGCTGCTGGTGACCGTGGCGGTCAACCAGACGGATGCCGAGCGGCTGATCCACGCCTCCCGTACCGGTCTGCTCTACCTCGCGCTGCTCACCGACTCCTCCGAGGTCAAGCCCGGCCCCGGCGTGGACAATCGAACGCTGTTCTAGCCATGGCGATCCTGTACGAGCTGTGGGACCAGCACGCGGAGCATTTCGCCGTGCTGCTGGGCGGCGCCACCAAGGTCATGTCGATGGAGGAGCTGGTCGAGCGGTTGGCCGCGGAACCGGACGAGACGCTCGTCGTCTTCGGTCCGGGCGCGCCGCTCGCCGAGGCGGTGGCCTTCGCCGGGGAGTACCGGCTGATCCGTCCCGCGTTGGGTGTCCTGCTGTTGCGGCAGCACCTCGATGTCCGGGTGCTCGGCGAGGCGCTGCGGGCCGGCGTACGTGAAGTGGTGGACGCGACCGATCCGGCCGCGGTACTGGCCGCGTGCGCCCGATCGCAGGATCTGTCCCGGCAGTTGCGTTCGACACCGGGTCGCAACGGCCGGGCACCGGTGCCGACCGCCGCGGAGCCGGCGCCGGAACCGTTCGAGGGACGGGTGGTCACGGTCTTCTCCGCCAAGGGCGGCTGCGGTAAGACGACGATCGCGACGAACCTGGCCATCGCCCTCGCGGCCGGTGGTCACCGCCGGGTCTGCCTGGTCGACCTCGACCTGGCCTTCGGCGACGTCGCCATCACCCTGCAGCTGAGTCCGGAGCGGACGATCGCGGACGCGATACCGGTCGCCGACCGCATCGACGAGACCGGGCTGCGGACGCTGCTGACGCCGTACGTGCCGGGGGTGGACACCCTGCTGGCTCCGGTACAGCCGGCGGTGGCCGACGAGGTGACCCGCGATCTGCTCGCCGACCTGCTTCAGCTGTGCCGCGGGATGTTCGACTTCGTCGTGGTGGACACCGCCAGCACGTTCAACGAGCAGACCCTCGCCGCGCTGGACGCGTCCCACGAGTACATCCTCGTCGCCACCCCGGAGCTGCCGGCCCTGAAGAACCTGCGGGTCACTCTCGACATGTTCGACCTGCTCGACTACCGCCGGGAGAACCGGATCGTCGTGCTCAACCGCGCCGACAGCAAGGTGGGACTGTCCCCTTCGGACATCGAGCGGGTCATCCGGGTACCGGTCGCCGCGCACGTCCCGTCGAGCCGGGATGTACCGCTGTCGGTCAACCGTGGGCAGCCGCTCATGATCGCCCAACCCAACCACTCCGTGAGTGCGGCGATTCGTGAGCTGGCCACCAGCCGGTTGGTTGGTACGGCCACCCACCGCAGCCGTGGACTGCGCGGGTTGATGTCCAGGAAGGCGCGATGAGCGAGCGAAGCGCCGCCGGCAACGCCGGGAAGGCGGTGCCATTGGGCGGCGCGGAGCGAGCGAATGGAGTCACAGCATGAGCCTCAGAGAGCGGATCGACGGAAACCACGTCGCGCCCGTATCGGCGGTACCGGTATCCGGTCCCGCTGGTGGTTTCGGCCGGCGCAGCACCCGGCGGGCGTACGACCCGCTGGCCGGGGTCCGGCGACGAGCCCACCAGGCGCTGCTGGAGCTGCTCGGCCCGCAGCTCTACGAGACCGTCGGCAACGACGAGGATCTGGAGCGACGGGTCCGGGAGACCCTGCCCGAGGTGCTCGCCAAGGAAGAGAGCACGCTGACGGCGGGCGACCGCGCGACGGCGTACCGACAGATCCTCGACGAGATCCTCGGCCACGGGCCGATCGAACCGATGCTCCGCGACCCCGAGATCACCGAGATCATGGTGAACGCGTGGGACCGCATCTACGTCGAGCGGTACGGCCACATCCATCCGATCGACGCCGCGTTCATGGACGAGGCGCACCTGCGCCGGGTCATCGACAAGATCGTGTCGAGGATCGGGCGGCGAGTGGACGAGTCGAGTCCCATGGTGGACGCCCGGCTGCCCGACGGCAGCCGGGTCAACGCGGTCGTACCGCCGATCGCGCTGGACGGCGCCGCGATGACGATCCGCAAGTTCGCCGCCGAACCGTACACAGTGGACGATCTGATCCGGTTCGGGACGATGACGCGGCCAGTGGCCGACCTGCTGCACGCCTGCGTGCATGGCCGGCTCGACGTGGTGATCAGCGGCGGTACGGGTACCGGCAAGACCACCCTGCTGAACGTACTGTCCCAGTTCCTCCCGGCCGACGAGCGCATCATCACCATCGAGGACTCGGCCGAGCTGCGGTTGGGACAGGAACACGTGCTGCGGTTGGAGTACCGGCCACCGAACATCGAGGGCCGCGGTGAGGTGACGATCCGCGACCTCGTGCGGAACGCGTTGCGTATGCGCCCGGACCGCATCGTCGTCGGCGAGGTACGCGACGGGGCCGCGCTGGACATGCTGCAGGCGATGAACACCGGCCACGACGGGTCACTGACCACGGTGCACGCCAACGCGCCGAGGGACTCGCTGTCCCGCCTGGAGACCATGGTGTTGATGGCGGGCATGGATCTGCCGGTACGGGCCATCCGCGAGCAGATCGCCTCGGCCGTCGACGTGATCATCCAGTTGACCCGGCTCCGGGACGGTTCCCGGCGCATCACCCACATCACCGAGGTGACCGGCATGGAAGGCGATGTGGTCACCTTGCAGGATCTGTTCGTCTTCGACTACCGGGCGGGACAGGACGCGTACGGCCGGCACCAGGGTGGTCTGCGACCAACCGGCTTGCGCCCACGCTTCATGGACCATCTCGCCGACCACGGCATCACGGTGTCGCCCGAACTGTTCGGGTACGGAGCCGCGTCGTGAGGAAGGCGCTCATCATCGTCGGCGGCGTGATCGCCGGCGCGTTGCTCGGCCCGGTGCCCCCCGTCCGGGCCGAGCCCGCGCTCTCCGCCACCGGAGTGCGTACGGAACCGGGAATCGTCGAGTTCTTCCTGTCGGCGCGCGATATACCGGCAGGTACCGTGCTGGATCGGACCACGCTCAGCGTGACCGTGGGCGACCAGGCGCTGGACGTCACCACCGAGCCGCTGGGAGTAGGACAGCGCGCGACCGAAGCGCCGAAGCGGGCCACCGTACTGGTACTTGACACGAGTGGCTCGATGACCGGCGAACCCATCGTCGCGGCCCGAGCCGCGGCGACGGAGTACGTCCGTACGCTACCCAGTGACGTCCAGGTCGGAGTCGTCGCGGTGGCGACGTCGGCGCGGACCATCGCGGTGCCCACTGTGGACAGACCGAAGCTGGCAGCCGCCATCGCGGGTCTGCAGGCTGGGGGCGAGACCGCGCTCTACGACGGCGTACGGGCCGCCGTCGACCTGTTGGGCAAGGCCCGGTACGCCCAGCGGCGGATCGTCGTCCTGTCCGACGGCGCCGACACGACATCGAAGGCGACACTCACCGAACTTCGCGCCGCGCTGACCCCGGCGGGGACTCCGGTGGACGCGGTGGCCTTCCGTACGCCGGACACCGCGTCGGACGTCCTGAGCGATCTGGCCAAGCGCACCGGCGGCCGGTTCTACCCCGCCGCCAATGCCGCCACCCTCGCCGGGGCTTTCCGTGCCGCGGCCGGTGCGTTCGCGCTGCAGCTCATCGTCACGGCACGCGTTCCGGTGAGCCTCGCCGGGCGGGAGGAGCGGCTCACCGTAACGACCACAGTGGACGGTCGGCCGGTAGCGACGGACCTCGAGGTGACGTTCGCGGCAGACCCGAACGCGGCGGTACCGCTGTCGGAGGCCGCCGGTTTGCACCGGTTGTGGCCGGCGCTCGAGTACGGCGTACTCGGGCTGGTCTTCTTGGCATTGCTCCTCTTCGGCCTGGTGGCATTCGCGCCACTGCTGGATGTCGCGCGGCACCGGCGGCGGCTCGCGCAGGTCGACCGGTACACGGCACAACGCCCACCCCCGCCCACCGCGACCAACGAGTCGGAGAGCGCGGTAGCCCGGGCGGCGCTCGCCCTGTCCGAACAGGTCGTCAAGACCGGCGGCCTGGAGGAGCGATTGGCGCTCGCGCTCGACCGCGCCGGAATGCGGCTGCGTCCGCACGAGTGGCTGCTGATCCGGGCACTGGTCGGCCTCGGTACGGTCGTGCTGTTCGCCCTGCTCCTCGATCCGTGGCTGGGCTTGCTGCTGGGCATTCCGGCGGCGTGGCTCGGCACGTACTACTACCAGCGCCGCCGGGCCGAAAGCCGATTGCGAGCCTTTGCCACGCTGCTGCCCGACGCCCTGCAGCTGGTCATCGGCTCGCTGCGATCCGGATTCGCGCTGTCCCAGGCGATCGACGCGATGGTCCGCGAACTACCCGATCCGGTGGCGAGCGAGTTCGGCCGGGCCCTCGGTGAGACCCGGCTCGGCGCCGATCTCGAGGATGCGCTGACCCGGCTGGCCACCCGGATGCGCAGCGCGGATCTGAGTTGGGCGGTCGTGGCGATCCGGGTCCAACGGGAGGTCGGTGGAAACCTCGCCGAGGTACTGTCCACTGTGGTCGCGACGATACGCGAGCGGGACGGCTTGCGCCGCCAGGTGCGGGCGCTGTCGGCCGAAGGTCGGTTGAGCGCGTGGGTGCTCCTCGCGCTGCCGCTGGGCACCGGCGCGTTCATGTTCGTGTTCCGGCAGGACTACATGCGACCGCTCTACACCGAGCCGCTCGGCATTGTCATGCTGATCATCGGTTGCCTGCTGGTCGTGGTCGGTGGGTTCTGGATGTCCCGCGCGGTCAAGGTGGAGGTCTAACCGATGGAACCGGAGACCCTGCTGCTGGTCGGTCTGGGTGCTATCTTCCTGGCGATCACGCTCACGGTGGTCACCGTCGTGGCCGCGAGTCCGGGGCGAACCGGCGTGGCCCGCGCGCTGGAGACGATCGACAGGGTCTACGCGCCGGGTTCCGCCAGTCCGCGCGAGGAGAACCTGCGGACCCGGATGGGCGGGCCGACCGCTCACGCGCTCGTAGGTCTGGCCCGGGCGCTGACGCCGAAGGGAATGGGCGCCTGGCTGCAACGGTGGCTGGACTACGCCGGCAACCCGCCCGGCTGGCCGCCGGAGCGCATCGTCGAGATGCAAGGGGTCGGGCTGCTGGTCCTCGGTACCGGTACCGGCGCCTTCTCGGCGCTGTTCGCCCTCGTCGGGCTGATCGGCTGGACCACCGTGGTCGTGCTCACGGCCGCCGGCGCGACTCTGGGGCTCTGGCTGCCGATCGGGATCCTCTACGACATCGGGGTGCGCCGTCAGGACCAGATCCGCAAGCAACTGCCCGATGCCCTGGATCTGCTCACGCTCTCGGTGGAGGCCGGGCTCGGCTTCGATGCCGCGATCTCCCAGGTGGCCAACACGATGCCGGGTGCGCTGGCGCGCGAGTTCGCCCGGTTGCTGCACGAGATGCAGATGGGCATGCGCCGGGCCGACGCCATGCGGGCGCTGGCCGCGCGCACCCGGGTGACCGAGCTGCGCACGATCGCGGTCGCGGTCGTCCAAGCCACGGAGCTGGGTATCCCGATCGCCAACGTGCTCCGCGAGCAGGCGCGCGAGATGCGGGTACGCCGCCGTCAGCGCGCCGAGGAACAGGCCCGCAAGGTACCGGTGAAGGTGGTCTTCCCGCTCATCCTGTGCCTTTTCCCGGCGCTGTTCGTCGTCATCCTCGGGCCGGGCATTCTCGGCATCATGCACACGATCTTCGGCCGCTGAGGCGGTCGTAGCGGTTGTCGCTCAGAGGCGGGACAGCAACCCCTGCTGGCTCGCGACGTCGAGCGCCTGGGCGCGGCTCGTGGCGCCGAGCTTGCCGTAGAGCCGGGTGACGTACGTCCGCACGGTCGACTCGGTCAGCCGCAGGGTCGCCGCGATCGCGGGCAGGCTCAGCCCGCCGTGCAGGTGTTGCAGGATCTCCAGTTCGCGCGGGCTCAACGAGGCTGACCGGGCCCGCCGCCGGGCGAGGGCGCCCGCGAGGTCCGGTGCGGTGAACGACATGGGTGCGACGGCCGCGTGCCGGATCGAGGCGATCAGCACCTCGATGGTCGCCGCCCGCGGAACCACCGCCGACAGCCTCGCCTCGAGCGCCCGGAAGAGGACGTCGTCGTCGGCCGGCGCGAGCAGCACCACGCCGAGCGTGGGCCGTTCGGCCCGCAGCTGCGAGCCGAGGGTCAGACCGTCGCCGTCGGGCAGCCAGGCGTCGACGGCTACCACATCGGGTTCCAACCACTGCACCATCTCTCGCGCCTCGGCCACGGTCGCGGCCGTTCCGGCGAGGGACACATCGGGGTACGCGGACACGGTGGCCGCGAACCCGACCCGAACCAGAGTCGCCGCGTCGACGGCTACCAGCTTCACCACGAGACGGACGCTACCGGAAAGGATGCTGCCTACAACAGCCGTAACTGCCGGTCTCGAGGGCGACGGGGCTCGGCGTCTCCGAGCCGTTCGAGCAGGCCGGCGTCGATCGTGGCCAGGAACGGCGACGGACCGGCGTCACGCTCTGCCCCGAAACGGAATCGGCGCCTCGAGTGGGTCAGGTACAGCCGGTCCTGCGCGCGGGTGACGCCGACGAAGAACAGCCGACGCTCCTCCGCTGTCGCATTGTCGACACCGTCCGCGTCACTCTCCCGGGTGACACCGGGGAACCGGAAGGGCAGCAGGCCGTCCTCGCAGCCGGTGACGAACACGACCGGGAACTCCAGTCCCTTCGCCGCGTGCAGGGTCAGCAGCGTCACGGCTTCGGCGCGGGGGTCGAGCACGTCGACCTCGGCCCCGGTACCGATCTCGGCCAGGAAGCGCTCGGTGTCTTCTCCGCAACGCAGCGCGAGCGGGTTGAGCAGGTCGACCGCACTCCAGGCGTCCTCGGCCGTGGTCTCGACCCCGGTCTCGTCCAACCGGGGTGCGGTGAGTCGCTCGACGATCACCTGTGCCGCGTGTCGGACCCGGGTCGCCAAGGGGCCACCGGAGCCGGTGGCGAACCGCAGCTCCCGCGCGATCGCCGTGACACCCGGCCGGTCCCGGAGCCGGTCGTGTGACCGCTTCTGCACCGGGATGCCGTGCCGGGACAACGCGTCGACGATCGGGCCGGCCTGCGCGTCGGTGCGGTAGAGCACAGCGATGTCACGGAACGAGATCTCAGCGGTTACCGAGCGCGAGTCGACCCGCCCGGAGTCCAGCGAGCGGTGGGAGACGCCGCCGACGAGCTCGTCGACGGTACGGGCGACGAAGTCCGCTTCGTCCGACACGCTCGCGGCCGGGTACAACCCGACGAGCGGCGCCTCGGGATCGAGCCGGGCCGGGTCGAGCCGCCGGCCACGCACCAATGTGGACGGTGCGATCGCCTGGACCGCGGCGGCCAGGATCGGCGCGGACGACCGGTAGTTGCGGGTCAGCCGGACCAGCCGGGCGTCGACGAAGTCCTGTGAGAAACGCAGGAAGTACGAGACATCCGCGCCCCGGAACGAGTAGATCGCCTGGTCCGGGTCGCCGATCGCGCAGATGTTGCCGGTCTCCGGTACGAGCAGCCGCAGCAGCTCGTACTGCGTCGCGTCCACGTCCTGGTACTCGTCGACGAACACCCAGCGCCAGCGTGCCCGGTACTCCGCGACGAGGCTCGCCGACCCGCGCAGCAGCTGTACCGGCAACGTGACCAGCTCGTCGAGGTCCACGAGATCCTGGCTGCGCAACAGCTTCACGTACCGCGCCGCGTCCTCGCCGGCCTCGTCCCGGGCCGCGGCCCGCTCGGTCTCGTCGGCGACGCGGAACGCGGCGGGCAGGCCGGCCGCCTTCGCGTTCTCCCGCAGGATCGCCAGGCCGAGGGCGTGGAAGGTACCGACCGTGACCTCGTCGGCGTCCGGGCCGAGGAGTGCGGTCAGCCGGTCGCGCAGTTCCTCGGCGGCGCGCCGGGTGAACGTGATCGCCAGACACTGGCCGGGAATCACGCCCATCTCCGCGCACAGGTACGCCAGCCGGTGGGTCAGCGTGCGCGTCTTGCCGGTACCGGGGCCGGCGACGATGAGCAGTGGCCCGCCGGGGGCCGACGCGGCTACCCGTTGCAGTGCGTCCAATCGGTCGAGGAGCCCGGTACCGACCTCCTCCATGCCCGCGAGCATCGGCTCGAACGGCTCGTGCGGGGATGGCGGCGGGGCGATCGGCGGTGGCGGCGGTTTCGGGGGCGCCTTGCGGGGAGGGGCGGCCTTCTTCGCCGGGGCGACCGCTCGCTGCTTCGGCAGGGCAACGTCGAACAGCGCGTCGCCTCCAGGAGAACCGCGCAGCTCCTCCGGGGCGAAGAGCCGGATGACGCCGTACTCCCCGTCGTACCCCGGTGTCCGCCGGACCTCGCCGCGGCGCAACCGGCGGATGGCCTCGGCGAGCAGTTCACCCCCGGCGGCGCCGATGTCGTCGAGCGGCGCGCTGGTGAGAATCTCGAGCTCGGGGCCGAGCGTGGCGACGAGCGTGTTGATCTGCGCCTCGACGGTCCGGGTCCGCGGTCCGACCCCGTGCACCTCGCCGAGCACCTCGGGCAGTTGGACGAGGTGCCTGACGTCCTTGGCGCCGGGCGGCCTCGTGCCATCGGTGCGATCGGCCAGATCCTCCACTCTGGACAGTACGCCGACCGTCAGCGGCTTACCGCATTCCGGACACCGGCCGTGGTTGGCGCGGGTCCGCTGCGGCTCCCACATCACGCCGCACACGCGGTGCCCGTCGGCGTGGTACTTGCCCTCCTCGGGGAAGAACTCGATGGTGCCGTCCAGCCCGTCGCCGGTGCGCAACGCATCGCGCACGGAGTAGTAGTCCAGCGGTGCGCTGAGCAGGGTCGCCTCGCGGGCGAGCGCCGGTGGCGAGTGAGCGTCCGAATTGGACACGAGCCGGTATCTGTCCAGACTGGACACTCGCCAGTTCATCTCCGGGTCGGAGCTCAGGCCGGTCTCGACCGCGAAGATGTGGTCGGCGAGGTCCGCGTAGCAGTCGGCTATCGCGTCGAAGCCGGACTTCGAGCCGAGCGCGGAGAACCACGGGGTCCAGATGTGTGCGGGCACGAGGAAGCCGTCCTCGCTCGCCTCCAGCGTGATCTCCAGCAGGTCGCGCGAGTCCAGGCCCAGGATCGGCCGCCCGTCGGAGCCGAGGTTGCCGATGCGCCCGAGCTTGGCGTTGAACCGCTCCACCGACGGGAGGTCGGGCAGGTAGATCAGGTGGTGGACCTTGCGGGTACGGTCGTCCCGCTTGTAGATCGTGGAGATCTCGACGGAGAGCATGAAGCGGACGGCGGCCGCCGTGCTCGCCAGGATCGGCGGAAGCTTGCGGGTGACGGTGGCCGTGAACTCGGGGGCGAGCTCGAAGAGCCCCGGTTCGGCGGGCACGAGTGCCTCGCGCAGATGGTCGAGCCAGGCCGGGTGAGTGAAGTCACCCGTGCCCAGCAACGTGATTCCCTTTCGGCGCGCCGACCACGCCAGGTTCGGCACGTCCAGGTCGCGGCTGCAGGCTCGGGAGTACTTGGAATGGATGTGCAGATCCGCGACGTACGACGCTGCGCTGAACGGAAGCACGCCGCATCCTGCCACACCCGCGGTGCGTGCCGGTTGCCGCCACGCCCGTACCGAGGAAAGCGAGTCCCGCTCTACTTCAGCAGGCCCACGAGCCCGCCGACCGCCAGGCCGATGCCTCCGCCGATGAGCGCGCCGAGCAACGGGCCGCCGGCGAGCGCCCCGATCAGGCCGCCGGCGAGCGCCCCGACCAGCCCGAGCCCGATACCGCCGCGCACGGCACGGTCCACTTTGGACGATGTAGAGGTGACGTCCGGCTCGTCCTCACAGGTGGTCGACTCCGCGCAGTGGCCGACGGTCTCGATCGGTCCGGCTGGCGCCATGCCCCAACCCGGCATCGTCCCCAGAGGATCCGGCGACGAGTCCATGCCCATGCAGCAGGACCGGGCGAGGGTACCGGCGTACGTGTTGCTGTTGGGCCCGGGGAAGACAACGTACTCGGCGGGTTTGTTGTATGCCGCGTGCGCTTCGGCCATGCACCGATCCACGTCGACGACCCCGGGCTTCGGGATGCACTCGACGCAATTCGGGGCCTTCCCGCACGGGTCTCCGCCGTGCCTCGACGCGTGGGCCGCGGTGGGGTGCCCGGGCAGGCCCAGGTTGCCTCCGGAGATGAGCGGGATGCCAGGTCCGGCGCCCATCTTCGGCTGGCAGCGCGTGAGCAGGCTGTACCGGAACGGCGGCGCGTCCACGAACCCGTGCTGGAAACCCATCGCGGGTCGCGCGCAGACCTTGACGCCTGGGCCTTCCATCGGTACGACCCTCGGCGGCGCCTCGGTCATCGTGACAGTCGTCGTGTCCCGCTGCGGGGTCGTGTCGCCCGCGACATGACTGGTCAACTCCGGTCCGGCCGATCGCCCGGCGACGACCCGGTCGGCGACCAGGTCGGCGTGCCGTTCGGCGTCGGCCGAGTCGCCGAACGTGATCGCGTGACGCTGCAGTCCCATTGCCGCGTTGCGTTGCTGCACGACGTGCGTCAGCTCGTGCGCCAGCAGGCGTAGCCCGGTTGGTCTGTCGAGGTCGTACTGACCGGCTCCGAACACCACGTGGTCGCCGACTGTGTACGCCCTCGCGGCCACGTCACGGGCGGAGGCCGCGGCATCGGCGTCGGTGTGCACCCGGACGCGGGAGAAGTCGAAGCCGAAACGCCGTTCCATCGTCTGCCGAGCCGGTACGTCGATCGGACTGGCCGGGCCGCTGAGCGCCTTGGTCACGCTGGCCGGCAGCGTCGTGTTCTTCTCCTTGTCCCGGCCATGGCAGCCGGTGGGCGGACACGGATGGTCACCACAGCGCTGCAGCACCACTCGCATGCCGTCGAGACTAGGCGCTGTCGCCGCGCCGCGATATCAGAAAATTGCGCTCGGCGACGTTCTCGGTACGCGCGATGGCCGCGTCGTATGCCTCTTCCGCTTCGGCCCCGCGGTCCAGGCGGTGAAGTAGGTCGGCCCGGATGGCGTGGTACAGGTGGTAGCCGTCGAGGTCGAGGCCGTCTGTCTCCTCGAGGGCCGCGGCCGGCCCCTGAACCTCGGCCACTGCCACCGCCCGGTTGAGGGCCACCACCGGGCTCGGGGCGATCGCCATCAGCTGGTCGTACAGGGCGAGGACCTGTTTCCAGTCCGTCGGTGCGTCGCTGTGTACCGCGTTGATCGCCGCCTGGATCTGGTACGGCCCCGGCCGGTTGCGTCGCAGGCACCGCCGCACGAGATCCTGTCCCTCGGCGACTAGCTCGTGGTCCCACCGATCGGGGTCCTGGTCGGCCAGCGGTACGAGGTCGCCGCCGGCCGTGGTACGGGTGGCCCGCCGCGACTCGACGAGCAGCATGAGCGCCAGCAGGCCCAGCACCTCCGGCTCGTCCGGCATGAGCCCGGCCAGCAGCCGGCCGAGGCGGATGGCCTCGACGCAGAGGTCCTCCCGCACGAGCCGCTCGCCCGAGCTGGCCGTGTACCCCTCGTTGAAGATCAAGTAGATGACCGCGAGAACGGCGTCCAGCCGGTCCGGCAGGTCAGCCTCCCGCGGGACCCGGTACGGGATACCCGCGTCGCGGATCTTGGCCTTGGCCCGGACGAGGCGCTGGGCCATGGTCGGCTCGGGTACCAGGAACGCGTGCGCGATCTCGGCGGTGGACAGGCCGCCGAGCAGCCGGAGCGTCAGCGCGACGCGGGCGGCCGGGGCGAGCGCGGGGTGGCAGCACGTGAAGATCAGCCGTAGCCGGTCATCCTCCACCGGACCCACCTCCTCGACCGGTACGTCCCCCGCGTGCAGCAGGGCGGCCTGCGCGTGCTTGTCCGCACGGGACGCCTCCCGGCG
>Ga0075429_100000539_pt1 | contig 28785 bp, 28 predicted proteins | sample RhiMetdeltSRZDD3_FD_75295 | JGI IMG/M metagenome (GOLD analysis project Ga0075429, IMG submission 75295) | Populus rhizosphere microbial communities from Tennessee, USA - Rhizosphere MetaG P. deltoides SRZDD3 | ecosystem: Host-associated > Plants > Roots > Rhizosphere > Soil | place: USA...
GATTAAAGACGAGGTTGAGTTGAATTCCTTTGGAAGGAACAATATTGAGTTTTTATTTGACGCAAACCGAAGCAAACAATTTTTGCCGGTAAGAAAAGTTGCCAGTGGTGGTGAGCTGAGCAGGCTGATGCTTTGCATAAAATCCTTAGTTGCACAAAAGCTCGATATGCCTACATTAATCTTTGATGAAATTGATACTGGTATTTCTGGTGAGGCCGCCAGGCAAGTTGGAATCATTATGAAAGAACTTGCCAGCAATCGCCAGGTAATTTGTATTACACACCAGCCGCAGATAGCGGGTAAGGCAAATGCTCATTTCTTTGTTTATAAAGAGATCGTGAAAGATGAAGTGAAAACAAATATTCGCTTGCTGAATAAAGATGACCGAATAACTGCGATTGCAAAAATGCTGAGTGGAGAAAAGCCGACCGCAGCGGCGATGGAAAATGCCAGAGAAATGGTGGGCAATTAGCAAATTTGAAAATGTGCAAAGGTGCCAATTAAATCAATCATTGTTATTTCGCTGATAATCGTCTTTTTGATTCTTGCATATTTTCTAAATAGTTGGTTACAGAAAATTATTCGACCAAAACAATCATTTTGGAGATTGCTTTTATATTTTTTAAGTGTGTTGCTTTCGGTATTTATATTATCATTCCTAATGGTGTTTGTTATTGGAAAACTTTATCCTGACGAGCTAATGAAATAACTTCTTACATTTACCGCCCAAAACGATAAGCTATGGCATATAATCTTTTAAAGGGAAAAAGGGGAATAATTACAGGTGCTCTTGACGCGAATTCAATTGCATGGAAAGTAGCCGAAAAAGCATATGAAGAAGGCGGGACTTTTGTATTAACGAATGCGCCAATCGCTATGAGAATGGGAGAAATTAACAAGCTTGCAGAGAAAACTAAATCTGAAATTATCCCGGCAGACGCTACGAATGTTGATGAGCTGACAAACCTTTTCACCAAATCACAGGAGGTGCTTGGGGGAAAGATTGATTTTGTACTTCACTCCATCGGTATGAGTGTTAATATCAGGAAAAAGATCCCTTACACGGAATTAAATTATGATTACTTCATGAAGGGAATTGATGTATCAGCATTGTCTTTTCATAAAATGCTTTCGGTGGCAAAAAAACTTGATGCGATTAATGAATGGGGAAGCGTAGTAGCTTTGACGTATGCTGCCGCACAAAGAACATTTCCTTTTTATACTGATATGGCCGATATAAAAGCGATGCTTGAATCGATTGCACGCAGTTTTGGTTATCATTATGGAATTGAAAAGAAAGTTCGTGTCAATACCGTTTCTCAATCGCCAACCAAAACAACGGCGGGTACCGGTATAAAGGGTTTTGGTGATTTCTTTGACTATGCAAATTCAATTGCACCGCTTGGGAATGCTACCGCAGAAGACTGTGCGAATTATTGCGTCACTCTTTTTTCTGATCTTACTAGAATGGTGACAATGCAGAACCTGTATCACGATGGTGGTTATTCGACAACAGGAGTAAGCAATGAAGTAATGCAAAAAGTAGGGATTACTGAGCAGTAGTTGAATAGCCCTTCGACAAGCTCTCCGAAGAAGTCCTTTGGACAGGGTGACAAATGAAAAGTAACAATATAGCTGATAACAAAAAACCGTCTCGAAATTCAGACGGTTTTTTTATAAAAGAGATTCTATCCAAATCATCCGCCTTCGGCTGAGATAGGAGATTTAATATTCATCTTCATTAAACATGAAATCTTCCTGGCTAGGGTAATCGGGCCAAATGTCTTCGATACTTTCGTACACTTCGCCACCTTCATCTTCCAGCTCCTGCAGGTTTTCTACCACTTCGATAGGAGCACCGCTACGTATAGAATAGTCGATGAGCTCATCTTTGGTGGCCGGCCAAGGCGCTTCTTCGAGATATGATGCTAATTCTAAGGTCCAGAACATTTTTCGGTTTTTTTGATTTCCAGGAATCGGGTTTTAAGATTTCATAACGCTTACCCTGCCCCCCAAATTTTTCGCAAATGTAGCTTTAATAACGAATTTTCCAAATCCGGGGTTTTACCACCGGTATAAAGGGTTTCTTAAATTTCCCTGCCTCATTTGCACTGCTTATTTTTAGGGCTCCGGGCTTCTGACTATTTGATTTCGGAAAACTTATAAAGGCTGCATGCTAACTGGTAAAAATATTTATAAACGTTATGGCTCACTTGAAGTTCTCAGGGGTGTAACTCTTGAAGTTAGAAAGGGAGAGGTCGTTGCGATCGTCGGCCCTTCGGGATGTGGGAAAAGCACATTACTCCATATCCTCGGCTCATTGGACAAGGCAGATATGGGAGAAATAGTTATCAACAATGCATCCCTTAACCAACTTGTGGGAGATAGGTTAGCTGCTTTCCGGAATAAGCATATTGGCTTTGTTTTCCAGTTTCACCATTTATTGCCAGAGTTTACTGCTTTGGAAAATGTATGTATTCCCGGTTGGCTGGCTGGAAAAAACAAAAATAAAGTACGAGAAGATGCCCAGGCATTATTGAAAATACTTGGCCTTAATGATAGGATTGAAAATAAACCTAATCAGCTTTCTGGTGGTGAGCAGCAACGAGTGGCCGTGGCAAGGGCATTGATAAATAATCCTGATATCGTTTTTGCCGACGAGCCCTCAGGCAACCTGGACACCGCGAATGCACAGGAACTTCATCAATTGTTCTTTGATCTGAGAAAACAGTTCAACCAAACATTTTTGATCGTTACTCATAATGAAGAGTTATCTCAGTTAAGTGATAGAACTCTGCATATGAAGGATGGAATAATTGTGTGATGTTCGAATTAGACCCTGGGCTTCCAGGGAGTTTCTTTAACACCGAGCTGGTGTGCAGCAAATCTTGCCAATATAAAAAGATAATCACTGAGTCGGTTAAGATATTTTATAATGAGTGATTCAATTTCCATTTCTTTTTTTTCCATTTTTACACAACAGCGCTCTGCCCGGCGACAAACCGTTCTGGCAATATGCAGAGTTGAAACAGTAACATGTCCACCCGGAAGAATAAAAGATTTCATCACCGGTAATACCTCATTCATCTTGTCAATTTCTTTTTCTAATATGACAATATCTTCTTCATGAAGGTCAGGAATTTTCAGTTTAGTTTCTTTTTCAGGATCACAGGCAAGTGCAGAGCCAATAGTGAAAAGCCGGTCTTGCACTTCGGCGAGAACATTATTTATGTTATTTGCTTTTAGATGATCAAGGCATAAGCCAACAAAAGAATTTAATTCATCCACCGTGCCATAAGTTTCAATTCGCAGATCTGATTTGAAAACCTTGGTGCCTCCGATAAGTGACGTTTTACCTTTGTCGCCTGTCTTAGTATAAATTTTCATTGACATATTTAACAGTGATTATTCAAATGAAACAAAGGGCAGGCAGGTTAAGGGTTTACACAATTAATGCTGCGCATACATACCCATTTTTTCATTATGTTTATCTGATTCAATAAGACCATCACGAAGCCTTACAATACGATGGGCATGGTTAGCAATATCCTCTTCGTGTGTAACAAGTACAATTGTATTGCCATTGGAGTGTATCTTGTTAAAGATCTCCATAATCTCGTAAGATGTTTTTGTGTCAAGATTACCCGTGGGCTCATCGGCAAGAATTATAGATGGGTCGTTTACCAGTGCTCTTGCAATGGCCACCCTTTGGCATTGACCACCACTTAATTCATTTGGTTTATGGTGACTACGATCAGTAAGGTTTACAAGATCCATTACATGTTTTGCTTTTTCTGTACGAACCTTTTTACCCATTCCCGCATACACTAATGGCAAGGCAACGTTTTCCAGTGCTGTTAATCTTGGTAATAAATTGAATTGCTGGAAAACAAAGCCGATCTCTTTATTTCTTATGTCAGCAAGTTTATTGTCTTCAGTTACGCTAATATCATGTCCATTTAAAATATAAGTGCCGGAAGTAGGGGTATCAAGGCAACCAATAATATTCATTAATGTGCTTTTACCCGAACCCGATGGTCCCATTAATGCTACATATTCATTTTTATTGATGTCCAGACGAATGCCTTTTAAGACCTGTAATTCCATTTTACCCATGAAATAACTCTTCTCAATCTTATCCAGGTGTATAATGCTTTGCATATATCTTGTACTCATTTTTTACCAGTAACAATAACCAGCAACTACTTTTTAATAACCTTCGGTACCTTAAAAAATTTATCATCATGTTCCGGAGCATTCCGTAAACCTTCCTCACGGGGTACTGATCCTTTCACTTCATCTTCTCTTAAGACATTTATAGTAGAAGACATGTGGAGCAATGGCTCTGTTCCTTCAAGGTCAAGCTCATCCAATTTTTCCACGAAACTTACCATCCGCTGCAGATCATTTTTTATTACTTCTTTATCTGCCATGTTGAATTCAAGTCTTGATAAATGCGCCAGCTTATCTACCATGGCATCGGTTACTTCCATCTTACAAATATAGTATTGAGTGAGGAGTTCGAAGTTCAGAGTCCCGAGTATTTTGCAAGTGGATATATTTATTTTAAAAAACATTATGGCTAATGACTCTGAACTCCTGACTCTGAACTAATCCATATCTTCGCCGCCGCATGAGTAAAAAGAAAGAAATAGTAATGAGTGGCATCCGGCCCACAGGTTTTTTGCACCTAGGAAATTATTTTGGCGCGGTAAAAAACTATGTGCGGATGCAGGAAGAGTACGAATGTTTTTTTATGGTGGCTGATCTGCACTCACTCACTACACATCCGGATACAAAAGATTTGAAGCAAAATGTTCATCGTGTGCTGGCAGAAAATATTGCTTGCGGACTCGATCCTGATAAAGTGGCACTTTATTGCCAAAGCCAGGTATATGAGACCGGTGAGTTGTATTTGTATTTGAATATGCTGGCGTATAAAGGGGAACTGGAAAAGACCACGACGTTTAAAGATAAAGTAAGGCAACAACCAGACAATGTAAATGCAGGATTACTGACTTACCCGGTTTTGCAAACTGCTGATATTATCTTACACCGTGCTTCATTAGTTCCCGTTGGTAAAGACCAGGAGCAACATCTTGAAATGGCACGCAATTTTACCAACCGGTTTAATCATCGCTATGGCGAAGTATTTCCTGAACCCCATGCATTTAATTATGGTTCAGATTTAGTGAAAGTGCCAAGTCTTGATGGGTCGGGTAAGATGAGCAAAAGTGAAAATCAGAATGCTACACTTTACCTGGCAGATGATGATGACCTTATTCGTAAAAAAGTAATGAAAGCAAAAACCGACAGTGGACCTACAACTCCTAATTCTCCAAAACCGGATTACATTGAAAATATTTTTCTGCTGATGAAGCTTGTAAGCACGGAAAATGTTTACAACAAATTTGATGGAGATTATAGCAATTGTACCATTCGCTATGGTGATATGAAAAAGGAATTGGCAGAAGATATGGTGAAATTCATTTCACCAATAAGAGAAAAAGTAAATTCGATACTCGCAGATGAGAGCTATTTGAAACAGGTGATGGAACAGGGTGCGGAGAAGGCTCGTAAAAGTGCGAAGGCTACGATGGAATTAGTAAGGGAAGCTATGGGCCTAAAATATTTTACCCCTGCCCCTAAAGCGGAGTAAAGAAATAAATAATATTCACTTGAGAATAGAAAAGATTATTTATTTTCAGTTTATCGAATTAATTATTAACTCCAAAACTAAGCTCTCCGCCTGAGGCGAAGACAGTGGTATGGCAAAATCAAAGACAAAACCTAAGCACATTGCAATAGCCGGTAATATCGGCGCCGGTAAAACAACACTTACTGAATTACTTAGCAAACATTATAAATGGATACCACAGTTTGAAGATGTTGACCACAACCCTTATCTATATGATTTTTATGAGGACATGCCCCGGTGGAGCTTCAACCTCCAAATTTATTTTTTGAATAGCCGTTTAGGTCAGTTAGTAGAAATTCAAAAGGGGAGTGAAACGGTTATACAAGACAGAACCATATATGAAGATGCTCATATTTTTGCTCCCAACCTTCATGAAATGGGATTGATGAGCAAAAGAGATTTTGACAATTACTTTCAGTTTTTCCAGACATTGAAGCAAATGGTGAGACCTCCTGATCTTCTTATTTATCTGAAAGCTTCAGTGCCAACATTGGTGGGGCAAATTCAAAAGAGGGGAAGAGAGTACGAGGAGAATATAAGGTTGGATTATTTAAAAAGGCTCAATGAATTCTACAATAAATGGATAGATGCCTATAAGGAGGGCCCACTCCTTGTAATCGACATTGATAAAAACAAGTTCCCGGAAAATGATGAGCATCTTGGCGAGATCATTCGCAAAATAGATGGGCAGATCTATGGGTTGTTTTAGATGTTCCGATATTTAAAAATTAACAATTGCTGTTCATTAAGAGAAAGATAATAAAATACCTTTACATTCACTCTTATAATTAATGTATGAACAGATTATTTCTTGTCCTTGTTTTATTTATTAGCGCGAATTGCTTTTCACAATCATTGAGAGATTCTCTTTTTAGCGGCAAGCTAAAAGCTGATTCCACCCTTGTTGCAAAAAGTAAGGTAAACGAGCAGAAGGCAAAACAAGATTCTGTGAGAAAAGTACAGATCGATTCTCTAAAAAAGATCGGTGCCGATACAACATACTTAAGTGTTGCAGTTGCTACACCAACTACACCAACGACTGAACTAAAATATTCAGACAACAATAGGACCTGGAAAAAATTTGTTGATGAACATACTCCGATAATCAACTCAGAAATGCTAGCCACTAAAAAGATCAAGAAAGGTGGTTATACTGTAACATTAGAATATGAGATCGGAACAGATGGTGTTGTTACTACTAAGAATATTATATGTGATCCCAAAAGCGAACAGCTTGTAGAATTGATAAGGGAGAGAATGATGACCAATGCCCCGAGATTAGCGCCACAGATCGTTAATGGCGCTCCACGGAAATCCAGCAGAAGACAAATACTTGTCTTTGTAAAAGAGAAAAATTAACTACAGCATTTCAATCAGGTATTTATGGAAATTTAGTTTGCAGGCATCTGAATTGAAAACCTGTTTATGAGAAAGAAAGTATTTCTCGCAATTACCGCGTCGTTACTAGCCCTGTCTATAAATGCGCAAAAAGAATTCAATGTATTTGAAAAGGTAGAAATCGAAGCAGGTACAAATGAAAAGGCATGGAAGGAGTACCTGGCAAAGAAAACTCAACTACCAGATTCAATTCTAAATAGTATTCCATCCGGTACTTACCGGGTAAACGTTCAATTCATAATTGATAAACATGGAAATATTGGGCAAATAAAAGCTAAGAACGATCCGGGTTTTGGTTTGGCAAAACGGGCAGAGACTATTGTTTCAAATTATAACGGAACATGGAGACCTGCTACACAATGCGGACGAAATGTAAATGCTTATAAATCTCTACCGATCACATTTGTGATTTCTACTCAATAGACAGCCCAGGTTTTATTTTGTTTTAATTCTAATTCAATTTTCTTAAGCCAGGCTTCCTGGTTGGGTTTATGGCGGCTGTAATCTGTTTCATCATCATATTGTTGTTGGAATTTTTCTTTCTCGTCAACAACGGATTTATAAATAATATCAAGATCTTTTTGAAATGAAGCCCTATTGAACTGATATTCGTTTGTCAGTTTATTCAATTTCCTCGCAAATATTTCTGCAATATCAAAATGACCTTGTTCATGCTTGAGTATCCAGTCATTTTTTACCAGACCCCATGATTTATTTTTTTCAAACCTGCAATCGATCTTATAAGTTACTTTTCCATTGGTAACATTATAGGCAAAACTAAGATGTGTTGTGGTCATTGCTGCAGTGCTTCCTAGCTTCTGTGGCTCAGCTTTAAAATCGTCCCAGGTCAATCGTCTGTCCTCCTGCCATTTTATATAATCATCATCCGGAAGGGAGATGACAAGAAGAGGTAAAATAAAAATCGGGAGAGCAAGGAACTTTTTCATGACTAAATAATAACGGCAAGTTGGCAAAAAAAACTTAAAGAGTTTCTTAAAAATAAAACCCCTGGCGGTTATACCAGGGGCTGGGCAAGCAACAATAGATTCGTCCCGATAGCTATCGGGATATCTTGGGCGCCGCGGAAAGTACTTCAGAAGTAACTCCTGCTGCAAATTTTTCAAAATTCTTAATGAACAGGCCAGCCAGACATTTCGCCTTTTCATCATAGGCGGCCTTATCCTCCCACGTATTGCGTGGATTGAGGACCTGGGTAGGAACACCGGGGCAATTTGTTGGTATAGCTATTCCAAATACATCATGATTTTCGAAAGCCACCGTCGCAAGTTTTCCCTCTAATGCGGCTGTGATCATGGCGCGGGTATGAGATAGCTTCATTCTTTTACCAACGCCATAAGTGCCGCCGGTCCATCCCGTATTAATGAGCCAAACATTTACTTTATTCTCCTGCATTTTCTGGCCCAGCATCATTGCGTATTTACCAGGATGTAAAGGAAGGAAAGGCGCACCAAAACAAGCACTGAAAGTTGGCTTAGGTTCCGTAACTCCGGCTTCAGTACCGGCTACTTTTGCTGTATAGCCGCTGATGAACTGATACATTGCCTGGCCCGGCGTCAACTTCGATATTGGGGGTAATACACCAAAAGCGTCGCAGGTTAAAAAGAAAATATTCTTTGGCAAACCGCCAATTGATGGCTCTTGTGCATTACTAATAAAACTCAAAGGATAAGATACCCTTGTATTCTCCGTAATGGACGCATCTTCAAAATTTATTCTATTTGTGCCTAGATAAAACTTTGTGTTTTCCACTAGTGCTCCATGTCTTATCGCCTGGAAAATTTCTGGTTCTTTTTCTTCACTAAGATTTATACACTTTGCATAACAGCCGCCTTCGAAATTAAAAATAGTATCAGCCGTCCATCCATGTTCATCATCGCCGATCAATATACGGCTTGGATCCGCACTAAGCGTAGTTTTGCCAGTACCGCTCAATCCAAAGAAAATAGCAGTATCACCTTCTTCTCCCATATTGGCACTGCAGTGCATGCTCAGCACATTTTTTTCATGTGGTAAAATATAATTTAGAATTGTAAATATCCCTTTCTTCATTTCTCCAGTATAACCGGAACCGGCGATCAGGATCATCTTATGTTTAAATGAAACTAGAGAGACATTATGCTGTCTCGTGCCGCATTCTTTTGAATCAAGTTTCAGTCCTGGACAAGCAACTACATGCCATTCGGGTTTAAAGTTTTCAAGCTCTTCATCAGTCGGCCTTAAAAACATATTATATGCAAAAAGATTGCCCCATGGCTTCTCATTTACTACACGAATATTAAGACGGTAACGAGGATCCGAACAGGCATAGCAATCTCTTACCCATAATTCCGGAAGCCTTTCCAGGTAATCGATCATTTTTCTATAAATGACATGATAATATTTCTCATCAAGAGGGACATTAAATTCATTCCAATCCACGGTATTGGCCGTGACCTCATCCCTGACTATAAACTTATCTTTTGGGCTCCGTCCAGTGAACTCCCCGGTTTGAATAATCAATGCACCGGAATCGTTTAAAACACCTTCTCCAAGACGAAGTGTGTCAAGCACAAGATCACCGGGAGAAGTTTGATAATGAACATTTTCTGAGAACTTTAAAACAGATTTCATGAAATTTTTGGTAGGAGACGTGATGGTCGATACTAACATAGCCAAGCTTTTAAATTTGTGTTGACGGCAAAGGTAGGGCACAAACCCTATTCAAAACAAACAAGTGTTCGTTGCACACATTATAACGACAAACTTTTAAAAATAGTCTGCGAATAAAAGTCATTGATTAATAGTACTATTGCAAACCTAAAAAACGATAATTCTTTTCATTGAGATTTATCAACTTTTGGGGAAAACCTGAATCAGCCGACAAAACAGACTGATTATTTATAAAACAATTTTGACAATGAAACATCTTCCGCTGAACTCGCAAATTTTTACTCAAAACAGGCAACGGTTCATAAAAGAAATGGCGCCAAATTCTATCGCCATTTTCAACAGTAACGATGAGTTACCAATGAACGCCGATGCTCTTTATAAGTTCAAGCAAAACTCGGATCTGTATTGGTTGACGGGTATAACACAAGAAGACTCGATGCTGGTCTTATTTCCCGATAATCCTGAAAAAAAATTTCGCGAGGTATTGGTTTTAGTTCGGCCTAATGAACTGAAAGAAAAATGGGACGGTAAGAGATTGCGTAAGAATGAAGCCACAGCAATTTCAGGGATTGAAAATATTGTATGGCTTGACAGTCTTGAGGCATTGTTACAAAAATGGATACATTGGAGTGATAATATTTACCTGAATACAAATGAGCATGATCGTAAAGCCAATTGGGTACCTGTAAGAGATTATCGTTATGCCGAAGAAATGCGCAACAAATACCCTTTGCATAATTATAAACGCAGTGCACAGCTCTTAAAAAAGCTTCGTGCTATCAAAACCCCGTTAGAAGTCGAAGTACTGCAAAAAGCAATCGATATTACTGATACTACTTTCCGTCACCTGCTACAATTTATAAAGCCCGGTGTTTGGGAATATGAAATTGAAGCCGAGATCTATCATTCTTTTCTGATGCAAAGATCCTCGGGTCCGGCTTACGGAAATATTATCGCGAGTGGCGACAGGGCGAGAACGCTTCATTATGTTTCAAACAACCAGGAGTGCAAGAATGGCGAAGTAATATTGATGGACTTTGGTGCTGAATATGGCGGATATAATGCAGATCTTACAAGAACTATTCCTGTTAATGGTAAATTCACTTCGAGACAAAAGAAGATCTATACTACTTGTCTTGATCTGCACAATCATTGTAAAGAAATGCTGAAACCGGGAATTTCAATAATGGAGTATCATGAAAAAGCCGGCGATGTTGCTACCGAGCTGTTTTTGAAAGCAGGTCTTTTGAAAAAATCGGAAGTTAAAAATGAAGACCCGGAGAACAGGGCTTATCGCAAATATCTTTATCATGGTATTTCCCATCATCTTGGTGTCGATGTGCATGATCTTGGTACGATGACGGAGCCAATAAAACCGGGAATGGTTTTTACAGTAGAGCCGGGTATCTATATTGAAGAAGAGGGAATAGGTATTCGCATTGAAAACAATGTTTGGATAACAAGGAATGGAAATAAAGATTTGATGAAGAATATTCCCATAACTGTGGAAGAGATTGAAGCGCTGATGAAGAAGTAGTCCACAGACCACGGTCCATAGTCCACAGAAAAAAACCAATGGCATTTAAGTTTGAAAGTTTAAGAATTTGGCAGTTATCCCTGGAACTGGCTGATGAAATTGATTTTGCTTGCGCAATCTTTTCCAAAACATGAGATATATTCTTTATCAAGTCAGATCCGAAGGGCAGCTAACTCAGTTTCATTAAATATAGTAGAAGGGTCTGCGGGTTTAACAAATACTGAGTTCAAAAGATTTCTGGTAATTGCAAATCGTTCTGCATTAGAAGTTGTTGGTTGCTTATATTTGGCAAAAAGAAGGTCTTATATTTCCGATGAGAAATTTCAAGATTTGTATATTAAAATCGAAACTTTGGTGAAAATGATACAGGCATTGATCAATTCATTAAACGACTAATACCGTGGTCTGTGGACCGTGGACGGTGGACTAACATGAAGCAAATTCCCAATCTCTTTACTTTATTGAACCTTTTTCTTGGCGTTACTGCTATCATTTTCATTTTGCAAACCGGTGAGACGCTTGTTTTTTTAGACCAGGAAGGTTTAGTGCAAGTTCACCTTCCAGAAAAGATTGCATGGGGAGCTCTCCTTATTTTTTGTGCAGGCGTTGTGGATTTTCTCGATGGATTTATTGCCCGGCTATTTAAGGCAAGTTCGCCAATGGGGGAGCAGCTTGATTCCCTCTCTGATCTGGTGAGCTTTGGCGTAGCACCGGGTTTGATCATTTACCAGTTATTGCGCATCAGTTATGCACAGGAAGAAGCAGGTCTCGATGTTTCCCTGGCATTTCTTTTACCTGCATTGATAATTCCTTGTGCTGCTGCCTGGAGACTTGCAAAATTTAATTTAGATGAAGGACAGGAGTATTCTTTTAAGGGATTGCCAACACCATCTGCGGGTCTTTTTATCGCTTCATTACCATTGATCATTTGGTTTCCTGGTATTGACATCACCAGCATCATTTATAATAAATGGGTTCTTTATTTACTGGTTTTTGTTCTTTCGTTTTTAATGGTGAGTAACCTGCCTTTAATGGGAATGAAATTCAAAGATTTTAGCTTTCAAAATAATGCACCCAAATATATACTGGCAGCGATGGGAATTGCAGCGATACTTTTCTTGAAGTGGCTGGCAGTTCCTGTCATACTGGTTGCCTATGTTATAGTATCTTTGATCTTTAAAAATAAATTCAAATGACATATACGGTTCAGATAAAAGTGATGCCGCTAAAAGAGTTATTGGATCCGCAAGGAAAAGCTGTGATGGGTGGTCTTCAAAATCTTGGACTTAGTGGCGTAGAAGATGTAAGAGTCGGAAAAAATATTACTCTCCAACTAAATGCGGCATCAGCTGAACAAGCAAAACAATTAGCCGAAGAAGCCAGTAAAAAATTATTGGCAAACCCTGTGATGGAATATTTTGAGGTGTCTGTAAATTAATTTGCAAATCAGCAAATGTGCCCATGTGCAAATTGTAGAGTGTTTAGCACATTGGCATATTGGCACATTAGCACACCATGCTCTACATCGTTCCCACCCCGATCGGAAATTTAAAAGATATCACTTTAAGAGCATTGGATGTTTTGAAGGAAGTCGATCTTATTCTTGCAGAAGATACGAGAACCACTTCTCATTTATTAAATCATTACCAGGTTACAAAGCCCATTTCCCCATATCATCAGCATAATGAGCATAAAGTATTACAGCATTTAATCGATCAGTTATTGGCCGGTAAAAAAATGGCCATAGTTACAGATGCCGGAACTCCAGGGATTTCAGACCCGGCTTTTTTATTAATAAGAGAATGTATTAAAAATGGTATAAACACGGAATGTTTACCGGGTGCAACTGCCTTTGTTCCTGCATTAGTGAATAGTGGCATTCCATCCAATCGTTTTGTGTTCGAAGGATTTCTTCCGCTGAAAAAGGGAAGGCAATCATTGTTAAAGTCACTGGCAGAAGAAGAAAGAACACTGATCTTTTATGAATCTCCTTTGCGATTGGTAAAAACGCTGGAGGATTTCATTGAATTTTTTGGTGGTGAAAGAATTTGCTGTGTCAGCCGTGAACTCTCAAAGATGTTTGAAGAAAATAAAAGAGGAACATTAAAGGAAGTATGCGATCATTTCACCCAAAAAACAGTGAAGGGAGAAATTGTAATAATTGTACAGGGAAAAGATTAAAATTCACACTTCTTTATATAATTTTTTGATTCTGCTGCGTCTTCCTTAAAATCGGCCACCAAATTAATTTTGTTTCGGCATCAAGGGTATTTATCGAAATTTGCGACCTCAAATAGATTATGATGAAAAATAGATCATTACTTCTGGCCATTAGTTGTTTCTGTTGCGCAGGTTCATTTTCTCAACCTGATCGTTGGCAGCAACGTGTAAAATACACGATGAATATTGATATGAATGTGAAGACAAACCAGTTTACAGGTAAGCAGACATTGGAATATTCAAACAATTCCCCTGACACGCTTACCCGCGTGTTTTATCATTTATACTTTAATGCTTTTCAGCCAAACAGTATGATGGATACCCGTAGCCGTATACTTGGTCAAACATTTTTTGGTGATCGCCAGGACTGGGACCCAAGAGTAAAAGACAGGATCCTGAAATTAAAACCTGACGAAATCGGTTATCATAAAATTCGATTGTTAGCGATGAATGGACGACCGCAGCAATTTGTAATGCACGAAACAATTCTTGAAGTAAAGCTTGACAAACCGATTCCGCCCAGATCAAAAGTTGTTTTTGAAATGGAATTTGAATCACAGGTTCCTTTACAGATACGAAGAAGTGGAAGAGATAATCCGAATACGAAGGTTCGCTATTCAATGAGCCAATGGTATCCGAAAATGTGTGAATATGATTATGAAGGCTGGCATCCCACACCGTATGTCGCAAGAGAATTTTACGGAGTGTGGGGCGATTTTGATGTAACTATTAACATTGATAAATCATATATGCTTGGGGGTACTGGTTATTTGCAAAATGCAGATAAAATTGGTTTTGGATATGAGAAAGAAGGAACAAAAGTTACCAAGCCAACTGGTAGTACGTTGTCATGGCGTTTTATTGCTCCAAATGTTCATGATTTTATGTGGGCTGCAGATACTGCGTTCGTTCATAAAACAAGAATTGTAAGAGATAGCCTTACGTTTCATTTACTATATAAACCGGGAAGGACTGCTGCAAAAGAATGGGACGATATTTTAGACAATGCCGAAAAAGCGCTGCCATTTATTGAAAAGACTTTTGGGGGATATCCTTATAAGCAATTCTCATTTATTCATGGCGGTGATGGTGGAATGGAATATCCGATGGCTACACTTCTTGCTGCCCCTAGTGCATGGCTTCATGAATGGTTGCATAACTGGTATTACGGAATGCTTGGTACAAATGAATCTGAGTATGCATGGATGGATGAAGGTTTTACTGAATTTGCAACTGATAGGACTAAGGCATTTCTTCAAAACAGCCGTGACTTTCCTCATGAAAAAAATTATGGTGATTACTATTCATTAATGAAAAGCGGAAGAGAAGAACCAATGACAACTCATGCCGATCATTTTAATACAAACCTGGCTTATGGGGCGACGGCTTATTCAAAAGGCTGTGTTTTTCTTTCACAGCTTGGCTACATAGTTAGTGAAGAGAATCTAAAAAAAATATTACTTGAATACTATCGCTTGTGGAGATTCAAGCATCCTAACGTAAATGATTTTGTAAGAGTAGCCGAGAAGGTAAGTGACATGCAGCTGGATTGGTACCGTGAATATTGGATCAATACAACAAAAACGATCGATTATAGCATTGATAGTTTATGGGAAGAAGCCGGTAAAACCAAGGTAAGGATAAAAAGAACCGGTCTAATTTCAATGCCGATCGACTTTCAATTGACATTTAAAGATGGAAGTAAAGAACTTCATTATATTCCCATGTACCTTATGTTTGGTCAAAAACCCGCTGAAGACCCCTCAGTTTCAAGACTTATTTACGAGCCATGGAAATGGACGCATTCCACTTATGTTATTCAGACATCCAAGAAACTCGTAGATATCAGCGTGGGTGAGATCGATCCATCTCAACGAATGGCGGATGTTGAAAGAAAGAATAATAAAATTGAGTTGAAGTTCTGAAGATAAACGCTATAAATTGAAAAACCCGGATCTTGTTCCGGGTTTCATTTTTAAAGACAATTTATTGTCTCAAAAAAAGGTTTAAGATTAATGGACGTAGACTAAGGACCTTTCAAAACAGCTATTAAATTTAAATACATACCTGTTCACGGCCTATACCACTTTCGTGGTATTTTTTACCTAAAAGAAGGATGACCAGGAGATTTTTAGCGACCGAAATACTTATTTATAGCTTCAACGCGGTTAGTAACATGCAGCTTTTCATAGATATGATAGACATGTTTTCTAACTGTTTCAGGACTGATAAACAGAACGTTTGCAATTTCCTTGTACATAAGTCCACGGGAGAGCTCATCCAGTATTTGTCTTTCTCTGTGCGAAAGCTGATCGATGATTGGTGAACTAGGAGAGGCCACTGGTTTATCACGAAAAGCAATCACTACTTTTCTTGCGATCTGGCTGCTCATAGGAGCACCACCTTCATGCAATTCTTTTATCGCCTCCAATAACCTTGAAGGCTCTGTTTTTTTAAGAATATAACCGCTGGCCCCTGCACTTAAGGCTTCAAAGATCTTTTCATCATCTTCATACACAGTACACATCATAAAGTTTGTGGTAGGAAGTAAAGGCTTTAGCTCCTTTACGCAATCAATACCATTTTCAGTTTCTCCAAGATTTATGTCCATCAAAACAACATCAGGTTTTAAGATTGGAAGCTTAGTTAAGGCTTCGGAGGGATTGCTCATGGTACCAATACAATTATATCCATCGGCAGAGGAAATAATTTCTTCAAGAGCTTGTCTTAATTCACTTACATCATCAACAATGCAGACTGTAATTTCTTTCATCGGCCAAAGATAGGTGTCGGCCTAAGCTGAGCAATACCACTTTCTGGTAATATTTAACGGGGTATATAAAGAAGGTATTTTTCCCGAAAATACTCTTCATTGAACAGATCTGCTATCCCGATTACCCGTGGCCGGGTTCCGCTTTCCTGAATTTCGTTCGTAATATCACCCCCTTTGAGGCAAATAAGACCGGCAGGAGAAATTTCGAAGTTCAGATTTCGAAGCTCGGAGTCAAGCTCAGCACTCTTGTGTCTTGTACCTTGTCCCTTGTTCTTTAATAAAGGTCTGCTCCATCGCCACAGATCTTTCAATGGAGCTACTGCCCGGGAAACTACAAAATCAAATTTCCTGTTCCTGATCTCTTCTACTCTGGTATGTTGTGTAGTTACATTTATTAGTCCTAAACTTTCGGCAATGGCATCAACCACTTTTAATTTTTTTGCAATGCTATCAACAAGATGAAATTTTACAGCCGGAAAATAAATAGCTAAAGGAATGCCCGGAAATCCACCACCGGTTCCTAAATCAAGTATTTCCATACCATCTTCAAATTGAAACACAGCAGCTATAGCAAGGGAATGAAGGACATGTTTTTCATACAAACCATCAATATCTTTTCTTGAGATCACATTGATCTTGCTATTCCACTCTTTATATAACGTTTCCAGCGCAACAAATTGTTTTAATTGTTCAGGAGTAAAATCTGAAAAGTATTTCAGGATGACCTGCATATTTCTAAATGGATTGCTTAGTGAGAACGGACAATTGGGTTAATTCCAGCTTCGTTGTGGTTTTTGCCATAGCGACCGTGCAAATATGATGTAATAAAAGAACATCCAGATATCAAGGAAAAGAAAAAATGGCCAGAGGTCTTTTTCATTTAATTTTTTCATTGCAAAAAAATAAATGAGTGCCTGTACAACGAATCTTGCCCCGAAAACAATAAGAGAAAGTTGCCAGTCATAAAATAAAATTGAAGCAATAAAAAGAGGGTAAAAAAAGAATTGAGAAAGAGTATACAATCCAAGAAGGAATTTATGGGCCGGTTTATAATATCTGGCCGTTGTATAGTGCCGGTATTTTTGCTTTACCCAGCTATTCCAGGTTTTTCTTGGAATTGACAAAGTAGCGGCATCCTTATCAATAACGACAGCGACGTTTTTTCTATTCGCTGATTTATTTACAAACAAATCGTCATCGCCACCCGGTATATGATTAATTGATGAGAATCCTTTTTGACGGAAGAATAATCCCTTTTTATAAGATAGATTACGGCCAACACCCATGTACGGAACTCCTGCCAGGGCAAATGATAAATACTGAATGGCTGAATGAAATGTTTCAAACCTGATCAGTTTGTTCAATAAGCCGGGTTTTTTATGATAACCACCATATCCTAAAACTATTTCCACACCATCGTGATAAGCCTCCTGCATTTTTTGCACCCAGTGCTCACTGGCCGGCACACAATCAGCATCTGTAAGCAGCATCACTTCATGATTAGCCTCTTTTATGCCGATACTAAGAGGATATTTTTTACCGGTAATAAGCTTTGCTTCCTGAGTAAGTTCAACAACATGCAAGCGATCTTTAAACGTCTTTTTAAGCTCTTGTAAAATGTATTTCGAATCATCAACAGAATTATCATTTACAGCGATCACTTCATACGTGGATGGATATTCTTGTACCAATAGTCCCGGCAGATGACGGGCAAGATTTTCATCCTCATCTCTTGCACAAACAATAACTGATACCGGATGTTGTTGCTGTCTTATTCTTTTTGTTGATTTATGAAAAGCCACACGGCTAAAGAACCAGAGATAATAAAATAACTGAACTGAAGTAACTGCGGCAAATGCATAAAAAACCAATTGCCACCAGTTGATGTTTTGTAAAATAGTAAGATCCATAGTTGCTTGCGCTGCGAAAATAGGGCAGAACAGCCTTAAAGTTTATAAATTGATTTCACAACTGTTGAAAAGAAGAGGCTTTAATTCTCATAAATTTTATCTTGCACCTTTTATGCCTTCACTAAGATTTGAATTAGAACACACTGACCCAAATTCTAAAGCAAGAACCGGGAAGATCATAACTGATCATGGTGAAATTACGACACCTATCTTTATGCCCGTAGGAACTGCCGGCAGTGTTAAAGCAGTCACCCAACATCAACTTGCAAATGATATAAAAGCGCAGATCATTCTTGGAAATACTTACCATTTGTATTTAAGACCCGGTCTGGAAACAATTGAAAAGGCAGGTGGTTTGCATAAATTTCTTCATTGGAAAAAACCAATACTTACAGATAGTGGCGGTTATCAGGTATTTTCTTTAGCAGGCACAAGAAAAATAAAGGAAGAAGGAGTTACATTTCAAAGTCATATCGATGGCAGCCGGCATTTATTTACTCCCGAAACTGTAATTAATATTCAACGCAGCATTGGCGCTGACATAATCATGGCATTTGACGAATGCCCACCAGGGGGCAGTGATCATAAATATGCTTTGAAAAGTATGGAGCTAACTCATCGTTGGCTCGACAGGTGTTTTGACCAGTTTCTTTCTACCCATGATAAATATGGCTATACACAAAACATGTTTCCAATTGTGCAAGGTGGCGTTCATAAGGATTTACGAAAAGAATCTTGTGAATATATTGATTCAAAAAATGCAGCGGGGAATGCCATTGGCGGATTAAGTGTTGGCGAGCCCGAACCAGTGATGTATGAGATCTGTAATTTCTGTTGTGATCATTTGTCAAAAGATAAGCCCCGTTACTTAATGGGCGTTGGCACTCCATGGAATATTTTAGAATGCATTAGCCTCGGTATTGATATGTTTGATTGTGTGATGCCGACAAGAAATGGCCGTAATGCAATGCTCTTCACAACAAAAGGTATCATCAATATAGATAATAAAAAATGGGAGCATGACTTTTCTCCGATTGATGATGGCTTTGAGTGTGAAGTGAGTAATTATTATAGCAAATCGTACCTGCGACATTTGATCAAATCAAAAGAGATACTTGGGTTAACCATTGCCAGTGTTCACAATCTTGCTTTTTATATGTGGCTCGTGAAAGAGTCTGCTGCAAAGATCAAGGACGGCAGCTTTTATTCGTGGAAAAAAAATATGATCGATCCATTGAAACAGAGGCTTTGATATAGCCTTTATTAAACTATGTACTCCTTAAGGGGCATTGTTTCGCCTTAGCCGGAAATGTATCTTTAATAGGTTTATTAACTCTCAATCCACCGTTTAATTACAAGTCAAATGGTGCGCAAAAAAAACTTCCACGTGATAGTTTTAATGAATAGGAGATTTCAAAGAGATTGAGCTAGCAAAAAAGAGGCTGCCTCAAAAGTTGATGAAGCAGTGATCACAACGAACACAAAGAAACCACGACGAACACAAAGTGCTGATAATAAATAGAAACTTCGTTGTGTCCGTTGTGTGTACTCTGTGTCCTTCGTGTTACTTATTACTTTTGAGACGACCTCTGATTTTATCAAAACAATTTCTTTTATTGTTGAATAACACCGCCACCGCCACCACCAACACGTTTGCTTTCATCATCAGTGCCTGTTTTGCGGTTGCGTGATGCTTTAACCTGGTTATTACCAAAACGGTAAGTAAAGTTTACTTTGAACTGGCGGCTTTCACCGCTTCCGCTGACACGAAGAAATTGTCCTGCAAAATTGCTGGTGCCTTGGAATTTTTGGGTATGGAAAATATCACTTACAGCTACTTTTAGAGTTCCCTTGCCACTGAACAGAGTTCTTTGTACACCTGCATCAACTCCATAAATAGCTTTACTTTTAAATGTTCCCTGCCATAGACTTGGCGCATTATAAAAACCACTTAGCTCTGCCGTCCAATTCTTTTTCTTTCCGAATTTCAGGCTGTTCTGCATAAAGAAATTGTAAGAGAACACATCAAGATCAACAACCCTGTTGCCGCCCCCAAAATCAGCGACATAATGTGAGTAATAAGCATTTGCGTTTGTAATGAAGCTATAGTCCTTGTATGTGAATGGATAACTTATGTTCAGGCTTACTATATTCTGTGTAGCAAGGTTCTTTTTGGTCAAAAATGCTTTTGTTTTTTCTAATGTATCTACTATTTGTGTAAATACATCTGCTACATGACTATACGTAACTGCAGTTGTTAATTTGTATTTATAAATGTTGGTGATGGAAACTGAATTTGTGTATTGTGGTCTTAATGCTGTATTTCCTTTCTGGAAAGTATATTCATCCAATTTAAATTCAAATGGATTCAGGTCCTGGTATGCAGGGCGATCGATACGACGGCTATACGATATACTCCATTGCTTCATCGGGTTTTTATTAAACGTAACGGATGCACTTGGGAAAAGACCGGTATAATTTCTTTCAATGGTTGTTTTGGTTGAATAGTTTACAGAACCATCACTTTTCAATGCATAAGAGTCGCCATTGTTATTTGTGTTTTCTACCCTTAACCCTGCCTGAAACATAAATCCTTTTTTAGGATAGGCTTTATTATAGTTCAGATAAACGGCATTGATATTTTCACTATAGTCAAACTGGTTGCTGCGATCAATATCAAGTTGCTTTGTACTTCCGGTCACATTATAACGTCCAAAGTTGTTTGAAGTATTTACCAGTGATGCTTTAAAGCCAAAGCCAAGCTTTCCACCTTTATATTTTTGCTCGTAATCTGACTTTAGGGAATAAATATCAATGTCAGAGGGTGAAATGAAATTATAAATTGAACGACTTAACTCTGTTGACATATCAGGAGTGTAATAGATATTCGGCTGCATCTGGTCCGTTTTTATTCTGAAAAGACCATAGTCCGCATCTACATTCAGCTCATGACCTGCGGCATCAGCATAACGATAATTAAGATTAAAGTTTGCATTATCCCTGTCTGCATCGCTGCTGTTATTTGCAGTAAGTATTCTATTGGTTACACCTGTTGGTTTATAGACGATTGGTGTTTTACTATTTGTTCTGTTATTGTTGTCCCCCATATTACCATTGATCAATATTCCCAGCGTGTGCTTATTATTTATAAAGTAATCCAACCCGGCCTTAAAGCCACGGCTTTCATTACGACTGAAACCATTATTTACCTGGCTGAAAATTGTATCCAATTGCTCCCTGTATAATTTGAAAATATTCTGATTCCTATTCCTGTTGTAGTTGAAATTGCCAAACACATTTATTTTTTTATTGCGATGATTTAATGCCAAACCCGAATTGTATCTGGAATTTATTGCCACGCCATAGCCTAAGTTGACCGAACCATTTGTTCCAAATGATTTATTTTTTTTCAGCCTGATATTAATGATACCGGCATTACCAGCAGCATCATATTTAGCTGATGGATTTGTAATGATCTCGATAGATTCAATTTCTGAAGATTGAACATTTTTCAGATAAGCGGCGAGATCTGCACCTGACAATGGAGTGGGTTTATTATCGACATAGATCTTTACACCATTTTTACCAGCGAGGCTGATGTTATCGTCTTTATCAAGCAATACACCCGGAGCCTTACGAAGTAATTCCAATGCATCATTCCCGGTGGAGTTGATCGTGCCTTCAACATTTAAAATGGTTCTATCCGCCCTTACTTCCACCATCGGTTTTTTTGAAGTCACTGTAACATCCTGCAGGTCTGTACCTGCTTTTTCAAGAATAAAATCCGGAACTTTTATTTCGCCATTGCCGTTTACTTCAAATAGCTCAGAATTTTTTTTCTTGTAGCTAACGTATGTGGTGCCGACAAAATACTTACCCGGTTGTACGCTGATAAAATTGTACTGACCCGCAGCATTTGTAGCCGCAATTTTTGCAATCGATGAGTCCTTTGCCCGTTGGAGGGTCACATTGGCGCCGGACAATGATTTGCCCTGGTCATCCTTCACAATTCCGGTAATTCTTTGAGCGGAAACAATATAGCCTGTCAGGACGACAAGCAAAGAAAAAAGTATTCTCATGGTTTATGGTTTCTGTGATTGTGGGACGCAAAATTATTAGACTGCTTACTGAAATGTAAGCGGATTGCTATGAGCGGAAAAAAACCGCTCGTTAGTGGCGGTCCCGGATTGAATTTTCAAGAAATTTCTTCACAAAATCTTTCATCATTATTTGTTTCCTTTGCTGCGCATGAAGAAGCTGGATTGGTATATACTAAAAAAGATCCTGGTTACATTTTTCTTTTGCATGATACTTTTTACGTTGATCGCTGTAGCCATCGACACCAGTGAACACACAGAGAATTTTGTAAAATCCGGTCTCAGCACAAAGCAGCTTATCGAACAATATTATATCGGCTTTATTCCCTATATCTGGGGCCTGCTGTTTCCTTTGTTTGCTTTTATTGCAGTCATTTATACTACCAGCCGCCTGGCCATGCGATCAGAGATCATTGCGATCCTGACAGGTGGTACCAGCTATATTCGTTTTTTAAGACCTTATTTCTTGGGTGGAGTGATACTTGCCTCATTACTTTTAATTGCAAGCCGCGAATTTATCCCGAAAGGAAACGAAATACGAAGCAACTTCCATGTAAAATATTTTGACAGGCAGGATCTCGGTAATCAGGGTTACAAGGATACCTATTATCGCCGGTCCGATTCCAGTTCGTATGTTGGAATTAAGTACTACGATTCGATCATGAAATCTTCCGGTGGTTTTTTTCTCCATCGTGTAAAAGGTAACCAGGTTGTTTATAATCTTCGTGCTGATGCAATGAAATGGGATACTGCAAAAAAGAATTGGCTGCTTACAAACGCCGTAGAAAGAAGAGTGCAACCTTATGGCGAAGTTGTGAATAGGTATGCTTCTTACAATATCAATCTTAATCTTAAGCCAAGCGACCTTAAATATGATTATTATTTAAAAGATAAATTGACAACAGCACAGTTAAAAGAAATAATCCGCATGGAGGAGTTACGTGGCACCGAGGGTCTTAATACTTTAAAAGTGGAAAGATACAGGCGGACGGCAACACCGGTTTCTGTATTCCTGCTTATGATCATTGGCGCTGTTATCGCCAGCCGCAAAACGAGAGGTGGCAGTGGTTTGCATATCGCCATTGGCCTCATTATAGCGGCAATTTTTATTCTGGCAGATAAATTTTCTTCTACATTTTCCGTCAAAGGAGACTTTCATCCTTTGATAGCAGCATGGTTGCCGAATCTTTTTTTTACAATCGTATGTTGGTGGTTGTTTCTCCGGGCACCGAAGTAATTTATATAATCAACTTTTCCCTTAATTATTTTTTACAGAAGTGTAATTGGCTACCTTTGTTCGTACTACTCAGAATAAAAAAAATCCACACGTCATGGGAGTTATTAAAGATAAATTCAAGGTAAAAGCTGATGAAGCAAGTGCGGAGATCAAGGAGCTGTTAAAGCAACATGGAAATAAGATCATTGGTGAGGTTGCACTTAGCCAGATCTACCAGGGCATGCGTGGCATTACGGGATTGGTAACAGAAACTTCTTTACTTGACTCACAGGAAGGTATTCGTTTTCGTGGCTATTCCATTCCGGAATTGAGAGTAAAACTGCCAAAAGCTCCCGATGGTTCTGAACCATTGCCCGAAGGTCTTTTCTATCTTATGTTGCTGGGTGAATTGCCAAATGAAGACGACGTTCATCATATAACCAATGTTTGGCAGCGGCGCAGCCATGTTCCAAGCCATGTGTTTGATGTTATCGATTCATTTCCTTCGTATGCTCACCCTATGACGATGTTTGTTGCCGCAGTAATGGCATTGCAAACAGAAGGTCATTTTGCAAAAGAATATGCAAAAGGGTTAAATAAAAAAGATTATTGGAACCCGACCTATGATGATACAATGGATCTCATTGCAAGGTTGCCAAGGATCGCAGCCTATGTATATCGTCGCAAGTATAAGAACAATGAGCATATTCAACCAAATGGTCTGCTTGATTGGGCAGGCAACTTTGCACACATGCTCGGTTACGAAAATGAAGGATTCAAGGAATTGATGCGTTTGTATATGACCATTCATGCGGATCATGAAGGTGGAAACGTATCTGCACACACTACGCATCTTGTTGGTTCGGCACTGGCAGATCCTTATTTAAGTTATGCGGCAGGAATGAATGGTCTTGCCGGTCCATTGCATGGGCTCGCCAACCAGGAAGTGATCAAATGGATCTATGAAATGCGTGAAGCATTGAATACTGAAATGCCCACCAAGGAACAGATAGCTAATTATGTAAAGAAAACTTTGAGCGAAGGGAAAGTTGTTCCGGGCTATGGTCATGCCGTGTTAAGAAAAACTGATCCGCGGTTTACAGCACAAATGGAATTTGGCAAGAAACATATGCCGGATGATCCGTTAGTGCAAACGGTTTGGAATATTTATGAAGCGGTGCCGCCGATTTTACAATCATTAGGTAAAATAAAAAATCCCTGGCCAAATGTCGATGCGCATAGTGGAGCATTGCTCGTGCATTATGGCATGGTTGAGTATGAATACTACACAGTTTTATTTGCTGTTAGCCGTGCATTAGGTGTATTAGCTGCACTCTGCTGGTCAAGAGCTTTAGGTTTCCCAATTGAAAGACCGAAATCAGTAACCACGGAATTAGTAAAGGTCTGGCTTGATGGAAAAGATAATATCTGGGGAGAGTAGGAATTTACAATAAACAATAAACAATTGGCAATAGACAAGCAGACAGTTTGCTTTTTCATTTTAATTACCCAACTTCATTACTACTATTGAACTTTCGTTGCGTCCGCCATAGGCGGATCAAAATCCTGTTCGCTTGTCGGCAGTAAAAGAAACTTCCATCTAAGTCACCCCTTTGCGCCGACGCTGAAGCTCTAGCGCAAGCGTTAGGGAGACAGGAGGTTTTATCTTAAGATCTCAATGATTTTATCACTATTCCCACCATTGCTTGTACTGATATAAACATTTCCGGATGGAGAGATACAAATGTCTCTTAATCTTCCATAAACATCCTTGTAATAAATGGATGTATTGGTAACAGAATTACCATCAGCACTCAATTTTAATTGACGCAGGCTTGCATCCTTTAATGTCATCATTAATATTGAATTCTTCCATTCGGCTATTTTATCGTGGTTGTAATAGTCAATACCACATACAGCAATTGTATTGTCGCCAGACGACCATATTGGCTCTTTTACATTATTCGTTGTACAAAAGGAAGCTTCACTTCCATTGCAAGGACCATTGACATCAGGCCAACCATAGTTCCTTCCTTTTTCGATAATGTTTACTTCATCCTCTATATTAGGCCCATGTTCAGATGCATACATCTTATTATTTACAAACACCAGTCCCTGCGGGTTTCTATGACCATAGCTCCAGACCGGAGAAGCCGCAAAAGGATTGTCTGAAGGAATACTTCCGTCAGCATTTAACCGCAATACTTTTCCATTTCTTGAATTTACATCCTGCGATGCCGATGAGTTGGCAGCATCCCCTGTTGTAAAATAAATTTTCACTCCACCCGTTTCATTGACTAGTCTTATTCTTGAACCATTATGAATACCTGCTGCTCCGATGTTCTCAATGATGGTTGTTGGATTTGTAATTGAATTATTGGCAAACGTATAACGAACTAGCTTTTCCCTGTATCCGCTTGCGCTGTTGTAATTATATACAATATATAAAAACCCATTGGTTAAAAAATCCGGATGAAGCGCCATGCCAAGCAAACCTCCTTCACCAGACGAAACCACTTCATTGATCGTTGAAGTAAAGACGATATTGCCTGTACCGGGATGCATTTTGGAGATCTTTCCATCTCGCTCAGTGAACCATATATGATCATCAGGTCCCCACAAGATCTCCCATACGTGTTGAAGATTTTGTTTTACAACTCTTACATTCAATTCATTTATTGTAGTAGTCCCGTTAGTTTTTTTCTTATTACAAAAAATGAGCGGTGTCATTGCCAGGAATAACAAAAAATGCAGGATGAACCGGTATCTCATAAAAAATTTTATTCAAAATACTGCAAATCTTCAGCCGGGTTTGCACATCTTGATAAAATGATAGGATCGCTTTATGAAATCCACAATTGATTTAAATAAAAGCTATTTCCAGGGACAAGGAATGACATAGCTTGGTTTGTTTCTTCCTCTTACGATCAACGAAATCTCCCATGTCTTTGGCTTTTCGGTGGCTTGATTCAATTTAGAAACAGTTACATCATAACTTAAGCCGAATTGATAATCTTTATAGGCGATACCAATATACGGTACAACGGCATTTTTTGACCAATACCAAAGACCTGCATTCAGCAAGAAATCCTCATTCGTCGGTAAATAATAACCAAGCGCTCCGCCAAAAGAATAATATTTTGCGGTCTCTTGCGATTGATAAATCGCATTGATGCTTAACACAACACTCTCGGTAAGAAATGTTTCAAAATTCGCATGGGCAACTTTTCTTATTGCTAAATATTGCTTTTCATCCTTTAAGAAAGTTTGCTTTGGTTTATTCAGATGGAATCCGGATACGCCGATATCAAAATTGCTATTCTGCGATGTAATGCTGTATAATAACCCTGAGCTTATTGAAAGGTAAGGTTTCATTGAAGACAAACTGCTTTCACCGGTCGGCAGGTTAGTATTAAAACCATAACCGGTAAACTGCTCTTCAAAATCAATACCACCAAAATCAATACGCCTGTGGCCGTAAATAAGTCCAAACCCTGCACCCAACCTGTGTTTTACTTCTCCTTCGGTGAGCTTAACCCTATACGATGTATTAAAAGAAGCGTATGTACTTTTTACAACGCCACCCATTGCTTTATCATACATTAACATACCACCAAGACCAAATATGTTTCCTTCTTCCATGCCTGGAAATTTTTTCTGAAACTTTTTCGCATCGTATGAGATAGTGCCAGTGGCATAAGGACTTGCCGGAGTGATCCATTGATCCCTGAAATTGGCAATTGCCCTCCAGTCTGCATTTATGTTTGCAGTCAGTGCTGGATTAATATTTAATGGCGAAGAAAAGAATTGTGAAAAACTCGGATCCTGCGCCTTAGATTGCATGGCGATCAGCACAAAAACATACAAAAATTTTTTCAACCTTTTCATAATAAAAGTTTTACCTGATTAAAACTGAGTTACCTGCTTTCTTATAATGTTTTCCATCCACGCCTATTGCTTCTACCGTCCATGTATATACATCCATTACGGCCGGTTTGCTCTGGAATATTCCATCCCATCCATGACCAATTATATTTGTTTCAAATACCAGTTGTCCCCACCTGTTGAATACCCTGAAATATTTCAGCTCCTTAATATTTACTGTCAATGGGAATAATTTATCATTATGTCCATCATTGTTTGGTGTCCATGCTTTCGGTACAAATATGTCTGATCTGACGATTGCTCCAGGGGCTGCAATTATTTTTACAAGTACTGTATCCACGGTAATACATCCATTGTCTCTCGTTATATTAATGAAGTATTCTGTTTGCCTGTCATAGTTAAAGATAGGATCTTTTGTAAATGCCGAACTTAATCCGACCGGCGGCGACCATGTATAGCTAAGACCGATATTTCTTGCAGACAATTGAGTATTTGTATTTGCCTGTGTCGTAATTGTAGGATACCTGATGCCTGCTATCAGTTTATATATAAAGACAGTGACTGCAACTGGTTTGGTCGAAATACAATTGTTTACTCCCTGCGCTTTTATGTAATAGGTACCTGATGAAGCTACCGCGGCAGGATTCAGCAATGGTATTGTTGCTAATGAATCCATCCAATATGTATAATTTAATCCCGGATCGCTTCCTGCAGTAATTGAGGCGGCGGTCAAGTTTATAGTAAGCGGTTCGCAAACCGGAGGCGGCTGATTAATTACCAATAAAGGAATTGGTTTTACAAGTAATATCAATGTTGCTATAGAATCACAACCTGCCGAATTCAGCAGCGTAACCGCATACGTGCCGGAAGTTGTATAGTTATTTCCGTTCCAGACATAAGGTGATTGATTGGCGCAAATTGAATCACGGGTAGTTGAGGTAGAAACTAAATTAATTCTCAATATCAATGTGGCAATTGAATCACAACCCGCAGCATTTTGCAGTGTGACAGAATAAGTACCAGCTGTGTTATAGTTGTTTCCGTTCCATAAATACGGCAATCGGTTATTGCACACCGAAATATTTGTTGTACTGCTGGTTGCCGCATAAACTCTCACATTCATAGTTGTAGGTATAGCGCATTGTCCTGCACTAGGAGTAAATGTATACGTTGTAGTACCTGCTGTTGATGTATTAATAGTTGATGGTAACCACTGACCAGTGATACCATTCGTTGATGCAGGTAACAATGGTGGAGCAGTACTATTCAGACACAAAGGACCTATTTGAGCAAATGTTGGCGTGATCTGGTTAGTGATCACAATAACCATAGTAGCAGGACCGCCGCACTGATTAGGATCAGGAGTAAATGTATAAGTAGT
>Ga0075429_100000541_pt1 | contig 28764 bp, 28 predicted proteins | sample RhiMetdeltSRZDD3_FD_75295 | JGI IMG/M metagenome (GOLD analysis project Ga0075429, IMG submission 75295) | Populus rhizosphere microbial communities from Tennessee, USA - Rhizosphere MetaG P. deltoides SRZDD3 | ecosystem: Host-associated > Plants > Roots > Rhizosphere > Soil | place: USA...
CCGCATCATGCTCAAGTCGAAGACCACGAAAGTCGAACCTGCAAAAGACGGCCTTCGGGTTTCTTTCGAGGGAGCCGAGGCAAAGACCTACGACATGGTCCTCGTCTCCGTCGGCCGCGTTCCGAACGGCAAGCGGATCGGCGCCGACAAGGCGGGCGTCGCCGTGACCGATCGCGGGTTCATCGAGACCGATTCGCAGATGCGCACCAACGTGCCCCACATCTATGCCATCGGCGACATCACCAAGAACCCGATGCTCGCGCACAAGGCGGTGCACGAAGGCCACGTCGCCGCCGAGGCGGCGGCGGGCCAGAAGTCGCACTTCGACGCGCGCGTCATCCCGTCGGTCGCCTTCACCGATCCGGAGATCGCCTGGGTCGGGCTGACCGAGGACGAGGCGAAGAAGAACGGCACCAAGGTCGGCGTGGCGAAGTTCCCGTGGGCGGCGTCCGGCCGCGCCATCGCCAACGCGCGCGACGAGGGCTTCACCAAGCTCATCTTCGACGCCGACAACCACCGCATCGTAGGCGGCGGTATCGTCGGCACCAGTGCGGGCGATCTCATCAGCGAGCTCGCGCTCGCCGTCGAGATGGGCGCCGACGCGACCGACATCGGCAAGACCATCCACCCCCATCCCACGCTCGGCGAATCGGTCGGCATGGCGGCCGAGGCCTTCGAGGGCGTCTGCACCGATCTCCCGCCGCAGCGGAAAAAGTAAGGTGCAGACGTGAATCAGTCCGAGTTGAAGAAAGCGGTCGCGCAGGCGGCGCTGAAATACGTGGTGGAAGACAAGGTCGTCGGCGTGGGCTCCGGCTCGACGGTCAATTTCTTCATCGACGCGCTGGCCACGATCAAAGGCCGGATCGAGGGCGCGGTCGCCGCCTCGGAAGCGAGCGCGCAGCGGCTGAAGGGGCACGGCATCCGGGTGTTCGACCTGAACAGCGTGAACGAGCTGCCGGTGTACATCGACGGCGCCGACGAGGTGACCGAGCATCTCCACATGGTGAAGGGCGGGGGCGGGGCGCTGACGCGCGAAAAGATCGTTGCGGCGGTCGCGGCGAAGTTCGTCTGCATCTGCGACGCCTCGAAGCTGGTGCCGGTGCTCGGCAGGTTTCCGTTGCCGCTCGAGGTGATCCCGATGGCGCGCAGCTACATCGGGCGCGAGATCGTGAAGCGCGGCGGCGCACCCGAGCTGCGCGCGAACTTCACCACCGACAACGGCAACGTGGTCATCGATTGCCACGGGCTGACGATCCTCAACCCGCCCGAGCTCGAGCGCGACCTGAACAACCTCGCCGGCCTGGTGACCAACGGACTTTTCGCACGGCGGCCGGCCGACGTGCTGCTGCTCGCCGAGCCCGGCGGAATCAGGGCCCTGAGCGCCAGAAAAGCGTAACATTTCAGTCATCTCAAGCTGATACGCTGGGTGCGGCGATGGCTGAACACACCTCCAAGCAGTTCGATGCCGAGCTCGAGCGCGTGCGCTCGCGCGTGCTGCAGATGGGCGGCATGGTCGAGGAGCAGATCACCCGCGCGATGGAGAGCCTCATCTCGGGCAACATGGAGCTCATCGACAAGGTGATCGGCGAGGACCACCGGGTCAACGCCATCGAGGTCGAGCTCGACGAGGCCTGCAGCCACATCATCGCGCGACGCCAGCCGGCGGCGGGCGACCTGCGCCTGCTGGTTGCGGTGATCAAGACCATCACCGACCTCGAGCGCATCGGCGACGAGGCCCAGAAGATCGCGCGCATGGCGAAGCTCATCCATACCGCCGACCGCCAGCACATGCCGCGGCTGGACCTTTCGCACGTTGCCGACCGCGCCACGGCGATGCTGCGCCAGTCGCTAGACGCGTTCGCGCGCCTCGACGTCTCAGAGGCGATGCGCGTGGTCAAGCAGGATCAGGCCGTGGACGACGAGTTCCGCGCCATCATGCGCCAGCTCATCACCTTCATGATGGAAGACCCGCGCACCATCACCCGCTCGCTCGAGATCCTGTTCATCGCCAAGGCGGTCGAGCGCATCGGCGACCATGCCAAGAACATGGCCGAGTACGTCGTCTACATGGTGAAGGGCCGCGACGTGCGGCACACCCGGATCGAGGACGTCGAGCGCGAGCTACTGGAATAAGGGGTCTGACCCCTTTATTTCTGGGGCGGAACGTAACCCGAGGCGGTGTCGGCGCCTTCGCCGAAGAAGTGGCGCTCGGTTTGCTCCATCAGGTACTTGCGCGCCTTGGGATCGGCGAGGTTGAGCCGGTTCTCGTTCACCAGCATGGTCTGCTGCTTCAACCACTGCGCCCAGGCTTCCCTGGAGACGCTCTCCCAGATCCGCTTTCCTAGTGGACCGGGATAGGGCGGGTGGTCGAGGCCGTCGGCTTCCCGGCCCAGTTTCACGCATTTCACTGTTCGAGCCATCGTCCGATTATAAGGGGGTGCGGGGGTAAGGCGATTCTCACCCCCGCGTCCTAGATTCGCTTGAGGAACACCTTCGAGCCCCGCTTCCAGTTGTAGAGCGCCTGGCGCCGCGAGGGCAGCTTGGCCACGTCGCCGGCGCGGAAACCCTGCTCGAGGAACCAGTGCGCGGCATGCGTGGTGAGCGCAAACAGGCGCCGAATGCGCAGGCTCCGGGCGCGCTCCTCGCAGGCCTTCAGCAGGTCCTCGCCGTAGCCCGCGTCCCGATAGCCCTCGGCCACGGCCAGGCAGGCGAACTCGGCGCTTTTCTCCTCCTTGAACGGGTAAAGCGCCGCGCAGCCGACGATGACCCCGTCGTGCTCGACCACGAGGAAGTTGCCGATCTCGGCCTCGAGCAGCTCGCGGCTGCGCTTGACCAGCGTGCCCTCGGCTTCGAGCGGCTCGATCAAGGCGAGCATGCCCTGCACGTCCTCGATGCGAGCCGGGCGCAGCTTCTGCACCGTCGCCGCGGTGATCATGGTGCCGACGCCGGTGTGCGTGAAGAGCTCGAGCAGCAGCGAGCCGCTCGCGCGCCGCGTGACGATGTGGCTGCGCGCCACCCCGGCCTTGACCGCCCTGACAGCGTGCTCCATCGCCCGTTTCGTCGTCTGACTCAGATCGCTCCTTTTCGGAAGAAGCGCTTCCGCTTCCTGCGCGGTCAGCTCGGCGATCACTTCGCCTTTGGGATCGGCGGGCAGGCGGTCGGTGTACATGAGGAGCTTGTCCGCCCTGAGCGCCACGGCGACGCTCTCGGCGACGTCCTCCCAGGCCAGGTTGAACACCTCCCCGGTGGGTGAATAGCCGAGCGGGGGCACGAGCGCCACTTCGCCCGCGTCCAGCCGCCGCGCGATTCCCGCGGCGTCGACTTTGCGGACCGCTCCGGTGAACAGGAAATCGGTGCCCTTGACCACGCCGATCGGCCGCGCAGTGATGTAGTTGCCCGACGCGACGCGGATCTGCGCGCCGGCCATCGGCGAGTTCGGCAACCCCTGCGACAGCAGGGCCTCGATCTCGACCCGCAGCACGCCGGCCGCCTCCTTGACCGCCTGCAGCGCGCGCTCGTCGGTGATCCGCAGTCCATGGGCGTAGTGCGAGCGGATGCCGCGGGTCTTGAGCTCGGCCTCGATCTGGGGACGGGCGCCGTGCACCAGCACCAGCCGAATGCCGAGCGCGGCCAGGATGCTCACGTCGTGGATGAAGCTCGCGAAGCGTGCGCGCTCGGCGAACATCTCGCCGCCGAATGCCACCACGAAAGTCCGGCCGCGAAAAGCGTGCAGATACGGCGCGACCTGGCGGAACCAGCGCACGAAGCTTTCGGGGTGTTGCAGCGTAGCCATTTTGTAGTTTCTACAAATTGTAAGTGGTAAACGCCCCACGTCCGGCGCACGTTATGCTTGGGTCTACGGAGGTTCGCATGAAACCCATCGCATTCTCAGCGGCGCTGCTCCTGGCTCTGGCTACGGCGTGCGCCAACACTACGCCGGCCGGGAGTCCTGCAGCGGGTCCCACCGCGAATCCGGCGCCCGCGCCGGCCGCGCAGGACGACGACGGCTGGAAGGCCTTCGGCCATGCGCTGACCTTGGTGCAGATCCTCGTGCGCACCGCGCAGTCCGACGATCCCGACAAGGCCTTCGACGACGTGCTCGCCGGGCGCAGCGGCGAGGCGAACAGCGCCTTCTCCGGACTGCTTCAAGAAGCGACCGCCGACCTGCCGGCGGAGCACCGCTCGCGCGTGGCGTCGCTCGGGATGGACGTCGCTTCGCTCGCGCGCAAGCAGATCGGCAAGCCGGTCGCTGCCTCCTCCGAGCGGGTTTCCACGGGACGATCGTCTCCCGACGGCGCACTTCAAGCCCGCAAGGACCTCACCGCGATGGGCCTCAGGTACCACGATCCCAACGATTTCCTGGAAGCGGTGCGGCGCGACGACCAGCTGGCGGTGGAGCTCTTCGTCGAAGGTCGCGGCGTGAACCTCGGCGCGAAGGACGTCCAGGGCAAGACCGCGCTCGACATCGCCCGCGCCCGGGGCAACGAGCAAATGGCGCAGCTCATCTCTAGAAATCTCCCCGCAGCGCGCTGAGGGCGGCGAGCGCCGCAAGCGCCGCCGTCTCGGTGCGCAGTGTGCGCGGCCCGAGGCTCGCTCTTACGAAGCCCGCGCGCTCGAGCGCAGCCTGCTCGTCGGGCGCGAAACCGGCTTCCGGCCCGGCCGCGATCGTCGCCCCGCTTTCCATTTTCACCGCCCTGATCGACTCGCCTTCGGCGGACAAGAGCAGCCGCGGCCCCTCGCCGCTCGGGCGGTAGTCCCGGAAATCGATGAGCGGCAGCACCTCCGGAATGCGGTTGCGGCCGCATTGCTCGCATGCCGCGACGGCGATCTTTCTCCAGTGCTCGAGCCGAGCTGACGCACGCGCACCCTCGAGCCTCACCACGCCCTTCCTGGTGAGCAAGGGTTGAATGATCGCGACTCCGAGCTCGACCGCCTTCTGGACCGTGTAGTCCATCCGCTCGCCGGTCGAGACCCCCTGGACGAGCGTGATGCGCAAGGGCGACTCGCGCTCGATCGCGTGGAAGGCCGTGATCCGCACCCGCCGCTTGCCGATGAACTGCGCGTCCCACTCGCCGCCGCGGCCGTTGAAGACGGTGAGCGTGTCGCCCTCCCGCAGCCGCAGCACGCGAGCGAGATGGTGCGCCGGCGCGTCGTCGAGCGAGACCTCGCCCGGGCGCTCGAGCGGGGCGTCGAGGTATACCCTCGGCTTCATGCAAGCAGGCGCTGCAGTCCGCGCCAGATGAGACGCAAAAGCATGACGGCCACTATCGTGAACAGCCCGAGAAGGAGAAAAAACAAGATCGGATGCGCGAACGCGAGCCACAGGCCCACGGGCACGATGGCGTCCTCGGCGAGCGATGCGGTCCAGTTGCTGAACGGCTCGGGCGAGGTATTGAGGGCCGCGCGCGTGCCGGCCTTTGCGAAGTGCACGCCGGCGCTGAGCGTTCCGCCGAGGATCGCGGCGGCGAGCGTCACGGCGGAGTCGGCGTCGCCGAACACTGCCGCAGCGAGCGCGGCGCCCGCGGGGATGCGGATGAAGCTGTGCACCGCGTCCCACAGGCTGTCGAGCCAGGGCAGCTTGTCGGCGAAGAACTCCACCGCCGTCATGAGGCCGCTCGCGCCGAGGACGATCGGATGCTGCAGCAGCTGCAGGTGTGGCGGCAGCTCGAGCCACCCGGCGGCGCCGGCGAGGCCGAGGGCGAAGATCACCGCGTAGGCGCGAAGGCCGCTGCCCCACGCGAGCGCGGCGGCGATCGCGATGTCCGGCAGGTGCCTTTGCAGGAGCTCCACTACATCGTGGCGCCGATGGTCCACGGCGCGAATTCGTCCTCGCCGTAGCCGAATTCTTCGCTCTTGGTCTTTTTCCCGGACGCCGTCTCGAGGATGAGCTGGAGGAAACGGGCACCGGCCTCCTGGATCGTCTCGGTGCCGTCGATCACCGTGCCGCAGTTGAAGTCCATGTCCTCTTCCTGGTGGACGAAGAGCGGCGTGTTGGTCGCGAGCTTGAGCGAAGGCGCGGGCTTGCAGCCGTAGGCCGAGCCGCGGCCGGTGGTAAAGCAGATCATGTTGGCGCCGCCGGCGACCTGGCCGGTCGCCGAGACCGGGTCGTAGCCCGGCGTGTCCATGTAGACGAAGCCCTTCGCCGTCACGGGCTGGGCGTACTCGTAGACGTCGACGAGGTTCGTGGTGCCGCCCTTCGCCACCGCGCCGAGCGATTTCTCGAGGATGGTGGTGAGCCCGCCCGCCTTGTTGCCCGGCGAGGGATTGTTGTTCATCTCCATCCTGTTGCGCGCGGTGTAGTCCTCCCACCAGCGGATGCGCGCGATCAGCTTCTCGCCGACTTCCTGCGTGACCGCTCTGCGGGTCAGCAGGTGCTCGGCGCCGTAGATCTCGGGCGTTTCCGACAAGATTGCAGTACCCCCATTCCTGACCAGCAGATCGACTGCCGCCCCGAGAGCGGGATTCGCGCTGATGCCCGAATATCCGTCGGAGCCGCCGCACTGGAGGCCGAGCGTGAGGTGGCTCGCCGGGACCGGCTCGCGCTTCACCTTGTTGGCTTCCGGCAGGATCGCCTGGATGCGCGCGATGCCCTCGCGCACCGCCTTGGACGTGCCGCCTTTCTCCTGGATGGTGTAGGCGTGGAGCCGGTCGTGGCGCTTGAGGCCCTGCGTCGAAAGCAGGTGGTTGACCTGGTTCGCCTCGCAGCCCAGCCCGACCACCTGGGTGGCGAAGAAATTCGGATGCCGCGCGTAGCCCGCCATGGTGCGCCGGAGAACGTCCATGCCTTCGCCTTCGGAAGCCATGCCGCACCCGCTCTTGTGGGTCAGCGCCACCACGCCGTCGACGTTGGGGTAGTCATCCAGGCGGTTCCTGAAATGCTCGGCGATCATCCTGGCCACGGTCGCCGAGCAGTTCACGCTGGTGAGGATGCCGATGTAGTTGCGGGTGGCGATTCTCCCGTCATCCCGCCGGATGCCGAGGAACTGTGCTGGATCGGCTGCGAAGTCCGTATCCTTCTTGAGCGAGCAAAAGGCGTAGTCGCGCGCGAAGTCGCCCATTGCGATGTTGTGCACGTGCACGTGCTCGCCGGCTCTGATCGCGCGCGTGGCGAAGCCGATGATCTGGTTGTAGCGCCGCACGGGTTTACCCTCCGCGATGTCGCGCGCGGCGAGCTTGTGTCCCGCGGGGATCGTCACCACCGCAGTCAGCTTCTCGCCTTTGAGGAGCGTACCCCCCGGGATTTCCATGCGGGCGATGACGACGTCGTCATCGGGATGCAGGCGGATGGTCAGGTCGGCGGCTTGCAGCATGACGGCACCTCAGAAGAACCGCTTCGGGAGCCAGAGCACGATCTCGGGCACGTAAGTACACAAAAACAGAGTCAGGAGCAGCGGCACCAGCCAGGGCAGGATCGCTACCGTCGTGCGCTCGAACGACAGTTTAGCCACCCTCGAGAGCACGAACAACACCGTGCCCATCGGCGGGTGGAGCAGCCCGATCATCAGGTTCAGCACCATCACCAGGCCGAAATGCACCGGGTCGATGCCGAACTTCAGGCAGATCGGGATCAGGATCGGGACCAGCAGCGTGATCGCTGCCGTCGGCTCGAGGAAGCAGCCGACGAACAGCATCAGGATATTCGCCAGCAATAGGAACACATTGGGGTTGTGCGTGAAGGCGAGTACCCAATTCGCCACTGCGTCGGTGACGTGGGTCACCGTAAGCAGCCAGCCGAAGATCGAAGCGGCCGCGACGATGAACAGCACCGCGGCGGTGGTTTCGATGGTGTCCATGGTCAGCTTGACGAGGTGCCGCCAGTCCAGCGTGCGGTACCACACCAGGCCGAGGAAGAGAGCCCACAGCGAGGCGGCGATCGCACCTTCGGTGGGCGTGAAAACGCCCATGGTCATGCCGCCGATGAGCATCACCGGGGTGAGCAGCGCCATCACCGCCGAGAAGTCGAAGAGCTTGTCCAGCGCGAGCAGCACGGCGAAAGCGATGATCACCGCCCATCCAGCCGGCACTCCTGCTTGAAACAGGAGCCACGCGCTGAACGGGACGCAGGCGACCAGCGCGACTTCGAGGGTCGCCTTGGCCAGCTTGCGCGTCGAGAACGGCACGTCGCGGCCGAAGTTGCGCGTGTGCGCGAAGTACGCCACGGTGAGCATCATCGTGATGCCCATGATGACCCCCGGAATGATGCCGGCGAGGAACAGCTGGCCGATCGAGACGCTCGCCATCATGCCGTAGATCACGAACGGGAGCGAAGGCGGGATGATGGGTCCCACGGTTGCCGAAGCGGCGGTCACACCGACGGAGAATTCCTTCGAGTAGCCGTGATCGGTCATCGCCTTGATCTCGATCGTGCCGAGGCCCGCGGCATCGGCGATGGCGGTGCCCGACATGCCGGCGAAGATCATCGAGCCCACCACGTTGACGTGCCCCAGGCCGCCTTTCAGCCAGCCCACCAGCGCGAGCGCGAAGTTGTAGATGCGGTTGGTGATCCCGGCGGAGTTCATCAGGTTGCCGGCCCAGATGAAGAACGGCACCGCCAGCAGCGGAAACGAATCCACGCCGCCGTACATGCGGTGGATGACGACGAAGTCGGGGATGTTTCCCGAGGCCATCACGTAGGCGAGCGAGGCCACCGCCATCGCCATGGCAACCGGCAGGCCGCTCACCATCAGCGCGAGAAATCCGCTGAGCAGGCCAGAGCCCATCAGGAGGAACCCGCCCCGGCCTCCGCTCCGAACTCGGGTCGCTCGAGCACGCTATGGCCCTGCTTCCAATGGCGCCACGCGACCTGGAGCGAGCGCAGGAACATCAGCAAGAAACCGAACAGCATGCAGCTGAACACGATTCCCACCGGCAGCTCGACCACGGCCATCGGCTGGTTGCCGATGCGCTGGATGAGCAGCCAAGTGAGCCACGCCGCATAGCCAAGAAACACGCAGCGCACGACGTCCACAAGGGTCGAGAGGATGCGCGCCATGGCTCGCGGCATCAGGCGGTAGAAGTAGTCGACTTGGATATGGTTGTTCTTGCGCACCGACATGGAGGCGCCAATGAACACCACGGCCACCAGGAAGTAGCGCGCGATCTCCTCGGTCCATCCTGCGGAGTCGGCGAGCACGTAGCGCGTGAAGACCTGGTAGAAAACCACCGCGGCCATCATCCAGAACAGCGCGAAGCTCACCCAGTCCTCCCAGCCGTAGGCGGACAGGTCCACGGCCTCGTCCTCGACATGGAACTGCCCGTCCGGGCCGAGGACGTGCTCCTGCTCCGGGCTCATCAGTGGTTGTCGCGGGGTACGAAGCTGCCGCTCTTACCCACCAGGAAATCGAGGTCGGCGCCCTCGTGGGCCTGGAGCACGTGGTCGAAGTAAAGGCGCCAGTAGCCGCGCGGCAGCGGCGGCTTGGGCGCTTCCCAGTTCTTTCTGCGTTGTGCAAGAACCTGCCCGGAGACCTGGAGCTCGAGCGTGCGCTTGTCGACATCGAGCTCGATGCTGTCGCCGTTCTCGACCAGGGCGAGCGTGCCGCCCGCCGCCGCCTCCGGCGAAGCATGCAGCACCACGGTGCCGTAGGCGGTGCCGCTCATGCGCGCATCCGAGATCCGGACCATATCGGTGACGCCCTTCTTCAGCAGCTTGGGCGGCAGCGGCATGTTGCCCACCTCGGCCATGCCCGGATAGCCCTTCGGACCGCAGTTCTTCAGCACCATCACGCTCGACTCGTCGATGTCGAGCTTCGGGTCGTCGATGCGCTTGTGGAAGTCCTCGATGTTCTCGAACACCACCGCGCGGCCGCGGTGCTGCATGAGCCTGGGCGTGGCCGCCGACGGCTTGATGATCGCGCCGTCGGGGCACAGGTTGCCGCGCAGGACCGCGATGCCGGCGTGCGGCTTGAAGGGCGACTTGAAGGTATGGATGACGTCGCGGTTCCAGCAGGGCGCGTCCTTGTTGTTGTCCCAGATCGTCTTGCCGTTCACCGTCAAGGCGTCCTTGTTCAGCAGATCGTTCTCGCCCAGCTCGCGCAGCACCGTGGGCAGACCGCCTGCGTAGTAGAAGTCCTCCATCAGGTACTTGCCCGACGGCATGAGGTTCACGAGGGTATGCACGCCCCGGCCGCTGCGGTCCCAATCGTCCAGCGTGAGCTCGACGCCGATGCGCCGCGCGAGGGCGATGAGATGGATCACTGCGTTGGTGGAGCCGCCGATTGCGGCGTTGGCGCGGATGGCATTTTCGAAAGCAGCCTTCGTCAGGATGCTCGACAGCCTGGCATTGCTCTTGACCAGCTCGACGATGCGCCGCCCGGCCGAGCGGGCTAGCACGTTCCTGCGCGCGTCCACCGCCGGAATGGCGGCGTTGCCGGGCATGCCGACGCCGAGCGCCTCCACCATCGAGGCCATGGTCGAGGCGGTACCCATCGTCATGCAGTGGCCGTGGGAGCGGTGCATGCAGGATTCGGCTTCGTGGAATTCCTCGAGGCTGATCTTCCCCGCGCGCAGCTCCTCCGACATCGACCAGGTGTTAGTTCCCGAGCCGATGTCGGTGCCGCGGTACTTGCCCGAGAGCATCGGTCCGCCCGAGACCAGGATGGTCGGGAGATCCACGCTCGCCGCGCCCATCAGCGTCGCCGGGGTGGTCTTGTCGCAGCCGGCGAGCAGCACCACGCCGTCGAGCGGATTGCCGCGGATCGATTCCTCGACGTCCATGCTGGCGAGGTTGCGGTACAGCATCGCGGTGGGCCGCAGCAGAGTCTCGCCGAGCGACATCACGGGAAACTCGAGCGGGAAGCCGCCCGCCTCGAGGATGCCGTGGCGGACGTGATCAGCGAGGACGCGGAAATGCGTGTTGCAGGGCGTGAGCTCGGACCAGGTGTTGCAGATGCCGATCACCGGCCGGCCGTCGAACTGGTCCTGCGGCACGCCGCGGTTCTTCACCCAGCTGCGGTAGATGAAGCCGTAGATGTCCTGGCGGCCGAACCACTGAACGCTGCGCCAGCCGGGTTTCTTTGCCATGAAGGCTACTTGATGGCCTGGACTTTGTCGTAGAGCGCCTTGTCCCAGGGCACGTCGCCGCCGACGTGGAACTTGCTGAAGACTTTCTTGAACGCGTCGCGGTCGGACTTCACCACCGTCTTGCCGTACTTGCTGGCGAAATCGGTCACCAGCTGCTGCTCGGATTGCGCGATCTCGGCGTTCGACTTCTCCGCGGCCTCGCGAAACACCGTCTCGAATACTTTCTTGTCGGCCTCCGAGAGCTTGCTCCACACGTGGCCGCCGACGATGGCGAGCAGCATTTCAGTGATGTGGCCGGTGAGGTTCACGTGCGTCTGCACCTCGTAGAACTTCTTGGCGAGGATGGTCGGCAGCGGATTTTCCTGCGCGTCGACGGTCTTGTTCTGCAGCGCGAGATAGACCTCGGCAAAGGCGATCGGCGTCGCGTTGGCCCCGAGCACCTTCGGGTACATGATGTAGAGCGGCGCGTCGGGCACGCGCAGCTTCAGACCCTTCATGTCCTCGGGCTTGTTGATGGCCTTGTTCGCCGTGGTGTGGCGCACGCCGTAGTAGAACGCGGCGACCGGCCGGTTGCCGCCTTTCTTGAAATAGGCATCGGTCAGATCGGTGAGCACCTTGCTCTGCGAGTACTTCTTCCAGTGGTCGAAGTCGCGGAACATGTAGGGCGCGCCGCCGATCGACAGCGGCGGGTAGGTGCGCGCCGCGAACGCCTGCCCGGTGTAGATCAGATCCACGGTGCCCAGGGACAGCGACTGGTTGATCTGGGTCTCGTTGCCGAGCTGCGAGGCGGCGAAGACGTCCATCGTGTAGCGGTTATTGGTGCGCTTGGCGATCTCCCCGGCTGCCCAGACTGCGTAGGTGTGGTACGGCTCCGAGGTCTCGTACACGTGCGCGAACTTGAGCTTCTGCTGCGCCAGCCCCAAGGCGGGCACTACGGCAAGCAGCGCGAGTGCAAGCAGACGGAACTTCATGAATCCCTCCTCCTCACCGAAGTTTTGACGTCAATAAGTGGCCCGGCCACCGGAGATGTCGAACACCCCGCCGGTCGAGAACGAGCAGTCCTCGCTCGCGAGCCAGCACACCAGCGCCGCCACCTCGTCGACGTTGACGAAGCGGTTCATCGGGATCTTCGACAGCATGTACTGGATGTGGCTCTCGGTCATCTGCTCGAAGATCGCGGTCTTGGCCGCGGCCGGGGTCACGCAGTTGACCAGCACGCCGGTCTGGGCGAGCTCCTTGCCGAGCGACTTGGTGAGCGACATCACGCCGGCCTTGGACGCCGAGTACGCCACCGCGTTCGGGTTGCCTTCCTTGCCCGCGACCGAGGCGATGTTGACGATCCTGCCGTAGCGCGCGTTGACCATGTGCGGCGCCACGGCGCGGCAGCAGAGGAACTGGCTGGTGAGATTGACCCGCAGCACCCGCTCCCATTCCTGGATCGGGTACTCGACGGTCGGCACGTTCTGGCCGGCGACGCCGGCGTTGTTTACCAGCACGTCGATCTTGCCGAGCTCCTTCAGCGCGTGTTTCAGCGCTTCGTCCACCGAGGCCGGGTCGGAAACGTCGACCTTCGGCGTGCCGTCGAGGTCCCAGATTTGAACGCGCGCGCCCGAGGTGCGCAGCCGCTCCACGATCGCCGCGCCGATACCCTGCGCGCCGCCGGTGACCACTGCGGTCCGGCCTGCGAAATCAAGCTGATTCACGGTTACGCGAAGTATAATCGCTGCCCTCATGGCAGGACGTCTGGAAGGCAAGGTCGCGTTCGTCACCGCGGCGGCGCAGGGGATGGGACGCGCCGCGGCGCTCGCCTTCGCGCGCGAGGGCGCGCGGGTGTGGGCGACCGACATGAATGCCTCCGTGCTCTCCGACCTGGAAGGGAAACAGGGGATTCAAACCCGCGTCCTCGACGTCACCGACGAGGCGGCGATCGCCCGGGTGGCGCGCGAGGCGGGCGACGTGGACGTGCTTTTCAACTGCGCCGGCATCGTGCACCACGGCAGCATCCTCGACGCCACGCCGAAGGACTGGGACCAGGGCTTCGCGGTCAACGTCAAGTCGATGTTCCTGGTGTCGCGCGCGTTCATTCCCGGCATGCTGAAGAAGGGCCGCGGGTCGATCATCAACATGGCTTCGGTCGCCTCGTCCATCCGCGGGCTGCCGAACCGTTTCGTCTACGGCGCGAGCAAGGCCGCGGTGATCGGCCTGACCAAATCGATCGCCGCCGACTACGTGCGGCAGGGCGTTCGCTGCAACGCCATCTGCCCCGGCACGGTCGATACGCCGTCGCTGCAGGGAAGGATCAACGCCTTCGCCGACCCGGTGCAGGCGCGCAAGGATTTCGTCGCGCGCCAGCCGATGGGGCGGCTGGGCACGGTGGACGACATCATGGGGATCCTGGTGTTCCTCGCCTCGGACGAGTCGCTGTTCGCCACCGGGAACGCCTATTCGATCGACGGGGGAATGACGATATGAAGCTGTGCCGGTATGGCAAGCCCGGCTACGAGAAACCGGGCGTGATCGACGGCGAAGGCCGGCTGCGCGATCTCTCCAAAGTGATCGACAACATCGGCCCGAACGAGATCTCGCCGCGCCAGCTGAAGACGCTGTCGCGCCTCAAGGCGGACACGTTGCCGCTCGTGAACAGCAGCCCGCGCTTGGGCGTGCCGTACGTCGGCATCGGCAAGTTCGTCGCCATCGGCCTGAACTATTCCGACCATGCCAAGGAAGCCGGCATGCCGATCCCGTCGGAGCCGATCGTGTTCATGAAGGCGACCACCTGCATCAGCGGGCCGAGCGACGACGTGATCCAGCCGCGCGGCTCGACCAAGCTCGACTGGGAGGTCGAGCTCGGCGTGGTGATCGGCACCACCGCGAAATACGTGAGCGAAGCCGAGGCGCTCAGCCACGTCGCCGGCTACTGCATCGTCAACGACGTCTCGGAGCGCTCGTTCCAGATGTCGACCAGCCAGTGGGACAAGGGCAAGGGCTTCGACACCGCCGGGCCGATCGGTCCGTGGCTGGTCACCACCGACGAGATCCCCGATCCGCAGAGCCTCGACATGGCGCTCGACGTGAACGGCCAGCGCATGCAGACCGGCAACACGCGCACCATGATCTTCGGCGTGGCCAAGATCATCTCCCACGTCAGCCAGTACATGACGCTGCTCCCCGGCGACATCATCGCCACCGGCACGCCGCCGGGTGTCGGACTGGGCATCAAGCCGACGCCGGTGTTCCTGAAGCCCGGCGACGTCATGACGCTCAGCATCCAGCACCTCGGCGTGCAGAAGCAGCGCGTCGTCGCCCACCAGGGATAGCAGAATTCGGAGTCAGAGCCCGAATTCGTTCACGCCGGCGGGGTCATGCAGGCGGCGTTCAGGATGCCCGCCGCCAGCGATACCGCGCCGAGAAGCACCCCCGCGCTAACCTTGCCCTCGGGGATCTGGCGCACCACCACGTCGGGAAGGAGCAGCCGGACCGCGAGGTGGACCACGATCTGCACCGCGAGTGCGATCGCGGCCCAGAGCGCCATGTCCCAGGGGTTCACGCTGTGCACCACCGCGCTCGCGAGCGGCAGCACGAAGCCAATCAGGCTTCCCGACAGGCTGGCGGCCGCGGCGGCGTTGCCCGCGCGGATCAGAGCGAATTCGCGATACGGCGTCGCGCGCACGTAGATCGCGAGATACAGCACCACGAAGCCGATCGACAGTCCGAAGTACAGCAGGAAGTCGTCGAATCCGGAAAGCGAGAACTTGAGAAATTCCATTCGGGCTCCCTAGGTAAAGTAGTGCGGCACGAAGCGGCTGCTGTTTCGGGTGATGGGACTCTCGTCTTCGCGGATTCCGATTCCCGCCGGCCGGTCGCCGACGATCCACGAGCCGATCACCGGGTAGCGGCCGCCGAAGTCCGGAAGCCGGGCGACGCCCTGGTAGATAAAGCCCTCTGCACCGTAATGGCCATCCTCGGCGAGCTCCCCATCCTTCGTCTTCAGGGTGACATTCGCGCCCTCGCGCGCGAGCAACGGTTTTCTTACGTACTCGCCGGAGAAGGCGTCGGCGTCGAAATAGGCCGGAAGGAGGTTCGCGTGCCCGGGATAGAGATGCCACAGCGCGACGAGCAGCGCCTTATTGGACAACAGGAGCTTCCAGGCGGGCTCGAGGATCCTCATCGTGGTCGTGCGAAGGTGCGCGCCGAACTCCTCGCGTACCAGCCATTCCCACGGATAGAGCTTGAACAGTGTTTGCACCGGCTCGGAGCCGAGATCCACGAAGCGTTCCCCATCCCAGCCGAGGTCTTCGATATGGAGGGGGCGTGCGTCCCAGCCCGCCTGCAAGGCGCAATCGCGCAGATATTCGACGTTGCCGAAGTCCTCTTCGCTGTCGCGCACGCACGCGAGGTGGACCTGGTTCGGTCCGGCCATGGTGGCGAGCGCTTTCCAGCGCTCGACCAGCTTCTCGTGAAGCGAGTTGAACTGGTCGGCCTGCGGTCTTGCGTCCTCGAGCCATTGCCACTGCACCACTGAAGCTTCGAGCAGAGCGGTGGGCGTGTCGGCGTTGTACTCGAGGAGTTTGGGGTCGCCGCGGCCGTCCCAGCTCAGGTCGAAACGCCCGTAGAGCGTCGGTTCGGCGCTGCGCCACGACCTGGCGACAAGATCGTGGAAGGCCTCGGGGATGGCGAACTGCGCGAAGCTGCGCGCCGCGACCACTTCCGCCGCGGCGCGCAGGCACATGGCGTGCAACTCGGAGCTGACCGACTCGAGGTAGTCGATCTGCGCTTCGTCGAAGGCGTAGCAGGCGGACTCGTCCCAGTACACGCCGCCCATCGAATGCCACGAGAAGCCGACCTCGGCGCAGCGCCGCCGCCAGTCGGAACGCGGCTCGATCGTCTCGCGCCGCACTAGCTGCCGGAGAAGAACGAGCGCCCGGTGCTGCCAAAGCCGCCGCGGCTCACCGGCTGGCTGCTTCTTACGGCGTCCATTGCGTTGTTGCTCGGTTTTGGACGGCCATCGCGGTAGCTCGAGCCGTAGTACGACGGCCCGTAGTGGTAAGAAGGCGCATAGCGGCCGTCGCGCACCGGCTGGCACTGCTGCGGATCGCCCCAGTCGCGCTGGCAATCGGCGAGCGATTGGTAGACATCCTGCTGCGGCACCGGCTCGCCGCAACTCGAGATCGTGCCAGCGAGCATGAGCGTGATGGCGGCACTTCTTTTTCTGCGCTGCCGCATGCTTTTTTCTCCCGCGGACAGTGTAATGTCACTTCCATGAACAAGCGCGCCGAATTCGGTTCCGACCTCGAGCAGGCGGCTTTTTGGATGCCGTTCACGGCGAACCGCCAATTCAAGAAAGCGCCGCGTCTGCTCGCGCGCGCCGAAGGCATGTACTACTGGACGCCCGAGGGCCGGCAGGTGCTCGACGGCACTGCGGGACTGTGGTGCGTGAACGCGGGGCATTGTCGGCCGAAGATCGTGGAGGCGGTCAAGCGCCAGGTCGCCACCATGGACTTCGCGCCCACGTTCCAGATGGGCCATCCGATCGCCTTCGAGTTCGCCGAGCGGCTCGCGCGCATCGCGCCCGAGGGCTTCTCGCGGGTGTTCTTCACCAACTCGGGCTCGGAATCGGTCGACACCGCGCTCAAGATCGCGCTCGCCTATCATCGCGCGCGCGGCGAAGGACAGCGCTTTCGCTTGATCGGCCGCGAGCGGGGCTATCACGGGGTCAACTTCGGCGGCATGGCGGTCGGCGGTCTGACCGCGAACAAGAAGATGTTCGGTCCCGGCGTCGCCGGCGTGGACCACATCCGCCATACGCACGACCTTGCGCGGAACGCCTTTTCGAAGGGCCAACCGGCCCACGGAGCCGAGTACGCCGAGGAGCTCGAGCGCTTGTGCGCGCTGCACGATCCCTCGACGATCGCGGCGGTGATCGTCGAGCCGGTGGCCGGATCGGCCGGCGTGCTGGTGCCGCCCAAAGGCTATCTCGAGCGCCTGCGGGAGATCTGCACGCGGCACGGCATTCTGCTGATCTTCGACGAGGTGATCACGGGATTCGGCCGCCTGGGCCACCCCTTCGCCTCCCAGCGCTTCGGTGTCATGCCGGACCTCTTCACCACGGCGAAAGGGATCACCAACGGCACCGTACCGATGGGCGCGGTGTTCGTGAAGGATTCGCTCTACGACGCCTTCATGCAGGGTCCCGAAGGCATCGAGCTGTTTCACGGCTACACGTACTCCGGCCATCCCGTGGCCTGCGCCGCCGGCATCGGCACCCTCCAGACCTACGAGGACGAGGGCCTGCTCACCCGCGCGCAGTCGCTCGAGAAGCATTGGGAAGATGCGGCCCATTCGCTGAAGGGCACGCGGCACGTGATCGACGTCCGCAATTGCGGCCTGGTGGCGGCCATCGAGCTCGAGCCGCGTCCCGGCGCGCCCGGCCGGCGCGCCTATGAGGCCTTCGTGAAGGCCTTCGAGACCGGAGTGCTGATCCGGGTGACCGGAGACATCATCGCGCTGTCCCCGCCGCTGATCGTCGAAAAGCCCCAGATCGACCGGCTGTTCCAGACCCTCCGCGAGGTGCTGCAGGAAGTTGCCTGACCTGCGCGCCCCCCGGGGTTCGGGGCGCCTTGGGCGTAAATAGTGCCTTGATTCTATTGGCACACCCGGCATACGCTGCGCTCGGAGGTCAAACAACGATGTCCGAGCCAACGGGTACGCAGTACGGGGGATTCTGGATCCGGTTCCTCGCTTTCCTCGCCGATTCCGCGATCGTTTTCGTCCTGTCCGCCGCGCTCCTGATCGGCGCCGGCATGGCGCTCGGACCGAATGATCTGACGCTTGCAGTGATCGCAGTATGGGTGCTCGGCTTCCTTTACTGGCCGATCCTGCACTCTTCGCGGTTGAGGGGGACGTTCGGCAAGGCGCTCCTCGGGCTCCACGTGACGCGCTTCGACGGTCGCCGCATCTCCATCCTGCGCGCGCTCTGGCGCGAGATCGCCAAGATCTTCTCGAGCGCGGTGTTCATGCTGGGCTACGTCATCGCCGCGTTCCTGCCGCGCAAGCAGGCGTTGCACGACCTGATGGCCGCGACCTATGTGGCGCGGGAAGGCGTGTCGCGCGTGTTCCCCGCAATTGTGGTCGTGCTGGCCGGCTTTGCGGGGCCGGCGTTCGTCGTCCCGATGGTGGTCGACCCCTCGATCCAGTCGGCGATGGAGAAGATGGCCACGGACGCCATTGCGCAATACGACCCCATGAAGCAGCAGACCCGTCCAGCGCCGGCGATGAAGGTCGCGCCGAAGGCCCCGGCGGGTGCGCCGACCCCGGTCGCCAAGGCACCGGCGGCGCCGAAAGTCGAGGCACCGGCGGCAGCGAAAGTCGCCACACCGGTGGCAGTGAGGGTCGACGCGCCGGCTGGAGCGAAGGTCGACGCACCAGCGGCACAGGCACCGTGGGTCAAGCCCGAGCCAGTCGCGCTCGCGCAGCCCGCGCCCCGTGTCGAGGCGGCGAAACCGCTGAGCGAGCCCGCCAAACCGGTGGCCGAACCCGTGAGCCCCGCACCGCAGGCGAAGCCAAAAACCGTCCCGGCGAACCCGAAAACCGTGGTGGCGACTCCAAAGCAGGCACCCGTGAAGGTGGTGGCGCGGACAGCGAGTCCTGTCCCGACGGCCGCCACCTCCGACTTCATGCTCGGCTCGGGACCGAAGTACAACGACCTCATGACCGCAGTGCTCGCCAAGGATGTCGCCGCAGTGAACGAGCTGCTGAAGCTTGGAAGGTGGGTCGACAAGCCGGACAGCCGCGGCAGGACGCCGCTGATGGTCGCGACCGCCCAGGACGACCTGTCGACTGCCGAGGCGCTGCTGCGCGCTGGCGCGAGCCCGCGCCCCGCGGTCCGGGTCGCGGAAGAGCGCGGCAACGGCGAAATGGTCGCGCTTCTGAAGCGCTACGGCGGCCGCTGAGGCGCTCTGGCAGTGCCGCGCATTCCAGGACTCGGCTGGTACGCGCTGGCCGGCGCGGTCTTCATCGCCGGACTGGCGCTCGGCGGCTTGCTGGTTTGGCGCTTCGTTGCCGGATTCGAGCCCGCAACGACATTCATGGCTCCAGGCGTTGTGAAGCTCTCGCTCACGACTCCAGGCGAGTACATCCTGTGGCATGAGCACCGGACCGTGTACAAGGGGCGCACGTACGATGTCCCCGCGCAAATGCCCGACGGCACCCGGTACCGAGTGCAAGGGCCGGATGGCGAGATTGCCATCCGCGGCAATTCCGCCATGAGGCTGGAAGCAAGCACTGAAGGACACGAAGGCCGAAGCGTGTCGGTGGCGCAGTTCCAGGCCGCCCAACCCGGCCCTTACGTCGTCGCCGTGGAAGGCGATTTCGAGCCGCGCGTCATGGCGGTGGGTCCGAATCGCACTTGGCCGATCATGAAGCTCGCCGGCGAGGTTTCCCTCACCGTAATCCTTGCGCTCGGAGCGGCGATTGCCGTCGGTCTCTACGGGTTCCTGCGCACCGTGGTGGCGCCCGGGGCGGCCGGTTCCGGCGAAGGCACACAGGATTCGCTGCGCAAGCTCGCCGGGCTGGTGTACGGCCTGCAGGCGGCGTCGATGCTCGTCGGCGTGACGCTCTTCGCCGGAGTGATCATTAACTATCTCAGGCGCGAGCAGGCCGCTGGCACCTGGCTCGAGTCGCACTTCACCTGGCAGATCCGCACCTTCTGGTGGTCGCTCGCCTGGGGCATGCTCGGCATAGCCACCGCCATCGTTCTGGTGGGCGTGTTCATCCTGATCGGCTCGGGCGTCTGGTTCGTCTACCGCATCGTGCGCGGCTGGATCGAGCTCAACGAGGGCCGGCCGATGTACGTCTGAAAAACGAGAAGGGGGCCGGGGGCCCCCTTTCTCGTGCTGCTTCTTCTGAAGAGACCTATTTCGCCGCGGCCCTGACCACCCCCAGCCGGCGGCCGCGGGCCGGCTGTTTCAGGCGCGCCGGGATCACCAGCTCCCGGACGTAGTTCGGCAGCGCGAACACGCCCTCGTGAGTCTCGCCGTTGTAGAAGCGCAGCTCCTGCAGCTTTCTCTGCTCGATTCGCCGGTCGATCTCGTCGGCGGTGAACGCCTTCGGATCGAGCTTGTCGGAGCACACCGCCATCGACCAGAGCGACCCGTAGAGCGGGATGTACATCGTGTAGACGCGCACGATGCGGAACACGCTGTTCAGGCGCTGGGCGAGCTCGGCTACGCGCTGCGGCTGCGCCACCGGCGAGCCGAGGTGCAGCGTGAGCGCGCCGCCCGGGGCGAGCGCGGTGCGAAGCTGCTGGAAGAATTCGAGCGAGTAGAGGGCGGCCGCAGGTCCGACCGGGTCGTTCAGGTCGAGCGCGATGACATCGAAGCGCTCCTGGGTCTCGCGCACGAACTTCATGCCGTCGTCGACCAGGACCCGCAGCTTCGGGTTCTCGAACACCCCGTTGTGCACGGCCTGGAAGTGCTCCTTCGCCACCGCGATCACGTCGGCGTCGATTTCCACCATCGTCAGGCTTTCCACCGAGGGGTGCTTGAGCGCCTCTTCGGAGGATCCGCCGTCGCCGCCGCCGATGATCAGGACCTTCTTCGGCGCGGCGTGCGCCGTCAGCGCCGGGTGGACGAGGTTCTCGTGGTAGACGAACTCCTCCTTCTCGGAGGTCATGTTGAACCCGTCGAGGCGGAAGAGCTTGCCGTAGTGCGGGGTGTCGTAGATCTGCATCTTCTGGAAGCGCGTCTGCCACTCGCCCAGCTGGCTTGCCGCCCGGATGTAGAAGCCGGTCGAGTCGTTCAGCGGCTCCATCAGCAGGTGGCCGCCCCGGTGCACCTCGTGCTTCGCGATCTCGCCGGGCTGGAAGTACTCGACCAGCCGGTCGAACAGGCGTCGGGCCTTCAGCGAGTTGTCGGCGCTGTAGTTGCAGACGTAGACGTCGAGCGTGAGCCCCTGGCGCTCGGGCCAGGTATGGATCGCCAGGTGGGATTCGGCCAGCACCACGGTGCCGGTGAAGCCTGAGCCCTCGAACTGGTGGAAGGTCGCGTCCATGGTCGTGAGGCCGGACGCGGCCACCATCTCGAGGCATTTGGCGCGAAAGCGCTCGCCGTCCAGAAGGAGCTGCGGATCGCAGCGGCAGCCGGTGAGGTCACCGATGAGATGCAGACCGTTCATTTTTCATCCCCTCCAAAATGCGAAGGCGAAGCCCGCGTAGGTAGCCTCGCCTTCCATCCGCGCCTTGCGGCGCACACAGCGTTCTCGATCGCGCTCAACTCGTTCAAAACCTCCTAAACGCCGGTTGTGCCCTTGATCTCTTCGACGATGCGGCGAACTTCGCCGTCGATCAATCTTCGAGCGATCGAGATTTTGCTTGGAAGTCTCGGTAATTGCAAGACTTCGAACCACTTTGCTTCCTCGATTTCGGACTCCTGCCGGCGGATCTCGCCGCTCACCCACTCGCACGCGAACGCGATCATCATCGAATGCGGAAACGGCCAGGACTGGCTCGCGACGTAGCGCGGCCGCGCCACCTGGACTCCGACCTCCTCCGCGACTTCGCGCGCGAGGCACTGCTCGAGCGACTCGCCGGGCTCGACGAAGCCGGCGAGGGCGCTGTACATCCCGGGCGGGAAGTGCGGGCTGCGGGCGAGCAGGATCTCGCTGCCTCGCCTGACGAGCGCCATGACCGCCGGCGCCACCCGAGGATAGGCCGAGAGCTTGCAGGCCGGGCACACGCGCACGCGCTCCTCGCGGTGCGCCTCGGTGCGGGCGCCGCAGCGGCCGCAGAACTGGTGAGTGCGGTCCCAGTCGATGAGCTGCAGCGCCCGTCCGGCGAGCGCGAAGTGCGCGTCGTCGAGCACGCTGAAGAGCGTCCTTAGCCCCTCCCAAGACATGCCGGCGTGTGGCTCGGTTTCCTTCGGCAGCTCGGCGGCCCAGCACTGCGTGCCGTTCAGGACACCTAAATAGAGCCGTCTAAGAGCGGCGGTCCCCAGCCAATCGTGGCTTTTCTGCAACGGCAGCCGCGCCCATGCCGGGCGCGCCTTCACGCGCAGATCATCCGAGGGCACCTCGAGCGGGCCCATCTCGACGAGCAGCTGGTCGCCACGAAAGACGAACCAATGCGCCTCGCCGGGCGTCTCGCAGGCGACGCAGTGCTCGAAATTTGGCGGTCGGGCGAAGGGCAGTTCGTTCATGGGGACGAGCGCAGCGCTGAGTATAATTTGCGCCCTCCGATGGATTCCCCGGTCACGCAAAAAGCTTCGGACACGGAGCTGGCCAACGCCATCCGCGCGCTGGCGATGGACGCGGTCGAGGCGGCCAAGTCCGGGCACCCCGGCATGCCGATGGGCATGGCCGAGATCGCCGTGGCCCTGTGGCGGCGCCACCTGCGCCACAACCCGGCCAATCCCGCCTGGCCGAACCGGGACCGCTTCGTGGTCTCGAACGGCCACGGCTCGATGCTCCTCTACAGCCTGCTGCACCTCAGCGGCTACGCGCTTCCGATCGAGGAGCTGAAGCGCTTCCGCCAGCTCGGCTCCAAGACTCCCGGGCATCCTGAGTACGGCTATGCGCCGGGCGTCGAGACGACCACCGGGCCGCTGGGACAGGGCTTCGCCAATGCCGTCGGCATGGCGCTCGCCGAGCAGCTCCTCGGCGCCCAGTTCAACCGCCCCGGATTCGACCTCGTCGAGCACCACACCTACGTGTTCATGGGCGACGGCTGCATGATGGAAGGCGTCTCCCATGAGGCTGCATCCCTCGCCGGAACCCTTGGGCTGGGCAAGCTGATCGCCTTCTACGACGACAACGGCATCTCGATCGACTCGGACAAGGGCCAGATCGGCGACTGGTACACCGACGACGTGCCGAAGCGCTTCGGGGCCTACGGCTGGCAGGTGATCCCGAACGTCGACGGGCATGACGTGGAAGCCGTCGACCGGGCGATCCGCAAGGCAAAGCGCGAAAAGGGCCGGCCGAGCCTGATCTGCTGCAAGACGGTCATCGCGAAGGGAGCGCCCAAGAAGGCCAACACAGGTGCGGCGCACGGCGCTGCCCTGGGTGCCGATGAGGTCGCCGCCACCCGTGCCGCCATCGGCTGGCCGTACCCGCCGTTCGAGATTCCAGAAGCCGTCCGCGCCGGCTGGGACGCCCGCGAAGCGGGGGGGAAGGCCGAAAAGAAGTGGACTTCGCTCTTCAAGAAGTACTCCAAGGAGTTTCCAGCCGAGGCAACGGAATTCCAGCGCCGCATCGCCGCAACCCTGCCGACGGAGTTCGACAGCCGCGTAGCGTCCCTCCTCGAGGAGCTGAATTCCAAAGGCGAGACCGTCGCGACGCGCAAAGCCTCGCAGAACATGCTGGAAATCCTGATTCCGCTGCTGCCGGAGCTGGTCGGCGGCTCTGCCGACCTCACGGGCTCCAATCTGACCATGGTCAAGGCGTCCAAGGCGGTCGCACCCGGTGTCGCGCAGGCAGGAAATCACATCTTTTACGGCGTCCGCGAGTTCGGCATGTGCGCCGTGATGAACGGCATTACGCTGCACGGCGGCTTCATCCCGTACGGCGGCACGTTCCTCGTGTTTTCCGACTACGCCCGCAACGCGCTGCGGATGGCCGCGCTGATGAGAATCCGCGTGGTCTATGTGTTCACCCATGATTCGATCGGACTGGGCGAGGACGGACCCACTCACCAGCCGATCGAGCATGCCGCGACCCTGCGTCTGATCCCGAACATGGACGTATGGCGCCCGGCCGACACCGTCGAGACCGCGGTCGCCTGGGCCGCGGCGCTGCGGCGGAGGGACGGTCCCACCGCCCTGCTTCTGTCCCGCCAGAACATCGCCTTTTCCAGGCATGAGTCCATGGCCGGAATAGAAAAGGGGGGATACATCCTCTCCGACGTCCCGGAGGCGCGGGCGGTCGTCATTGCCACCGGATCGGAAGTTCCGGTCGCTCTGGGGGCGCAAAAGTTGCTCGCCGACGGCGGACTGCCGGTCCGCGTGGTGTCGATGCCTTCCACCAGCCTTTTCGACCGCCAGGACGCCGATTACAGGAACTCGGTCCTGCCCCGGGAACTCCCAAAGATAGCGGTGGAAGCGGGCGTGACCGATTATTGGCGCAAGTACGTCGGCCTGGAGGGCAAGGTGGTCGGCATCGACCGTTTCGGCGAGTCCGCACCGGCGGGCGAGCTTTTCAAGCACTTCGGCTTCACGCCTGAGCGCGTGGCCGAAGCCGTAAGGAGCATATTCGGATGATCAAGGTAGCCATCAACGGGTTTGGACGCATCGGACGCATGGTGCTGCGGGCGCACTATGAAGGCGGCAAGAAGCACGGCCTGCAGTTCGTCGCGATCAACGACCTGGGCGACGCGAAGACCAACGCCCACCTGCTGCAGTACGACACCGCGCACGGGCGCTTCCCGTCTGCGGTGCGCGTGGACGGCGACAGCATCGTGGTCAACGACGACCGCATCAAGGTGGTGGCGGAACGCGATCCGGCCAAGCTGCCTTGGAAGTCGCTCGGGGTCGATCTGGTGATGGAATGCACCGGGCTCTTCACCAGCAAGGCGAAGGCCGGGGCGCACGTGCAGGCGGGGGCGAAGAAGGTGATCATTTCCGCGCCGGGCGAGAAGGACGTCGACCGCACCGTCGTCTACGGTGTCAATCATGCTTCCTTGAAAGGGAGTGATACCGTAATCTCGAACGCCTCCTGCACCACCAATTGCCTCGCGCCGCTCGTGAAGGCGATCGACGATCGCATCGGAGTCGCCTGCGGCCTCATGAACACGATCCACTCGTTCACCAATGACCAGGTCCTGACCGACGTATTCCACAAAGACCTGCGCCGAGCGCGCTCGGCGGTCGAGAACATGATCCCCACCAAGACCGGCGCCGCCGCCGCGGTCGGTCTGGTGCTGCCGCACCTCAACGGCAAGCTCGACGGCTACTCGATCCGCGTGCCGACCATCAACGTGTCGATCGTCGACCTCACCTTCGTGGCCAAGAAGCCGACCACCGTCGACGAGGTGAACAACGCCGTCAAGCAGGCGTGCAACTCCGACCTCAAGGGCATCCTCGAGTACAACTCGGAGCCGCTCGTGTCCTCGGACTTCAACCACAACCCGGCGAGCTCGATCTTCGACTCGAGCCTGACGCGCGTGTCCGACGGCACGCTGGTGAAGGTGTCCTCCTGGTACGACAACGAGTGGGGCTTCTCGAACCGCATGCTCGACGTGGCGGTCGCGTTCGCGAACGTGCGCTGAAATGAAGTTCCGGCGCATGTCCGACGTGGACCTGCGCGGCAAGCGGGTCTTCATCCGCGCGGACCTGAACGTCCCGATCGAGGACGGCCGCATCACGGACGACACCCGCATCCGCGCCTCGCTGCCCGCGATCGAGCAGGCCCTGAAGCAGGGCGCCGCCGTGATGGTCACATCGCACCTGGGCCGCCCGAAGGAGGGCGAGCTCAAGCCGGAAGACTCGCTCGCTCCAATAGCAAGAAGATTGGGGGAGCTCTTGGGAGCCGACGTCCCGGTCGTCAAAGACTGGGTGAACGGCGTCGACGTCAGGCCGGGCCAGGTGGTGGTCCTGGAGAACGCCCGCGCGAACAAGGGCGAGAAGAAGGACGACGAGACGCTCGCGCGCAAGATCGCCGCGCTCGCCGACGTCTACGTGAACGACGCGTTCGGCACCGCCCACCGCGCCGAGGCCACGACGCACGGCGCGGCGCGCTTTGCGCCGGTGGCGGTCGCCGGCCCGCTCATGGCGGAGGAGCTCGACGCGCTCGGCAAGGCGCTCGCGAGCCCGGCGCGGCCGCTCGTCGCGATCGTCGGCGGCTCGAAGGTGTCGACCAAGCTTTCGGTTCTCGAGGAGCTCGCGAAGAAGGTGGATCGGCTGATCGTCGGCGGCGGCATCGCCAACACCTTTCTCCTCGCCGCCGGCAAGCCGATCGGCAAATCGCTCGCGGAGCCCGATCTCGTCGGTGACGCAAAGCGAATTCTTTCCACGGGGAAGGTGCCGCTTCCGACCGACGTGGTGGTCGGCAAGAACCTGGACGACACTCGCCCAAGTGTGAAATCGGTGGGCGAGGTGCAGGCGGACGACATGATCCTCGACATCGGCCCGAGGACCGCGCAAGCCTACGCCGCCGAGCTCGAGAAGGCCGGCACGATCGTCTGGAACGGTCCGGTCGGCGTGTTCGAGAAGGAGCCGTACGCGCACGGGACGAAGACGCTCGCGCGCGCGGTCGCGGCCGCCAAGGGCTTCTCGATCGCGGGCGGCGGCGACACCGTGGCGGCGATCAACAAGTACGGCATCACGGACAAGGTCGACTACGTCTCGACCGCCGGCGGTGCATTTCTCGAGTTCCTGGAAGGCAAGACACTTCCCGCGGTGGCGGCCCTCGAAGCCCGCGCGAATGGTTAGGCAGTTCAGCGTCGAGACGCGCGGCCAGGGACTCTACGACATCACCTCGAAGGTTCAATCGTTCGTCGGCGATTCGAACGTCAGCGAGGGCCTGTGCACCGTCTTCGTGCGCCACACCTCGGCGAGCCTCGTGATCCAGGAGAATGCCGATCCCTCGGCTAAACACGACCTGGAGCGGTGGCTCGCGCGGCTCGTGCCGGAAGGCGATCCGTTCTATACGCACGACACCGAGGGGCCGGACGACATGCCCGCGCACATCCGCGCCGCCCTTACCGCGACTTCGCTCTCGATTCCCATCGTGAACGAGCAGCTTGCGCTCGGCACCTGGCAGGGGATCTATCTGTGGGAGCACCGCCGGCGCGGCTGCGCGCGCGAGCTGGTGCTGCACATCGGCGATTAGCTGTGGACTTTATCGAGGTCTATGACAACGCGCTCGAGGCCGACGCCTGTCGTGCGCTCATCAAGCGCTTCGAGGCGAGCGGCCTTGCGCGGCGCGGCCTCACGGGTGGCGGCGTCGATGTCTCCATCAAGGACAGCTGGGACATTCACCTGAACGAGCACCCGGGCTGGGCGGACGCGCAGCAGCAGTTGATCGCCGCCGTGCTTCCCGGCTTCAAGCGCTACCTGAGGCGCTACGCGCATGTGGCGCTCGCGACCTCGCGCTTCCAGATCGCCCTGCCTGACGGAGGTGCGCCCGTCACGCTCGACGCCGCAGCCTTCGCGCAGCTCGACGACGACCTGCTCGACGTCGTGGTGACGAACCTCTTCCGCCCCGGGACCATCAACCTGCAGAAGTATTTCGCCGACAGCGGTGCCTATCCCTATTGGCATTGCGAGCTGCATCCGGACGCGGAGGATCAGGGGGAGTCGCTGCACCGAGTCGTGCTGTGGACGATCTATCTCAACGACGACTTCCGTGACGGGGAAACCGAGTTTCTCTACCAGCGGCGCAAGATCGTGCCCAAGACCGGCTCGCTCCTCATCGCTCCGACCGCCTTCACCCACACCCACCGCGGCAACATGCCGAAGGGCGGCGACAAGTACATCGCCACGAGCTGGGTGCTGTTTCAGCGCCGCCGCGCCGCGGCGCGAAAAGCCTGAGGCATTGTATTTGCTACACTGGCTAGCTCATGTTCCGTTCCACTAAGATCGTGGCGACGCTCGGTCCGGCGTCGTCGGAGCCCGCAATTCTCGAAAGAATGGTGCGCGCCGGGGTCGACGTGGTGCGCCTCAATTTCTCGCACGGCACCGCCGACGATCATCTGAAGCGCGCTGCGCTGGTCAAGGAGATCGGAAGCAAGGTCGGGCGCACCGTCGCCATCCTGTGCGACCTGCAGGGACCTAAGATCCGCGTCGGCAAGTTCAAGGAAGGCAGGATCACCCTGGAGAAGGGCCAGCGCTTCGTGCTCGACGCCGGCATCGAGATCGGCGACCACGACCGCGCCGGCCTCGACTACAAGGAGCTGCCGCGCGACGTCGAGGCGGGCGCGGTGCTGCTGCTCGACGACGGCAAGATCGTGCTCGACGTCACGGACGTGCGCGGCGAGGAGGTGCACACCGTGGTGCGCCACGGCGGCGTGCTCTCCAACAACAAGGGCATCAACCGCCAGGGCGGCGGGCTGACCGCGCCGGCGCTCACCTCGAAGGACATGGAGGACATCAGGACCGCGACCAAAATCCAGGCCGATTACCTCGCGGTCTCGTTTCCCAAGAGCGGTGCCGACATGTACATGGCGCGGGAGCTGATGCGCGCCGCGGGCGGCAAGGCGTTCCTGATCGCCAAGATCGAGCGTGCCGAAGCGGTGGGCGAGGCGGCGCTGCTCGACATCATGCGCGGCTCCGACGGCATCATGGTGGCGCGCGGCGACCTCGCGGTGGAAGTCGGCGACGCTTCGGTGCCGGCGCTGCAGAAGAAAATGATTCGCCTGGCGCGCGAGCAGAACAAGCTCACCATCACCGCCACGCAGATGATGGAGTCGATGATCTCGAGCCCGGTGCCGACGCGCGCCGAGGTCTCGGACGTGGCCAACGCGGTGCTCGACGGCACCGACGCGGTGATGCTCTCGGCAGAGTCGGCGAGCGGGCGCTACCCGGTCGAGACGATCGAGGCGATGGCGCGCATCTGCGTCGAGGCCGAGCAGACGCAGCCGCTCAACCTCGAGCAGGACTTCCTCAACCGCGTGTTCTCGCGCGTCGACCAGTCGATCGCCATGGCGGCGCTGTTCACGGCGTTCCACCTCAAGGTGAAGTGCATCGCCTCGCTCACCGAGTCGGGCTCGACCGCGCTGTGGATGAGCCGCCTCAACTGCGGCGTGCCGATCTACGCGCT
>Ga0075429_100000542_pt1 | contig 28758 bp, 26 predicted proteins | sample RhiMetdeltSRZDD3_FD_75295 | JGI IMG/M metagenome (GOLD analysis project Ga0075429, IMG submission 75295) | Populus rhizosphere microbial communities from Tennessee, USA - Rhizosphere MetaG P. deltoides SRZDD3 | ecosystem: Host-associated > Plants > Roots > Rhizosphere > Soil | place: USA...
GCCGACCGTACGACCGTGACTTTGGGCCAGTCTGTCACTCTGACCGCTTCCGTTGCCGGTCGAAATCTTACCGGAACAATCACCTTCAGAAATGGCGCGGTCGAACTTGGTTCGGTGGCCGTTCAAAATGGAGTTGCCACACTGTCTGCGAGCTTTTCTGCCGTTGGCGGCCATACGGTCTTGGCGATTTACCCTGGTGACGGAGATAACTTTGCCAGCACTTCCGTGGGAGTAGCTATCCATGTGTTGCCTGCGGAAATCCCGTTACCTACTTCGCCATTCTCAACATCCGGTTTCGAGTACGACCCGAAAGGAAATCTCACGAGGTTAACTGAGGCACCCGGTGTTCAGGGGCTGGGCTTCGTGACGCGGGCTGGATACGACTACCTTGGGCGACGCAAGGAAGCGACCGACGCGAAGGGCGGGAAAGTCCAGTTCGGCTATGACGGCGGGGACCGCCTGACGCGAGTCACGGACCCGCGCAACCTATTGATCCGGCACAAATCATCTTGAACATCAGTTCGCGATCGGGCATCATGTACGGTCATGGAAGCAACCGACATGAGATCGCTGTCGCGCGAGGCGCGGCACGAGAGGCGCGTGCAAGTGATCCGACTGCGCAAGGCGGGTCGCACGTACGACGAGATCGCGGAGCAGACGGGCCTGAGCCGAACCGGCGTGTTCGACATCTGCAAGCGGCATGAGGCGGGAGGTGCCAAGGCGTTGAAGGACGCGCCGGGAGGCCGCAAGGTCGGCGACAAGCGGCTGCTCAGCGCCGAGCAGGAAGCGGCGGTGCGCAAGCTCATTGCCGACAAGACGCCGGACCAGCTGAAGATGACCTATGCGCTGTGGACGCGCGCGGCCGTGGGGCAACTCATCGAGCAGCGCTTCGGCATTCGGTTGCCCGTGCGCACGATGGGGCTGTACCTGGCGCGCTGGGGATTCACGCCGCAAAAGCCGATGCGAAAGGCGTACGAGCAGTCGCCCGCGGCGGTGAAGAAGTGGCTCGACGAGCAGTACCCGGTGATCGCGGCATGCGCGAAGGTCGAGGGCGCCGAGATCCACTGGGGAGACGAGACCGGACTTCGCAGCGATGACGTGCGCGGACGCAGTTATGCGCCGCAAGGTCAGACGCCGGTGGTGCGGGTGAACAACAAGCGCCACGGCCTGTCGGTGATCTCCACCGTCACCAACAAGGGCACGATGCGCTGGAAGATCTTCGAAGGCGCGCTCAACGCGCAGATCCTGATCGACTTCATGAAGCGCCTGGTGCGAGACGCCGGGCGCAAGGTGTACCTGATCCTGGACAACTTGCGGGTGCATCACAGCAGGCTGGTCAAGGCGTGGCTTGCTGAGCACAAGCACGAGATCGAGGTGTTCTACCTGCCCAGCTACAGCCCGGAGCTCAATCCCGACGAGATGGCGAACGCCGACCTCAAGCAAGCCGTCACCAAGCTGGCGCCTGCGCGCACGAAGCTGCAGTTGGTCAAGGCTACCTCGCAGCACCTCCGAAGCGTTCAACGTACCCCCGAGCGGATTCGCAAGTACTTCGAGCATGAACCCGTCCGCTATGCGGCCTGAATCAAGTTCATTAATGCCGGCTCAATAACCGTGTTGCGGTTCGGTCTTGAAACCGCCGGGTTCGACGAGGATAGAAAGCGCGGAGGAGCCTGCGAAGTGACGAAAGTTGACAAGCACCAGGTCGCGAGGGATCGCCGCTCGACCTGCGGCTTGTTCGGTCGACGACCCTGTGCGGCTGCGTCAAGGTATGCGGCTGCGGCCGGATGTTCCCGGTTCGTCGCCGAACCGGGAACCTCGATAACCCGATGACCGGCCCCCGGGCGAATGACCTCGACAACCCCTCGAACCCATCCGAATCACCGGTCGCTACCATCCGGGGTCCCAGCAACGCCAATTGGGAGTGCGCTATGGAGACACGGGAATTGCATCGTGGTCGCCTGATCGATCACCTGCAACTCGTCGTACGCGACCTGGCCGCCAGCCGGAGGTTCTATGGGGCAATCCTCGAAGTGCTGGAAATACCGATGGGCGGCACTGGCGACGACTACTTCTGGGCCGATGAGCTTTTCGTGTCGACTGCCGACAGCGAAGCCGCGAATGGCCGGTTGACGGGGCGCCACCACCTGGCGTTCCAGGCGAAGGACCGCACGACGGTCGATGCGTTCTATTCGGCCGCCCTGCAGAACGGCGGCTCGGACAACGGCGCCCCTGGGGAGCGCAAGTACCACCCCGGTTACTACGCAGCGTTTGTCGTGGACCCGGACGGCAACAACATCGAGGCGGTCTTCCATGGCGAAGCAAGACGCAGCGCGCCGTCCGTGAAGGTGACATTCTGACGAGCGACCTCACCACCCGCGCGCCGCTGATGACGCCGCGTCGAAGGAAAACTGGAGGGTGACGCGGCGATGGCCCGGCCGAGAACCGCGAGCCGGTTACCCGGATTCAGTTGAAGGTGTGCAGCTTCACCTTGTACGTCTTTCCCTGCCTTTGAAGAACGTGAGTCGCGATGCCGCCGATCGACTTCGCACCACCTTTCTCATCGGGCGCTTTGGCTGCCCACTTGGACGCGACAATCAGCTTGTCGCCTGCCGGTATGATCTGGAAGGGCTCGAGGGTGTGGTCGCTGACCTTGTTCTGGAACAGCCCCGCGAAGAACTTCTCGATCTCCTCGCCCTTCTTGATTTCGTGCGAGGCGGGAAGCAATACGGCGTCGCTCGTGTAGAGAGCAGCCACCGCCTTGGCATCCCCCTTGTTGAAAGCGCCGTTCCAGGCGCGGAACGCGGACGACACGGCATCATCGTTTGGCCCGGCGATCGCCGCGATGGCGGTACAGGCGCCGGCAACAAGGACCAGCAAACGCGCACGGATGGACATTTCTTCTACCTCCAATGGCGCCCCGTCATGGTCGTTCACTCGCCCCGATCGGGCGCGAAAGCTCGAGGCGAGCACACGATTGTCGGCGGTACGAAGCTCTGCGAGGTGCGCCTCGTTCTAGGGGCGCGACCGGCGCTGATCCATCGATCCGTCCAACCACGGATCTGTCGGCGAGTCGGGTGACATCGAGCCGACCACGAGGCTGTGCCAAGATGCGGCGCCGTCGATCGCCGACATCAGGACGAAGCACGACACCAGCGCGATGCCGAGCGGATCGTTCATTTCGTCGCCGTCTCGTGTTGCCGTGGGCTGGCGCGCAGTTCATCGAGCAGTGCGGGCAGCCGCTCGAGCGTCAGCAGGAAGTGGTCGGGCCTGTCGGCGCCGTTGCGTTCCGCGCCCGGCGCGTACTTCCCGGTTCCAACGAGGGCCGAGTGCGCGCCGACCCGGGCGGCGCCGCGCACGTCGGTGCCGACGTCATCGCCGATGACCAGCACCTCGTCCATCCGACAACCCACGTGAGCCAATGCCCGCCGGAAGAACAGCTCCGACGGCTTGCCGGTCACCAGGGCCTGCTTTCCCGTGGCGGCTTCCAGGCCGACGATGAAGCTGCCGCAATCGAGCTTCGGCCCGTCGCGGTCGATCCAGAAGAGCCCCTTCTGCGGCGCCACCAGTTCGGCGCCGGCGCGCAGCATGAGGAACGCCCGGTTCAGCACGTCGAAATTGAACGCCTCGCCGATGTCGCTGATGACGACCACGTCGGGTTGACGGTCGTCGGTGGCGATGCCGTCGAACAGGTGCCGGACCGACGCCGGCACGAGGAGATGGCAGCGCACGCCGGGACGGGCGCGCAGATGCTCGACGCAGGCCGTCGTGGCCGTCTGGATCTCGGCGCCGTCGACCGCGAAGCCCTGCTCGCGCAGTTCCGCCGCGATCTCGTCGGGCCCTCGGCGCGTGATGTTGGTCAGGAAACGCAGCGCCAAGCCGCGGCGACGCGCCTCGTCCACGGCCGCGACGGCCCCGGGCAGCGCCGTGCCGGCCGCGATCAGCGTGCCGTCGATGTCGAAGAAGATCGCCTCGATCATGGATAGGTGCCCGAAAGACATGCCTGCGCGCCACCGGGGTGCCACCGTGCGCAGCCTGCGCCGTCCCGCCGATGCATCCGATTTCACCGGGACAGCGTAACGTGTGCATCGCCCCGACGATCGACAGACATGCCATGACCCGATTCGCCCATGTGCTGCATTCGCAGTGGATCGCCGCCCCGGTCGAGACCGCACGGGCACGGTTCGCCGATGTCGACCACCACATTCGCCGCAACGTGCACCCCGAGAAGGCCGCGATGTCATCGGTGCACGCGACCTGACGCCTCCCGCCGCCAACGCGAGCCGATCGGTGAACGGGGCAGCCGCAGGTCGATGCCCATGGCAAGACGGCTCGGCACGCGCAGCTTGACGCCCCGCAATGCGGGCCTGCGGGCGCCGCGTATCGTCCAGGGCTCCTGCAACATGACCGACCGGCGAACGTGCCGAGCGGCGCAACGTCCCGGAAGGTGCGCATGAACACGATGAAAGCCGCAGTGGTCCACGCGTTCGGCCAACCCCTCACGCTCGAGGAGGTGCCGGTCCCCGAAGTGCCGGAGGGCCAGGTGCTGGTGAAGGTGATGGCCTCCGGGGTCTGCCACACCGACCTGCACGCCGCCGAAGGGGATTGGCCCGTGAAGCCGTCGCTGCCATTCATTCCCGGCCACGAGGGCGTGGGCTTCGTGGCGGCGATCGGGCGCGGCGTGCGCGGCGTCAAGGAAGGCGACCGTGTCGGCGTGCCATGGCTGCACACCACGTGCGGGCACTGCGAGCACTGCCGCACAGGCTGGGAGACGCTGTGCGACGGCCAGCAGATGACGGGCTACACGGTCAACGGCGGCTATGCCGAATACGTGCTGGCCGACCCCGGTTACGTGGGCCACCTGCCCGCCCAGGTGAGCTTCTCCGAGATCGCCCCGGTGCTGTGCGCCGGCGTCACCGTCTACAAGGGGCTGAAGGTGCTGGAGTGCAAGCCCGGCGACTGGGTGGCGATCTCCGGCATCGGCGGCCTGGGCCACCTTGCCGTGCAGTACGCCAAGGCGATGGGCTTTCACGTGGTGGGCGTCGACATCGACGACGCCAAGCTCGAGCTCGCCACGCGTCTGGGCGCGGACATGGTGATCAACGCGCGCACGCAGGACCCCGCGGCCGAGATGCAGCGCGCGATGCGCGGCGTCCATGGGGTCCTGGTCACGGCCGTGTCGCGCTCGGCCTTCGCGCAGGCGCTCGGCATGCTGCACAAGCGCGGCACGATGGCGCTGGTGGGCCTGCCGCCCGGCGATTTCGCGCTGCCCATCTTCGACGTCGTGCTCAACGCCAAGACCGTGCGCGGCTCGATCGTCGGCACGCGCCAGGATCTCCACGAGGCGTTGCAGTTCGCCGGCGAAGGCAAGGTGCGCACGGTGTACCACGAAGACCGGCTGGACAACGTCAACCAGGTGTTCGACCGCATGCGCAAGGGCGACATCGAAGGCCGCATCGTCATGCGCATCGGCGACGCGTAGCCGGCGCGCAGCCGGGGGCGCCCGGGCGGAGAGCCACGACTTCGCCCGGCAGGCGGCGGCGATCGGCGCATCCGGCGCGGGTGGCCCCCGAACGGAACTGCCTCGCGTGCACGATCGCGTTGCCCGCTGTCGCTTCCGTGATTTCGTACCGCTCGCAGATCCTCCCAGCCTCTGCACGCCGACGACACTCGTGAAGGCGTCTCGGGCTTGTGGAGTAGCGCGTGGTGAAGGTCGTCTTGCCGATGTTGTCCGGGGTCATGGTCGCGATGGCGGTCATGGCCATGCTGAAGCGCCGGCGAGGTGGCGACAGCGGGGCCAGCGCCATCGAGGCTGAAGCGGTCCGCGATGCGGCGCTCACCGCACGTGGCGCCAGGCCGGCGGTCCGCGTGCAGGCGGTCGGGTAACCGCGCGCATGGGCTCGTCGACGCCGCCGGAACCCATGCTGGAGTTCGCTCGACTGCTCGAGCGCTCACGGCTGTTCGAGCAGCGGCTGCTGTTCCTGTACGAGAACTGCCCGCCCGGACGTGGCGACGGCAGGTCCGGGGCCGCCGCGCGCGCGGCCGAGCTCGCCATCGAGCACGGGGGCGCGGGCCGCATGCTGTTCGAGACCGGGATGCCGAATGCCGCCGGCGTGCTGCTGCGCTCGCAGTACGAGGCCGTTCTGCGTGGCGCCTGGGCTCTCTATGCGGCCACCGATGACCAGGTCGCGAGGATGAACCGGCCGTTGGACCCGGGCGCCGAGCAGGCGGCCAAGAGCCTGCCCGGCGCGCTCGACATGTTGAAGTCCCTCAAGGCCCGAGCCGCCTCGCAACCGAACCTGATCCACCTTGTCGGGCCTCTGGAGGAAATCGGCGCGCACGACCGGTGCACGATGAGCTCCTTCGTGCACGGCGGCATCCACCCGCTGCAGCGCACCGGCTCGGGCTTTCCTCTCGAACTCGCCGGCGGCCTGGTCCGCATGTCCAACGGGCTCACGCACTTCGCGTTCCGCCTGCTCGCTCGCCTCGGAGGGCCGGCCGGGGTTGTCGTGCAAGTCGACAGGGCGTGGCAGGACTTCGCAGACTGCTGCCCCATGGCGCCGCAATAGCCGTTTGCGCCGATCCCGCGCACGGCTGCCGCGACGGGCTCACAGGTTCGGGTTGTGCGGCGTATCCGTGGCGGGCTTGCCGTTCTCGTCCACGTTCTTGTTCGGCTTGATCGCCGGCGAGCCTGATCCCGGAGTGCTCTCGACGTTGCCTTCGACCATGTCGAGGAACTCGTCGACCTGCTCGGTGGAATGCTTCGAGGGCTCGATGTGGGAGGTGGGTTGGGTGGGTTGGGTGGGTTGGGTGGGGTGGGTGGGTTGGGTCGTCATGGCGGTTCCGGTCTGGCAGCGACATTGCATTCTTTGCCGAACCTCCGGCCCGGTCTGTCGGGCAATGACAGGAGCCCGGGTCAGACCTGCCCTACATCGGATCGGCCGACATCGAAGGGGCGCGGAAAGCCTTGCCGATCCTGGTCGCGGGTCGGCCGCGAACGGTGCGACACGCCCGCCCGCTCGCGTGTGGGGTCATGCCCCTTGCGACTAAGGTGCGGCTTCTCCGCTGTGCCGCGCACGGCGTTCCGCCCTTCACGCCGACAGATCACGTTGCGCGTGTACACCGAAAGTCCCATGACCTCCTCCCGAATCAAGCGCTTTGCCATGTCCCGTGCCGGTGCGATCACTGGCGTCGCTGCCGTCGCCGCGGCAACCGCCCTGTGGGTCCGGCGCAAGGCCGCCGCCGCCGAGCGGGAGCATCCGCCGATGGGCAGGCGCATCGACGTCGACGGCGTGGGCGTGCACTATGTCGAGCGCGGCGTCGGCACGCCGGTGGTCCTGCTGCACGGCAATACCGTGTCGCTGGCCGACTTCGCAGCCAGCGGCCTGCTCGACCGGCTCGCACGCGACCACCGCGTCATCGCCTTCGACCGGCCCGGCTTCGGTCACAGCGAGCGTCCGCGCGACCGCCTGTGGACGCCGGCGGCCCAGGCGGAACTGCTGCATGCCGCGCTGGTGCAACTGGGGGCCGATCGACCGGCCGTCGTCGGACATTCGATGGGCACGCTGGTCGCTTTGGCCCTGGCCTTGAATCAACCGCAGCAGGTGCGCAAGCTCGTGCTTCTCTCGGGCTATCACTATCCGAACGTGCGCGTCGACGCGCTGCTCGCCGCGCCGGTGGCGCTGCCGGTGCTGGGCGATGCCATGCGCTACACCGTCACGGCGCTTGCTGCACGGGCGGCGATGAATCGCGTGGCCAGGGGCATGTTCGCGCCGCTCGAGGTCCCGCCCGAGTTCTTCACCGCGCAGTCGCGGGAGATGATGCTGCGGCCCTCGCAGATCGGTGCCAACGCGCAGGATGCCGCCTTCATGATGCCGGCGGCAGCGAGCCTCGCACCGCGCTACGGTGAGCTCTGCATGCCGGTCACCATCATGGCCGGCGCCGACGACCGGGTCGTCGACCCCGAGGCTCATTCGGTGCGCCTGCACGACGACGTGGCAAGCAGCGAGCTCGTCGTCGTGCCTTGTTGCGGTCACATGGTCCATTACGTCGCGTGCGAGGAGATCGCTGCGACGCTGGCGGATCACGCGATGGACGACCACGGCGCCGAGCCGTCGCAGGCACCGGTCGAATTGGTGGCGTGACAGCGGGCGAGGCAACGCCACGCGGATCGGCCCCCGGATGCCTACATCCTAGGCATGGTCAAGCAGTTCCTGAGAAGGGAGGAGCGTGCCATGCTTGACGGCCAACCGGGGGGTCGGGCAGGGCTGCCAAGGAGGAAACCATGGCTGACAACGACGAGTCGGACCGCGACGATGCCCCGCGCGACGATACTCGGCGCAAGTTCTTCGGTGCCGCGGCGGCGGCAGGCCTCGGGGGCGCCGGACTGGCGGTGAGCCTCGCCTCGTGCGACAAGGCGCCGCAGGGCGCCGCCCAGTCCGCTTCGGCGCCGGCGGCCACCACCGCGCAGGCGCGATCCACGCATGCGGCGCACGAGATCCCCCCCGGCGAACTGGATCCCTACTACGGCTTCTGGAGCGGCGGGCACTCGGGCGAGTTCCGCATCCTCGGCGTGCCGTCGATGCGCGAGATCAAGCGCATTCCGGTCTTCCAGATGGATGCGGTGAGCGGCTGGGGACAGACCAACGAATCGCGCAAGATCCTCGGCACCCGCCCCGACGGCACCCTGCTGTACACCACCGGCGACTCCCATCACCCGGTGGCGTCGTACGCGGACGGAACGTACGACGGCAAGTACGCCTGGACCAACGACAAGCTGAACACGCGCGTGGCGCGCATCAAGCTCGACACGTTCGAGTGCGACAAGATCCTCGAGCTGCCCAACGTCCAGGGCCTGCACGGCGGCTGCCCCGACAAGCGCGACCCGGTCGATCCCAAGATCAACCACACGACGCGCCTGTTCATCGGGGCGGAGTTCGCCATCCCGCTGCCGAACGACGGGCGGGACATCGACAAGCCGGACAAGTACGCGAGCCTCATCACGTGCATCGACACCGAGAGCATGGAGGTGCGCTGGCAGTGCAGGGTCGACGGCAACATGGACCTGCTCGCCACGTCGTACGACGGCAAGTACGCCGCCTGGAACCAATACAACAGCGAGAACGGCGTGCAGTTCTCGGAGATGATGGTGGCCGAGCGCGACAACATCGTGTTCGTGCACATCGCGCGCGTCGAGCAGGCGATCAAGGACGGCAAGTTCACGACCATCCCCGGCTCGAAGGTGCCCGTGGCCGACGGCACCAAGGCGGCCAACAAGGATCCCAAGACGGCGATGGCGTGCTACGTGCCGGTGCCGAAGAACCCGCACGGGGTGAACGCCACCCCTGACGGCAAGTACTTCATCGCCTCCGGCAAGCTCTCTCCCACCTGCTCGGTGATCGATCTTTCGCTCGTCACGAAATGGTTCGACGGCGAGCTGAAGGAGCCGCGCGAGGTGGTCGTCGCGGAGCCGGAGCTCGGGCTCGGTCCGCTGCATACGACCTACGACGGCAAGGGCAACGCCTACACGACGCTCTTCCTCGACAGCCAGGTCGTCAAGTGGAACATCGAAGCGGCCATCAAGGCGCAGAAGGGCGACAAGTCCGCGAAGGTGGTCATCGACCGCATGGACTGCCATTACCAGCCCGGGCACCTGAACGCCAGCATGGCCGAGACCCGGGAGGCCGATGGCAAGTGGCTGGTGGTGGGAAGCAAGTTCTCCAAGGACCGCTATCTGCCGGTGGGGCCGTTGCACGACGAGAACGAGCAGCTGTTCGACATCAGCGCCGAGAAGATGAAGCTGCTCGGCGATCACCCGGCGCATCCGGAGCCGCACGATTTCATCATCGTCAAGCGGGACAAGATCAAGACGCGCCAGACCTACAACGTCGCCGACTTTCCCGGCGCCGTGAAGGACTTCAAGGAGAGCCGCCTCGAGCGCAAGGGCAAGAAGGTGACGGTGTACCTGGCCTCGGTCGCGCCGGTGTTCAGCATGAACGAGTTCAAGGTCAAGCGCGGTGACGAGGTGACGATCGTCCTGACCAACACCGAGAAGGTGCAGGACCTGACCCATGGCTTCGGCATCCAGAACTACAACGTGAACTTCATCGTGAACCCCGGCGAGACCAAGTCGGTGACGTTCAATGCGTACAAGGCCGGCGTGTACTGGTGCTACTGCACCCACTTCTGCCATGCCCTGCACCTGGAGATGCGCATGCGGATGCTCGTGGAGGCCTGACGGCCATGGCGGCAGGCCCGGCGCTGCTCGCAGTCCTGCTGCTCGCGTTGTCCCGATTCGCGTTCGCCGTGTCGTACGAGGCGGCGCTGCCGCCCCGTCTGTCCAGCGATCCCGACATGTGCGCGCACGTGGCGTGCGCGCAAGTCCTGCCGGGCGCCGACGCGTTCTCGCAGCGCACCGGGAAGCCGCCTTACGTGCAGGGCTACCGGACCCGGGACGGCCAGCGCGAATTGCTGGGCTATGTCTTCCTGTCCAGCGACGTCGTCGACATCCCGGCCTATTCGGGCAAGCCGCTCGTCACGCTGATCGGCATGGATGCGCGGGGCATCATCACCGGCGTGAAGCTTCTCAAGCACAGCGAGCCGATCCTGCTGCTGGGCATACCGGAATCGAAGCTCGAGAACTTCATCGGGCAGTACGTCGGCAAGTCCGCGGCCGACAAGATCGAGGTGGGCAGGTCGCGTGCCGAGCCGGGCCACGTGGGCGTCGACGTGATCAGCAGCGCGACCGTCACGGTCATCGCGCAGAACCAGACGATCATGCGCTCCGCCTACGCGATCGCCGAACAGGTCGGCATCGTCAAGGCCACCCCGAGGGCGCAGGCGAGGTTCATCGACGTCGCGGAGGAACGCGGGTGGGAGGCGCTGCTCAAGGAGGGCAGCGTCGGGCGGCTCACCGTCACCTCGCGCGAGGCAGGCGAGGCCGACACGGGCGAGCCCACCATCGACATGCATTTCGGGTATCTCAACGCCCCGACGGTCGGCCGCAACGTGCTCGGCGCCGAGCCGTACCGGCGCCTCATGGCCGAGTTGAAGGCGGGCGAGCACGCCATCTTCATCGTGGCCAGCGGATCGGCTTCGTTCAAGGGCTCGGGGTTCGTGCGCGGCGGAATCTTCGACCGCATCCAGGTGGTGCAGGGCCGCGACACGTTCACCTTCCGTGACGTGGACTACCGCAACCTGTACGGCATCGAGGCGCCCGGCGCGCCCGCCTATCGCGAATCGGCGATCTTCATCGTGCGCAGCCCCGCCTTCAGCGCGGCATACCCGTGGAGCCTGGTCTTCCTCGCGAACAGGATGGACCAGCAGACCGGCGTGAGGACATTCGTGACCTTCGAGCGGGAGTATTGGTTGCCTTCGCGCTATCTCGAGGGCGGGCATCCCGCGATCGAGCGGCCGACGCCGACGTGGGTGGGCATCTGGAAGGCGAGGACCGGCGAGATCGCCGCGTTCGTCGCATTCCTGGCCATCGTCACCGCGACGTACGCCGCGCGCGACACGCTCGTGCGCCGCTCGACCCGAAAGGACAAGCGCTGGGTGACGGTGCCGCGCTACGTGATCTGGCTGACCAGTGCCGGCTTCATCGGCTTCTTCGCGCTGGCGGTTCCGAGCATCACCCATGTGCTCACCTGGTTCCATGCCGTGGTCTACGAATGGCGCTGGGAGCTGTTCCTGTCCGATCCCATCGTGTTCGTCTTCTGGTGGTTCATCATCATCACGGTCTTCATCTGGGGACGGGGACTGTTCTGCGGCTGGCTGTGTCCGTACGGAGCGCTGGCCGAGATCGCGCACAAGGTCGCGGGCGCGATCGGGCTGAAGCGCTTCCAGTTCTTCCTGCCGATGCCGTGGCACAACCGGCTCAAGTGGCTCAAGTACGCGATCTTTGCCGGCCTGGTGGCGGTGTCGTTCCACTCGATCGGGCTCGCGGAGAGGATGTCGGAAGTGGAGCCGTTCAAGTCCACGTTCCTCGTCGGCGGGTTCTGGAACCGCTCGTGGCCGTTCGTCGCGTACTGGGTCGCGCTGTTCGCCGTGTCGCTCTTCATCGAGCGCCCGTTCTGCAAGTACCTGTGCCCGCTCGGTGCAGGGCTGGCCATCCCGACGACGTTTCGCGCCGTCAAGCTCAAGCGCAAGGCCGAATGCGGGCATCCCTGCCAGGCCTGCAAGAAGGGCTGCAGTGCACTGTCGATCCGGCCGACGGGCGAGATCGACCAGCGCGAGTGCCTGCTCTGCCTCGAATGCCAGATCCTGTACTACGACGACCACAGCTGCCCGCCGCTCTCGACCGAGCGCCGGCGGCGGCAACGGGCGGGATTGCCGCTCACGCCCATCGGCGCCGACGGCTACTTCATCCCGATCAAGGAAATCAGGCCGGAACGCGCCGGCGAGCAGGGATGAGGCGTCGATGCGTCGCAGCATCCTGTGTTCGTGCATCCTCGTCCTCGCCTTGCCACTCCCGAGGACGCAAGCGGCCGAGGTCACGGTGCGGCCGGGGCAATCGATCGCCGCGGCGATCCAGGCGGCCCGGCCGGGCGACACGGTGCGGGTCGAGCGCGGCGACTATGCCGAGCATCTCGTCATCGACAAGCCGATCTCGCTGCGCGGCGTGCAGCGGCCGCGCCTGAGCGGTGGCGGGCGCGGCAACGTGATCCGCGTGAAGGCTCCCGACGTGCTGATCGAGGGCTTCATCGTCCATGACAGCGGGGCCGACCTCGGCGCCCAGGACGCCGGCATCTACGTCGAGCCGGGCGCCGACCGCATCGCGGTGCGCGACAACCATCTCGTCTACAACCTGTTCGGCGTGTGGATCTACAAGGCGAGGGACGCCGAGATCCGCGGCAACGTGATCGCGGGCAAGCGCGACCTGCCCTCCGCCCAGCGCGGCAACGCCATCCAGCTCTACGACACCGCCGGCGCACGCATCGTCGACAACCACATCAGCTTCGCGCGCGACGGGATCTACGTGGACCTGTCCCATCAGGCGGTGTTTCGCGGCAACCGGATCCACCACGTGCGCTACGGCGTGCACTACATGAACTCCTACGACAACCTGTGGGAGGGCAACGAGTCGTACCTGAACCGGGGCGGCATCGCGCTCATGCAGGTGCGCAAGCTCGTGGTGCGCGCGAACAAGGCGTGGGGCAACAGCGACCACGGCATCATGCTGCGGTCGATCCAGGATTCGGTCATCGAAGGCAACACGGTGGCCGGGAACGGCCGCGGATTCTTCATCTACGACGCCGAGTACAACGCGCTCAACGACAACCTCGTCATCGGCAACCGGGTCGGCGTGCATCTCTGGGCGGGCTCGATCAACAACACGGTGGAGCGTAACGACTTCATCCACAACCGCGAACAGATCCGCTACGTGGCCTCGAGGGACGAGCCGTGGGGGATCCGGGAGGGCAACTACTGGAGCAACTACGCGGGCCTGGACAGCGACGGGGACGGCGTCGGAGACGCACCCTACGAGGCGAACGACGTCATGGATCGGCTCACCTGGCAGCATCCCCTGTTGAAGCTGCTGCTCGGCAGCCCCGCGGTGCACACGCTGCACCTGATCGCCATGCAGTTCCCGCTGTTGCGCGCGCCCAGCGTCGTCGACCGGCATCCGCGCATGCATCCCTACACCGACGCGTGGAGCGACTGGCTTGACAAGCAGCGTCATTGAGGCGGTCGCACTGTGCAAGCATTTCGGCAGGACACGCGCCGTGGACGGTGTCGATCTTGCCGTGCAGGAGGGCGAGATACTCGGGCTGATCGGTCCCAACGGCGCCGGCAAGACGACCCTGTTCAGGCTGATCCTCGGCCTGGAGCTCCCGACGGCGGGCGAGATCCGCATCCTCGGCGAGCCATTGCGGGGCGACGCGTTGCGGCGGGTGCGCGCCGGCATCGGGTACCTGCCGGAAAGCGCCGCCCTGTACGACAACCTCACCGGACTGGAGACGATGCGCTTCTTCGGCCGGCTCAAGGGCGCCGATCCTGCATCGTGCGCGCCCTTGCTGCGCGAGGTCGGCCTCGCCGATGCGGCGCGGCGCGCCGTGGGCGCCTATTCCAAGGGCATGAAGCAGCGCCTGGCGTTCGCGCAGGCCCTGCTCGGCGCGCCGCGCATCCTGCTGCTCGACGAGCCCACGAACGGGCTGGATCCGCACGGCACGCGGGATTTCTACGCCATCCTCGAGCGCTTGCGGGCGAAGGGCGTCACCACGGTCATCAGCTCGCACGTGCTGGCCGAGATCGAGCAGCGGGTCGACCGCCTCGCCCTGATGGCCGCCGGGCAGGTGCGAGCGCTGGGCACGCTCGAGCACCTGCGGGAGGAGTCGAAGCTGCCGCTGGTCATCGAGGTGCGGATGCACGACGCCGAGCGCGTGTTGCAGCGCGTCCTGCCGGATGGCGAGATCGTCCGCATCGTGGACTCGACCGCCCACGTGCGGTGCGATCGCGCGCGCAAGATGACGGTGCTCGGCGCCTTGTCCGCGCTGGGTTCGCAGGTGCTCGACATCCGCATCAGGGAGCCGTCGCTGGAGGACGTCTTCATCGGCCACACGGAGCGCTCGGCATGAGCAGGCGACGCGCCGCCCGCCGGGGGGTGCCGACGAGCATGGCCCTGAAGCCGATCGTCGTGATCGCCGAGAAGGAATTCTGGGAGCGCATCCGCAACCGCTGGGTGCTCGCGGTGGCGCTGGTGTTCGCGATCTTCGCCCTGACGATCGCCTACGTGGGCACGGCGCGGCAGGGCGTGATCGGCTTCGGCGGCATCGACGTCACCATCGCCAGCCTGGTGAGCCTGGTCGTCTACCTGGTGCCGCTCATCGCGCTCATCCTCGGTTACGACGCGATCGCCGGCGAGCGCGACCGCGGCTCGCTGGAGCTGCTGCTGTCGATGCCGATCACGCGCCTGGAACTGCTGCTCGGCAAGTTCTGCGGGCTCGCGGCGGCGCTGGCCTTCTCCACGCTGGCCGGCTTCGGGCTCGCCGGGGTGGTCGTGTCCTACCACGTCGGCCTCGCCGCGCTCTACCAGTACGCCGTCTTCCTCGCCAGCGCGCTGCTCCTGGGCTGGGCCTTCCTCAGCCTGGCCGTCATGGTCTCGGTGACCACCCGCAACCGGATCCGCGCGAGCGGCATCGCCATCGCCCTGTGGTTCTTCTGCGTGCTGGTCTACGATCTGCTGCTGCTGGGCCTCGTCGTCGCGAGCGACGGCAGGCTGAAGCGGGGCGTCCTTCCGGCGTTGCTCATGCTCAACCCGGCCGACGTGTTTCGCATCCTCAACATCTTCGGCATGGAGGAGGTGCGGCGGATCTACGGGCTCGCGACGGTGCTGCCCGAAGCAATGACCAGCCCGTGGCTGATGGCGGCCGCGCTGGGGCTGTGGATCGTCGCGCCGCTCGCGGTCGCGACGTGGAGGTTCAAATGAAGAGGCGCGAATTCGTCATCGGCAGCCTGGCCGCGCTGCCCGTGGCCGGCTGCGGGGATCCCGCGCCGGGCGTGCAGGCGCGCGAGCTCACCCCGGACACCGCCTGCAGCCTGGACGGCATGCTGCTGATGGACCATCCCGGGCCGAAGGGCCAGATCCACTACGACCATGGGCCTGCGGACTTCTTCTGCGACACCAAGGAGATGTTCGCCATCTACTTGAAGCCGGAGCTGCGCAGGCGCGTCGTCGCGGTCTTCACGCAGGACATGGGGCGCGCCGACTGGGATCGGCCGCTGCACCACTGGATCGACGCCCGCACCGCGTTCTTCGTCGCCGGCAGCAGTCGCCACGGATCGATGGGCCCGACGCTGGCGTCGTTCGCGCGCGAGGCGGATGCGCAGGCCTTCGCCGGCCGGCACGGCGGAAAGGTGCTGCGTTTCGACGGCGTCACTCCGGAGATGGTCGCGCTCGACGGCGGCGTCGTGAGCGACGAGCGGATGTGAGGTTGCGCGGGATGAGGCGGGCAGCACCATGACGCGGCGGCGGCGGTTTCTTTCGATGCTGGCGGGTGCGGGCGGCGCCGCCGGGCTCGGCCTGTGGCACGCGCTGGAGGACGCCCGGCCCCCGGGGCTCGAGCTCGTGCGCCGGAGCGCGCGCGCGCTGGGCGCGGAGGTGACGGTGGTGGCGCTGCATGCCTCGCGCTCGCGCGCCGCGCGGGCGGTCGACTGTGCGTTGCGAGAGCTCGAGCGCGTCGACGAGGTCATGAGCCTGTACCGCCCGGACAGCGAGGTGAGCCGGCTCAACCGCCACCGCGTGCTCGAGAACCCTCACCCGTATCTCGTGTCGGTCCTGTGGCATGCGCAGCGCGTCTCGCTGGCCAGCGCAGGCGCCTTCGACGTGACGGTGCAGCCGCTGTGGGAACTCTATGCCGGCGCCGTGGACCAGGGACGCCTGCCCGACGATGGCGAGATCGAAGCGGTGCGCAGGCGCGTGGACTACCGCCGGCTGGAACTCCTGCCCGGTCGCGTCCGCCTTCGCGGGGAAGGCACCCGCGTCACGTTGAACGGCATTGCGCAGGGCCTGGCCACCGACGTCGCGCTCGCGGCGTTGCGCCGGCACGGCGTCGAGAACGCGCTCGTCGACTGCGGCGAGCTGGGCGCGCTCGGTCGCAAGCAGGACGGCGAACCCTGGACCGCGGGCATCCGGCATCCACGGCGCGCGAACGATCTCGTCTGGATCGCGGGATCGGACGGGCGCTGCATGGCGACCTCGGGCGACTACGAGACGTTCTTCACACCGGACCGCCGGTGCCACCACATCTTCGATCCCGCGACCGGCCGCTCGCCGCAGACGTTTTCCGGCGTGACGGTGCTCGCGCGCAGCGGCATGGAGGCCGATGCCTTGTCCACGGCGGCGTTCGTCCTCGGGCTGCCGGAGGGTCTGCGGCTGATCGAAGGTTGGCCCGGTGCCGACGCGCTGTTCGTGCTGAAGGACGAGCGGGTCCTCGCGACCACCGGCTTCCCGGGAGGACGTCCGTCGGCTTAGCCGGGCAGGCCGCGCCGGCCGATCATCGCGCCCGGATGTCCTCGGGAGGGTCGCGTGCAGCCGAGCCGACCGACGGCCCGGTCATCGGTGCGCCCGCCAGGACGTCCGCCAGGATCGCGAGCACCGGCCACAACGCATCCTCGACGGCCTGCAGGGCGACCGGGTCGACGGCGCGCCGATCGTCGCGCAGGCGCGCGTCGCAATGCGCGGCGGCGGCGGCCAGCGTCGTCGCGCCGGCGGTCGCGGCGATGCCCTTCATGTCGTGCACCAGCCGCCCGACATGCGCGGCGTCGCCGCGCGTGAGCGCATCGCGGCACGTGCTGGACCAGGACCCGAAGAAGAGCGCGGCATGCTCGAGCATGCGCCGGTACAGGCGCACGTCGCCGGCGAGCCGCTCCAGCGCCGCGCCGGTGTCGATCAGCCCACCGCTGCCGAGGCGGCCGAGCCATTCGGCGTCGTCGGCCGTGATCGCCGGCGGCAGTGGCGCCCGCGGCACCGCGGCGCGACCCGGCGGCGCATTGCGCGCGATCGCTTCGCGCAGCGCCCGGCGCCGCAGCGGCTTGCACAGGTGGTCGGTGCAACCGGCCTCGCGCCCGAGCCCGGCGTCGGCATCGAAGGCGTGCGCCGAAACGATGATGACCGGCACCGGCGGGCGGCCGAGCGAGGCCTCGAGCGCGCGGATCTGGCGCGTCGCCCCGTAGCCGTCGAGGCCCGGCATCTGCACGTCCATCAGCACCAGGTCATAGGCGCCCTCGCGCACCCGCTCGACCGCCATGTGCCCGTCTGCGGCGACGTCGATGCGGTGACCGTCGGCGCGCAGCATCGCCTGCACCAGGTAGACGTTGGCCGGGTTGTCCTCGGCCACCAGGATGCGCAGCGGCGCCGTGGCGCCGGTGGCGGGCGCAGCGACGGGCGCCGGCGCCGGCGCCTCGGCGCGCGGCAGCGGGACGACGACGTGAAAGCGCGTGCCGACGCCCGGCTCGCTGTCGACGCCGACGATGCCCCCCATCAGCGCGACCAGCTTGCGGCTGATCGACAGCCCGAGCCCGGTGCCACCGTATGTGCGCGCGACGCCGCCGTCGGCCTGCGTGAACGGCTGGAAGATCGTTTCCAGCTTGCTCACCGGGATGCCGATGCCGGTGTCCTCGACGACGAAGCGGATGCCGTGCGTCAGCGTCGTGTCGGCGCGCACGCGCAGCGCGATGCGCCCGCGTTGCGTGAACTTCAGCGCGTTGCCGAGCAGGTTCAGCAGCGCCTGCGCCAGGCGCTGGCGGTCGCCGAGGACGAACGGCGGCAGTCCGGGGGCGAAATCGACGATGAACTCGAGCCCTTTCTGCGCCGCGCGCGCGTGCAGCAGCGCGACCTGGTCGTCGATGAGCTCGCGCAGCGCAAACGCCTCGGCGTTCAGCTCGACCTTGCCGGCTTCGATCTTCGACAGGTCGAGCAGGTCGTTGACGAGCGCGAACAGGTTTTCGCCCGAGCGCCGGAAGACCTCGACATGGCGCCGCTGCTCGTCGTCGAGCCGCGTCTCCGCGAGCAGTTCGGCGATGCCGAGCAGCGCATTCAGCGGCGTGCGGATCTCGTGGCTGACGTTGGCCAGGAATTCGCTCTTCGCCCGGTTGGCCGCGTCGGCGACGGCGTGCTCGTGCGCCAGGCGGCGGTTCGCCCGCGCCAGCCAGCGCTGGCGCGACGCCACGGAGCCGACGAAGCCCGCGATGAGCGCCGCCAGCGGCACCGCGAGCGACGTCAGCTGGGCTTGCTGCGCCAGCAGCGCGCCGGCACTGCCGGCGAGCACCAGCGCCGCCAGGGCGGCCGAGCGCAGGTCGGCCGCCGGCAGCGAACGGCCCCGCCACCCGGTCCACGCCGCCGGCAGCAGCGCCAGCACGACGAGCGCGGCGTCGATCGGCGGCCGGGGCGGGCGCAGCAGCCGCTCGGCGGCGAGCGCCGCATGCGTGTGCGCCAGCACCTGCGTGCCGCCGAGCTGGCCCGACGGCGTCATCACGCCGTCGCCGAACGCGGCGCTGCTGCCGATCAGCACGGCCCGCCCGCGCAGGCGCGCACGCAGCGCGGTGCCGTCGCTGCGCCCCAGCATCGCGGCGGCGAGCTCGCCGAACGCGGCATGCTCGAAACCGTCGCGCGCGGCCGGCCAGCGCAGCGCGGCCAGGCCGTCGGCATCGACCGGCCAGCGCCGGCGGCCGTCCGTCAGCTCGCGCGTGCCCGGGTCGAAGCGCAGGCTCGCGCCGGGCGTGGCCGCGAGCAGCATCGCCAGCGGCAGCGACGGCAGCAGCCGCTCGCGTACCTTGTGCAGCAGCGGGACGCGGCGCAGCCGGCCGTCCGCGCTCAACGGCGCGCTCATCACGCCGACCGGCGCCGCGCGCGGCGCATTCGCCAGCAGCGCCGCCGACGGCGCGGCGAGCGCGAGCCAGGGCACCGCGGGCACGTCGAGTCCCGCCAGGCCCGACAGGGCGTCGGCCGCCGCCTCGCCGGCGCCTTCGCTGTCCGACGGCTGGCGCAGCCCGGCGGCCGCGAGCACGACCGGCGCGCCGGGCCGGGCCAGCGCCGCCGCCAGCGCGTCGTCGCCTTCACGCGCGTCGGCAAGCACGATGTCGATGCCGATCGCGGTGGCGCCGGCCTCGCGCAGGTAGTCGACCGCCAGCGCGTAGGCGTCGCGGCGCAGCGGCCACGGGCCGAGCAGCGGGCGCACTTCGGCCAGCGAGGCGGCGTCGATGTCGACGATCAGCACGCCCGACGGCTCGGACGCCGGCGCGAGCCAGCGCACCAGCGCGTCGTTGATCGCATCGGTCCACGGCGCCTGCCACGGCGACAGCCAAAGCGCGAGCGCGGCCAGCAGCGCACCCAGCGGCACCCCGAGCGGCCGCCCGCCGTCGCGCGGCGAGTCGGCGCGGGCCGCGCCGCCGCGGCCGCCCGGCGGTGGCGATGTCGGCCCGTGGTGCGGGTCCCCGACCACCGGGTTCGGCCCTTCCGGCGGCCGGGCAAGGCTCACAGCGCGATGAGCAGCAGCAGCAGCGAGGCCGGAAGCAGCCACCACCCGCGCGGGCGCGGTACTTCGACCTGCTGGGTCTGGCCGTAGGGACCGACGAACCCGTCGACGTCGATCGTGCGCATGCGCAGGTGATATCGGCCGGCTGGCGGGCGCCCGAGTCGCGCCACGGGCTGCTCGGTGCTCAGCTCCTGCACGACATCGGTGAAGCCGGCGTCGCGCGCCAACTGCAGCTCGTAGCGCTGCCCGGGCTCGCCGGCGCGCCAGCGCAGCACGAGGCCGTCGTCGGCGACTTCCGGCGGCTCGGTCGCAGGCGCCTGCGGAATCGGCCGCAGCACGAAGGCCTGCGCGTCGCCGAACGGGCCGAGGTCGTTCCCGGCGGCGACGCTGGCGACGCGCCAGCGGTATTCGCCGGGCGGCAGCGCGACATCGACCTCGCCGCCGGTCAGGTCGTCGCGTTCGACGACGGCGGTGGCTGCCGCGAGGTCCGTCACCTGCAGTCGATAACGCTCGACCGACGCGACGCGTGCCCATCGCAGCATCACGCGTTCGCCGTGCAGCCGGGCACCGGGCGTGGGGCTCTGGATGAACGGCGGCTCCGGGCGCGCCTTCAGCACGAACGCTCGCCGGCCGTCGAGGCCCTCGAGGCCCGCGGCGTCGACGGCGCGCACGCGCAGCTCGTAACGCCCGTCGGGCAGGTCGGCCCAGCGCGCGACGGGCTCGGCGAAGCGCCCGTCGAGCAGCAGCCGGTCGGGCGCGTCGGGCGGGAAGACCTGCGCCCGGTACGCCGTGGCGCCCGCCACGGGATCCCAGGCGAAACGCAGCGGAATGCGCTCGAGCCGCTCGGGCAGCGTCTCGAGCCGCGGGGCGGCAACCAGCGGTTGCGGCGGCGACGGCCGCTCGCCGGCGCGTGCGACGACGCCGAAGCCGGCACCGAGCGCGCGCGGGCCGTTGGTCACGGCGACGATGCCGTCGATGACCTCGGCGCGGCTGACCCCCTCCTCGGCGCGCGTTCGGAACTCGGTGCCGCGCACGCCGAGGTGGATCGTCGGCGTGATCACCCGGAAGCCGCGCCGCCGGCTGGTCTGCGGCTCGACGCGGGAGTCGGCCTCGCCGCGCTCGATGCGCACGTGGCTGTCGACCTGCCGGCTCTCGTCGTGCCGCTGCATGCGGTCGAGCACGATCCGGCTGCCGGGCGCGACGAGCAGCCGCGAGCCGTCGGCGAAGCGCAGCGTCGCCGTGGCGTCTGCGGCGGTGTCGACGACGTCGGCCGGGCGCAGGCGATCGCCGACGGCCAGCGGCGTCGAGCCGCCGGCCTCGATGCGGCGCGCGTCGCCGCGCACGTGGATCACCTCGGCGTCGCTGTCGACGCGCCGCAGCCAGTCGACCGGGATTTGCAAGTTGCTGCCCGGCATCAGGCGGCGCGGGTCGCGCACGCGGTTCAGCGCCTGCAGCCGCCGCCAGTGCGTGCCGGCGACCAGGTGCCGCCGGGTGATCCCGATGAGGGTATCGCCGGGGTGGATCCGGTACAGCCAGAGGCCGGACTCGCTGTCGATGCGGCTCGGCGCCGGGTCCGCCGGGCAGGCCGGCGAGCCTGCAAGCAGCGATACGGCGACCAGGATTCGTCGGAGCGGGACGCGGTGCTGCAGCATGCGGCGATCGGCCGGCTGTTCGGCCAGGCCGCTGATGGTACCGGAACGTCTTCCCGCGCCTCTGCCGTGTTGCTTGCTCACGCGCCATCTCCCGCCGCCCTGAACTCGACGCCACCTGGATCCGGTTCGTCGGGAGCGCGCAGAAGCTGCGGCCCCTGCGTCGATCGCGCTCGGTCGCCCGCGCTCGGTCGCCCGATCACCGCCGGGCCGCCCCTCCTGGTGCCGGCCACCGGACCGCCCGCCACGCCCGCCGCCACCACGGCTGCTGCGCGTAATACGCCGCCACCAGCGCATGCACGCTGCCTGCGTGCAGGTGCTCCAGCCCCGCCGGGGGCGGCACGTCCGGCTCGAGCGGGTGCATCTGCAGCGCCCGTTCCCCCTTGTCGCGCAGCGCGACCTGCCATTCCCACTCGACCCAGCGCGAGGCGCGTGCGCGGCGGGACCAGAAGAGGAGGAACCGGTCGCGCGCGGCGATCTCGCGTGCCAGGCGAGGCTTCCACGACTCGCTGGCATGCAGGTCCAGGCAGTCGAGGAAGACGTCCACACCGGCGCTGCGCTCGATGACACCGGCCATGTGCACGACGAGCGGCCGGTCGGCCGATGCGTACGACGCGAACGCCGTGCGCGCCGGCGCCGTGCTCGACTGCACCGTGGCCCCGGCGGCCTCGTGTCCGACACGCACGTTCAGGCCGATCACCGCCACCGTGATGCCGGCGATCGCCACCGCGAACTCGAGCACGCTCGCCTGCGCAGCGGCCTCCGTGGCGCGCAGCGGGAAGTCCAGCGTCTCGATGCGCGAGTTCCAGGCGAAGCGCTGGCTCGGGTGCGGCACCTCGAAGCCGTCGGCGCGCAGCGTCACCTGCACGTCGGTGCCCGGCGCCCACCGGCATCCTCGCTTGCCCAGCACCTGCCTCGCCTCGGGGCTCTGGCTTTGCAGCAAGCTGCTGACGGCGGCTTCCTGCGCGGGCGGGTAGGCGGCGAAGTGGGCGACGAACCAGCGCCCGCGCTCGCAGGCGGCCGGAGCGGCGGCGCCCAGCCGGATGTCGTCGCCGGGCTCCAGGCGCGGCGCTTGCGGTGCGGGCGCGCGACGCAAGGACATGAACGTGCGTTCGTCGTCGTCGCAGGCGAACGGGTCGGCGTCCGGAAAGCGGCGAGGCGCGGAAGCCGGCGGCGCAGAAAGCGGCGAGTCGGGGGCGACCGGGCCGTGGTCCAGACCGAACAGCGTGTCCAGGCTGTCAGGCGCCGACGGCGGCAGGTCCGCGAAGGGATGGTCGGCGGCCTCGGCAGGGGACGCGGCGCGCACCTCGATCACGAACCCGCCGATGCGGACGATGTCGCCCGCCGCCAGCGCCACCTCCTCGCCCGCGCCCACCACCCTGCCATTCACCGACAGGCTGGCGTTCCCCTCGGGGCCGATGAACCATCGCCCGAGCCGGAACACGATCCGCGCATGCCGGCGGGAGATCGTGCGCGCGGGATCCGGCAGCACCAGCGTGGCATCGGCGGCGCGGCCCAGCGTGCCGCCGCGCTCGTCGAACACGGCCTGCAGCGTCACCGCAGGTGGCGCGCCGCCGTCGGCGACGACGGCCAGCAGCAGCACGGGGGCCCGTCCGTCGCACGGGACGTCGGCCTCGCCATCCACCGAGGTGGTGCTTGGCGTGGGTTCGGCAGCGGCAGGCATGGCAGCCGCGAGCATCGCGCCGCGCGCTGCGCCGATCAAGGCCTCGGCGTCGTGCGCCTTAGGGATGCGGCGCGGCGCACCCCCGTCGCCGGACGCGTCGCTCTCGCGCCTGCTGCGTCGGCTCAGCCGCGCCGCGCCGCCTCGATCGTCGCGATGTCGATCTTGCGCATCGACATCATTGCCTCGAACGCGCGCCGGGCCGCCCCCGGGTCGGGGTCGGAGATGGCGTCGAGCAGCGCGCGCGGGGTGATCTGCCACGAGATGCCCCACTTGTCCTTGCACCAGCCGCACTCGCTTTCCTGCCCGCCATGGCCGACGATCGCGTTCCACAAGCGGTCCGTCTCGGCCTGGTCGTCGGTCGCGACCTGGAACGAGAACGCCTCGCTGTGCTTGAACTCCGGCCCGCCGTTGAGCCCGACGCACGGAATGCCGAGGACGGTGAACTCCACCAGCAGGACGTCGCCCTTCCTGCCGGCGGGATAGTCGCCCGGAGCGCGCCGGATCGCGCCCACGGTGCTGTCCGGGAAGGTCTCGGCATAGAACCGCGCCGCTTCCTCGGCGGTCCGGTCATACCACAGGCAGATCGTGTTCTTGCGGGGCGTCGCCATCGCGGCCTCCTTTGCAGCGTCGGACATCCATTGCCATCTTGCTGCCGTCGGCGCGGGCGCAGGGTTCGGCGTGCATGCCGTCCGAGGGTCGGAAGTCTCCTACACGGTGCGCTGTTGCGCCGGCACGCCATGCACCCAGGCCGAGGCCAGCCGCTGCAGGTCCGAGCCCATGGATCGGGCCGGCGAGTGCACCGCCGCGGCGGCGCGCGCGGCCTCGCCGCCGTCGTGGCACACGGCGGCGCAGGCGCCGGGCCGCACGACCTCGCACTCGCCGTAGGCGTGCAGCGCCGCCACGGCGTCGTCCGCGTCGGCCGCCACCACCGCGAAGCGATGCGCGTGCGCCACGCGGCCGACGTGAAGCGCGCTGGCCGCGTCCTCGAGCGACAGCCGCGCGGTGTCGACGAGGCGCGCCGCCCATTGCGCCGCCAGCGCGCGCAGCGCGCCGCGGCTGGGGGCCGAAAGGGCGAGCAGCACGGGGCGCCGCGCCGCAAGGCCCCGGCCGGCACGGGCCGGGGCGACAAGGTCATCGAGCATCGGGGCGAGCGAAATCATGGGATGCGTCTCCTGGCGGAAGGCAAGCGCGGATGCGCGTTGTTCACCTCCACGCAAACGGCCGTGCCCGCGCCGGACCGGACACCACGAACGCGGGATGCGCCTCGGCCGGGCGCGGCGCCCTGCACGTGCAGCGGCCGCGCGCCCCTCGTGAAGTGCGAGGCGGGCGCAGCGCGGGCGCGGTGGCCGACCCGCCCATGCGGGTGCCCCGCTCGACGACCGTCCTCCCAAAGGGGGTGCCGCCCGGTGTCCGAATTCCCCCGGCCGGCGCGTTCATTCACCGTGCCCTCCACGACGCCCCCCCATCGCCACCTCCCGCGCACCGCAGCCGCCGCGCTGCAGCAGCGCGCATGGGTGTTCGCCGGACACGGTTCCCAGTACCCGGGCATGGGTCGCGGCTTCGCCTTCGAGACGCCGGAGGTGTGCAGCATCTTCGTTGCAGCGGAGGACGCGAGCGGCCTGCCGCTGCGCACGCTGTCGCGCCACGCCGGCGCCGACGAGCTGGCCTGCCCCACCGTGCTCGAGCCGCTGCTCGCCGCCATGTCGCTCGCCTATGCGGCGCGCCTCGCCGCGCGGGGCCACCAGCCGCGCGCGGTGGCCGGCTACAGCGCCGGGCTGGTGCCGGCGCTGGCGTGCGCCGGCGTGCTCGACGTGCAGAGCGCCTTGACGCTCGCCGTGCGGCGCGGTGCCCTGCTCGCCGAGGCGGCCCCGCGCTGCCGCGGGGCGATGTTCGCCGTGCACGGCCTGCCCGTGCCGCGCATGCTGGCGGTGCTGCAGGGCCTGCGCGAGGCGCGAGACGTCGACGTCGCGGGCTGGAATTCGCCCACGCATCTCACCCTGGCCGGTGCCCGCGCGCCGGTGCAGGCCGCGGCCGCCGCCCTCGTCGGCGCGGGCGCAAAGAGCCTCGAGGTGCCGGTCGCCGGCGCCTGGCACAGCCGGCGCGCCGCGGGGCTCGCCGAACGCTGCGCGCGGCTGTTCGACGGGCTCGCGTTCCGTGCGCCGCGCCTGCCGGTCTACAGCAGCGTGAGCGCCCGGCGCGAGGACGACCCGCGGCGCCTGCGCGAACACCTCGCGCAGCAGATCGAAGCCCCCGTGTACTGGCAAGCCACGCTCGCCAGCCTGTGCGCCGGCGAAGGCCTGCGCGACGTGCTGGAGGTGGGCTGCGGCCGCGTCCTGGCCGGCCTGCAAGGGGCGGCTGCTCGTCACACGACGCCTGCGGTCGTGTTTTCCAACCTGTTCGACCAACTGAAAGCGGACCATGCGTAAGAACCTTCTCGGCCTCGCGGCCATCCTCGCCTTCGCCTGCGGAGCGGCCCATGCGGAGCTGCGTCCCCCCGCCGCCGGCCTGACCGGCTACGCCCTGGAAGAGCGCCAGGACAAGATGCAAAGCGGCTACGTCGGCGAGACGCGCCAGATGACGCTCACGCTCATCTCGCCGCAGGGCGAGGAGTCGGTGCGCAAGCTGGCCTTCGAGGGCTTCGAGGGCGGCAACCGGCACGACAAGTCGCTGCTGCGCTTCACCTTCCCGGCCGACATGAAGGGGGCCACCCTGCTCACGCACGAGCAGGGCGACGGCGACGACGACCAGTGGCTCTACCTGCCCGCGGTCAAGCGCATCAAGCGCATCGCCACCACCAACCAGAGCGGCTCCTTCATGGGCTCGGAATTCGCGTACGAGGACCTGGTCGTGCGCCAGCTCGACAAGTACGAGTACCGCTACATCGGCGACGAGACCATCGACGGCAAGGACTGCTACGTGATCGAGCGCACCCCCAAGAACAAGGCCTCCGGGTACTCGCGCGTGGTGCGCTGGCGCATGAAGGACAACCTGCAGGAGCTGCGCAGCGACTACTACGACCGCAAGGGCGAGCTGCTGAAGCGGCGCGACATGGAAGGCCACCACCTGGTCGACGGCTACTGGCGCGTCAAGCGCATCCTCGTCGCCAACGTGCAGACGAACCGCAAGTCGACGATCAGCTTCGACGACGTGAAGCTCAAGGTGCAGCTGGCCGCCGAGCGCTTCAGCGTCCAGGAATTCAACGCGGCGCAGTAAAGGCACCTCCATGCGCTGCTGCAAGATGGCCCGGCTTGGCAGGCCGGCGGGAGGGCTCGCGCTGACGCTGGCGCTGCTGGCCGCGGCCGGCACGCCGGCGCGGGCCGCGGACGGCCTGACCGTGCGCGGGAACGTCGGCGTCGAGACCCTGCGCCTGCCCCGCTTCGAGGGCGAGGCGTTCGGGACGCGCTTCACCAACCCGCTGCAGCGGCGCGACAACACGGCGCTGCGCGCGCAGCTCGAGGTCGCGGGCAAGCTGTCCGCGAACTGGAGCGGCGCCGTGCGCGCGTTCGTCCGCGAGGACGTGCGCAACGACGACCGCGACGCGCGCCGCCTCGACGAGGCGTGGGTGCAGTACGCCACGCCGAAGTGGGACCTGCGCCTGGGCAACCAGCTGGTCACGTGGGGCAGCGTGGAGAGCGTGAGCCCGCTCGACGTGGTGAACCCGCGCGACTACGAGGAGGACATCGTGGAGCCCGCGAAGGTGGGCCTCCCGATGGCCCGCGCGCGCTGGCGCATGCAGGACTCCGACCTGAGCCTGTACTGGCTGCCCGGCTTCGACGCGTCGCGCTACGCCGGGCCGCGCTCGTACTACGCGATCGGCGGGGGCCTGCCCAACGACTACCCCGGCTACCGGTGGAACGCCAAGCAGTTCGCGCTGCGCTACTTCAAGTCCGCCGGCAACCTCGACGTCGGCCTGAGCTTCCTGCGCGGCCTGGAGCGCAATGCCCGCTTCGAGCTCGCGCCGTCCGGCGACCGGCTGACCGGCAGCACCTTCTTCTCCAACCGCCTCGGCACCGACCTGACCTACGTGCTCGACAACCTCGTGCTCAAGGCCGAGGCCGTCTACCGCACGTCGCACGAGCCGGGCAACCGCCGCGCGCTGCTGTGGGCGCTGGGCGGCGAATACACGTGGAGCGGCGTGTGGCGCAAGTCGGACCTCACGCTGTTCGTCGAGCACCTGGGCGCGTCGCGCAACGTGCGCGACATCGAGCTCATGCAGAACGACCTGTTCGCGGCGGTGCGCTGGAGCTTCAACGACGCGTACAAGCAGCGCCTGCAGCTCGGCACCTTCCTCGACCTGGACCGCCGCCCCTCGTACGTCTGGCGCATCGAGCACCAGCTGAGCCCGAGCGAGAACGTCGACGTCGGCGCGCGCTACACGGTGACGCGCAACTACTACCCCGGCCCGCGCCACGTCGAGCGCGACACGGGCGTCCTCCACCTCTTCCTTCGCTACAACTTCTAAAGAGGCCGACATGAAGGTCACGGATCTCGTTTCACGCGCCGCACGCCGCATCATCGAGCTGCGGGTCCTCGTGCTGGCGACGGTGCTGGGCATGCTGCTCGCGCTGGCGTCGTTCGCCGGCCGGGTGGGCTTCGACACCGACTACCGCATCTGGTTCGAGGCGCACGACCCCTACCTCGCGCAGCACGACCGCTTCCTCGAGGAGTTCGGCAACGACGACAGCTTCGTCGTCGCCTTCGAGGACCCGCAGGGCGTCCTGCGCGCCAAGCCGCTGGACACGATCCAGCGCCTCACCGCGCAGCTGTGGCACGTGCGCGGCGTGATGCGCGTCGACTCGCTCACCAACTTCCAGGCGGTGCGCGCGGTCTCCGACGGCGTCTCGGTGGAGGACCTGGTTCCCGCCGGCCCGGTGACCGACGCCGCGATCGCGAAGGCGCAGGCCTACATCGACCGCGATCCGCTGGTGATCGGCGCGCTGGTGAGCAAGAACCGCCAGGTGGCCGTCGTGCGCGCCAAGTTCGCGCCCAACGCCATCAACCCCGAGCTGCCGGCCGCCGTGTACGCGCAGGTCACCGCGCTGCTGAAGGAGGAGACGGCGCGCACGGGCTACCGCTTCCACATCGCCGGCGGACCGGTCACCGACGTCGCCTTCGACCAGGTGGCGCGGGGCGACATGGCGCGGCTGCTGCCGCTGCTGCTCGCGGTCATGGTGATCGTGCTCGCCGCGGTGTTCCTCTCGTCGTGGGCGGTCGTCATCCCGATCGGCGTCGGGCTGCTGTCCATCGGCTCGGTGATGGGCTTGAACGGCCTGCTCGGCATCAAGCTGGACAGCGTCACGGCGTCGCTGCCGCAACTGCTGCTGGGCCTGTCGGTGGCCACCGTGATGCACATGCTGGCGAGCTTCTTCGAGTCCAAGCGCGCCGGCGCGAGCTCGCCGGACGCGGCGCGCGAGGCGATCGAGGACAACGCCGTCCCGATGCTGCTCACCAACCT
>Ga0075429_100000543_pt1 | contig 28757 bp, 22 predicted proteins | sample RhiMetdeltSRZDD3_FD_75295 | JGI IMG/M metagenome (GOLD analysis project Ga0075429, IMG submission 75295) | Populus rhizosphere microbial communities from Tennessee, USA - Rhizosphere MetaG P. deltoides SRZDD3 | ecosystem: Host-associated > Plants > Roots > Rhizosphere > Soil | place: USA...
CCTCGCCGGAGTAGTACATGACGCCAAGGTCGTACTGTGCCGTGCTGAATCCCGAATCGGCCCCGATCCGGAACAGCTCGCGGGCCTTGGCCAGGTCCTTGGTGGTCCCCCACCCGTAGCGGTATGCCTTCGCCAGCTGGAGGATCGCCAGCATCTCGCCCGCGTCGGCAGCCTGCTTCATCCAGGGAAACGCCAGGTTCCAGTCCGCGGGCACCCCGCGCCCGAACCGGTAGATCTCGCCCAGCTCGAGCGCGGCGGACGCATCGCCCTGGGCGGCCGCCTTCTTGTACCAGGAGATCGCCTGCGCGGCATCCTTGGGCACTCCGCGCCCGTAGTTGTAGATCATGCCGAGCTGGTACTGCGCCATGGGATGGCCCTTCGCGGCGGCCTTGAGGTACCATGCGCGCGCCTCGATCACGTCGCTCGGGACCCCCGCGCCGACCCGGTAACGCTCCCCTTCCCTGAACTCCGACTGGCCGGCCTGCTGGGCGAGCGCGGGACCCGCCGAGCCGATGAGCGCGGCGAGCAGGACGAGCGTGGCATGGCGTGACATGGCCTGGCTCCGGGCGACGGGGTCTCCTGGCTATTGCGCAGAAGCTACGCCCGGCCCGTCATTGCGGTCAGACCCCGGACGGTCCTGCTTCCACGATCGCCGTCAGATCATTCAGCGCCCGGCGACTTTCGTACCTGAATCCCACCACCATCATAAGGACAAGGAAGAGGCCCGCCGCGGGGATGACAAGGATGAGGGCATCCCACCGGCCGGTGTTCGCGCTCTGCAGCAACAGGCTGAGAAAAAACAAGGTCGCCATGGCGATGAGGAACCCTGTGAACACAACCACGACCGGGTGGAGCTGCATGGTGCCCCGGATCGTGCTGCCGCCACCCGTCGCCTCGATGGTGCCCCGAATCCGGGGGCGAAACGAGTTCCGCCCCGTGGAGCTTTTCAGCACGTCGAACGAGCTGCCGCTGATCTTGCCCTGAAAGGCCCGTGACAATCGGTTCCCCGCCTCGTCCGGCGTTAGCGGGCTCACAATCGAAAAGGTGTTGCGAATCGGCAGTCTCATAAGTCCCCCGGCGCTCTGCGCCTCGCCGGGAGTCTTTGGCCTCCTCCCGGCATTGAGGAACGCCCGGGCCGGGCGTACACTCCCTCATGACCGACGACCCTGTCGCCCCACCCGGCGCTATCACCCAGTGGCTGCTGGACTGGGGCGGTAGCGACAAGCAGGAGCTCGATCAGATGCTTCCCGTCGTGTACGGGGAGCTGCACCGGCTCGCGACCCAGTACCTGAGCCGCGAAGCCACCGGTCATACCCTCCAGCCCACCGCCCTGGTGAACGAGGCCTACCTCCGCCTGGTCGACCAGCGCCGGGTCGACTGGCGGAACCGTGCCCAGTTTCTGGGTGTGGCGGCCGGCATGATGCGGCGGATCCTGGTGAACCATGCCCGTGACCGCGTCGCGCTCAAGCGCGGCGGACATGCGCAGCAGGTTTCGCTGAGCCTGGTGGATGCACCATCGGGACGCCCCGACGTGGACCTGATCACGCTCGAGGACGCGCTCGATCGCCTCGCCGCGCAGGATGAGCGGAAGGGCCGGGTGGTGGAGCTCAAGTTTTTCGGCGGACTCACCACGGAAGAGATTGCCGAAGTGCTCCAGATTTCCGGGGCCACGGTCGAGCGCGAATGGGCCTTTGCCCGAGCCTGGCTCTATGACGCCGTCGAAGGAAAAGACCTCCCACGATGAGCGACCCGCACTGGCAGCGGCTCCAGGAGCTGTTCCATCAGGCGGTCCCGCTCGATCCTGATCAACGAGCTGCACTGCTCGACCGGGAATGCGCCGAAGACCCGGAGCTTCGGGTCCAGGTGGAGCGGCTGCTCTCCGCCAGCGACCGCGCCGGGGGGTTCATCCACGAGCCGGCGATCGCAAGCCCTGGCGTGTTACCGCCCGACGACGAGCCATCCCGGGTTGGGCGCCGTGTTGGCGCCTACCGGCTGGTGCGGGAGCTTGGCCGGGGCGGGATGGGAGCCGTCTACCTCGCCGAGCGCGATGACGGAGGGTTCAAGCAGCGGGTGGCCATCAAGCTGATCAAGCGCGGCATGGATACCGACCAGGTGCTGGCGCGCTTCCGCGCCGAACGGCAGATCCTCGCCTCACTCGATCACCCGAACATTGCCCGGCTGCTGGATGGCGGCACGACCGATGATGGGCTGCCGTACTTCGCCATGGAGTACATCGAGGGTCGCCCGATCGACGCCTTCTGCGAGGCCGGCCAGCTGGCGGTGGAGGAGCGGCTCCGGTTGTTCCTCCAGGTATGCGACGCGGTGTCGTATGCCCACGCGCAGGGCGTGATCCACCGGGACATCAAGCCGCTCAACACCCTGGTGACGGCCGCGGGCGTACCGAAGCTGCTCGACTTCGGCATCGCGAAGGTGCTGCACGACTCGCCCGAGGAGATCACGGCTACGGTGACCGGGCTCCGGCTGCTCACCCCGGACTACGCCAGCCCCGAGCAGGTCGAAGGACGCCAGGCCACCGCCTCGAGCGATGTCTATTCGCTCGGCGTGGTGCTCTACGAGCTGCTCACCGGCCGGTCACCATATCGGGTGACCAGCCGGTCGCCGCAGGAAATCGTGGCCGCGGTCTCGACCGCCGAGCCCGATCGTCCCAGCACCGCGGCCACCGAGCCGGGGCGGCGCCGGCTCCGGGGCGATCTCGATACGATTGCTCTGACGGCGCTCAGGAAGGAGCCGGCCCGCCGCTACCCCTCGGTGGCCGCGCTGGCCGACGACATCCGCCGTCACCTCGGGGGCCGGCCGATCGTGGCGCGGGCCGACCATGCCGGCTACCGGCTCGGGAAGTTCGTACGCCGCCAACGCGCCGTGCTGGTCACCGCCGCCCTGGCCATAGCCGGTGCGGTGCTCGTCACGGCCACACTGGCGCGATCGAGTGGAGGATCGGCGGATCCCTCGCTCCTCAGCAACCGCGCCCTCGCGCTCCGGGACCGGATCCTGGTGGCGGACTTTGCCGACCTGGCGGGCGACACCACGCTCGCCGCGGCCGTTACCGAGGCGTTCCGAACCGACCTTTCCCAGTCGCCCGTCATCCGGGTTATGACGCCGAGGCAGGTGCGGACCTCGCTCGGGAGAATGCAGCAGTCGCCCGATGTTGCTCTCAACGACTCGCTGGCACGTGAGCTGGCGCTTCGCGAAGGAGTGAAGGCGTTCGTCACCGGCAGCCTGGCGCGGGTCTCCGGCAGCTACACCATCAGCGTGCAGCTGGTCGGAGCGCAGGAGGGCGAGGCCCTGGCCGCGGTTCGGGAGACGGCCTCCGATTCGACCGGCCTCATCTCGGCGGTCGATCGCGCCAGCAAGACTCTCCGGCAGCGGATCGGCGAGTCGCTTCGCGATCTCGAGAGAACGCCCGCCCTGGAGCAGGCCACCACGGCGTCTCTCCCGGCATTGCGACACTACACCGAGGCCCAGCGTCTGGTCCGGCAGGGCAAGCGCACCGAAGCGGTCGTGAAATTCGAGCGGGCGGTCGGTCTCGACACCGGATTCGCCGGCGCCTACCTCGGCCTTTCGATGGCGTACGGCTCCATGGGTGACATAGGCCGCGCGTATCTGGCCAGCGAGCGGGCGCTGGCGCATCAGGAGCGCCTGCCGTTCGTGGAACGGAGCTTCCTCGTCGGGAGTGGGGCCTATGCCCGGCAGGACTATGGGAGCGCGATCCGTGCCTATACCGACGTGGTGGGCCGCTATCCCGACAACATCGCGGCCATCAACAATCTGGCCTTGGCCTACCGGGATTCTCGCCAGCCCGCGGTGGCGGAGAGCCTGTTCCGGCGCGCCTTCGCGATCGACACGACCATCGCCAACCTGCTCTTCGGGCTCCACACAACGCAGGAGCTGCAGGGCAAGTTCGCCGAGTCCGCCGCGACGCTCGACACCATCGCGAAACGATTCCCCGACCACCCGGTCTACCTGACCGAGGCGCTGCAGGACGCAGCGGCACAACAGGACTGGCCGAAAGCGGAGCAGGTGGCACTGACCCAGATCAGGAAGGTCGGGTCCGATACGCTGCAGCTGGTCGATCCCTACGAGGCGCTGGCGCAGATCGCGATGGCACGAGGCCGGCTCAACGAGGCGGAGCGCCTCTGGGCCATCCATCGCACCGTCGCCCGTGCGTCCGGAGTGATGGGCCGCCATCTGTTCGGAGTGCTGCAACGGGGATTTCTGACGCTCCGGTATCGCAACGATACCGCGAGGGCGGTGGCCCAGGTGGACTCGGCCTTGCGTGCCACGCCGCTCGACAGTCTTCTGCCGGGCGACAGACGATACGACGAAGTCATACGGTTCTATCTGACCGCCCGCCGGCCCGAGCGAGCGGGCCCGCTACTGGCCGCGGCCGTGATGACTGACAGCATCCTGCACCGGACCCTGGCCGGCGAGCGGGAGTGGACCCTCGGGCTCCGTGCGCTGGTCGAGGGCCGAGTCGGGGAGGCTGCGAACCGGCTTCGTCTGGCGGCCGAACAAAATTACTGCCCCAGCTGCGTGCTGCCGGATCTGGGCCGAGCCTATGAAGCGGCGGGGCGGACGCGGGACGCGGCCGATGCCTATCAGCGGTATCTCACCACGCCCTGGCTCTGGCGCTACGAGCCCGACGCGATCGAGCTGGGCTGGACTCTGCAACGCCTGGGCGAGATCTCCGAACGGTCGGGTGATCTGAACCGCGCCCGGACATCCTATCGGCAGCTGCTCGAGCTATGGAAAGGAGCCGACCCCGCGCTCGAGCCCGTCCTCCAGGCGGTACGGAGCCGGCTGGCCCTCATCGGCTCCTGATGAGGCAAAACCGGGGCAACCCGGGCGTTACCTCCAGATGGCAGGAACCGGTAACCCAGAGGAGGTGAACCATGAGACCGATGATGCGCCGCGGCCTGCTGACGCTGGCCGCCCCCCTGACGATGGCCGGAGGAAGTGCGCTGTCCGCGCAATCCAACGCATGCGCGCTGCTCACCAACGCCGAAGCGGAAAAGCATATCGCTCGGGGACAGCCGACCTATGATGAGGCCCCGCACGTCACCAGTGTAGCTGGAGGCGCCGGCTCCATTTGCGATTATTCCGGCGGCCAGGTCGGCCTCTGGCGGGCCCCCAAGGCCCAGGAAAACCTCGAATATTTCCTGAAGAGTTGGAAGGCGGACAAGGCAACCCGGCATCCGGTCCCGGGTGTGGGCGACCGCGCTTGGATCATGTTTCCGGTGCCGGAGAACCAATACAAGGATCGGCCTGCCTACCTGGTGGCCCACGTGGGTCAGCAGATCGTGACGGTCGCCCTGTTCGCCCATAAAGGCGCTGCGGACGGCCCGATGGGTCAGGTGTGCCGCGGCGACCAGAGCAGGCTCAAGCCGGATGAAAAGGAAGACTGCAAGAAGATCCTGGCGAACAAGAGCGAGACTCAGGAGTCGCTTCAACCCGCGGTGATCGAGTTGGCGAAGCTGGTGGTGGCGAAAGTGCGGCGCTGATTCACCCGATCACCATGGCGCGAAGTCCGGCACCCATATTAGCCGACTCCTCGCACCTCGTAGCGGAGCTCCACCATGCCGTTCTTGTAGGCTTTAACCTCAACCAGGTGAAGGGCAACGTCCCGGTCGAGCTTCTCGAAGAACGAGATCCCGTCGCCGATCAGGATCGGCAGGATCGAATAGCGGACTTCGTCGGCGAGGCCGAGACGAAGGCATTCGGCCGAGACCATACCGCCTCCGACAAACCAGATGGTACGGAACCCGGGCCGGAGGCGCCCATTCACGAGCTGGGCGAGATCGCCGCAGTAGAACTCCACGCTGTCCCGGACCCGTGGCAGCTCGCGACTGGTGAGGACGAAGGTGGGTTTGTCGCCATACGACCACCCCATCCCCCGGGCTTCGAAACCAAGTGCGGTCTCGTAGGTGCGTGATCCCATGACATAACAATCGATCGTCTCGAGGAAGGCCTCGACCAATCCCGGGTCCATCGTCTCGCCGCCGGCGAATTCATCCGAGGTCTCCATCCAGTCGACCCGCCCGTCCTTCCGGGCGATGAAGCCGTCGAGGCTCGCCGCCATGTGGATCGTGACGCGAGAATCCGGCGTCGCCACCCAGCGCTACTCTCTCTGCCGGACCGCCCGGGTCCGGTTGGTGCCGACCACCCGGATCAAGGCCTCGACCTCCTGGGTGGTCGGGTTCCGCTCGAAGGTCCACTCGCTCCCGGTTTCCCGATCGAAGAACGAGTCCGGTCCCTGCGGCAGCAGCGCGCGCTCGATCCGGGACTGGGTGTTCCGTCCATACAGCGACTTCCCGTCCCCGCGGATGTCGAGGAACACGCTGTCGGGGTTGGCCTGGAGGAAGTACCGCCCGGCGTAGGCGCCGAGCGATGCGGGATCGACCGTCGTCGCCACCTTCTCCGGGCGCGGCGGCGAGAGATGGGTGCCGTACTCCGCGTCGAACGCCCGTGAAATCTCCCCCAGCAGCCCGCCATTCACCCCGTTCATCATGATCACCAGGCCGCGTCCCGAGGCCGGCCACATGTAAAACTGGGCGACGAAGCCCTCGTCGCGCCCGCCATGCGAAAACATGAGCGTGTCGCCTTCGCCCCGGACCTCGACCCCGAGCCCCCACCATGAATTCGGCCCGCCGTACGGGGGTGCCAGCTTGACCTGCGGCGTGAGCATCTGGCGGGTCATCGCGGGAGAGAGCGGCCCGCCCCGCTCGCCTTTCCAGGCCCGCGATATCGCAATCCCCCAGCGCGCCAGCTCCGGCGCGGTGGTCCATAACCCGGCTGCGGCCATCTCGGGATACACGTGGAATCGGCCGGGCACCGGGGTGTCCACCCGCTCGTGCCCCGACGCGGCATACCGGGCCAGGTTGCTGGGCGGTGGATTCTCGAAAGTACTGTGAGGCATCCGGGCCGGCTTGAGCACCAGCCGCTGCATCAGCGCCGGAAACGTCTCCCCGGTGACGTCGGTGCTCATGAGCTGGGCGATGGTGAATCCGCCTCCGGAGTAGCGCCAGAACGCGCCCGGCGTGGTGTCGTTACGCACCGCCGGGGTGTTGGCAGGCTTTTCCCCATCGAGCAGCTGGGGCACCGTCGGAACCGGACCCGTCGCTTCGTAGCCCGGGAACCCCCACACCGTGAGCCCGGCGCTATGGGTGAGCAGGCGCCGCAGGGTGACCTTCTCGGTGGCGGTGAAGCGGGAATCGGGAAGCTTCCAGGACCGGAGCTTCAGGTTGATGTCCTCGTCGAGGGCGAGCTTGCCCTGCTCCACCAGCGCCAGCACGCCGGACGCGAACACCGGCTTGCTGATCGACCCCGCGAGAAACAGCGTCGAGGTGTCCACCGGCTCGCTCTTTCCGAATTCCATCACGCCGTATCCCCGGGCCCACACCACCCGATCGCCCTCGACCACCGCGATGCTCAACCCCGGCACGTGGTACTGCTTCATCCGGTCGCGGATGTCGAACGTGGTGTCCTCGCGTCCCGCCAGGCGCACCAGGGTACGCAGCCCGCGCTCGATTCTCGAGGGATCCGGTCGTGCGGCCTGGGCCGACAGCGAGCCGGCCAGGGCGAGGAGCGCAACACAATTCCGTATCAGTCTCGGCAGCATGGCTTGGGCCCCCATGAAGATCTCGATAATGTACATCGGCTTAGATTGCAATCGATTCCCACGCCCGGAGCCAGGAGCATGTCGTCCATCGTTCTGCTGGCTGCCATCCTCGCGAGTCAGCCCATGCAAATCGTCTCCGAGGACGTCAGCTTCGTCGCCGGTGGCCGGACCATTCCCGGCACCCTGGTCCATCCCGCGTCGGGCACCGGCCCGGGGCTCCTGCTGCTCGCCGGGAGCGGACCGACGGATCGGGATTGGAACAGTCCCTTGCTGCCCGGGAAAAACGGGAGTGCCAAGCTGTTGGCCGAAGCGCTGGCCGCGCGGGGCGTGACCGTGCTCCGCTTCGACAAGGCCTACAGCGGCCAAAACCGCGGCCTTCCCATCACCGATCTCACCCTCGACACCTATCGCGACGAGGCGACCGCGGCCCTCGACTTTCTCCGAGCTCGAGCCGAGGTCGATCCCGCGCGGGTCTTCGTTGCGGGACACAGCGAAGGCGGCATCCACGCGACCCGCCTGGCGCAGTACGCCGGCGATCGGATTCGCGGCCTGATTCTGATCTCGGCACCGGGGCAGTCCCTGCGCGAGGTGCTCGAGGTCCAGCTCCAGCGGAACTTTCTGGCCGGCCTCAAGTTGACGCCCGAGCAGATCGAGGCAGAGATGGTGCCGATCCGGACCGCGCTCCGCTCCTTTGTCGCGGGGCAGGACGTCGATCCGAAATCGGCGTCCTCCCGCCCGGAGGTGGTCCAGATCCTGAGCGCGTTGATGGCGCCGATGGTCGCAAAGATCGGTCGCGCGCTGGCATCGTTCGAGCCGGTCCCGGCGGTGGCAGAGATCGCGGTACCGGTGCTGGTCCTGCAGGGGGAAAAGGACGTGCAGGTCGACCCGGTCGAAAACGCCGAGCGGCTGGTGGCCGCGCGCCGATCGGCGGGCAAGCCGGTCGACTACCACAAGAGCCCGCTGGCCGATCACGTCCTCAAGACCGAGCCGCGGCCGCTCGCAGAAGTCAGGGCCGACCTTCAACTGGTCATGGCGAGGTACAACTCGGCCGAGCGCGCCCTCGACGGCGATGTGCTGGAGGCGCTGGCGCGCTGGATCCGCGACCACTGAACCTCTAGCACTCCCCGCCGCCCAGGACCAGCGCGGCAAAGTCGGATCTCGCCCGGATCCGATCGAAGGGTGGATCGCAGCGCAGGTGCAGCTTGAAGTGCAGGTCCCGCGGTCGGTCGTACTTCTCGAGCCACCGGACTGCCGGTCCCGGTTCTCCCAGCTCGGCCCAGGCCTCTGCGACGTAGACCGCCGTGTGCAGCGGCATCGGGATGAAGCCACGGGACATCGAATCCACTTGAGCGAGCAAGGCCCGGGCTTGTTGTCGCTGCCCCATCCGGGCCTTCGTTTGGGCCGTGCCCGCCAGCGCCTCGACCATCGCCACCGCGGTGGTGAGCCGCTTCGCCGCGTCGAAGGCGGAAAGCGCACGGGCATAGTCCCCTCGCTCGATGGCGATGCTGCCCGCCGCCGTGCGACCCAGGATGAAGCTCGGATCCAGGGCGAGGACGCTGTCGGCCCACACCGCCGCGCTGTCGAATTGACGGTGCCAGTAGAACCCGAGGGCCAGGAACGCGAGCCCATTTAGGTAACGGGGATCGAGCTCCACCGCGCGATGCCATGCGCGCAAGGCGCTCGGCAGGTCCCCGTTTTCCGCAGCGAGCCGGGCCCGCATGTGCCAGGCGAGGGGAATGGTCGAATCGAGCGCGAAGCCACGCTGCAGCGAGCGGCGCGCGGGCTCGTGATCGGTGGGATCGACCCGCAGGCTCAAGATCGCCCGCGCCACCCAGGCGTGCGCATTGGCGGAATCGAGCGCCAAGGCCCGGTCCACCGCCGCGACGGCCGCCTGGATCATACTGTCCCGGCTCATCCCGGCCACCGGAAATCCCCGCTCTTCGGCGCGGATGTAGACCTGGGCCAGGCCCGTCCACGCGGGCGCGTAACTCGAGTCGCGGGCGAGGGCGGCCCGTAACGACCCTACCGCGTCGGCGATCGCCGCGGGCGTGCGCCGTTCATAACCCGCCATGCCTCGTCGATAGAGGGTGACCACTTCGGGATCGGGCTCGCGCGCACCGGTCCGACCCGGCCGCAGTACCAGCCAACCGCCGAGCAGGGCCAGGGCGACGAGCGCAGCCGCGATCAGGCTGCTCCGCGATCTCCAGTCCGCTCTTCCCCTTGGCTCCGATAGCGGATCGCCGATGGCCGATAGCGAATCGCCGGGCATCCTCAATGCGGAGAGAAAAGCCGCCACGTCCGGATAGCGATCCGCCGGCACCCGCTCGAGCGCCTTGAGCAACGCGCGCTCGACCGACGGAGGCACCGTGGACCGCACGGCGATGAGCGGCCGGGCAGGTTCTGTGAGGCGACGCGCCGCAATGGCCTGCGCGGTCGGTCCCGTGAACGGCGGCTCGCCCGCAAGCATCTCGTACAGCATGCTGGCGAGACTGTACTGATCGCTCCGCGCGTCGACCGGCTCGCCACTGGATTGCTCGGGGCTCATGTAGGCGGGCGTGCCGATGGCGAGCCCGGTGCTGGTGAGCCGCTCGGCTTCGCTGTCGGCGAGCGCCTTGGCAATACCGAAGTCCACCACCCATACCCGGTCCCCGGAGATGACCACGTTCTCGGGTTTGACGTCTCGGTGCACGACGCCGAGCTGATGCGCGGCCTGGAGCGCGGCGCCCACCTCGGCGGTGATCCGGAGCGCTTCATGGACCGGGAGCTGCCGCTCGCGCTCCAGTCGGGCCCGCAGCGACTCGCCCTCGAGATAGGGCATCACGAACCAGGGCTGTGAGGTCCCGTCACCCGCCTGGAGAATGCCCGAGTCGAGCAATGGCGCCACGTTGGGGTGTTGCAGGCGGGCGGTAAGCCGGACCTCGCGAACGAAGCGGTCTACTCCAATCGCGCCGGCCAACTCGGGATGCAGGATCTTGAGCGCGACCTGGCGCTCGTGGCGCAGATCGCGCGCCAGCCACACCGTGGCCATGCCGCCCCGACCGAGCTCGCGCTCGAGGGTATAGCGGTCGGCAAAGGATGCCTCTCGAGGGTCGGCCATTGGCAGCCAATTTAGCTCCCCCCGCGCTTGTCGGTTGCTGCGTTCGGGGCGTACTTTACCGTCACCCCACCGTTCCCCAGCAGGAGCTTGCCCGTGGCGCCCGCCCGTTCCCAGCACCCGATCCGCATTCTCTTCGGCCTCTGCCTGGCCGCCATGCCGGCCGCGGCCCAGGACTCGGCCGTCACCCGGCCCGCCTACCGCAACGGTGACGCCAACGGCAAGAAGGTGCTGACGGTCGACGACTACACCAAGTGGCGCACGATCGACGCCTCCGCCATCTCGCCCGACGGAAAATGGGTCGGCTACGGGATGCGATTCACCAACGTGGTGGCGCCCGACGCCAAGCCGGTGCTCACCATCCGGAACCTCGACACCAACGCGGACGTCACCATCCCGGACGCGATCAACCCGCAATTCTCCAGCGACTCGCGCTGGATCGTCTATCAGATCGAAACCCGGACCCCGCCGGCCCGCGCTCCCCGCCAGCCAGGCGACACCACCGCGCCCGCCGACACCGGCCGCGCCCGTCCCGGCAACACCCCGACGATCCGTCGCACCGAGCTGCGCGAGCTGGCCACGGGCAAGACCCAGTCCTGGCAGGACGTGGAAACCGCGCAGTTCTCTCCCAGCGCCACGCACCTCCTGCTGCGCCGGCGGCCCGCCGGCTCCGGCCCGGCAGCCGGCGGCGCAGGTGGTCCAGGCGGTCCCGGCGGTCCCGGTGGCCCGGGTGGCGGCGGAGGCAGCGGCAGCGGCAACACCGTCCGCCCCACTGACGCCCTGCTCCACGAGCTGGCCACCGGCCGCTCGCAGTTCCTCGGCTCGGTCGCCAACGCGGAGTTCAACCGCCCCGGCGATCACCTGGCCTACACCGTCGAGGCCGCGCAGAAGGACGGCAACGGGCTGTTCCTCGTCGAGCTGGCCACCGGCCGCTTCATCACCCTCGACAATGATTCGCTGAGCTACAACCGCTTGGCCTGGAACGATCCCGGCACCGGCCTCGCCGTGCTCAAGGGCAAGTCGGTCCAGCGGATGCGGGAAAAGGCCAATGTCCTCGTGGTCTATCCCACGCTCCGCGCCCCGGCCGTGACGTTCGATCCGGCGCGCGACTCGGCGGCGTTCCTCAAGGGCTTCGTGGTCAGCGATCGCGCAGCGCTCTCCTGGAGCGACGACAACAAGCGGGTCTTCTTCGGGATTCAGCCACAGTCTCCCGCGCCGGACACCGGCCGCCGCAAGAGCACCGACTCACTGGCCAACGTGGACGTCTGGCGCGCGCAGGACGAGCGGATCCAGTCGCTGCAGATGATCCGCGCCGACGCCGACCGCAACCGCACCTTCCGCCAGGCGTTCGACGTGGAGGCCGCCCGCTTCATCCGGCTCTCGGACTCCACCCTGGTGGATCTGGACGTGGCGCCGGACGGCCGCTGGGCCGTGGGCCGGGACACCCGCGGCTACATCCAGGACTACGGTCGCGACAAGGCCGACCTTTACCGGGTCAACACATCGACAGGCGAGCGCACCCTGATGCTCAAGGGCGCCTATGTCGGTCAGCACGTGCTGGGGATCTCGGCCGACGGCAAACATTTCCTCTACTGGACCGGCGACGGGTACCAGGACTACGCCCTCGATGCCGGCGCCTGGAAAACCATCGGGGCGGGCGCGCCCAGCTTCGTGAACACGGAGTGGGACTACACCGGGGTGAAGCCGTCCTATGGCGTCGCCGGGTACAGCAAGGACGGACGGGGCGTGCTGGTGCAGGGCCGCTACGACCTCTGGTACCTGCCCTACGAGGGCGCCGCGAAGAACCTCACCGGCGGCGCGGGCCTCAAGGACGAGATCCGCTACCGCCGGGTCCGCACGGTGCCCGTCAACCCGATGGCCTCGCGCGCCGAGCGCGACCCGAGCGTCGTCGATCTCAGCAAGCCGATCACGCTCTCGGCGACCGGCGAATGGACCAAGAAGGCCGGCTTCGCGGAGCTCGTCGGCTCGAGCCTGCGGCCGATCGTGTACGACGATGCGATCTACACGACGCCACAGCGCGCGGCGAAAGCGGAGAAGTACCTCTTCACCCGGCAAACCTTCCAGGAATTTCCCGACCTCCGCGTGTCAGGACCCGCATTCGGGGCCGCCACCAAGATCTCCAACGCCAACCCGCAGCAGGCCGAGTACAAGTGGGGCCGCCGGGTGCTCTTCGACTTCGCGCTCAAGGATGGCACCCGTTCCCAGGGCATTCTCGCGCTCCCCGACGATTACAAGGAGGGCGAGAAGCGCGCCATGCTGGTGACGTTCTACGAGAAGAACTCCCAGGGCCTGCACCGCTATCCGATGCCCACCTATCTCACTGGAATGGGGGGGATTCCCACCGGGGCGGTCAGCAAGGGCTACATCACCATGCTGCCCGACGTGTACTTCCGGCTGGGCCAATCGCACAGCGACATGCTGGAGGCGGTGGAGGCGGCGACCCGGAAGGTCATCGAGATGGGCTACGTCGATCCCAAGCGGATCGCGGTCCACGGGCACAGCTACGGCGGCGAAGGCGCGGCATTCATCAGCACCCAGTCGAAACTGTTTGCGGCGGTCGGGATGGGCGCCGGCGTCACCGACCTCACCACCGACTTTTCGCAGAGCTGGGGCTGGTCCTACCAGGTGAACGCGGGCAGCGGCGACAATGCGTTCTCCTATTACCTCGACACCCAGGGCCGCTGGGGCTTCTCACCCTGGGACAAGCCCGAGGTCTACGCGTTCGAGTCGGCGCTCACCCACGCGCCCAAGGTGAGCATGCCGGTGCTGATCATGCACGGCACGGCGGATCCGACCGTGTCGTTCCAGGAAGGGCTCAACTTCTACCAGGCGCTGCGGTACAACAAGAAGACGGCGTACCTGCTGGCCTATCCGGGCGAGGGGCACGGCCTGCGGGGGATGGCTAACCGGAAGGACCTGACGATCCGGTACTTCCAGTTCTTCGATCACTACCTGCTGGGCGCGCCGGCGCCGAAGTGGATGACGGACGGGGTCCCCTTCCTGGTGAAGGACACGGTCAAGGAGCCGAGGTAGTGATAAGTGATTAGTGATTAGTGATTAGGGGGTAGTGGGCCGCGGTCCCTGAATAACAGCTTACGGCGGTCCCCCTCGCTCGAGCGACACCAGCTTGAGAAACGCGCGCGCGGCCAGGCGATGGGCGTCAGCCTGTCCGCCCCCGGCGCTGCGCAACACGATCACGCCGAAGCGCGTGACGCATCGTACCACACTTGCGACGTATATCCGGACGTATTGCCGGAGTGGCCCACCGCAACCGTGTCGCCCCACCGTTGCACCTGTTGGCCAAGGGCATAGCCCCAGTAGAGCGATGGATGCGCCGTGACTGGCACGGCATTGCGCATGGCGAGCGCACCGGCGCTCAGCACGCTGTCAGGGCCAAAGCCAAGTTCCAGCGAGACGAGCCTGGCCAGATCTCCGACCGTCGAATACAGACCGCCATTGGGCACGCTGAGGCCAGGGCCTGTCCGATGAGAGGCGGCCGCATCCTCGTAATTGAGCGAGTCCTTGACCAGCACGTCGTAGTCCACGCCCGTCGCGAGCCGCGTCCGCATTGCTTCCGACAGCGCGAAGTCCGTAGACGTCATCCCGAGTGGTCGCAGGATTTTCGCGCGGACGTATTCGACGAAGGGCACCTTTGCCGCGCGGGAGACCGCGGCGCCGAGGATGGCGTAACCGACGTTCGAGTACCGGTACGTCGTGCCCGGCTCGCTGACGGCTTCCGTCCCGGGGAGCGCCGAGAACAGCGTCTCCATCCAGCCGTCGACAGCGCCATCCCCCGACTGCCGCCTGTCAGCCGGATCGCGCGCAAGGCCGCTCGTCATCGTCGCGAGCTGCACGAGCGACGGTGGCCGAACCAGTCCTCGCACCGCACGGATTTCGGGTACGTACTGGTCCACCGGATCGGAGAGCCGCAACACCTTCCGCTCAGCGAGCTGCAGCAACGCGATCGCGGTGAACTGCTTGGTGACCGACGCAATCCGGTAGACCGTCGCCGGCGTCGCGCGTTGCGTCCGCTGCCGATCCGTGAAGCCATAACTCTTCGCCCACACCAGCTCGCGTCCGTTCACGACGGCCACGGTGATGCTGCCGAGACTGTCCTTGCGGAATTCAGCGTCCGCGATGGAATCGACCAGACGAATCCCGTCGCGCTGAGCCCACGCGAGCAGGTTCCGTTGTGCCCGCGCCGTGGGCTCGAGTTGTGCGGCGGCCGGCGCCGCCCAGAGAAGCGCTGCCATCAGCGCGTGAAGTCGCCAGTATCGCCAGTGCATGCTGAATTATGGCCCTGCGCGCGCGGAAATACTTGTACGGAATTAGCGCGCGGCCGCCGTCGCCCGCAGGAATGCCATGTCGCGGCGCAGTCGGGACGGGGCGGCGCCGACGAAGCGCTGGCATTCCCGGCAGAGGTGGGGATGATCGGTGAATCCCGCCTCCACCGCTACGCGCGAGATGGACCATTCCGGATGCGCGTGCATGTGTCGCAGCGCTCGTTCGAAACGGATCCGGCGCGCGTACGCCCCGACGGTGCACCCCATCCTGCGCCGGAAGATGCGGGATAGGTGCGTGGCGTGAAGCCCCGCTGCGGACGCAACGTCGAACAGCGACAACGCCCTGCCCTCCGAATCACGGAGATACGCTATGGCCTTCCGGATGCCCGAGTGCACTGCCTGGCCTCGCATCTCGTGCCCGGCGTCTCGCGCCCGATGCAGCAATCGCGCGACGGCTTCCTCGACGAGCAGCGGCTGACCACGGTTCCGCCAAGCCTGCAATGCCAGCTCGACACCGTCGTGAAGCAGGAGGTCCCCATGGGGGTCGGTGAGGCCGAGCGCATCGAGCTCCGCGTTCCAGATCTTCTCCAGCTCGAGGTTCAGGACGTGTCCGCCGCTCACGCCAAAGTGATCCGCATGGACTTCGCCGGGTGGATGAAATCGGACTTGTAGTGGCCGGCAATGGACCGCTCTGGTCCCGACCTGCTCCAGGTAGTCGCCCTCGATCACGATCGAGAGGTACGCGTTGCGGTGCTCGTGCGCGGGCAATGACTGGCGGGGCGGATGCGCCGTGAGGAACAATCTGACCTTCGGTACGGCTCGCATGATCATGTTCGTTGCATGGATGCAGAGCGCAGAAGGCTCGGCTTACGGGGCGGTATCCGGCTCCCACCGCCCAATAGCTGCGGGACGTGGGGGCCCTTTTTAGGGGGCAAGACCGCCGGCACCAACCGCGGTCCCCTCAATCGTTTCGCATTGCCGTGACCGGGCTTACCCTCGCCGCGCGGAGCGCCGGGGCCCAGGTAGCCCCGATGGCCACGGCCGCCAGCGCCACCCCGACGACGACAAAGGTCACCGGATCCAGGGGATCGACCTGGAAGAGCATCGATCGCATCCAGCGGGTCGAGATGATCGCGCCCAGGCCCCCGACCACGATCCCGGCCAGCGCGAGCTTCGCGCCCTGTCGCACCACGAGAAGCAGCACGTCCCGGGGCAGCGCGCCCAGGGCCATGCGAATCCCCAGCTCGCGGGTCCGTTGCGCCACGGAAAACGCGATGAGCCCGTAGATGCCGACCGCGGCGAGGCTCAGCGCCACCGCGGCGAAGGTGCCGAGCAGGAGCATGTTGAACCGCCGGTCGGCGATGGTCGAGGACAACAGCTGGTCCATGGAGGTCATCCCGGTGATCGGCATCAGGCCGTCGAACTCCCGCACGGTGCGGCGGACGGCGTTCACCGTGGCACCCGGGTCGCCGGCGGTGCGCACGACATAGGTCTGTCCCCGAGCCATGGCGACCACCGGCCCGCTATCGAACTGCGCCGCCGGCATGTAGATCGACGCCGGCGGCGCTTCGTCGGCGAGACCGGCCTGCTTCACGTCGGCCACCACGCCGACGATGGTCCGCCAGGGCTGGGGCGACTCCAGCGATCCCCACTTGATGCGACGCCCCACCGCGCTCAGGCCCCCGAACCGCTGTTTCGCCAGCCCTTCGCCGATGATGGCCACCGGCTCGTGCCCGGCGATATCGGAAGTGCTGAACGTGCGGCCGGCCCGCAGGCCGATGCCCATGGTCTCGAAGTAGCCGGGCCGCACCAGGCTGTTCGACCCGATGGGAACCTTCTCCGGCAGCGGCCCGAGGGCGGGATCCGGCGTGAACGCGATCAGCGATCCACCCGAAGCCGGAATATCGCTGGCCGAGCTGACTGCGCGGACACCCGGAATCGCGGCGAGGCGCTCGGCCAGCTGCTGCTGTCCCGTCATCGCCGCCGCATGGCTGGCATAGCGCGACTGGGGGAAGGTGACCCGGAAGGTCAGCAGCCGCTCGGCGGTGAACCCGGGATCGACCGCGCGCAGCTGCATGAAGCTCCGGAGCATCAGTCCCGCCCCCATCGTCAGCAGCAGGGCGATCGCGATTTCCGCCACCACCAGGCCGCTCCGGGTGAAGCCCTTCCGCTGCGGGTTGCCCTCACGCAGGCCGGTCTGCAGATCGTCGGGTCCGGCGAGGCCCGGCAACACCGAGAAGATGATGCCGGTGAGCGCGGTCACCGCCGCGGTGGCGGCCACCACTCGCCAGTCGAGCCCGATGTCGTAACCGTTCAAGGCGCCATTGGGGTCGAGCCGCGCCAGCAGGGCGGCGCCGTAGCGCCCGAACAGCAGGCCCACTGCGCCGCCGGCAGCCACCAGCACCAGGCTCTCGGTCAGGAACTGCTGCGCCAGCCGCGCCCGGGAGGCGCCGATGGCCCGGCGCACTGCGATTTCCCGCTCTCGGGACACCGATCGGGCCAGAAGGAGGCTCGAGACATTGAGACAGGCGATGAGCAGCACCAGGCACACCGCCCCGAGCAGAACCAGCAGCGGCCGGCGCACCGGACCGGTGATGGTCTCGCGCAACGTCATGAGGCCGCCGACGACCGTGGCGGTGCCTGCCTTGTAAAACTCGGGATAGCGGCTCGGCAGGCCGGCGGCGACGCTTGCCACCGCAGCGGACGCGCTCTCGAACGTCACCCCATCGGCCAGCCGGCCGAACGCCCAGGTGCCGTAATTGTCGGCCCGCCGGGCCATCACCTGGGCCGACAGCTGGTACGGCAGGAAAATCTCGGCCGGGATGACCCCGATGCCGCCGATCGGGAATTGCACGTTGGCCGGCATCACGCCGGCAACGGTCGCCTCGCCGGTGCCCAGCGGCATCGTCTTCCCGATGATGCTCGAGTCGCCACCCAGCCGGGTGCGCCAGAAGGCATGGCTGACGATCACTTCCGCCGTGGCCAGGGATGCGTTGGGATCCGCGGCGTTCTCGGCCCAGGTCGGGGGAATGTGGCCGAGCGCCGGCTCGCGGCCCAGAACCCGGAGGAAGTTGCCGGTCACCACGGCGGCCGGGACCCGTTCCAGGGAGCCATCGGGGGAGCGGACGGTGAAGCTGCGCTCCTCGTAAATGGCCGTGGCCTGGAACACCCGGCCGTCCAGCGCGCGATAGTCGAGGAACTCGGCCGCCGAGATGCGACCCATGCCCGGGCCCATCTTGGGCAGGCCTTCCTGGATGACCACGACGCGATCGGCGTCGCGGTAGGGGAGCGGCCGGAGCAGAACGCCGTTGACGATCGAGAAGATGGCGCTGTTGACGCCGATGCCCAGCGCGAAGCAGAGGATCGCGGCGGCGGCCAGCACCGGCGAGCGGCGCAGCTGCCGAAATGCGAAGGTGATGTCGGCGAGGATGGCGTCGAAGCGGTCGCGCATGGTCTTCTCCCGTTCCTGGGTTCTAGCGGGGGGTGCCTCCTGGCTTAGATGGGGGAAGCCGGCAAAGTGTTGGAGGGGGCGGGAGTCCCGCCATTACGTCTCACAGCCGAAGGCGGTTGCCGACCTGATTGCCCAGGCCGCCCGGGAAGCCATGGGGGATCAGGTGCTCGTCAACGCGTCTGGATCGGGACGTAGAGGTAGGCGTCGCCGGATACTCGACTCGAGTGTCCGGCGACCGCTATGGTTCAATGCGATGGGACGCTACTTCTCTTCGACAATGACGATCGGGTCCCGCTCCTTCTCGACCGTGCGCTCGGTCTTGACGGTCGTCTTCTCCTTGTGCTCGCTATCAGTCAAGTCAGAATCGTGCTTGGTTTGTGTCTCGACTTCAGTTTTCTCGGTGTATTTCTTCACGTCGGGCATTTTCAGTCTCCCGTTGCGGTGATGGACTTCCGTTCAGGGAGACGTTCGGGCCGGAATCCGGCACACTGTGCGGACCGGAATCCGCCACTCGTCTCCTCGGATGTAAACCCAATTCGGAGAGACCCATGCGCTACCTGAAAACGATTCTGACCTCGCTGGGCCTGCTGCTGGTTTCGAGCGCCACGGCCATGGCGATGGTGCTGCAGGACCCGCCCATCAAGGTCGACGTCAGTACCTCCGAGGGCAGCAAGACCTGGTATACCAGTCCCCAGTGGCTCGCGATTATCGGCCTTGCGGTGCTGCTGATCATTGTCGCTATCATGGCCGCCCGCAAGCGTAAAACCACCACGACGGTCATTCGCTAGGGAGCGAGGACCTACTCCACCAGCTTGCCTTCGCTGGAGACCTCGCGCATCAGGGAGGCGATCTCGGCCGGTATGGGCGGGATCGTCTCCCGCGCGATGCGGCCCGGACCTGACCAGACCAGGTTGACCTGAAGCGACGGATCGAGCCCCGGATAATCAGACCGGTTGTGCGAGCCGCGGGTTTCCCGCCGCTCGAGTGCGGCCTCGAGGGTCGCCCGGGCGGCAACAACCGACGACTTCAGGTCGAAAGCGTGGGCCAGGTCCTGGAACCCCGCGATGTCGGGGTGAATGCCGAGGTTCGCCATTCGTGCCTCGATCGCGTCCAGCTCGACCAGCCCGGCGAGCAGCCCGGCCTCATCTCGCACCACTCCGGCACGCTCGGTCATGATGTCGCGCACCGCGCGCTGCAGCGCCCGCACGTTCTCCTGGCCGGCGTTGCCGAGGAGCTGATCCACTTCGGCGCGGGCGCCGGCCACTGCGGCAGCCGAGCGGCGCTGCGCCATCCGTCCGGCCGCGTAGGCGGCGGCCGCTTCGCCGACGATCCGCCCGTACACCAGCAGCTCGATGAGGGAGTTTCCCCCCAGGCGATTCGCGCCGTGCAGGCCGCTCGACGCCTCGCCGATCGCGTACAGGCCCTCCACGTCGGTGCCATGGTCCTCGGGGCGGACCCACACCCCACCCATCGAGTAATGTGCCGTCGGAGCGACCTCGATCGGCGTCCTGGTGATGTCGAGCATCTGCAGCTCGAGGAGAGTCTGGTACACCCGCGGCAGGCGCTGCAGAATGGTTTCCCGCGGAAGGTGCGAGACATCGAGCAGCACGCCGCCGTTCGGCGTGCCGCGCCCCGCCTTGATCTCGGTATAACACGCCAGGGCAATCCGGTCCCGGGTCGACAGCTCCATTCGTTCCGGGTCATACCGCGCCATGAACCGCTCGCCAAGGCCGTTGCGGAGGATACCGCCCTCCCCCCGAGCCGCCTCCGACACCAGCGTCCCGGCCGCATTCTCCGGCGCGATCAGCCCGGAGGGGTGGAACTGGACCAGCTCGGGATCCCGGATGCGGCCGCCTGCTTCGACCGCCAGGCGGAACGAGTCTCCGGTGTTCTCGTCGCGACGCGAAGAGGTGCGGCGCCAGATCCGGTTGTGGCCGCCGGTTGCGAGAATGACCGCGTCGGCGTGGATGACGTAGCGGGTCCCATTCACCAGCTCGAAGCCGTACGCCCCGAAGATGACGTTGTCATGGACGAGGAGCCTGGTGATGTAGACGGTGTCCAGGATCGCGACCTGCAGCTGTTCGGCGCGGGCCACCAGGGTACGCTGGATCTCGAGGCCGGTATAGTCGCCGGCAAACGCGGTACGGCGAAAGGTGTGGGCTCCGAAGAAACGCTGGGAGATCCGCCCGTCTGCCTCCCGGGCGAACGGCATGCCCCAGCGCACCAGGTCCTCGATCCCGCGCGCCGCGCCCCGGGTTACGACCTGTACCGTGTGCGGGTTGGCAAGCAGATAACTCTCTTTCAGGGTGTCCGCTGCGTGCTGCTGCCAGGTGTCCGCTGGATCCATGGTCGCGAGCGCCGCATTGATGCCGCCGGCGGCAAGGGAGGTGTGGGCGTCGGTTCTGGGCCGCTTGCCCACGGCGAGCACGTCCATCCCCCGCTCGGCGAGCTCGATCGCGGCACGCAGGCCGGATCCTCCCGTTCCGATGACGAGGACTCCCGTCGAGAGTCGCTGTTCAGGACTGGTCACCGGCGGCTCCGCTACGGCGCTTCCACCACGTAGGCCCTGGTGATCTCCGGGACCGACAGCGTCCCCATCTGCTTCATGACCAGCTCGAATTCCTTCCGCAAGAGCACCAGCACAGTCTCTACACCCTCCTGCCCGAACGCGCCCAGTCCCCAGATGTAGGGGCGCCCGATGCCGATCGACGACGCACCCAGCGCCATCGCCTTGAAGATGTCGGTCCCGCGGCGGAACCCGCCGTCGCAGATCACGGGAATCCTGCCACCGGTTCCCTGCACCACCTCCGGCAGCGACGAAATCGTTGCCCGCATCGAATTCTCGGCCCGCCCGCCATGGTTGGAACAGAAGAGCCCGTCGACTCCGTGCGCCACCGCCAGCTCGGCATCCTCGCGGGTGACGATCCCCTTCAGGAAAACCTTCATGCCGGTCGCCGCCTTGAGCCGATCCACGAATTCCCACGATGGCGTGCCGACCTCCGGAATCGGGTCGACCTTCGGATATCCGTTCAGATTCGGCTTCCGTCGCTGGTCGCCGGTGGTGGCGTTCCGCATGCCGGGGATGGGCTCCCCACCGATATGGCAGCCGCTGCAGATCCGCCTGTCCAACCGGGCATCGCGCCGCATCGTCTCCCGATTGCTTCCGGCCAGGAGATCCACGGTAAAGACCACCGCCGCGCTCCCCGCGGCCTCGGCGCGCTGGACCATCTGCTTGGTCCGCGCCCAGTCGGTCGGATGATGGTAGAGCTGGAACCATACCGTGGCGCCCCTCGCGGCAATGGCATCCTCGATCGATGTCGTCGCGACCGTCGAGAGCACCTGGAGATGGTTCCTGGCCTTGGCCGCCCGCGCGACGGCGATTTCTCCCAGCGGATGAAACGCCTTCTGGCTGCCCACCGGATTGATCACGATCGGAGTGGGATAGCGCGTCCCCAGGAGCGAAACACTGCCATCCACCTTCGCCACGTTGATCAGTCGCCGGGGCCGAAGCGCCCACTTGGAAAAGCCTTCGCGGTTGGCGCGGATGGTGCCGTCGTCGTCGCTGCCGGTGGCAAGGTAGGCCCAGTGCGCCACCGGAATGTTGCGCTTGGCCACCGGCTCGAAATCGAAGACGTCGAGCGCGTCGGCCGCGCGGCCGATGACCACCGGCTGCTGCAATGCCTGGTGCACCAGGCCCAAAGCATTCCCGGAGCGGCGGGGTGACGCCGAAACGAGACCCTCCAGGAAGCGCGGGTTCAAACCGGCCGCCGCCAGCACCGGGCTCGCGGCGAGAAAGTGAAGGAACTGGCGTCGATCGGGCATATCAGTACCCCCTGGCTGATCCGAAGCCGCGCGGCTCCGACACTCCCCGAAGTTTCCCGGCCTCGCGGTGAATACTCTGCATGCTCACCAGCAGTCCCCAGGGCGATTTCTTCACCCCGTGCCCGAGTGGCGCCATGAGCGTGGCCGCGGTGTCGGCCCACGCCACCTTCTCGACGATGAGCGAATCGGGCTGATCCTGGAAATGAAACTGGGGTGCCGCCATCGCCTCGCCCAGCGGGATACGGAAGTCGAGCAGCGATACGATCTGATGGGCGACGCCGGTGATGATGTACGCTCCTCCCGCCGCGCCGGTGACCAGCACGATCGCGCCAGCCGAATCGAGCACGATTGTCGGTGTCATGCTCGAGAGCATCCGTTTCCCCGGCGTGATGGCGTTGCGCTCCCCCTGCACCAGCCCCATCGCGTTGACCGCCCCGGGCTTGGTGGTGAAGTCGTCCATCTCGTTGTTGAGCAGGAACTGGGCGCCCGGCACCGTGAACGCCGCCCCGTAGCTTTCGTTGAGCGTGGTGGTGAGCGCCACCGCGTTCCCTCTGGCATCCACGATGGAAAAGTGGGTGGTGTGGCGCGGCTCCTCGTGCGCCAGGCCGCCGCTCGAGCCCGAGGAGCGATCGGTGATCTGGGCCCGGAGTGCGGCGGCGGTGTCTTTGGAGAGGAATGCCGAGGTGGGGATCGGTCCGAAGTCGGGATCGCCCAGCAGCGCGTTGCGCCGCGTGAACGCCCGGCGCTCCGCTTCGGCAAGCAGATGAATCGCGGCCGGGGTGCGCCAGCCAAGCGAAGCGACGTCTCGTCCCTCGAGGATGCCGAGGATCAGCGCCAGGGTCAGGCCACCCGACGAGGCCGGCGGCATCGACACGACACGATGACCGCGATAGTCGAATTCCACCGGCGCCCGCCACACCGGCGCGTAGCCCGCCAGATCCTTCATGGTGATGATACCGCCGCTCTTTTGCATCGCAGCCACGATCAGCGCCGCCGTCTCCCCGCTGTAGAAGCCGTCCCGGCCCTTTTCCGCGATGCGCCGGAGCACTGTCGCCAGCTCAGGCGCGCGCCAGGTCTCCCCCAGCCCGACGAATTTTCCGTCCCGGAGAAAGAGCGCGGCGCTGGCCGAGTCCTTGGCCAGGCGCTCGATGGCGTCTTCGCTGTCCTCGAAGAAGGCGGTATCCACCGCGAACCCGCGCTCGGCCAGGTCGATGGCCGGCTGCAGCAGCTCGGCCCACGGCTTGGTGCCGTACTTGCGGTGCGCTTCGAAGAGACCGGCGACCGACCCGGGGACTCCAGCGGCCAGGGCGCCGTTGAGGCTGCGTTCGGTCACATTGCCGGCGCTGTCGACATACATGTCGCGCGTGGCGGCGCCGGGCGCCTTTTCCCGAAAATCGAGGGCGAGGTTTTTTCCGTCGATTCGGGCCAGCAGAAATCCGCCGCCGCCGATATTCCCCGCCGTCGGGTAGGTCACCGCCAGCGTGAATGCGACGGTCACCGCGGCATCCACCGCGTTGCCGCCGTTCCGCAATACCGCGAGCCCGGCGTCGGTTGCGTAGGGTGACGCCGAGACCACCATCGCGGAGTCGGTACTGACCACCGTGGCCGGGCGAAGCACACGAAGTCCACCCTCTGCGCGGCCGGTTGCAACCGGAGGCTCGGCCGGAGCACAGGCGAGGAGGGCGAGCAGCACCAGGGTCGATCTCATCGCTCGTTGCTCATCGCACAAATCCTGTCATTGGGGTAGGCCTGCATCCCTGACTCCCTGGCTCCCTGGCTCCCTGGCTCCCTGGCTCATCTGAACTGATATCCGGTTCCATCCACCTGTGAAAGCAGCCGAGTCGGCCCATCGACGGCCACCGCCCGGCCTTCGATATCCGGCGACACCGGCGAAGCCACGGCGAGGTATTCCACCAGCACGTCGTGGAGCTTGATGTCGAGCCGCCGGGGATGGGATACCGCCTTCATCCGGCACATCACGTCGTCGGGATCTCCCTCCCGCTCGCACGCCAGCATCGAATAGACCCTCTCCGCCTCGAGCGGCCGGCCCCCGATCGTAACCTCCCGCACCCGCGCTCCCATCGGCGCCTTGATCCGGAAGGTGATCTTCATTCCCTTGAACCGCACCAACCAGCCCCCGAACCGGTCGCGGGGCTCCTGGGCAAAGACGTTTTCGAGCTCGCGCTCCAGCCAGTCGCCGATCTGGGCTCCCGTCACCTGTGCAGTCTTCACCACCGAGTCGACCGGCAGCGCGCTCCACAGATATGCCATCGTGATGGCGGCGCTGCCGGAGGGACCCGGCACCAGCGGCGGGCAGAATCGGAAGCCGTTGGACACGACGAGGTCGGTCTTGAAACGCCAGGCGAGCGCGTCGGTGATCAGGTTGTCCAGCGGCGTCTCGATGACGTAATAGCGAAGCAGCGGCGTGGTGGTTCGGCCGACGACTCGACCGAGCTCCCGCTGGTACGGCGCCTTGGCCGCCGTCACCATCCGCTGCATCTCGGCGTCCTGCCCGTAGCGATCGGGGTCGACTTCCAGGAGCCGATACCTTTCCTCCCGGACCACACCGTTCTCCAGGACGAGGTCGAGCCTGCCGAGAAATGAGCCGAATGCCCCCGGCTCGGTCACCCGCGCAAACTTTCCCTGCAGCGGCTCGCGAGTCCGCTCATGGGTGTCGCCGCCCAGCACGTAATCGACTCCCCGGGCGTACGGCTGGCTGGCGAGATAGAGCTGTTGGGTCAGGCCGAGGTGCGAGAGGACGCACACCAGCGCGCATCCCTGCTCTTCCTTCAGGATTTTGACGTAGCGGGCGACGCTCTCCTCCGGCGGAGCAAACCGGATCCCTCGCGAATAGGCCGGCGATTGCCGGGTGCCGGTAAGCGGATCGCTGTAGCCGATGAAACCGATGCGGGTACCCCCAACGGTGAAGATCCGATAGGGGGGAAAGAGGAGACGCTGCCCGTCGCCCTCGTCGTGAAACATGTTGGCGCAGATGGCTGCCGCCGAATACATCCGGAAATCGCGCAGCATCGCGGCCTTGCCGTAGACCACCTCCCAGTTGCCGGGGAGGACGAGGTCGTAGCCGAGCCGGTTGATGAGCGGTACGATCGCCCGGCCTTCCGAGAGCGCCGCCTCACCGCTTCCGTGAAGGGTGTCGCCGCCATCCACCAGCAGAACCGTCCCCCGGACCTCCTTCCGAATCGCGTTGATCATCGTCCGCAGGGTGGCGAAACCGCCGCGCTTCTTGAACACCGCGCGGCCGTCTTCCCAGAAGAATTCGTCGTGCACCTCGAGCTGAGCGTGGATGTCGGAGGTGTGGAGGATCGTGAGGCGCTGCGCCTGGCGCCGCCGGACCCCAAGGCCGAACCCGATCCCGGCCAGGGCGCCAGCCTCGAGGAATTTCCGCCGGCCGAAAGTCGACATCAGTGGGGAAGTCTGTGGCGGATCAGTCCATACACCCATACTCCAGACAGGGCGGCCACGACCGCCACCGCCATGACGGGGACGCCGGCGCCGACCAGCGCGTAGAGCGGACCCGGGCAGGCTCCGGTCATGGCCCAGCCCAGTCCGAACGTCGCCCCACCGAAAATATTGCCCCAGCTGAATTCTTTCGGCTGGAGCGTGATCGGCTCACCGGAAATGGTCCTGACCTGGAATCGCTTGATCAGCTGGATCGAGACCATGGCGACCAGCACGGCGCTGAACATGAGCCCGTACATGTGAAACGACTGGAACCGGAACATCTCCTGGATACGAAACCAGGAGACGGCTTCCGATTTGGTGAGCACGAACCCGAACCCGGTGCCGACCAGGAGGTATTTGAGATACTTCATCAGAGGCCCAGGATCCGGGGCAGAATCACCCAGGTCATGAGCAGCCCGCCTGCGAAAAAGGAGCAGGTCGCGACCAGGGATGGCCACTGGAGATTGGCCATTCCGGTGATCGAATGCCCCGAGGTGCAGCCCCCAGCGTAGCGAGTGCCGAAGCCGACCAGGAATCCTCCCAGCACGATCAGGATCAGCCCTCTGGCGGTGCCCAGCGCGTGGAAGTTGAAGAGTTCGGCCGGGTGGAGGCCACCGGTGTTTTCAATTCCGACAGCCTTAAGCCCGGCTTCGGTGGCGGCCGAGATCCTCACCGGATCGGGATTCCGGAACACCACACCGCCGAGCACGCCGCCGAGCACGATGCCTGCCGCCAGCACCAGACTCCAGCTCTCCTTTTTCCAGTCGTACCGGAAGAAGTCGATTCGTCCCGGCAGGCACGCGGCGCAGATGTGGCGGAGCGAGGACGAGATCCCGAAGGCCTTGTTGCCGATCTTGAGCAGCAGCGGAACCATGAGCCCGATGAGCGGCCCCGCGACGTACCAGGGCCAGGGGCGGGAGAGCAGGTCGTTCATCGGCGCGGCGCGGCGGGCGATCAGCCCAGGGCGGCGCGCAGAGCCCCATGGGTGGCTCCGCACGCGAGCAGGGCCGCAGCCACAATGCCGGTTGCTGCGTGAGCTTCCCGGAGGATTCCAAACAGGATGTCTCGCGACCGGACCACAGACGATCCGGCGTCGAGCGCCTCGGCGTTGGCCATTTCCAGAATCGCGGCCGTCCGCTGGGCATAGGGCGAGGTATCGTCGAAGGGCGCCGGTGTGGGCACCGGGCCGACCGCGGTGTCGAGCCAGGTCTGAGCCTCGGTCCGTCCCAGTCCAAAGCCCGCGAGTGCCTGGCGAACCGGAGGTTCCGCCGCCTGAGTCAGGGCGACCAGGAGGACAGGAGAGGTGACGCAGGGCTCGCCCCGCCCTTCGGCAATCTGGCGTGCCACTCGAAGCACATCTGCTGCGCTGGGATCGAGCGTAGTGGGTTCCGTCATTCAGTCCTCCTCAGCGGTTGCTCGAACAGAACGGGTCGGTCAAAACCCATTCCAAACATACTCCGGCGGCGAGCCTGCGTTATCGTTCAGCATGAAACTCGCAAACACGACCCCCCTGCTCGCCATCCTGATGCTCGGCTGCGCCGACACCGGCGATCGCGCCGTCAGCGCTGCTCCTGCCCGCTATCTATACGTCTGGGCCGGCACCGGCAACGACTCGACCGATGGCATCGACATGATGACCGTGATCGACGCCAACCCCGCGAGCGCGACCTATGCGGCGATCCTGGCCGCGGTGGCGGTCGATTCCAGTGGCAGGATGCCCCATCACACCGAGTTCACCCTTCCGGCGACGGGACCGGTATTCGCCAACGACTACAGTGGCGACAAGTCCTTTCTCGTCGATTTCAGCACCCCGAGAGAGCCTCGGCTCACCCGGCGCCTGGCGAGCGTCCCCGGCGGCCGGCGGCTGCATTCATTCGCGCGCCTGCCCAACGGGCACGTGCTGGCCACGGTCCAGTTTGGCGACGGGTCGGTGCCGGGCGACCCGGGAGGGCTCGCCGAGTTCGACGGGCAGGGAAACCTGGTGCGAAGCGGCTGGTCCCGGGATTCGGCGTTTCCGGGGGCGAAGATCCGCACCTATGCGATTACCGTCGTCCCCGAAACCGATCGGGTGGTGACCACCAGTTCGCCGATGGACAATGAGAAGACCGCCAACGTCGTCCAGGTATGGCGGCTGTCGGATCTCCGGCTCCTCAAGACACTCGCCGTGCCCGAGATCGCCGGTGATTCGACCCACGTCTACCCCTTCGAGGTCCGGACGCTGGCCGACGGGACCGTCATGCTGAACACCTATTCCTGCGGCTTTTTCCGCATCTCCGATCTCGGCGGAAGTCCCAGAATCGACCGAGTGATGACGATGTCGGGGAATTTCGGATGTTCGGTTCCGGTCATCGCGGACAGTCTCATGATCATGCCGATCGCCTACGCCCACCGCTTCGTCACCATCGACATTTCCGACCCGTCGCATCCTCGCGAAATCGCTTCTTTTGCTACCGATTCCATGTTTTTCCCGCACTGGGCCGCCGCCGATCCGGGCAGCGATCGTCTGGTGGTCACCGATCAGGGCGACGGCCCGCCCATGGTGAAGATCCTGCATCTCGACCGGTCCACCGGCCGTCTCTCATGGGATCAGAATTTCAAGGACTCCGGCGCGACGGCGCCCGGCGTGAGCTACCATCGCGCCGGCTGGCCGAATGGAATCAAGGGTATGGCGATGCCGCATGGAGCGCTGTTCGTTCCTTGAGACGAGCGTGAAGAACGTCTTGATATACCTATTTGGCTCCTCCGGAGGCACCATGCTTCAGCGCCCCACCCTGGCAACCCTGCTCGTCCTGTTCGGCACCGCGTCCGGGCTCGCCGCCCAGGCCCAGGCCCGGCGCTCGCTCCAGACCAGCGACCTGTACCGGCTCCGCTCCCTCGGCGATCCGCAGCGCTCTCCCGATGGCGCCTGGGTGGGCTACACCGTGACCCGGGCCGATTCCGCCAAGGACAAGAGCGATACCGACATCTGGATGACCCGCTGGGACGGCA
>Ga0075429_100000546_pt1 | contig 28704 bp, 27 predicted proteins | sample RhiMetdeltSRZDD3_FD_75295 | JGI IMG/M metagenome (GOLD analysis project Ga0075429, IMG submission 75295) | Populus rhizosphere microbial communities from Tennessee, USA - Rhizosphere MetaG P. deltoides SRZDD3 | ecosystem: Host-associated > Plants > Roots > Rhizosphere > Soil | place: USA...
GTCTCACGTCTCACGTCTCACGTCTCACGTCTCACGTCTCACGTCTCACGTCTCACGTCTCACGTCTCACGTCTCACGTCTCACGTCTCACCTCTCACGTCTCACGTCTCACGTCTTACGTCTCACGTCTCACGTCTCACGTCTCACCTCTCACGTCTCACGGCTATTCGGAGTCGCAGCACCAGCCTGGAGCCCAGGATCACGGCCAGCACTGCCGCGTAGATCAGCGGCAGTCGAATGTCCTTCTTCTGCGCCCAGGTGAAGTGCAGCACCGCCAGGCCCGCCGCCAGGTAGATCAGCCGGTGCAGGGTCTGCCACCGCTTCCCCAGCTTCCGGACCATGGCCTGGGGCGAGGTGATGGCCAGGGTGAGCAGGATGAGAAACGTGGTAAAGCCCACCGTGATCCAGGGCCGCTTGGCGATATCCTCTCCCAGCCCGACCGGTGACAGTTCCCGGTCGAAGACCGCATAGATCAGGAAGTGGATGAGGGCATAGAAGAAGGCGAAGTTGCCGATCAGCCGCCGGACTTTGATGAGGGGGTTCCAGCCGGTGAGCCGGCGCAGCGGCGTCACCGTAAGCGTGATGAAGAGAATGGTGATCGCGGTGCGGCCGGTGAAGTGCGTGATGGTGCGGATGGGATCGAAACCCAGGTCGCCCAGCCGGGTCCGGTTCAGCAGATAGAGCAGCGGCGCCAGGCCCAGGACCCAGAGCGCGGGCTTGATGACCCGTCGAATCAGCTGGGCGTCGGTCACCTCCGGCTCAGAAGTTCTTGCGCAGGTCCATTCCCGAGTACAAGGACGCCACCTGGTCGGCGTATCCGTTGAACATCAAGGTCTTGCGCCGGAACAACTCTCCGATCCGCCGCTCGGTCGCCTGGCTCCAGCGGGGGTGATCCACCGTCGGATTGACGTTGGCATAGAAGCCGTATTCGTCGGGCGCGCTCCGCTGCCAGGTATTCATGGGCTGGGTTTCGGTGAACCGGATCCTCACGATCGACTTGCCGCCCTTGAACCCGTACTTCCATGGCACCGTAAGACGGAGCGGGGCGCCGTTCTGATTGGGAAGCGGCTTCCCGTACACGCCCACGGTCAGAATCGTGAGCGGGTGCATCGCCTCGTCCATCCTGAGTCCCTCGACATAGGGCCAGTCGAGAATGGGGCGGCGCTGTCCCGGCATCTGCCTGGGGTCGAGCAGCGTGGTGAATTCGACGTATTTGGCTTTGGTCGTCGGCTCCAGACGCGCGATGACGTCCTTGAGCGGGTGTCCCAGCCACGGCACCACCATCGACCAGCCTTCCACACAGCGCATCCGGTAGACCCGCTCCTCCGGCTTCATTCCCTTGAAGAGGTCATCCACGGTGTAGGTCGCCGGGCGCTTCACTTCGCCCTCGACCACGACGTTCCAGGGGCGGGGACGCAGCGTGCCGGCGTTCCTCGCCGGATCTTCCTTGTCGGTGCCGAACTCGTAGTAGTTGTTGTAGCCGGTGACCGCGTCGTACGGGGTGAGCTTGTCGGCTCCCTGAGTTTCCTGGGCACAGGCGATGGCCGGAAGCGCCAGGCCTGCGACTCCGAGCCCCACCGAGGCCAGCCACTCCCGGCGGCCCCAGAAAAGGCGCTCGTCGGTGATGTCGCTCGATTTGATGTCGGGTGGGCGGTTGATGAGCACGTATCCTCCTCAGGGCTCCCCTTACAACCTAATAACGTCTACCGAAGAAAAACGGTTCCATCGACTTGGGAGTAGCGAAGCGCGAAGAGCGAGGAGGAGAGGCATTTCCCTCTTCGCTCCTCGCTCTTCGCGACTCCCTCGTATAGCGGACAGGGCGGGATTCGAACCCGCGAGACCCTTGCAGGTCTACACGCTTTCCAGGCGTGCCTCTTAAACCACTCGAGCACCCGTCCGGGCGGCGGGCAACTTACCGGATGCTACGCCGGTCCGTCAACGCGAGCCCGCGCAGGCAGGGCGGCCAGGATGGTGCGGCGAAGATCGGCCACGGCAAAGGGCTTCTCGAGGAACCCCACGTCTTCCGGAATCAGGTCGGAGCCGACATAGGTGTCGCCGGTATACCCCGACATCATCACCACGCCGAGGTGGGGCCAGCGAGCGCGCAGCCGCGCCACCAGGTCGATGCCGCTCATCCCGGGCATCACCATGTCGGTAAGGACGACATCCACTTTCCCGTCTGCCTCGGCCATCACCCTGATCGCCATCTCGCCGTCGGTCGCCTCCACCACCCTGTAGTGGAGCCCCCCGAGGGACCGCAATACCATCTTGCGCACAGCCGGATCGTCTTCCACCAGCATCACCGTGGCATTCGCGACCTCGCGGGCCGGATCCCGCTGTTCATCTTTTGCCGGAGTCGCCGGCGGCGCGCCGGTCGCTGCCGGCAGAAAGATCTTGACCGTGGTGCCGCGCCCCGGCTCGGAGTAGATGCTGATATCGCCCCCGCTCTGCCGCACCACGCCATAGACCGAAGCAAGGCCGAGGCCGGTGCCCCGTCCCTTCGGCTTGGTGGTGAAGAACGGCTCGAAGGCCTTCTGTCGAATGTCCTCGGTCATCCCGGTGCCGGTGTCGGTGACCGCGAGCAGCACATGCTTCCCGCTCCGCACTCCGGGACGAGTGCGGACGTACTCGTCGTCCAGGAGGACATTGTCGGTGCGCAGCTCGAGCGTGCCACCGGACGGCATCGCGTCGCGGGCGTTCACCACCAGATTCATCACCACGCGCTCGATCTGCCCGGCGTCGGCTTCCACCGGCGGAAGCCCTTCGGCCAGGCGCAACCGGAGGTCGATGTCTCCGCCGATCACCCGGCGCAGCATGCTCTCGAACGAGACCAGTACCGCATTGAGATCGAGCACCGTCGGGCGAAGCACCTGTCCCCTGCTGAACGAGAGCAGCTGCCGGGTGAGCTCGGCGGCGCGGCGCGCGGCCGTCTCGATCTCCCGGACTTCCGCGTCCTCCGGCCCCACCCGCGCCTGAATGGATTCGGTGTCCGCCAGGATGACGGTGAGCAGGTTGTTGAAATCGTGCGCAATGCCTCCGGCCAGCCGCCCCACGGATTCCAGCCGCTGACTCTGGGCGATGCGCTCGTCGAGATTCCGTTCCAGGGTGACGTCGCGCCGGGTACCCCAGATCCGCCGGAGCCGGCCCTCTTCGATGATTCCGATCAAATCGTGGGTGAAGATGCGCGGCGCATCCCCGTTCCGCCCCTCCCGGGTCTCGACCCCGGAGCAGCGGTGGCCCCGCGCGACGAATGCCTGCAGCACCTGGGAGCTGCCGAGATCGTCGGGCGGATAGAGCCGCGCGAGCGGGATCTGCACCAGTCCGTATCCGGCCTCGAGCCCGTACATCTCGGCCAGCACCGGGTTGCAATCGGCCATGACCGGCACTCGATACCAGGCGCTGATCTGCTCGGTGGGGGCGAGGTGGATGTCGGCGCCGCCGGGAAACTCGAGCCGCCAGATTCCCTGGCTGGAGTGGGACACGAAGGCGCGGTGGCTCGCCTCGCTCTCCGAGAGCTTCTGGGTGGAGGTGCCCACCTGGTTGGCCATCGCGTTGAAGGAGCGGGCCAGCCGGCCGATCTCTCCCGGCGAGCCCTCGTCGGCCCGTCCGGAATAATTTCCCGACGCGATGAGCTCGGTCGCCTCGGTGATCTCCCGGAGCGGCCGGTTGATCCGGCGTCCCAGCAGCACGGCTCCCAGCGCTCCAATCGCGATCGCGATCGCGGCAAACAGCAGCGCGGTTCGGAGGAAGGCGCGTGCGGGGGCCAGCGTCGCCGCCTCGGGGGCGCGAACCAGAAGCGTCCAGTTGGTGTTGGCGACTGGAGCGGAATAGCCCAGGTAGCTCTGGCTGTCGGCGGAGAACCGGGTGACGGCACTGTCCCGCAGTGCCTCCGGCGGTGGAGCGGAGATCGGGCCCGCCAGGTCGGTCCATGCACCCCGGCCCGGCACACCAATCATCAGAGAGGTAGAAGCCCCGAGCAGATTGACGAATGCGGTGCGGGTGGTAGCGGACCCGGTTATCCGAAAGCGTTCCACCAGCACGCCGAGGACCGAATCCCCGGAGCGCACCGGAACCCTGACATCGTAATAGAGGGTCGAATCGCCGAGCCGCTCGAAGGCGCCCAGCTCCGGGCCGGCGTCCTGGCGACGCTCGCTGGTTCCTTCCGGTTGCGGACCGAACCACCCCGGCTGGGTCTCGGTGCCCTTGACGAGCACCGTCCGGCCCGCAGGATCGACGACCGAAACGGCGCGGCGGGTGGTTCCGCGCAAGCCGGTTACGAGCGCCTTGGGGACCGGCTCCCGCTCCGGAGTTCGGCTTCGAAGCAGTCGGATGACTTCGGGATCGGCGGCAATGCGCGAAAGCTCGGTGACCGCGGTCCCGGGGCCGCGTCCCAGCATCTCGGAAAGCTGACCGGCAAGGAGACGGAGTCGCTCCCCCGTGGTCCTCTTGGTCACTCTCTGCACTTGGATGTAAAAGACAGCGACGAGCGCACCACCGGTCATCACGAGCAGGAGACTCACCATGAAGGCGATTCTCCGCCCCAGTGACTGATTCAGCCAACGGGAAAGCGCGCTCATGCTCCCAGGGGCATTATGGCGGCGTCCTGTCGAAAAAGATTACAGCAGATTCATAAATATAGAGGGATGGGAAGCAGATACGCCATCAGGTTGGCGGAGAACGCGTTCAGAGGCCCTTAACCCCGGCGGGCCACCCGCTTCCGGCGGGTCGGGGTTGGACCCCGGCCTTTCTTGGCGGCGAGCAGCTCGACCGCCTCGGACAAAGTCACTTTGGCGGGATCGCTGCCCTTGGGGATGGAAGCGCTCACGCTCCCGTGCTTGACATAGGGTCCGTACTGGCCGTCGAAAAGCGCCACCGGCGCTTTGTCGGCGGGGTGGGGCCCCAGCTCCTTGAGCGGTGCCGGCGCGGCGCGGCGGCCTCGCCCGACCTTGGGTTGCGCCAGAAGCTCGAGGGCACGCTTGAGGGTGACGGTCAGCACATGGTCCTCACCCTTGAGGGACCGGTAGTCCTTTCCTTCTTTTCCCTTGTCGAGAACGATGTAGGGTCCGAATCTCCCCTGCCCCGCGAGAATCTTGGCGCCGGTTTCGGCGTGGCTCCCCAGAAGTCTCGGCAGGGCGAGCAGGCCGACGGCGGTTTCCAGCGTCACATCCTCGGGTTTCATCCCCTTGGGCAGGCTCGAGCGCCGAGGCTTGGGATTGTCGTCGTTTACGGGACCCAGCTGAACATAGGGACCGTATTGTCCGGTGAGCACCATGATCGGCTCGCCGGTTTCGGGATGGATCCCCAGCACATCAGGACCTTCCCGCTTCTGGCGGAGAATCTCTTCGACGGTTTCCATGGTGAGGTCGGCGGGAGCGGAGTCGCGCGGCAACGACGCTCGCAGGACTTCTCCGGCGCGGTCCACCTCGACGTAGGGGCCGAACCGGCCGATCCGGATGGTGGCGTCTTCCAGTCCACCGACCTCGACCGTCCTCGCGAGCGCCGGGTCGATCTTCTTTTCCCGGGTCTCCACCTGCTTCTGGAGGCCGTCTTTTCCGAGATAGAAATGCGTGAGGTAGGGCAGCCATTCGGCCTGGCCCTCGGCGATCTCGTCGAGCTGCTCTTCCATTTTCGCGGTGAATTTGAGGTCGACCAGTTTCGGGAAGTGGTGCTCCAGGAGCCCGATGACCGCGAACGCGGTGAAGGTCGGCACCAGCGCCTGCCCCTGCTTCTGCACATAGCCCCGCTCGACGATGGTGCCCAGAATGCTGGCGTAGGTGCTGGGCCGCCCGATTCCGTCGGCCTCGAGCTCCCGCACCAGGCTCGCTTCGGTAAAGCGCGGCGGCGGCTGGGTTTCGTGGGGGACGGCGTCGATCCCGAGACAGGCGGGCGCGTCGCCCACCGCAAGCTGGGGCAGGAGGACTTCCTGGTCTTCCAGCGCCGCTTCGGGGTCGTCGCTGCCTTCGACATAAGCGCGGAGGAATCCCGGGAAGTCGATCCGCTTGCCGGTCGCGCGGAAGGTGGCGTCGTCCACCTCGAAGGTGACGACCACACTGGTGATCCGAGCATCGGGCATCTGGCATGCGACAGTGCGCTTCCAGATGAGATCGTAGAGGTCGTACTCCCGGCCGGTGAGCTTGGTCTCGTCCGGGGTGCGGAAGTGCGAGCCCGCCGGCCGGATGGCCTCATGGGCTTCCTGCGCATGCACGTTTTTGGCGGAATAGTGCCGCGGCTTGGGCGGCAGGTAGCTGGCGCCGTAGAGTCGCTCCACGCACTCCCGCGCCGCAGTGACGGCCTGCCCGGACAGGTGCACCGAATCGGTGCGCATGTAGGTGATGTAGCCGTTCTCGTAGAGACTCTGGGCAACCCGCATGGTGTCCCGGGCCGAAAGCCGGAGCTTGCGGTTGGCTTCCTGCTGCAGCGTGGATGTCGTGAATGGTGCCGCGGGCCGACGGATGCCGGGCTTCTCTTCGTTGGCGGCGACCCGCCAGGGCTTTTTTTCCAGGCGATCGCGAAGCGTTGCGGCCGCGGGCTCGTCCAGCAGCACCACCTTTTTGTCGGCCGCAAGCTTTCCGGTCTTCTCGTCGAAGTCTTTGCCGGAGGCGACTCGAACGCCCTTGACCGACACCAGCTCGGCGTCGAACTCCTGCCGCTGGTGGGCCAGGCGCGCCTTGAGATCCCAGTAGACCGCCCGGCGAAACGCGCGGCGCTCGCGCTCGCGCAAGACCAGCAGCCGCACCGCCACCGACTGCACCCGCCCCGCCGACAGGCCGTAGGCGATCTTTTTCCAGAGCAGGGGCGAGAGCGTGTATCCGTACAGCCGGTCGAGGATTCGGCGGGTTTCCTGGGCCCGGACCAGCTTGTCGTCGACGTCGCGGGTGGTGGCCAGCGCCTCGCGGATGGCTTCCCGGGTAATTTCGTGGAACACCATCCGGCGGACCTTGACCTTCGGCATCAGCACCTGGGTCAGGTGCCAGGAGATGCTTTCTCCCTCGCGGTCTTCGTCGGTGGCCAGGATCAGCTCATCGGCGTCCTTGAGCAGGTCCTTGAGCTCCTTGACCACTTTCTTCTTGTCGGCGGGGACGACGTAGAGCGGCTCGAAATCATTGTCGACGTTGACCCCCAGCCGCGCCCACTCTTCTCCCTTGAGCTTGGCCGGGATATCGGCGGCCTTGTCCGGCAGATCGCGGATGTGCCCCATGGAGGCGGCGACATAATAGCCCTTGGGGAGAAAGTCCCGGATGGTCCGGGCCTTGGTGGGTGATTCGACGATGACCAGCGACGCCATGACTCTCCCTGAAATGGAAACGCCGCGGTACGCGGCTCGCGCTAATCTAGTACCATCATGCCCGGCGCGCTGTCAATGAGGTAACCAATCCTCCGCATCGGCAACCGGTTGCGCGCAGGCATGGTATGTTTCCCTCACACATCTTCAGCCGGAGCAGCCTGTGGGTACGATCATCCTCGGTGCGGTGATTCTGCTGGTCGCGTTCGTCGTGCGCACCGCGGGGTCCAGTCTCAGGACCGCGGGAGGCCGCGCCAGCGGAGCGCTGGTCAACCTGGTGAGCCTGGGTCTGCTGGTGCTGGGTCTCTTGATCCTGACCAGCTCCAGCGTGGTGGTGATCGACGCCGGCCAGGTGGGGGTGCGGCATGCCTTCGGCAAGGTGGACCCGCTGCCGCTCTACAGCGGCGTCCGATTCGTGCCGCCGTGGTCGTCGGTGGAGAAGTACTCCACCCGCGAGGAGCAGTGGCCGACCGAGCGCCAGGGCGCCGAGACCATGGACGCGCTCTCCAACGAGCAGATGAGCATGAAGGTGGATGTGGCGGTGCGCTGGCAGATCGATCCCGCCCAATCGCCCAAGATCTTCGTCGAGCTCGGCACCGAGGAGCAGATCAAGAACGTGGTGGTCAATGCAATCCGGAAGGGCGTGCGGGACGGGATGGTGCAATTCTCCATCAACGACATCTCCAAGCGCAACGCGATCGCGAGCGCCATGGAGTTTCAGGTCGACAGCGCGCTGCTGACTCGGCCCCGGGCAGGGGGCGACCCGTTCCGGATCGCCAAGATCACGGCGTTCTATCTCCGGAACCTGGAGCCGCCGGCACAGGTCGTGGCCGCCATCAACAACAAGATCGCCGCGGACCAGCAGATCGAAACCGAGAAACACAAGGTCGAGGTGGCTCGGCTCCAGTCGGACCAGCAGCGGTTTCTGAATCAGACGCTGACCCCCGAGGCGCTGATGAAGCAGTACCTCGAGGTGCTGCACGACATGCGGACCTCGAATAATCTGGTCGTGCTGGTGCCCACCGAAGGCGGAGTGCCGATGCTCGATCTCGCCGCGCTGAGGAAGAATCTGGCGAAACCGCAGTAACCCGGGGGGATGGGAGTTGGGAGATGGGGATTGGAGACCCGCCCCAACCCCCAACTCCCAGCTCCCAACCCCCTCTGACCTGTGCAGTGCTCCTCCAGCGCAACGTCCCCCCCACAGACTCCATTGCCAGAGGGTGCATCAATGGGAATCTGCAGCCTGTGCGGGAACGACTACGACAAGAGCTTCGAGGTGACACTCGGAGGGAAGTCCTACACCTTCGACAGCTTCGAATGCGCCATCCATCTTCTGGCCCCGGTCTGCGGCCACTGCGGTTGCCGGATCATCGGGCACGGGAACGAAGTGGATGGCCGGTTCTTTTGCTGCGTGCACTGCGCGGAGACGGACGGGGTGGCGGGACTCAAGGACCGGCTGTAGCGACGGGTCAGCTCCTCCGGCGAGTCCGGACAAAGCCGATCCCGCCCGCCAGCACCACGCCAAGGGCAAGGAACAGCAGTCCGGACGGCGCGCCGGCAGCGGTCTCGCGGACGCCGCAGAGGCCGGTGAGAATGCAGTCGCCGGGTGCGAAGGCTTGGAGCAGAAGCATGATGCAATATACAACTCAGGCAGTAGGGAGTGGGCAGTAGGCAGTAGGTGGTCCCCTATTGCCCATTGCCCATTGCCTACTGCCTGCTGTAAACGGACAGGGTGGGATTCGAACCCACGATACCCGTAAGGGTATACCGGTTTTCGAGACCGGCTCCTTCAGCCACTCGGACACCTGTCCTTCGGGCCGGAAAACTAACAGGGGGAGGAAGCCGTGGCCACCAAAAAGTCGACGGTGCGCCGGAGCCGGCAGCCGATGCCGCCGTTTCCGAAGCAGCATCAGAAGCGCCCCGGCATCGAGTCGAAGATGACCCCGCGTCCCCGCTACAAGGCTCCCGCCTATCGCGGCGCGGACAAGCTGAAGGGCAAGGCCGGTCTGATCACCGGAGGCGACTCGGGGATCGGGCGGGCGGTGGCGGTGCTCTTCGCGCGGGAGGGAGCCGACGTCGCCATCGTGTTCCTCCCGGAAGAAATGCCGGACGCCGAGGAGACCCGCCGGGCGGTGGAGAAGGAAGGCCGGCGCTGCCTGCTGCTGCCGGGCGATGTCAGCTCACCCGAGTTCTGCCGCAGCGCCGTCGCCGAGACCGTCAAGGCATTCGGCCGGCTCGACATCCTGGTGAACAATGCCGCCTATCAGCAGCACCAGGCGTCGATCGAGGACATCAGCGACGAACAGTGGGAGCGCACCTTCCACACCAACATCCACGGATACTTCTACATGGCGCGCGCCGCGGTGCCGCACCTGCCGCCCGGCGGCGCCATCCTCAATTGCGGGTCGATCACCGGGCTCGAAGGGAGCAAGGAGCTTCTGGATTATTCGGCGACCAAGGGCGCGATCCACACCTTCACCAAGTCCCTGGCGCAGAATCTGGTGGAGCGCGGCATCCGGGTGAACTGCGTGGCGCCGGGCCCGGTCTGGACCCCGCTCAATGTCGCCGACAAGCCGGCGAGCGAAGCCGGCAAGCATGGAGCCGATCAACCCATCGGCCGGCCGGCGCAGCCGGAGGAGGTCGCCCCCGCCTTCGTGTTCTTCGCATCGGATGCCGATTCGAGATACATCACCGGCGAAGTCCTCACGCTCCTGGGAGGGGAAACCACCGCGGCATGAGGACTTCGCGGTTAGCAGTTAGCGGTTAGCAGTTAGCCTTTTCAGCATCGCCGCCGTGAGCCGCTGCTTCGAGCGGATCATCTCGCCCCACGGATCTCGCTTCTGTTTTCCCGCCAGCACATGGATGTTCTCGACGGTGTACTGGTCGGCGCTCTTGAGCGTCGCCAGCTCCTTCCAGGAAATCGGCGCGGAGATCGTGGCTCCCTCCCGCGCCCGGGTCGACCAGGGCGCGATCGCGGTGGCGCCCCTGGTGTTCCGAAGCCAGTCCACGAAGATCTTTCCCTTTCGCTCCGCCTTGCTGGCTTTGGCGAGATAGCGCTCCGGCTCCTCGCTGCTGAGCCGGTCCGCCACCGCGCGGGCAAACGCGGAGACTTCGCTCCAGGTCGAGTGGCGGGCGATCGGCAGCGCCACGTGCAGGCCTTTTCCGCCGGTGGTCTTGATCCAGGTTTCCAGCCCGAGCTCGCTCAGGAGCTCGCGGAGCCGGAGTGCCCCTTCCCTGATCCTTGCCCATGAAATCCCGGGCGCCGGATCGAGATCGAAGATGATCCGGTCGGGCGATTCGACATCGTCCGCCCGCGCGCCCCAGAGGTGAATCTCGAGCACGCCGTGCTGGACCAGCGAGACGAGCCCCGCCGCGTCGCGCACCACCGTATAGGCGCCCGTGGCGCCGCTGGCTTCCCTGATGTCCACGGTGTCGAGCACCTCGGGAAGCGTTCCGCTCCAGTGCTTCTGATAGAAGCAGGCCTTGGTGCGTCCCGACGGGCAGCGCACCAGCGACAGCGGCCGTCCCTCGACATGGGGCAGCATCCAGGGCGAGATCGCCTCGTAATACGCGGCAAGGTCCTGCTTGGTCAGCCCCTGCTCCGGGTACAGGACCCGGCCGGCATTGCTGAGTGTGACTCCGGCGACCTGCATTGGCTCCTCCCGCCGCACTTCGCGCGGCGACTTGTCTTCCCGGAGACCGATGAATGCCGGGTGCCGGAGCACGCCGTCATCGGTCCATTCGGTGAAGGTGACTTCGACCACCAGCTTCGGCTCGACCCAGTGCATCCCCGCGCCCGAGCGCGGCATTCCCCGTCCGGCGGCCGGTGTCTTCCGCTCGAGCGGGCCCAGGGCTCGCTTGAGCGACTCCAGCGTCGACGCGTCCATGCCGGTCCCCACCCGTCCGGTGTAGCGCAGCGTGCCGTCGTCGTCCCGGACGCCGAGCAGCAGCGCGCCGACCCCGCTCCGCCGGCCTTTGGGGTCGGTATACCCGATCACGACGAATTCCTGGCGCCGCTGACACTTGACCTTGAGCCACCAGCGATTGCGGCCGCTCTGGTACGGCACATCGCGCCGCTTGGCGATCAGCCCTTCGAGTCCCTGCCGGCAGGCCCGGGCGAGCGCCTTCTTCACATCGCCGGCGCTGTGCTCGGAGTACCGTACCACCGCTCCCCGCCGGCGGGTCGCCGGCCGCAGCAGCCGGGCCAGGCGCGCCTTCCGCTCGGCCAGCGGAAGCCTCCGGAGATCCTCGCCATCGAGCTTCAGGAGATCGAAGGCGAAATAAATGGTCTCCCCGGGCGGGTCGGAGGAGAGCCGCTGCTGCAGCGCCTGAAAGGAGGAGCGTCCATCGGGGAGCAGCGCCACCGCCTCGCCGTCCAGAATCACCCGGCGCGCCGGGAGCCGCGCCAGGGCGGCCGCGATACCGGGAAACCTCCCGGTCCAGTCGAGGCCGGTCCGGGTGAGGAGCCTAACCCGCCCGTCGTGCTTGATGCCTTCGAGCCGGTAGCCGTCGAACTTGACCTCGTGCACCCAGTCGTTGCCGGCCGGCGCCGTGTCCACCAGCGTCGCCAGCTGGGGGGGAATGAATTCCGCAGGGCCCTCCCCCACCTAGGCGCTCTTCCGCGCGGCGGTCCTGGTGCGGGTGCCGGCCCGTCGCGCCCGGGCCGGAGACTTGCCCTTGCTCTCGACACTCCGCTTGAGCGCCGCCAGGAGGTCGAGCACCTGCGTCTCCTCCACCTCCTCCGCCGGCTTCGCCTTGGTTTTGCGTCCTCCGCCCTTCGCGCGCTCCTTGATCATCTTGAGCACGTCGCGCCGGTAGGTGTCGGTGTACGCGGTCGGGTCCCACTCGGTCGCCATGGTCTTCATGAGCTGTTCCGCCATCGCCAGCTCCTGCGGGCGGGGGGACGCCGCGGATCCCTTCTCGCCCTTGCCGATGGCGCTGAACGACCGGATCTCGTCGTGATACCGAAGCAGGTGCACCACCAGCGCCTCGTCGTAGGGATAGACCGCTGCCACGTATTGGCGGGTTCGCAGCACGATCTGGGCAATTCCGATCTGACCGGTCCGCTCCAGCGCCTCGCGCAACAGGGCGTAGGCCTTCTCGCTGCCCTTGAGCGGCGCCACGTAATAGGGCCGGTCGAAGTAGATGAGGTCGATGTCGTCCCGCCCGACAAAACCGAGGATGTCCACGGTCTGGGTGGCCTTGGGATTCGCCGATTTGAGATCGGCATCGGTGAGATGGACATACCGGTTCTTGGCCACCGCGTATCCCTTCACGATGTTCTCCGGTTTGACTTCGGCGCCGGTGGATTCGTTGACCTTCTTGTACCGGATCCGGGAGTCGTCCCTCTTGTCCAGCAAATCGAGATCGAGCCGCTCGGCAGCTTCCACGGCATAGATCTCGACCGCGATGCTCACCAGGCCGAATCCCATCGTGCCCTTCCAGATTCCGTGTGGCATCAGCGTCCCCTCCATGCGTCCCACCAATTGACGTGCCGATGACGGCGAGGTGTCCCGCCGTCCTGCTGGGTTGGACGCTCGAACGGGCTCAGGCGACACGCAGATTCAATGCGCGACCGCGAGCCGGACAGGGGATCGCCATGCCGCGCCGACGCAGCAAACCGGGGAAGACGGCCCCGCCGGAAACCGGTGAGGGCCTCGAGTACCAGCGGAAGAGCTGGCGAGCGCAGCGAATCGGCTGGGTGCTGATGGGGCTGTTCATCACCCTCGGAATGCTGGGACTCTTCGGAGACGGACCGCTCACCCGCGTGCGAGCCGGAAACCCCGACAGCTTTGAGGCGCGCTATTACCGGGTCTGGCGTCTGCAGACCGAGGCCCGGGTCGAGCTCACCACCATGCCCGACAGCTCGGGACAGGTGACCCTGCGAGTCGAGGAGTCTCTGCTCGACCGCGCGGAAATCCGTTTCGTCAGCCCGGAGCCCCGCCGGATCGAGGCGGTGCGCGGGGGCCAGCAGATCGTCTTCGACGCGAAGAGCGACGGTCCGGTCTCTCTGCAGGTTGGGATCACACCGTCCCGGATCGGCCGGTTTCGCACACGCCTGGCCACACCGAATTCGGCGCCACTCACCCTCTCGGTTCTCGTCCTTCCCTAGGAGCTGCCATGCCCGCCGTCCTCCGGCCCCTGGCCATCTACTTCTGTCTGCTCATTCTGTTCCGCCTCACCGGCAAGCGCGCGCTGGGAGAGATCACCAACTTCGATTTCGTCGTGCTGCTGATCGTCAGTGAAGCGGTCTCCTCGAGTCTCGTCGCGCACGACACGTCGATCACCGGCGCGCTCCTGGCGGTCACGACGCTCCTGTTTCTCGACCTCGCCCTCTCGATTCTGAAGCAGAGATCCGCGAAGCTTGCCCGCCTGCTCGAGGACCAGCCCACCCACCTCATGCGGGACGGCAAGCTGTTGAGGGACCGCATGGAGAAAGAACGGGTGGACGAGGAAGACATTCTCGAAGCCGCCCGGCAAAGTCACGGGCTGGAGCGGCTGGAGCAGATCCGGGGAGCAGTGCTGGAGCGGCAGGGCAGCATCTCGATCATCCCGGCCGAGACCGGCCGTTCGTGAGGACCCCCGATCTGGACCTGGTGAGCGGTGCTCCGTTCTGGCCGCTCGCCGCGGGACTGCTGGGCGTCTATCCGCCGCTCCGCGCCGACGAGAAGTGCGACGTGGCCGTGATCGGCGCGGGCATTACCGGCGCCCTCGTCGCCCACACGCTCACGGAGGCGGGACTGGACGTCGTGGTGGTGGATCGGCGGGACGTCGCCCAGGGAAGCACGGCGGCGAGCACGGCATTGCTCTCCTGGGAGCTGGACACCGAGCTGGCCGATTTGTCGAACATGATCGGGCTCGATGGCGCGGTCCGGGCCTACCGCAGGTCACTCGAGGCGATCGTATCCATCGAGCGGCTCACCACGCTGATGCACGACCGCTGCGGGTTCTCCCGTCGCCCGAGCCTGTATCTCGCGACCCGGAAGCGCGACGTTGCGCGCCTCCAGCGCGAAGCGGAGCTTCGGGCGACGCAGGGTCTGCCCTCGGAATTCTGGAGCGCCAGGCGACTCGCTGCGTCCAGCTGCTTCCGGGCGCCGGGCGCGATCCGGAGCGAAGGCGGCGGAGAAATCGATCCCTACCGGTTCACCCATGCGCTGCTCGCGCTGGCCCGGTCGCGCGGTGCCCGGATCTTCGACCGGACCGAGATCGTCGAAGAGCGAGCCAGCCGCCGCGGCGTCAAGCTGGTGAGCCAACGCGGCCCGGTCATTCGCGCCGAACGGGCCGTGATGGCGCTGGGGTACGAGATTCCCCGTCCCCTTCGGCGCGATCTGGTCGCGCTCAGCAGCACGTACGTGCTCATTACCGAGCCCATGGAACCCTGCGCCGGCTGGGAGGATCGCTGTCTGGTGTGGGATTCGGCCCGTCCCTACACCTACATGCGATGGAGCGCCGACGGGCGGGTGTTGATCGGGGGTGAAGACGAGCCCTTCCGGAGCCCGGCTCGCCGGGACCGCCTGCTGCCTCGGAAGGTGAAGCGACTGGTCCGGCGCCTCGGCAACCTGCTTCCGAACCTCTCCCCCGAGCCGGCGTTTGCCTGGACCGGAACCTTCGGCGAGACGAAGGACGGGCTGCCATTCGTCGGAGAATGGGCCGGTGCGCCGGGACGGATTTTCGCGCTGGGCTATGGTGGAAATGGCATCACTTTCGGAGTGATCGCCGCCGAGATAGTCCGTGACCTCTGCCTCGGAAGACCCAGTCGGGACGCTGCGCTCTATCGTTTGGACCGATAATCGGCCATAGATCTTGCCTTAGCGCTCCGATCCATTATTATGGAAAGCACATCCAGGACCGGCGGATGAACGCCGGTCCCCTTGTCGCGAGGGCTGCAAGGCCCTCTGAGACGAAGGCGTGACCCGGGCTCCGAACGGAGCCGCTCGGTCGCGCTTTTTCGTTTTCACGAACCCACTTCTGTGGAGACGGCTTTATGAACTGGGACCGCATCGAAGGGCGCTGGCAGCAGACCAAGGGACAAATCCGGGAACAGTGGGGCAAGCTCACCGACGACGATCTCGATATCATTGCCGGGAAGCGGGATCAGCTGGTTGGGCTGCTTCAGCGGCGCTACGGCGCCACGCGGGACGATATCGAACGTCAGGTCCGGGAGTTCGAATCCCACTATGCGGACGCGCGTTAACGGCGATTGCCCGACCCTTGAATGGAGTCACTCATGTCCCTGTTCGGACTGCTGATCCTGATGTTCGCGGTGGTCGTCGGATACTTCGGGCTGGGCTCCGTTGCCGGCAATCCGGGGACCGCCGTTGCCGCGCTGCTGGGCATATTCGTCGCCGTGTTTCTCATCACGCTGGTGTATGAGTCCGCGTCGCGGCGCCGGTGGATGGTCTGAGCGGTAGCGCCGCAGAATTGGAGGTTGCCATGGCACTCGAGTCGCTGCGCGAGCTTCTGGTCTTGGAGCTCCAGGATATCAATGGCGCCGAGGCACTGGTGCTGAAGGCACTCCCGAACATGGCCAAGGCCGCCTCCGCTCCGGCCCTGAAACAGGCATTCGAAAAGCACCTCGTGGAAACCGAGGCACAGATCGTCCGGCTGGAACAGTGTTTCGCGGCCCTCGGCCTTCCGGTCCGCCAGAGACCATGCAAGGGCATGGAAGGGCTGATTGCAGAAGCCACTGACATGATGGACCAGGAAGGCCCCGATCCCGTGGTCGACGCCGGCCTGATCGGCGCCGCCCAGCGGGTGGAGCACTATGAAATCGCCGCGTACCGCTCGGCGCTCGCGTTTGCCGAGCTGCTGGGGGAAACTCCGGTGGCCACGCTGCTGCGGCAGAGTCGGGACGAAGAAGCGGCAGCCGACCGGACCCTGACCGGGCTCGCGATCAAGGAAGTCAACGATACCGCGCTGGCGGCGGGGACGCGGGTGAGTGAAAGCTGACGCGGATTGCTAGCTGCTAACTGCTAACTGCTTAGCTAACGGCTGACGGCTGACGGCTCCAAGCAGTTAGCGGTTAGCTCTTTTCCCTTCAAAGAACTCCCTTAGCAGCGCGCTGCATTCCTCTTCCAACGCTCCTCCAAGTACTTCCGCTCGATGATTGAGTCGGGGGTGCCGGAGCAGGTCGCCGACCGACCCCGCCATGCCGGCCTTGGGATCGTGGGCGCCGAAAACGACCCGCCCCAGCTTGGCCAGGACGATCGCGCCGGCGCACTGGGCGCAGGGTTCCAGCGTAACATAGAGTGTCGCTTCGGTCAGGCGATCGAGGCCGAGCGCCGCAAGACTTCCCGACACGGCCAGGAACTCCGCGTGGGCGGTGGGGTCGTTCCGCCTCACCGTCTCGTTGTGGGCTTCGCAGAGGATCCGGCCTCCCTGCACCACCAGCGCCCCCACCGGGACCTCGCCCCGCTCCAGCGCCCGCCTGGCCAGTCCCAGCGCCGCGCGCATGCCTTGCTCATCCGCCGGGGCGAGCGGCGGACTACGCACTCGCGAGCGCTTCGACCGGCGCGGACTTCTTGCCGAACTTCAGGTGGTCGCCGTCCCGATCGGCGACGATTCGGTCGCCCGCGACGTAGCCGCCCTGAAGGAGCGTGAGCGCCATCGGGTTCTGCAGCATCATCTGGATCACGCGCTTGAGGGGGCGCGCGCCGTAGACCGGGTCGTAGCCGCGATCGGCGAGCAGCTCGCGCGCGCCGGGAGTCAGCTCGAGGGTGAGCCCCCGCTCCGCGAGGAGCTTGTCGAGCCGGGCGAGCTGGAGATCCACGATCTTGTCGATGTCCTCCCGCGACAGCGGACGGAAGACCACGACGTCGTCCACCCGGTTCAGAAATTCCGGGCGGAAGTGATTGCGGAGCTCGTTGCGAACCCGCTCCTCCACCAGCGCCCACGCCTCGGGTGAGGCCACCGCACCGGCTTCCACGATGAAGTGGCTGCCGAGGTTCGACGTCATGATCAGCACCGTGTTCCGGAAGTCCACGGTGCGTCCCTGGCTGTCGGTCAGCCGTCCTTCGTCGAGGATGGAGAGCAGGATATTGAAGACGTCGGGGTGAGCCTTTTCGATCTCGTCGAACAACACCACGCTGTAGGGCCGGCGCCGAACCGCCTCGGTCAGCTGTCCCCCTTCATCGTAGCCGATGTAGCCGGGAGGCGCGCCGATCATCCGCGCCACCGAGTGTTTTTCCATGTACTCGGACATGTCGAGTCGCACCATCGCGCGCTCGTCGTCGAAGAGAAAATCCGCCAGGGCGCGCGCGGTCTCCGTCTTGCCGACACCGGTGGGTCCCAGGAAGATGAACGACCCGGTGGGACGGTTCGGGTCCTGCAATCCGGCCCGAGCTCGGCGCACCGCGTTGGCCACGGCGGCGAGCGCCTCCGGCTGCCCGACGACGCGGTGCTGCAGCTCCTCCTCGAGCCGAGTCAGCCGCTCCCGGTCCGACTCGAGCATCTTGGACACCGGGATTCCGGTCCACTTGGCGACGATCTCCGCGATGTCCTCGGCGTCCACTTCTTCCTTGAGATACTTGGCCTGCTTCTGAATGACGCCGAGGCGGGCCTCCTCCTCGTGGATCTTCTGCTCCAGCTGCGGAATGCGCCCGTAGCGGAGCTCGGCGGCCTTCTGCAGATCGCCGCGCCGGGTGACCTGATCCACCTCCGCCTTGAGCTGCTCGACCTCCGCCTTCATGGTCCGGAGCGACTGGATCGCCGCCTTCTCGGCCTGCCACTGCGCTTTCATTCCCCCGGATTTCTCCTTGAGCTCGGAGATCTCCAGCTCCACGGTTTTCAGCCGCTCACGCCCCGCCTTGTCCTTCTCGTTGAGCAGCGCCTGGCGCTGAATTTCGAGCTGGAGAATCCGCCGCTCCACCTCGTCGATTTCCTGAGGCAGCGAATCGATCTCGATCCGGAGCCGGCTGGCCGCCTCGTCCACCAGGTCGATCGCCTTGTCGGGAAGGAACCGGTCGCCGATGTAGCGGTCGGACAGCTGCGCCGCGGCCACGAGGGCGTTGTCGGTGATCCGCACGCCGTGGTGCACTTCGTAGCGCTCCTTGAGTCCCCGAAGGATCGCGATGGTGTCCTCGACGCTCGGCGGTCCGACCAGCACCGGCTGAAACCGGCGCTCCAGCGCCGCGTCCTTCTCGATGTGCTTGCGGTATTCATCGAGCGTGGTGGCGCCGACGACGTGCAGCTCCCCTCGCGCCAGCGCCGGCTTCAGCATGTTGCTCGCGTCCACGGCGCCTTCGGCGGCGCCGGCGCCCACGATGGTATGCAGCTCGTCGATGAAGACGATGTAGCGCCCTTCCGCCGCGGTCAGCTCCTTCACCACCGCTTTGAGCCGCTCCTCGAATTCACCCCGGTACTTGGCGCCGGCCAGGAGGAGGCCGATGTCCAGCGCCACGATCTCCTTGTCACGCAGCGATTCCGGGATATCGCCGTTGACGATCCGCTGGGCGAGCCCCTCCACGATCGCGGTCTTGCCGACGCCCGGCTCACCGATGAGCACCGGATTGTTCTTGGTCCGCCGGGAGAGCACCTGCATCACCCGGCGCACTTCCTCGTCCCGCCCGATGACCGGATCGAGCTTTCCCTTGCGTGCCTGGTCGGTGAGGTTCCGGGTGTAGCGCTCCAGGGCCTGGTACGCTTGCTCCGGGGTCTGGTCGGTCACGCGATGCGACCCCCGCACCGCCTCGAGCGCCGCCCGAAGCTCCTTGGCGGTGAGGTCGAAGGTGCTGAGCAGGGCCCGCGCCGTGGTGCCCTTTTCTTCCACCAGTCCGATCAGGAGGTGCTCGGTCGAGACGTAGGCGTCGCCCAGGTCCTTGGCCTCCTGCTCCGCCCGGTCGAACACCTTGTGGAGCTCCCTGCTGTAGGTCGGCTCGGCGCCTCCCTGCTGAGTGGGGAACTTGGCCAGCTCCCGATCGGTCGCCTCGCGCATCCCGGCGACATTCACCCCGGCCTTCTGGAGCAGCGGCTGGACCACCCCTTCATCCTGATTGAGCAGGGCGGCAAAGAGGTGGGCATCGTTGACGACGGGATTCCCTCGTTCGGCGGCGAGCGCGGCCGCGTCTCGGAACGCTTCCTGACCCTTGATGGTGAGACGGTCCGGGCGGATCATGCCAATCCTCCTGGGGACTGGGTGCTAGGTTCTGGGTACTGGGCTTTTACCAGCACCCAGTCGCCAGTACCTGGTCCCGATTCTCTAACATAGTACACGTGCATCCCCTACCCTCCGCGTCACGCCCACCCGGTCGGCGTACTCCAGCAGCGGAATGAGGTACTTCCTGCTGAGGCCAGTCCGGTCCCGGATTGCCGGTGGCGTAAGTGACCCCTGAGCCCCGAGTTCCCTGATGGTGTCGAGAAATCGGTTCAGGTGCGTTGGGCAAAAGTAACGATCATTCTCCACCGCAATCACCCTTCCGTCTTTCGCTCCGAACCGGAGCGCCCCGAGGATGCCCGTCAGCCCGGTCGCCTGCTCCAGCTCGGCCACCGTCGGAGGGGTGAGACCCGCGTCATTGAGTATGGCGACGATTCTCTCGAGGTCAGCCTCACCGCCGGCGAGGCGGGGCACGAATCCGGGGATCGCGGCGATCCCGTCGGCGATCCGGAGCTCCTCCCGGCGCGCCATTCCGGAGACGACGGAGCCGATGACCTCCTCCGGCCCCCGGAGTCCCCGCCGCAGGGTCTCCAGGGAGAGACCTCTCTCGGCCGGGTGGGCCTGGTGGAACGCCTGCACCAGGCGAACCGCATCCTCCCGAAGTCTTGCCGTCAGCGCCTTGGTGATGACCGTGGAACCGATGACGCTGATGTCGCGAAGCCCCTCCACCAGCCGCCGGCACTCCGCGTCGGGAAGCCCCAGCAGCAGCGGGAGCTCTCCGATCGCGACACCCCGGGGCCGGCGGGTTATGAGCGCGGCGAGACGCACCGGAGGAGCCTGGTCCTCCAGTCCGGCGGGCCATGCCGCGCGCCGGGGCGGGAGCGGATCCAGCACCACGCCACCACCGATGGTCACCACCGGCGAATAGCCCCGGAGCACGAAGCGATCGCCGCCGCGCGCCACCAGCGGCTGTTCCAGGACCAGGCGGGCCAGGCCGGTTTGCCCCGGAAGGACGGGCCCGCGCGGGTGGAGTCGCCCCAGCACTTCCGCGGTCCCCAGGTGCAGCCGGACCCGGGCCCGGCGCCGCAGGGGTTCCGCCTCCGGGAGCAGCTCGATCCGGACATCGAGGGCGCTGGTCGCCTGCCACGGCAGGCTTCCCGCGATCAGCACATCGCCGCGGGTGATGGCCGCGCGGTCGGTCCCCGCGAGGCCGATCGCGGTGCGGGCGCGCGGTACCGCATCGGTGATCTCCTCGCCGTATGCCTCGAGAGAGCGAACCCGCGCGTCGGCTCCCGCGGGGAGGAGTCGCACCTGATCGCCGACTCGAAGCGACCCCGACCAGGGCGTTCCGGTCACGACCGTGCCGATGCCGGCGAGCGAGAACACCCGATCGATCGGCATCCGGAAGTCGTCGCGCGAGCGTTCTGCCGGAGCTGCTTCGACCCGCTGCCGCAGCCGCTCCAGAAGCTCCGTGATGCCCTGCCCCGTCACCGCCGACACGATCGCCGGCTGATCGAACGCGACCGGAGAGTGCTCGAGACGCGTCATCACCTCCGCCGTGACCAGCTCGACCCACTCGGCGTCGGCCAGGTCGGCCTTGGTGATGACGGGAATGCCGCGGGGGATTCGGAGCTGCTCGACAATGGCGAGGTGCTCCCAGGTCTGCGGCTGAGGACCCTGGGCGGCGTCGATGACCAGCAGCACGAGGTCGATGCCCGACGCCCCCGCCACCATGGTGCGAACGAAGTCTTCGTGTCCCGGCACGTCGACGATCCCGGCTGGCGGCAGTCCCTCGAATCGAAGCGGCGCGAAGTTGAGATCGATGGTGATGCCGCGTCGGCGCTCTTCCGCGAGCCGGTCCATGGCGCGCCCGGTGAGGGCGGTCACCAGCGCCGACTTGCCGTGGTCGATGTGACCCGCGGTCCCGATGATCATGCGGCGGCCCAGCTCCGTGCCACCCAGAACTCCAGCGCCGGGAGCGCCGCGCCTTCGGCGAGATGGTGGCGGATATAGCGCTCCAGCAATCTCCGGTGCGCGGCAAGATGGCGGTCGCCGAGCGCCGGGAGCTCGGCGCGGGAATCGAGAAACGCCGCGAGGTCCCGGCGGTCATCCGGACCGAGGGCGGCGCCCACGGTGCCCCGGGCGCAGGCGGTACAAAGCACCCCCCCGTCCACCGGGGAAAAGCATGCCGGCGCGCCATCGGGAACCGGCACCCCGTCGCGCACGCACGCCGTAAGCGCGGGAGAGAAACCGAGCACCGCCACCAGCCGCCAGAGTGCCCGCAGGCCAAGGGGCTCGACCGCGGCCGGCGGAGCCGCCTCGAGAATCTCGAGAGCGTCGCGGAAAAGATCGTAGCTCGCCGGATGGGGATTGGCGGGAGCGAGCCGGAGCATCAGCTCGGAGAGAAGCGACGCGGCGGAGAAGCGGTCCATGCGCTCCGCCAGCCCGGTGCGAACCTGACGGACATCGAATTGCGCGAGGGTGTGCAGATCCCCGCTCCGCGCGGGATAGAGCGTGGCCTGTCCTTCGCTCAGCAGATGGAGCGCGGTGCCGAACTTGCTCCTGGGGCGCAGCGCCCCCTTCGCGATGGCGCTCTGCACCCCGAGCTCCCGGGTCGCCAGTCGCGCGATCTTCGAGGTTTCGCCGTACCGGATGGTGGCGAGGATGATGGCCGGCGTGCTGATGGGGGGCATTGCCCCGGACTCACGGGGCCGGGAGCAGCCGGACGATGGTCGCGTCCACCGAGCAGACGCCGGCCTGGATGATACGGGCTTCGGTGAGATCGGGGCGGAAAATCCGGATCCGGCCATGGGAGCCCGGGCTGCAGCCTCCCGATTCCACTGCGTACACCAGGCCGTCGTTCCCCACTGCGGCATCGGTACCGGCCTGGAGCGGAATTCCGGTGCCCTCGCCGCGCACCACCCGGCGGGTGCGGGTGTTGAATTCCATGAGCCCCTCCTCGAGCGACGTGACGAAGAGCCGCTCCCGCCCGTCGGAGGCCACCTGCCCCGGGAGGGGACCAAAGCCGGAGAAGCTTCCCACCTCCTCTCGAACCACCGGATCCACGATGCTGAGGCGGCCCGATTCCTCGCCGCCGGCTCCCGCGCTGATCACATACAGGAGCCCGTCCCCGCCGACCGTGATCGAGGAGGCGTTTCCCGGCCCGGTCAGCGGAATCGAATCCACCACCACGTCGCGGTCGGGATCGATGACGCTGAGCCACCCCGGCCCCAGCACGCAGGGAGCTGAACTGGCGCACTCCGGATCGAGATTGGCGTTGGCGACGAACACCCGGCCGCGGGTGACTGCGATCGCAATCGGGGTGTTACCGACCGCAATGCTGGTGGTATCTCCGGCGCGGATGTCGAGCCGGGTGACCCGATTATTGAACGGATTGGCGATGTAGGCAATCGAATCGTTGAGGAAGGCGGCTCCAGCGGATCCGCCTCCCGCGGCGAGCCCGAACACCAGCACCGACTGCGCCGCGCCGAGATCGACCAGGGCCACCGTGTTGCCGGCTCCCGTCGTCACCAGGCCTCGCGAGCCCCGCGCAGCCAGACGAAAGGGGGTCCCACCGATCGGTCCGAGTTGAATGGTGACCGGCGAGGTGGGACTGGAGAGCGGCAGAATGGTGAGCGTGGCGTCGCCGGCGTTGAGCACGACGAGGTGCTCCTCCGGCGTCGGGGGGGAGGGCGTCGTGGCCGCACACCCCGCCAACAGACCCAGAAACCCCCATCTGGCGACTGGCCCGAGAATCCGTCTTTCACAGCTTCCCATCATCACTCAAGAATAATGGGACCGCTCCCGGCCCGGACGGAGGGCCAGCACCTGGGGTGTTCCGTCCTCGAGCGGGGTGACGGCAATCGGCCATCTGAAGACCCGGGACAGCAAGTCTCCCTGGAGGACCTCGCCGGGAGAGCCGGCCGCGACAACCCGACCGCCATCCAGAAGGAGAATCCGGCCCGCATAGCGTGATGCCAGGTTGAGGTCGTGGGTCACCACCAGCGCGGCGAGCCCGCCGGCGACCAGCCCACTGACCAGCTCGAAGAGCTCCATTTCGTGCCCCAGATCCAGCGAGGCGGTGGGCTCGTCCAGCACCAGAAGGCGCGGCTCCTGAGCGAGAGCGCGCGCGATCCTCACCCGCTGCCATTCCCCTCCCGACAAGGTCTCGATGCGACGGGCCCGAAGCGCGGTCACGTCACATCGCTCGAGCGCGCGATCCACCGCCGCGATGTCTTCGGCATGCATCGCCTCGAGCGGACCTCGCCGGGCATAGCGCCCGAAGCCGACGATCTCGCTCACCCGCCAGGAAAACGGAGTATCCTCGAGCTGGGGAACCAGCGCGATGACCTGGGCCAGCTCGCCACGCCCCCAGTCCCGGATCGGACGGTCGTCCAGGGTGACAGAGCCGCGCGCGAGCGGCGCCAGCCCGAGCAGGGCGCGGACCAGCGTGGTTTTTCCCCCACCGTTCGGTCCGACCACCGCGACCAGCTCTCCCGCGCCGATGCTGAGCTCGGCGTCGGTGAGCGCATTCTCCGCCGCAGCGGGATATCGGACCGTCGCACCCTTCGCCTGGAGAATCATCGCAGGGAGCGGCGGAGCAGCATCGCGAAGAGCGGGACACCGACCAGCGCGGTGACGACGCCGACCGGCAGCTCGATGGGACGCGCGGCGGTGCGCGCCACGGCATCGGCCAGAACCAGAAATCCCCCGCTGGCCAGGAACACGGCAGGAAGCAGTCTCCGGTGCAGCGGCCCCAGCACGCCCCGGAGCGCGTGGGGCGCCACCAGTCCCACGAATCCCACCACCCCGCAGACCGCGACGCTCGCGGCGGTGAGCAGCGAGGTCGAGAGGTAGACGATCCGCCGCGCCCGGGGCGCGTCCAGACCGAGCGATTGAGCGGGCTCCTCACCGAGCGACAGGAGATCGAGGGCCCGCGCCGACCCCAGGAGGAGAAGGAGCGGCGCCAGGGCATACACGCCAAACACGAGGACCGTTCGCCAGGAAGCGGCTGAGAATCCACCCAGCAGCCAGAGGAAGGCGTTGCGAAGCTGCTCGGCAGGAGAAAGCGTGAGCACCGCGGTGATCAGCGCGCCGGTGAAGGCGCTCACCACGACGCCCGCGAGCACCAGGATGTGGGGATCGAGCCGCCGGCCCGCGACCGCGCTCAGCCGGTACACCAGCGCGATGGCGCCCAGTCCCCCGACGAATGCCGCCGCGGGCACGCCCCACGCGCTGCCGAACCCCAGCGCAATCGCCACGACCGCTCCCAGGCCCGCGCCGCCGGAGATTCCGAGCAGGTAGGGATCGGCGAGCGGATTCCGCACCAGCGCCTGCAGCGCCGCGCCGGAGACCCCAAGGCTCCCGCCGACGATGAATGCGAGCACGACCCGAGGCGCCCGGAGCTCCCGCACGATCGCGGCGCTCGGTGCCTCGGGGGAAAGCAGCGCCGCGACGATCTCGCCCGGCGAGAGCGCAACGGCGCCGAGCGCCAGACCGACGAGACATGCCAGCGCCGCAAACGCCCCCAGCGCCAGGAGGGCTCTCACTTCATCGCGTCCTGAAGCGCCTTCGCGAGCTGCCGTACCGCCGTGCCGATCCTCGGGCTCGGCCGGTTGAATTCGCTGCCATGCACCCGGAGAAAGCGCCGGTGCTTCACTGCGGGTACCACCCGCCATTCGATCCGGTTCGCGATCGCCGGCTCATCGGCCGAGGTGACCAGGATGAAATCGGGGTTCCGCGCGGCCACCGCTTCGATGGCGATGGGCGCCGAGGATGTGGCGAGATCGTCGAAGACGTTGCGCGCGCCGGCCCGCTCCAGAATCTCGGAAAGAAAGCTGCCCCGCCCGAGGGTCATGGGTGGGCGGTCCCAGGCGAGGATGAAGACGGCTGGACGGCTGGACGGCTGAACGGCTGGGACGCTTGCATCTGCGAGGTCGCGGGCCGTGCGGACCACCAGCGATTCCGCCTCGACCGCGCGCCCGAGTGCCGTGCCGACCAGCCGGGCGATCCGGTCGAAGTCCTCCATCCGGTCGGTCGCGAGCTCGAGGGTGGCGATGCCGAACCCGCGCAGCTGCTCGGCGGCCGCACGATTGGCTCCGGACTTGTACAGCAGCACCAGATCCGGCTTCGCGGCGACCACCGCTTCGATGTTGGGCCCGATGCCGTTCCCGAGGTCGGGCACCGCGGCCGCAGCGGCGGGATAGTCGCACCAGGAGGTGCGGCCGACGAGCCGGTCACCGGCGCCCAGCGCAAACACCAGCTCGGTGGTCGCGGGAATGAGGGAGACGACGCGCGCGGCCGGCGCCGCGAGGGTAACGCGGTTGCCGGCGTCGTCCACCAGGTTTCCGGCGGGAGGGACCGGAGCGCCGGAACAACCGGCGAGAACACACAGCGCGAGCGCGAGGTCTCTGCGAAGCACCCTGACCCTCCCCCGAGGGAAATGCGGGTGGCACGACCGCGGAGGTCTCCTGGCTTGGGGCTCCCGCTCGCCTTCCCGGTTTCCCAGTGGCGTGGTGAGCGGGGAGTGCATCGCCCCTGACAGTGGCGGGGCCGCGCCGGATTTGCACCGGCTTCCGAGCATCCGCGTCGTGAAGTTGTGAGCGCGAACTTAGGAGCGGCGGGGGCGGCTGGCAAGGCGCCATCCCAGCAGAGCGAATCCGGCGGCGAGGAGACCCACGAGAATGACGAGAAGCTGTCCCGACGAGAGTCCCCTGCTTCCCAGGTCGATTTCCAGCTCGGTGGCTCCCGCCAGGGTGCCGGCAAATCGGCGAAACGGCCTCCCCTCGATCATCTGCGAGTCGGCAACGGTCAGCGCCGGCGTCACCACCCGGGCCCGAGGCTCCTCCATCAGCACGAAGACCGAATCATCCGCGACCAGAGGCACCCGGAACCGGCCCAGCTCGCCGGGGATCCGGTACTGCAGCATCAGCTCCTTGTCTCCGGGCGAGAGCGGAGCGAACAGCAGCACGCTGTCGGTCCGGAATGCGATGGCTTCGGGAGCGAACTGACTGAGGCGGCTGTCGGCCATCTCCACGTTCTGGGCGACCTCGGGCAGCGGACCACCCCAGGAGGGTCGCACGCTGTCGGGTGCCGTGCGAGTGAACGGCCCCCGGTTTCCCAGCACCAGCCAGTCGATCACGATCCGGGTGCCCGATTCGTCGGGCCGGCTGATCAGCAGGGTGCGCTGGCGCACCGTCACCGGCTGCCGGCTCGAGGTATCGGCCACCAGAAGGGTGATCGCGGTATCGGGGTGTCCGGCATCGGCGCTGATCGGGCGGGAAAAGTATTCGATGCCGGCGTACCGGGTGCTGAGCAGAAAGGCGGCGCCGCTGTCGGGGGAAAACTGGAACCGGAATCGGCCTCGCAGGTCGGTCACGTTGGTGTCCACCGGTCCCTGCTGCCGGGGGCCGACCTTGTGGAGCACCACCGCAACCGCCGGAACGGCGACGGTATCGCTCCCGGAGAGCCGGACGATGATGCCTTCGGCTCGCGCCTGAGCCGGGAGCTCCGGTGCAAAGAGGGCGAAGAGCGCGGCGCATGCCAGCGCCTTCACGGCTGGAATCGGCCCAGGTCCTGGGGGTCGAGTTTCTCGAGGAAGCGCTTGAGGGCGTCCGGATCGGTGGCCGGTGACGGAGGGGTCACGTCGCCGCCGTTGCCGCGCTCGAGGAGCTCCTCATTGAGGAAGATGGGAGAATTCATCCGCAGTGCGAGCGCGATACTGTCGGAGGGACGGGCGTCGACTTCGAACACTTCGCCGCCGCGATAAATCAGCAGCTGGGCGAGGTAGGTGTTCTCCCGAAGCGATGCGATCACTACCCGGCGCAGCTCGCCGCCCAGACCGGCGACCAGCAGCTTCATCAAGTCGTGGGTCAGCGGCCGCTCGGGGCGGACTCCCTGCAGCTCGAGGGCGATCGCGTTGGCCTCGGAAGCGCCGATCCAGATCGGGAGGGTACGCTCTCCCTCTTCTTCCTGGAGAATGACCACCGGGGTGTTGGTGGTTCGGTCGAGCCCGAGGTGGGCCACTCGCACGCGGACCATAGCGCTGCCACTCCCCGCGTCACATCCTGGCCGCGGAAAGCAGGGCCCGGACCCGCGAGGTCTCTTCCCAGGGGAAGAGCTGTACCCGCCGATCATAGGCGCGCACTTCCCTGGGCTTCCGTCCGAAATGCCCATAGGCCGCGGTGGCCTGGTAGATCGGCCGCTTGAGATGGAGCGCATCGATGATGCCCTTGGGCGTGAGGTCGAAGACCTCGCGCACGATCAGCTCCAGCCGGGCATCGGGAATCGCCCCGGTGCCGAAGGTGTCCACCAGGATCGAAACCGGCTGGGCCACGCCGATGGCATAGGCCACCTGCACCTCGCAGCGCCGCGCCAGCTTCGCCTCGACGATGTGCTTCGCCACCCACCGGGCGGCGTAGGCCGCGGAGCGGTCGACCTTCGACGGATCCTTGCCGCTGAACGCGCCGCCGCCATGCCGCGCCATGCCGCCGTAGGTGTCCACGATGATCTTGCGCCCGGTGAGTCCCGCGTCGCCGTGGGGGCCGCCGATGACGAACCGCCCAGTCGGGTTCACCAGAATCTTGGTGCGCCGCGAGCTGAAGCCGAGATCCTCCAGCACCGGGCGGATCACTTCCGACACCATGGTGGCCTTGATCGTGTTCTGGCTCAGCACCCGCCGTCCGAAACGCTCGGAGTGCTGGGTGGAGAGCACCACCGTGCCTACCGCCACCGGACGATCGCCCTCGTAGATCACCGACACCTGGGTCTTGCCGTCGGGGCGGAGCCACTCGATGGGGGACGAATCCCTGCTTCCCTTGCGCACCGCGGCCAGGCGCTCGGCCAGGCGATGCGCCAGCACGATCGGCAGGGGCATGCGCTCCCGGGTTTCCCGGGTGGCGTAGCCGAACATCATCCCCTGGTCGCCGGCACCCTGCTCCTTCGACTTCCCGGCATTGACTCCCCGCGCGATATCGGCCGACTGCCGGTCGATCGACGTCAGCACCGCGATAGTCCGCCCGTCGAAGCCGTACGAGGCATCGGTATACCCGATGCCCTCGACGGTCTTCCGCACGATGTCCGGAATGTGCACGTAGGTCGAGGTGGTGATTTCTCCCGCCACGATCGCCATGCCCGTCGTCACCAGGGTTTCGCAGGCGACCCGTCCCGATGCGTCCTTGGCGAGGATCGCGTCGAGCACCGCATCGGAGATCTGATCGGCCACCTTGTCGGGATGGCCTTCGGTGACCGATTCGGAGGTGAACACGTGGCGTTTGGGCTTTGGCATGATGCTCGGCGAGGAAGGTGGATGGTGAGTGCTGAGAGGTGTGTG